>Ga0081538_10000051_pt1 | contig 109652 bp, 100 predicted proteins | sample TabmetS5T2R1_FD_71022 | JGI IMG/M metagenome (GOLD analysis project Ga0081538, IMG submission 71022) | Tabebuia heterophylla rhizosphere microbial communities from the University of Puerto Rico - S5T2R1 | ecosystem: Host-associated > Plants > Roots > Rhizosphere ... | reverse complement strand
CGCCGCTGGATGTCGCGGGCGGTGATGTCGTTGAAGATCACGTAGCCGCCCACGTGGTCCATCGCCTCCTCGGCCGAGAACCACCTTCCCGGCTTCGAGATCACGACGGCGAGCTCAAGCTCGTAGTCGAGCTCCTCGGTGAGATGCTCGGGGTAGACCACGGGGTCGTCCGGCCCCACGATCGCGTCGACGTTCTGGAAGAAGACGATCCACGGCGCGATTGCGTGCGACCAGTTGACGCGCTTCGACTCCTCCTCGTGCTCGCGGAAGTTCCCGGCCGTGTGAAAGAACTTCTTCGGGACGATCGGCGCCTCGAGGTCTGCCTCCGCGAGCGAGGTCCGCTCGTCCGCGTCGTCTGCTCCTCCCCGCTCGAAGTACGTCCGCATGTCCGGGACGTCGAGGCGGACGATCTCCTCGCCGTCGACCCGCCCCACCTTGCCGCCGTCGTAGGTGACGAGCTTCATCCGCAGATCCTCCTCGCGGCCCGCGCATAGACGTCGGCCGTCTTCACGAGCCCTTCGATCTCCAGGTTCTCGCCCAGCTCCTCGTCCGGCAGGCCCGACGACGTGCCGTAGTTGACCGTCTCGATGCCGTAGCGCGACAGCACCGAGGCGTCGGAGAACCAGCGCGTCACGTCCCGCTCCGGGGGCGAACCGAAGACTTCCTCGTGGGCGGCCGCGACGGCCCCGACGACCGGACTGGACTCGTCCACCTCCGCGCCCGGCGCCGTCACGTAGACCTCCGCCTCGACCTCGGGAAGCCCGCGCGCGAACTCGAGCGCCTTCCGGCGCGCCTCTGCCATCGGGACGTTCGGCGGAACGCGCAGATCGACGAAGAGGTCCGTTGCGTGCGGTGTCCGCGAGACCCGCCAGCCGAAGCCGCCCTGGATCGCTCCGACGTTCGCCACGCCGCGCACGTCGCCGTACGACATCTCCTCCTCCCACTGCGGCAGCCACTCGAGCACCTGCCCGAGCACGTCCCGCATCCGGACGATCGAGTTCTCCCCGATCCGGCCCATCGAGAACGCCGTGTGGACGAACGGCCCCGTCGCCCGCAGCCGCAGCCACAGCGTCCCGAAGTGGGCGAGGACGAGCTTGTTCTCCGTCGGCTCGCCGAGGATGCAGACGTCGGCGGCGCCGCCGTGGCCCACGAGGTAGCGCGACCCCGCGGCATAGCCGCGGAACTCCGCGCCCCGCGCATCGCCCTGCTGCGTCTTCTCGATCTCGCCCGCGACGGCCGCGATCATCACGTCCCCCTTCAGGCGCACCCCGTCCTCGACGAGCGAGCGCACCGCTTCCACGTAGCAGGCCAGCGCGCCCTTCATGTTCGAGATCCCGAGCCCGTAGATCCGGCCGTCCCGCTCGAACCCCTCCGGCCGAAACCCGGGGATGTCACGCAGCCACGGCTCCTCGCCCGAATAGGACGTATCCAGATGGCCGTTGAACATCAGCGTCCGGCCGCCGCCTTCCCCCGGCCAGGTGCCCAGGACGTTCGCTCGTCCGTCCTCGACCTGCTGCCACATGACCTCCAGGCCCAGGTCCGTGAGCTCCTCGGCCATCACTGCCGCACACGCCTCCTCCGACCCCGTGAACGACGGGGTGGACACGAGCCGCAGGGCGAGATCGACCAGTCGCCGCTCGTCGATCATCGGAACCGAGGCAGCACCTGCTCGCCGAACATGCGGATCTGGTCGTGCCGCCGGTCGCCCCAGAGCTCGAGCATCACGTGGGTGCAACCGGCCTCACGGTACTCCTCGATCGCCGCGATGCAGTCCTCCGCCGTGCCCGCGATCGGCTTGCACTTGTCGAGCAGCTCGTCCGTGACCTGCTCCTTCGCGGCGAGCCGGCCGCCGCGCTCCATCGCGTCCGCGACCGGCCGGATCTCCTCCTGCTCGATCCCGGCCAGGTCGAGGAGCGTGTCCGCCGAGCCCCGGATGTTCTGCACCTTGTTCGCCAGGTACATCCCGGCGATCTCCCGGGCGCCGTCGCGGCCTTCCTCGCGGGTCCCGCCGATCGAGGCGACGACCGTGCACCCGATGTCGATGTCACGGCCGACGTTCTCGCGCGTGTAGCGGACGAAGGCGGGAGTCGTGATCGACGGCGTCAGGCAGCCCTCCGCGATCTCACCGGCCAGCGCCTGCATCTTGGGCGCAGTGGCGGCGACGTAGACCGGCGGCACTTCGCGCGGCGTCTCGGCGTTGCCGTCCAGCGCCGGCACGTCGGCGCTCCAGGTGTCGCCGTCGTATTGGAATGCCTCTCCGGAGAGCACGCCGCGGACGATCGCGACGGCGTCCCGCATCGGGCCGAGGGTGCGGTTCGTCTGCTGCTTCGTGTTGTTGAGGAAGATCTTCGACGTCCCGAAGCCGAGCAGGAACCGCCCCGGCCCGGCGGCCTCCTGGACGACCCGCGCGTCCATCGCCACCTGGACGGGGTGCCGCGTGAAGGGCGAGATGATCCCCCAGCCGATCGTCAGGCGCTCCGTCTCCCGCGCCATCAGCGCAGAGACGACGGTCGACGAGCGAGCCTCCATGCCGTGCTTGCGCCACCACGGGTAGGCCTCGGCAAGCCAGACGGTGTCCATGCCGGCCTCGTCCATGACGCGAGCCGACTCGAGCATCTCCTCGAGCGGTTCCATGGTCAGCTGCATGACCCCGATCCGGAACGGCACGGACATTCGCAACCGATCCTCGCACAGTGGGAGAATCCCCTTGTGGGACAGCAAATTCGCTCCCGTTGACGTCTATGTCCATGGAACGCAAGCAGCAGGGGAAGGGGTCTATCCGAACACGAGGGGTTTGGGTCCAGCACTCCGGGGCGTCAGAATGGCGTTCCCTGCGGGAAAGAAAGAAGGAGGAAGGATGAGAAAGGCTTTGATTCCCGTCCTGTCCGCGCTGACGGCGTTGACTGCGCTCGCCGTCGCGACGGGGACAGCCGGCGGATCGACGAACGCGGTCCAGTCGCCGACCGTGACCGACCGGACGCTGATCACCTGCGGCCGGACGAGATCGCTCGGCGTCGCCGCGCCCGTGACCGGGCCGGCGGCCTCGATCGGCTCGCAGCAGGCGCGGTGGGCCCGCTTCTGGGTCACCCGCTACAACCGGTCGCACCGCCGGACGAAGTTCCGTGTCGTCCTGGGCGACACGCAGCTGCCGGACACCGCACAGGCGATCCAGGTCGCCGAACGGATGGCGTCGAACTCACAGGTCCTCGGCTTGGTCGGCCCCGCCGGCAGCCAGGAGGTCCAGGTGTCGACCGCACCGCTCCGGCGCGGCGGCCTCGCCTTCGTCTCGGGCTCCGCGACGAGGACGAGCTTGACCACGGACGGGACGCGCCGCGGGTACTTCTTCCGCGTCGTCCCGAACGACGACCAGCAGGGCCCGCGGGTTGCGAACTACATCCGCGGCACGCTGCGTCACACCCGGGTCGCGATCGTGGACGCGCAGAACTCGTACAGCACGGGTCTCTCGGACACGGTCCAGCGGCTCCTCTCGGCCCGCGGCGTGACGGTCCGGCGTGAGTCGGTGAACGAGGCCGACACGACCGACTTCTCGTCGCTGGCCGCACGGATCCCGGCCAACACGCAGTCCGTGTACATCCCCTGGCAGCTCGCGCCGAAGGCCCAGCTCTTCGGCCAGGCGCTGCGCTCCCAGGGCAAGCGGGCGGTGCTGTTCGGCTCCGACGGCCTGTTCGATCCGGACACCTTCCGGATCCCCGGCTCGTTCGTCTCGTTCTTCCCGATCGACCTGCGTAGCGGCATCATCGCCGCGTACCGGCGCGGGCCCGGCCGGGGCAAGAGCGAGCTGTTCGGCCTGCCGAGCTACCAGGCCGCGGCGGTCGTCGGCGAGGCGATCGACCGGGCGTGCCGCAACGGCACGGCGACCCGGGCGGAAGTCCGCCGGCAGGTCAACCTGACCAACATTCCGAGGCGCAGGTCGCTCCTCGGGTTCAACGTCCGCTTCGTCCAGCGCCCGCGCGGCGTCCTTGGTCGGGGCGACATGGAGAGGCCCGCCGACTTCGGGATCTACCGGATCTCGGCAAACGGCACGTACGTCCGCGTCTCCTAGCTGAGGAAACGACCACTGTGTGCGGCCCGTCAACTGCGATGGGCCGCACGCAGTTCTGAAAGTCTTCCGCGGCTGTGATCGTCGCCTTCAACGCCGAGCTGTTCATCCAGCTGCTCGTCAACGGGATCACGCTGGGCAGCCTCTACGGGCTCATCGCGCTCGGCTACTCGCTGGTCTACGGGATCCTCAAGCTCCTGAACTTCGCCCACGGCGACGTCTACATGATCGGCGCCTTCGTCGGCTACGGCGTCCTGACGCTGCTCGGTGGGCCGCTCTCGCCGAACGTGGCGCTGACGCCGCTTATCGTGCTCATGTTCCTCGGGGCGATGCTCGCGTCCGGCCTGCTCGGGGTCGTGATCGAGCGCTTCGCCTACCGACCGTTACGTGACGCGCCGAGGCTCGCGCCGCTGATCAGCGCCCTCGGCGTCTCGTTCTTCTTACAGAACAGCGCGCTGCTCCTGTTCGGCTCGCAGTTCCGGAGCTACGACTCGTTCGTCCTCGGTTCGAAGAACCCGGAGTTCTTCGAGCCCGGCCCGCTCACCGATCCAGTCTTCGTGGTGAAGAACGTCAACATCCAGCTCATCCAGGTGATCGTGCTCGCGACGACGGTCGGTCTGATGGCGGCGCTGACCTTCCTCGTCGCGAAGACGCAGATCGGGAAGGCGATGCGGGCCACCTCCTATGACCGTGAGGCGGCCGCGATGATGGGGATCGACACCGACCGCGTAATCGCGACGACCTTCTTCATCGGGTCGGTGCTCGCGGGCGCCGCGGGCGTCATGTTCGGACTGCTCTTCAGCCAGGTGTTCCACTTCATGGGCTTCCTCGCCGGGCTCAAGGGCTTCACCGCCGCGGTCGTGGGCGGCATCGGGAGCATTCCCGGCGCGATGCTGGGCGGTCTCCTGGTCGGCCTCGCCGAGTCGTTCGCCGCGGGCTACCTCGGCGGCCGCTGGTCCGACCTGACCGTGTTCGGAATCCTGATCCTCGTCCTGCTCGTGCGGCCGAGCGGCCTGCTCGGCACACGGGCGATCCAGAAGGTCTGATGGAGTCGGGCGGAGACATCCCCGAGGTCCCGGGCCGGCCGGACGAGCGCGACCGCCCACGCGTCGGGGTCGACGAGTGGGTCGCGAGCGTGGAGGAGCGCCGTGAGCAGCGCGGCGGATTCGCGGCGATCGGACGCCGAATCGACGCCGTCGTCCCCCCATGGGCGCGCCTCCTCATCTTCACGGCCGCCGCAGCGACGCTCCCGCTGTGGATGGACACCGGAGACCTCTTCGTCTACGGCATCTTCACGCTGATCTACATCCTCCTGGGCCTCGGCCTGAACGTCATCGTCGGCTACGCCGGACTGCTCGACCTCGGCTACGTCGCGCTGTTCGGCTTCGGCGCCTACTTCTACGCAATCCTCTCCTCCGAGCACTTCGGGATCCACTGGCCGTCCGCCGTCTCGGTCCCGATCGTCGTCCTGAGCACGGCCGCCCTCGGGCTCGTCCTCGGGGTCCCGTCACGTCGGCTCCTGGGCGACTACCTCGCGATCGTCACGCTGTTCTTCGGACAGGCCTTCGTGGTGTTCGTGAACGCGGCGAATCCCCGGGGCCTGACCGGCGGACCGAACGGCATCGCCGACATCGACCCGAACGACCTGCTCGGCTACGAGCTGATAACGAGGCGCCAGCAGTACTGGTTCATCCTCGCGATCGTCGTCCTGATCCTGATCGGCCTCCACTTCCTCAGCGAGTCGCGGACCGGCCGGGCTTGGCGGGCTCTCCGCGAGGACCCGCTCGCGGCGGAGGCGATGAGCATGCCGGTGAACCGCCTGAAGCTGATGGCGTTCGCCTTCGGCGCCGGGATCGCGGGCCTCACCGGATGCCTCTTCGCGGCGGTGCTGACGGCGGTGACGTCGGGGAACTTCGCTCTGCCGATCCTGATCACGATCTACGCCGTCGTGATCCTCGGCGGCATCGGGAGCCTGACCGGGGTGGTGATCGGCGCCGTAGTGATCAACGTGTCGTTCCAGTTCCTCGCGCCCGAGAACCCGCAGAACAACGCGAGGCTGCTCTTCTACGGGACGATCGTGCTCCTGCTCCTGATGGCGGTTCGCCCGCTGTGGCGGTTGGCGGTCGTGTTCGGAGGCGTGCTCGTGTTCGGCTTCGTCGCCCACGAAGTGGCTTCGAGGATCGACGAATCGTGGACGGCGGGTGCGGTGGTCGAGGGCGGACGGGTGGCGGGCGTGGTCGCCGACTGGGTGATCATCCCGGCGGGCCACGACCGGTTCGCGGACATCGCGTACATCGCGCTGATCGTCCTCGTCCTGACGCTGACCCGGGTGCGAGGCTGGTGGCGCACGCTGCTCACGATCCCGACCGTCTACCTGTCGGCCGTCGTCTGGGAGACGAGCTTCGTCGAGCAGCCGGCGGTCGCCCGCTGGATCCTCTTCGGCGCGCTCCTCGTGTTCCTCATGACGGTGCGCCCGCAGGGCCTGCTCGGCACTCCACGGGTGGAGATCGTCTGATGGCCGAGCAGGGGCATCTCCTGGAGCTTCGCGACCTGACGAAGACGTTCGGCGGCCTGACCGTCGCGGACAGGCTCAACCTGTACGTCGACGAGGGCGAGATCGTCAGCCTGATCGGCCCGAACGGCGCCGGCAAGACCACCGTCTTCAACCTCGTCTCGGGCCTGTACCAGCCGGACTCGGGTCAGATCCTGTTCGAGGGCCGCGACGTCGTCGGCCTGCCGCCGCACAAGATCACGCAGCTCGGGATCGCGCGGACGTTCCAGACCCTGCGGCTGTTCCTGAACATGACCGTCAAGGAGAACGTGATGGCCGCGGCCTACGGCCACACGCGCTCGACGGTCGTCGAGTCGATCTTCCGCCTTCCCCGCGCGCGGCGCGAGGAGCGCGAGATCTCCGCCCTGGCCGACGAGAAGCTGGCGTTCTTCGGCCAGCGCCTCACGGGCTACCGGCACAACCAGCAGGCGTACAACCTGTCCTACGCGAACCGCCGCCGGCTCGAGATCGCCCGGGCCATGGCGACGAACCCGAAGCTGCTGCTCCTCGACGAGCCGGCTGCCGGCATGAACCCGGCCGAGACGGCCGAGCTGACGGAGCTGATCGGCCGGCTGCGCGACGAAGGGGGCTACACCGTCTTCGTGATCGAGCACGACATGCACGTCGTCGAGGGAATCTCCGATCGGGTGGTGGCGCTCGACCACGGCGTGAAGATCGCCGAGGGGTCCTTCGACACCGTGGCGACGAACGACCGCGTCATCGAGGCGTACCTCGGGCTCCAGGGGGCGGCATGAGCCTCCTCCGCCTCCGGGGCGTCGACACGTACTACGGCGAGATCCACATCCTCCAGAACCTCTCCCTCGAGGTCGGGAAAGGCGAGCTCGTCTGCCTCCTGGGCGGCAACGCCTCGGGCAAGTCGACGACGCTGAAGACGATCCTCGGGATCGTCCGGCCGCGCTCCGGCGCCGTCGAGCTCGACGGCGAGGACGTCACGGGCCGGCCGACGAGCTACCGGATCGCGCGGGGCCTGGCGATCGTGCCCGAGAACCGCCGGCTGTTCGCGCCGATGACGGTGCTCGAGAACCTCGAGATGGGTGCCTACCTCGACCGCAGTGGCTTCGACGAGCAGCTCGAGCGCGTCTTCAACCTCTTCCCGGTGCTGAAGGACCGGCGCAAGCAGCTGGCGGGCACGCTCTCCGGCGGCGAGCAGCAGATGGTCGCGATGGGCCGCGCGCTCATGTCCCAACCGAAGCTGCTGCTGATGGACGAGCCGTCGATGGGGCTGGCGCCGATCCTGGTCGAGCGGAACTTCGAGATCATCCAGCAGGTGCACGAGGCGGGAGTCGCGGTGCTCGTCGTCGAACAGAACGCCAACGTGTCGCTCTCCATCGCCGACCGCGGCTATGTCCTCCAGACCGGACGGATCGTCCTCGCCGACAGCGCGAAGGCCCTGCTCGCCAACGAGGATCTGCGGAAGGCCTACCTGGGCAGATGACGAGGCCGACCGCGGCCGGGCCGCTGCCCGACCGGATCCGCCACCGGTTCCCGATCCTCGAGCGTCTCGTCTACGTCAACTCCTGTTCGCAGGGTGCTCTCTCGGACGCCGTTCGCGACGCGTATCGCGACTACCTGGACGACTGGGAGGAGAAGGGCGCGCCCTGGGAGTACTGGGTCGAGCGCGAGGACGCCGCCCGTGCGACCTTCGCGCGGCTCGTCAATGCCGATCCCAGCGAGGTCGCGGTCACCGCGTCCCTCTCGGCGGGCGTCAGTGCCCTGGCGAGCGGCCTGCGCTACGCGCGCCGCTCGAAGATCGTCACGACGGAGCTCGAGTTCCCGACCGTCGGTCAGATCTGGCATGCGCAGGAGTCGCGCGGCGCCCGGGTGGTTCACGTCACGCCCGACCGGTTCGAGCAGGCGATCGACGACGACACCGCGGTCGTGTCGATCACGCACGTCTCCTACCGGACCGGCGAGATGATCGACGTCGGACGGGTCGTCCAGCTTGCCCACGAGCGCGGCGCGCTCGTCCTCCTCGACGCCTACCAGTCGGCCGGCTCCATCCCGATCGACGTCAAGGAGCTCGGCGTGGACTTCCTCGCGGCCGGGACCGTCAAGTACCTGCTCGGCTCGGCAGGTCTCGCGTTCTTCTACTGCCGCGACGAGCTGTTCGAAAAGGCCTGGCCGACCTCGACCGGCTGGTTCGCCGACCAGGACATCTTCGCGATGGACATCCACGACTACTCGCCGGCCCGCACCGCGCGGCGGTTTCAGGCCGGAACGCCGCCGATTCCGTCGATCTACGCCGGCATCGCCGGGATGGAGCTGATCGAGTCGATCGGCATCGAGGAGACGCGCGAGCACGTCCTGCACCTGAACGCGCACCTGATCGCGGGCATCGACGAGCTCGGCGGCCAGGTGGTGACGCCGCGCGAGCGCGACCGCCACGGCGCCCTCGTCTGCGTCAAGTCGAAGGACGTGGACGCGCTCGTCGCAGCCCTCGCCCGCTGGGGCATCGTCACGTCCTCGCGCGACAGCAACCTGCGCATCTCGCCCCATGCCTACAACTCGCAGGCCGACATCGACCTCGTGCTCGAGGCGCTCACGGCGAACCGCGAGCTACTCGCCTAGGCCGGGGTCTCGCCGGCGAGGATCTGCGAGAGCACGGCGAAGTCGATGTTCCCGCCGCTGACGATGCAGACGATCTTCCCGCCGCCCGCGCTGCCCGAGAGCGCCGCCGCAAGCGCCAGCGCCCCGGCGCCCTCCGCGATCACCCGCTGACGCTCCGCGAGGATCCGGATCGCCTCGGCCACCTCGTCGAGCGAGACCGTGTGGGCGCCGTCGATGAGCGGCTCGACGAGCGCCCACATCTTCGGCAGGAGCGCCTTCGCGCCCGCGCCGTCCACGAACGAGACCTGGTAGTCGATCGCCGTCATCTCGCCCGCCTCGAGCGTCGCGTTCAGCGGCGCCGCGGTGTCCTGCTCGACCGCGTAGACCTTCGTCGCCGGGCGCTCCTGCTTGATCGCGCTCGCGATGCCGGTCGTCAGCCCGCCGCCGCCGTACGGGATCAGCACGACTTCGGGGTCCGGCAGGTCCTCGAGGATTTCCAGGCCGATCGTGCCGTTGCCCGCCATCAGGTCCTCGTTCTCGACCGGGTGGAGGAAGAGCCCGTCGACGCCCTCGATCTTGGAGTTCTCCATCGCCGTCCACCAGTCGTCGAACGGCACCTTCAGCACGCGGGCACCGAGGCGCTCCATCGCGCCCACCTTCGTCTGCGGCGCGTAGTCCGGGACGATCACCGTGGACGGGACGCCGAGCTCCTTGGCCGCCCAGGCGACGCCCTGCCCCATGTTCCCCGCGCTCGCAGTCGACAGCCCCTGCTCGACCTCCGTGGGATCGGCGCGGCGTGCGGCGTTGTAGGCGCCGCGGAGCTTGAACGAACCGATCGGCTGGATGTTCTCGAGCTTCAGGTAGATCTCGGCCGGCGCCTCCACGTTCAGCCGGACGAGCGGTGTGCGGACGGCGGTACCGGCGAGCGTCTCGCGCGCCGCGCGGATCTCCTCGATCGGGATCAGAAGGGAACCTCGACGCCGACGCCCTCCTCGCGGGCGCGGCGCACGACGTACTCCGCGGCGGCCAGGTCCTCGACGGCCAGGCCGAGCGACCGGAAGACGGTGAGCTCGTCCGGCGACTGCCGACCCGGCGCCGACCCGATCAGCACCTCGCCGATCTCGCCCCTGATGTGGCCGGGACCGATCGCGCCGGCGTCGAGCGCGTCGCGGTAGTCCCAGGCTTCGTTCTCGGCCGACTCGCGCCGGTCGGTGTAGAAGGCCGAGTCCGCGACCGTGGCGATGTCCAGCTCGCGCATGTGCGGCGGCCGCCCGCCGACGACGTTGACGTGGACACCGTCCTTCAACCACTCGCGGCTGAGGACGGGGTCGACGGAGCTCGTCGCCGTGAGGACGACGTCCGCGCCGCGCACCGCGTCCTCCGCGGTGCCGACCGCCTCCGCCCCACTCTCCGCGGCCAGCACCTCGGCATGCTCGGCCGTGGGCGCGTAGATCCTGATGCGCTCGAAATCGCGGACGAGCCGCAGCGCCTCGAGGTGCGAGCGGGCCTGCACGCCCGCGCCGAGGATCCCGAGCTCCCGAGCGTCCTCGCGCGCAAGGAGCTTCGTCGCGACTGCGGAGACCGCCGCCGTCCGGATCGCCGTGATCGCCGAGGCGTTCATGATCGCCCGGGTCTCGCCCGTCTCGCCGTCGAAGAGGGTCACGGTCCCCTGGTGCGCGTCGAGCCCGCGCTTCGGGTTGTCCGGCATGACGCACACCGTCTTCAGCGAGTAGAGCGGCGCGCCGCCGCCGCGGTGCGCCGGCATGAGGCCGATGAACGTGTCCTCCGAGGGCGGCTTCACGACCGAGCGGAGCGGCACGTGCACCTCGCCGCGGGCAAGCGCCGACAGCGCCCCCTCCATGGCGTCGATGCAGCCGTCCATGTCGAGCAGCCGCTCGACCTCTTCCTGGTTGAGCACGAGGATGGCCATCAGGGAAACAGCGACGCTAGTTGATCGCGCTCCGCCTCGGCCAGCGGGACCGAGCCGGCCGCAAGGGACGGTTCGAGGTGCTCCGGCCGCCGAGGCCCGACGACGACCGACGAGACGCGCGGATCGGCGAGGAGCCAGGCGAAAGCCAGAGTCGGCATGTCCACGCCGCGATCGCGCGCTTCGCGCTCGAACCGCTCCAGCCCGTCGTAGACGGCGTCCGACTCGAACTCGCGGTACGGCTCCGGCCGCATCGTCATGCGCGACCCCTCCGGCGCGGGCTCGTCACGCCGGTACTTCCCGGTCAGCCAGCCGCCCGCGAGCGGCCCGAAGACCTCGAAGCGGATGCCGCGCTCGGCGCAGAGCTCCACCACCGGCTCGGACTCGCGATCGAGGAGCGAGTACGAGTTCTGCACCACGCCGACCGGTGCGACTGCCAACGCCGCCTCGAGCCACGCGACGTCGACGTTGCTCGCGCCGATCTCGCCGATCGTCCCGGCCTCGACCAGCTCGGCGAAGGCGCCCATCGTGTCCGCGACCGGCGTCCCGGGATCCTGCTCGTGGACCATGTACGTGTCGACCCGCTCGACGCGGAGGCGCGCCAGGCTGCCCTCCATCTGCCGCCGGATCCGCGCCGGCGCCAGCCCCTCGTCCGTCGGATCCCCCTCGACCGAGTGGAACACCTTCGTCGTCAGCCGCGGCAGGTTCCCGGTCCGCGCCATCCACTCGCCGATCCAGGTCTCGCTCCGCCCGCCGCCGTATGCGTCCGCGGTGTCGAACGAGCGGATCCCCCGCTCCCAGGCCGCGTCCATGAGCGCGAAGGCCTCGTCGCGCGACTCGCCCTGTCCGAAGAACGCGGGCGCCGAGCCGATCCCTCCGAAGTTGCCGCACCCCAAGACGATGCGGCTCAACGTTCGGGTGGCCCTGCCTCCTCCTCCCAGGGGTGCTCGCCCTCCTCGGCCGCGCTCGAGCCGGCGTCCTCCGCCGGATCCGGCTCGGAAGGCGCGTCTGCGGGGGGCCCGTAGTCCTTCGTCTCGGGATCCGTCTCGGTTTCGGCATCGAGCGACGGCTCCGGAGCGCCGGCCGTCCCGCCGGAGTCCGACTGAGCGACCGTTGCGACCTGCTTGTCGAGCGCCGTCAGCACCTGCTGCACCTGCTGGTTGACGATCGGCTGGAGCACGCGCTGACCCATGCTCCCCACCGGCCCGGCGATTCGCACGTCGGCTTCCCAGGCCATGGCAGTCCCGTTCGAGGCCTCGCTGAGGTTGAACTGGGTGTCGAGGTTCATGAGCGCCCCGACGCCGGTGCCCTTCGCGTGCAGCCGCGAGAACTCCGGCGCCCGTTCCTCCTTCTTCTCGAAGTTGATCGACATCTTCAGCGAGCCGAGCCCGAGCGGAATCTTGACGTTCGCCTTCCAGCGCCTGTCGTCCTCGACGTCGAAGCTCTCGACGTGCGGCATCAGCTCGGCCATCTGGGCCGGGTCCTGGAGCACGTTCCAGACCGTCTCGCGCGGCGCCGCGAACGTCCGCTCGCCCTGGACCTTCACCGCTCCTCGACTTCGACCAGCTGACGGCTCTCCTCGGGCTTCTGCAGCAGCTCCCAGACGCGGTGGTATGGGTTCGAGCTCGTCGTAACGATCGGCTTGCCCGATCCGCGTAGCGCGTCCTGGAGCGCCGCCGCGACGGCGCTGAGACCGGCGCCCCCGCCTTCGCCCATGCCCTTCGCGCCGAGCGGCGTGAACGGCGAGGCCGACTCGACGTAGGCCGTCTTCATCGGCGGCATGTCGAGCGCGTGGGGCACGTGGTAGTCGTAGAAGTTGGGCGTGAGCAGGTTGCCGTCCTCGTCGTAGACGAAGGTCTCGTGCGTCGCGGCGCCGATCGACTGCGCCGTCGCGCCCTGCACCTGCCCCTCCACGATCTGCGGGTTGATCCGGACCCCGCAGTCGTCCACGGCGCCGTACTCGACGATGTCGTAGACGCCGGTCTCGGGATCCACCTCCACGACGCAGGCATGGATCTGGTTCGCGTAGGTCAGCGTCAGGTTCCCGTACTTGCGCTCCTTGTCCGGCAGCTGGTGCGGCGGGACGTAGACGTAGCGGCAGTTGAGCGTAATGTCGCGGAGCTCGAGCGGGAGCACTGCGTTGTTGGCGTTCACGATCGCGCCGCAGGCCATGAACGGAAGCGCCGCCTCCGGGTTGTCCTTGCGACGCACGGTTCCGTCGGCGAGCTCGACTTCGTCCGTCGACTCCGCTCCAAGCACCGCGGCGCCGATCTTGAGGATCTGCTCCCGGAGCATCTCGGTCGCCCCCTTGACGGCGCCGAGACCGGTGACCGCGAACTGGCTCGCATAGGTGCCCGAGAAGCCGGCGTGCGAGTTCCAGTAGCTGTCGTGCCCCGCCCGGACGTTCACGTCGTCGGGCGAGACCTTGAGCATGTCGGAGACGACCTGCGCGGCCGTCGTCTCGTGGCTCTGTCCCTGCGGCGTCGTCCCGAGCGTGACGACGATCTCGCCGAAGATGTCGAGCTTGACCGTCGCGACCTCGTTGTTCCCCGAGAACTGCAGCTCCGGGTTCACGAGCGTCGACTGGCCGAAGTTGTTCGTGCCGGAGTCGAGGGTCGACCCGATCCCCACGCCGAGGAGCTTCCCGCGAGACTCGGCGTCGCGCCGCTTCTCCTCAATCGAGCCGTAGTCGATGAGCTTCAGCGCCTCGTCGAGGCAGCGCTCGTAGTCCCCGGAGTCGTAGACGCAGCCGTTCGGCGTCTCGTACGGCATCTCGTCCGCACGGATGTAGTTCTTCTTGCGGATCTCGACGGGGTCGAGCCCGAGCTCCTGCGCGACGATGTCGATCACGCGCTCGGTGAACCAGAGGTGCTGCATGCGCGAGTAGCCGCGATTCGGGCCGCAGGGCGACTTGTTCGAGCAGACCTGCTTGAAGTCGACACGGATGTGACGCCAGCGGTAGACGCCGGGGGTCACCTGCGCCCAGATGATGCAGCCGAGCGGCTCGTAGCGAATGTACGCGCCGGCGTCGTCGATCATCCGCGCCTTGAAGCCGAGCAGCGTGCCGTCCGCCTTGACCGGCACCTCGACGTCGAGGAACACGCGCTCGTTGCCGTGCGAGTTGGCGGTGTGCTGGTCGGTGCGCCACTCCGTCCAGTTGACCGCCCGGTTCAGCTTCCGGGCGAGCAGGCACATCGCGACGAGCTGGACGTGCGTGCAGATCTTGTTGCCGAAGCCGCCGCCGATGTCCTGCGACACGAAGCGGAGCTTGTCCATCCCGACCCGGAGGGCCGGCGCCATCATGATGATCGCGAAGCCGGGGAACTGGTTGTTCGAGTGGAGCGTCCACTGCCCCGTTCCGCGGTTGTACTCGACGACCGCGCCGCTCGTCTCGAGCGGGGTCGACGAGAAGCGGTGGAAGTGGAGCTTCTTGATGCGGACGACCTTGTCGGCCTCGGCGAGCGCCGCGTCGTAGTCGCCGTAGTCGAAGTTCCCCTGCCAGATCGTGTTGTTCGGGACTTCGTCGTGGAGCTGCGGCGCACCGGGCTCGGACGCGCGCTCGGGATCGACGATCGTCTCGAGCGGCTCGTAGTCGACCTCGACGAGCTCGGCGGCGTCGCGTGCCAGCTCTCTCGTCGCCGCGGCGACGGCGACGACCGGCTCACCGACGTGCCTCACCTTCCCGACGGCGAGCGCGTAGTCCTTGAGGTCGCCACCCGGTGGCGGCGCGATCTGGAAGAACGGGTCGGTCTCGGCGGCGACCTCCTCGCCGATCAGCGTCCCGTAGACGCCGTCGATCTCCATCGCCTTCGAAACGTCGATTCGCGTGATGGCCGCGTGGGCGTACGGCGAGCGGACGAAGTGGACGTACGCCATCCCGTGGCGCTTGATGTCGTCGACGAACACGCCCTCGCCCTGTACGAGGCGGCGGTCTTCCTTGCGCGGGACGTTGACGCCGATGAAGCCCGGAGCGGTCTCGGTCTCCTCGACGGTGACCGGCCGGTCCGGCGTGACGGTCGTCTCGCTCACTTGCCCCCTCCCTTCGCCGCGGAAGCGATCGCCTCGACGATGTTCACGTACCCCGTGCAGCGGCAGATGTTCCCCTGGATCGCGCGCCGGATCTCGCCCTCGGTGGGCTCGGGGTTGTTGTCGAGCAGATGCTTGGCGCTCATCAGCATGCCCGGGGTGCAGTACCCGCACTGGAGCGCGTGGAACGAGCTGAACGCCTGCTGCAGCGGGTGCAGCTCCCCGTCCGGCGCGAGCCCCTCGACGGTCTCGATGCGCGAGCCATCGGCTTGGACGGCGAGCATCATGCAGCTCTTCAACGCGACGCCGTCCACGATCACGGTGCAGGCGCCGCAGTTGCCGGTGTCGCAGCCGACGTGCGTGCCCGTGAGGTCGAGGTCGTCGCGGAGGAAGTGGACGAGCAGCCGGCGCGCCTCGACATCCCGCTCGTGGCGCTCGCCGTTCACGTCGACGGCGATGCGCAGGCCGCGGACCGGCTCGGTCACCCCTGTGCCCCCTCGACGGCTCTGACGGCGACGATCTCGGCCAGGTGCCGCCGGTAGTCCGAGGAGGCGTGGACGTCGGACGGCGGGTCGAGGCCGGCGCCCTGGACTGCTTCGCGGACGGAAGCTTCGTCGGGCGCGGCGCTCAGCACGACCGGCGTCGCCGAGACGCAGCCCAGCACGATGCGGGCCTGGCCGTCCTTGACCGTGGCTGCGGCGTTCACGATGCAGGTCCCGTCCTTGCCGATCGGGACGGAGGCGAATCCGTCGCCCGCGCCGTCGGCGGCCGGGACGGTGATCTTCGTGAGGAGCTCTCCCGGGCCGACCGCGGTCATGTACACGCCCACGAAGAACTCGTCCGCCGGCACCGTGCGCTCGCCGTCGGACCCGAGGACCGTCATCGTCGCCCCGAGTGCTGTCACGAGCGGGGGCAGGTGGTTCGTGGGGTCGTTCGAGCAGATGTTCCCGCCGACCGTCCCGCGGTTCCGCACCTGGACGTCGGCGATCTGCGCGGCCACCTCGGCGATGATCGGCCTCGCGGAGGCGACCTCGGACGACCGGATGACGCCGTTCAGCGTCGCCATCGCGCCCAGCTCGAGCCCGCCGCCTTCCGACGAGATCGAGCGCAGCTCGTGCAGCTCGTTCAGGTCGACGAGGACGTCGGGTGCGGCCGCTCGCGCCTTCATGACGTTGGTGAGCGTCTGCCCGCCGGCGAGCGGCCGAGCGCCGTCGTGGGTCGAAAGGAGTCGCACAGCGTCTTGGACGGTCGACGGCCGCGCGTATTCGACCGGTGCCAGCAGCATGCGGCTGATTCAACGCGTCCCACGTCGATGTTGTCAAGAACGAACCGTCGTACCGCCTCTAAGCTCGGTCGCCACGTGTCGGTTCACAGCTATGGCGGTCACCCGTCGCAGGTCGGCGAGCTGTTCGAGCCGGACGTCCGGCCGGTCGGCGTCGCGGTCGTCCTCCACGGCGGCTTCTGGCGCGCTCGCTACGACCGGCACCTGATGGACGACGTCTGCCGCGACCTGGCGGCGAACGGCTGGCTGGCGTGGAACCTGGAGTACCGCCGGGTCGGTGACGGCGGTGGCTGGCCCGAGACCTTCGACGACGTGGAGGCCGGCATCGCCCATCTCTCTGGCGATCAGGTCCCGAGGGTGGCGATCGGTCACTCGGCGGGCGGCCACCTCGCGTTCTGGGCCGCAACCCGCGCGACGGGCGTCACACACGTCGTCTCGCAGGCCGGCGTGGTCGACCTGCACGAGGCCGACCGGCTCGGCCTGAGCCGGAATGCGGCCCGCGAGCTGCTCGGCTGCGCCCCGGACGAGGATCCGGAGCGCTGGCGGGCGGCATCGCCGGCGGCGCTGGCGCCGCTCGGCGTGCCGCAGCTGCTCGTCCACGGCGAGGCCGACGACACCGTGCCGGCCGCGCTGAGCAGCGTCTATGCGGAGAAGGACGCCGCGGCAGAGCTGCGGCTCCTGCCGGGCGTCGGCCACTACGAGCACCTCGACCCGCGGTCGACGGCGTGGGCGGTCGTGCGCGAGTTCCTGGAAGGTCTTAGCCCGTGACGGACCGCAGCCACGCAGAGGCGCTCGACGCCGCCGATCCGCTGGCCCCGTTTCGCGACCGCTTCGTCGTCGCCGATCCGGACGTCGTCTACGCCGACGGAAACTCGCTCGGCCGCCTCCCCGTGCAGACGGCGGAGCGGCTCGACCTGCTCGTCCAGGACTGGGGTGACCGGATCGTCTCGGGGTGGCCGGACTGGATCGAGCTTCCGGTGCGCGTCGGCGACCTGATCGGGCGGGTGATCGGCGCGGATCCCGGCGAGACGCTCGCCTGCGACTCCACCACGGTCAACCTCTACAAGCTCGCCTCGGCGGCGCTCGACCGCCGGCCCGGGCCGATCGTGATCCACGAGCACGACTTCCCGACCGACCGCTACGTGCTGGAGGGGCTCGCGGCGGCTCGCGGACTGGAGCTCCGCCGCATCGCCGAGCCCACGGCCGAGGCCATGCCGGACGACGCCGCGCTGGTCGTGCTCTCTCACGTCTCGTACCGGTCGGGCGTGCTGGCCGACCTCCCGGCGATCACGGAGGCCGCACACGACCGCGGCGCGCTCGTCCTCTGGGATCTCAGCCACTCGGCCGGCGCGGTCCCGGTGGAGCTCACACAGAGCGGCGTCGACCTTGCCGTCGGCTGCACCTACAAGTACCTCAACGCCGGGCCCGGAGCACCGGCATTCCTCTACGTCCGGCGGGAGCTCCAGGACGAGCTGCGATCGCCGATCCAGGGCTGGTTCGGCCAGCGCGACCAGTTCGCCATGGGCCCGAGCTACGAGCCCGCCGAAGGAATCGAGCGCTTCCTCGCCGGCACGCCGCCGATCCTCGGGCTTACCGCGGTCGAGGTCGGCGCGGAGCTGACGCTCGAGGCGGGCGTCGGCCGTCTCGCCGAGAAGTCCGCCGCGCTGACCGAGCTGACGATCGCCCTGTACGACGACCGGCTCGAGCCGCTCGGCTTCACGCTCGAGACGCCACGGGATCCCGCGCGACGAGGCGCACACGTCTCGATCGGCCACGACGACGGGTGGCAGGTGTGCCGCGCGCTGATCGAACGGGCGGACGTGATCCCCGACTTCCGGCCGCCGGACAGCATCCGCCTCGGCTTCGCGCCGCTCTACAGCCGGTTCGTCGACGTCTGGAGCGCGGTCGACCGGCTCGCGGGGCTCGTCGAGAGCGGCGAGTACCGGGAGGTCGACGCCGCGGGCGCCCGCGTCACGTGATGGCCGAGCGTGTGCTGACCCAGCGGGAGCTGAACCGGGCGCTCCTCGCGCGCCAGCTGCTCCTCGAGCGACGCCGGATAGCGATCCCCAAGGCGCTCGAGCGCATCGCCGGTATCCAGGCCCAGTACGCGCCGGCGATCTACGTGGGGCTCTGGTCGCGACTGGAGGGCCTCGAGCGCGACGCGGTCACCCGCGCGCTCGAGCGGAGGTCGGCGATCCAGGCGACGATGATGCGGGCGACGATCCACGTCGTGTCGAAGGCGGACTACTGGCCGTTGACCGCCGCGATACGCCGCCCGCGCCTTGCCTGGTGGGAGCGGGTGCACCCGAATGCGGATCCGCGCGAGATGAGAGCGGCCGCGCGGAAGCTCCGCCGGTTCCTCGCCGACGGCCCGCGAAAGCGCAAGGAGGTCGAGGAGCATCTCGGCCGCGACAAGGCGCTCGGGATCGGCGCCTACGTCGACCTCGTCCGGGTCCCGCCGAGCGGGACCTGGGAGCAGCGCCGCGCGGACCTCTACGGCCTCGCGGAGGACTGGGTCGGCCCGGACACCGCGGAAGAGGACGACGGGCTCGAGCTGCTGATTCGGCGCTACCTCGGCGGCTTCGGCCCGGCAAACCCGATCGACATCGCCGACTTCGGCGGTGTGCCGATCAAGGCCGTTCGCCGCACGCTCGAGCGGATGCCCCTCCGCCGGTTCCAGGACGAGGACGGCAAGGAGCTCGTCGACCTGCCGCGGGCGCCCCTGCCCGATCCGGACACGCCGGCGCCGCCGCGCTTCCTTCCGGTGTGGGACGCGACGCTGCTCGTCCATGCACGGCGCACGCAGATCCTCCCCGAGGAGCACCGGTCGAAGGTCTTCCACGTGAAGACGCCGCACTCGGTGAACACGTTCCTTCTCGACGGCCAGGTCGCCGGCACGTGGAGGTTCGAGAACGGCAAGATCGAGCTCGATGCCTTCGACGGGATCCCGCGGAAGCACCGGCGCGCGCTCGACGACGAGGCGAGGCGCCTCGCCGCTTTCCACGCGTGAGCTGAACCGCGCGACGCTCGCGCGGCAGCTGCTCCTGGAGCGTGCGCGCCTCCCGGTCCCGAGGGCGGTCGCGCGGCTCGCCGCGATGCAGGCGCAGGACCCGAAGGCGCCGTACCTTGGCCTCTGGACACGGCTCGACGGCTTTCGGAAGGAGCAGCTGACCCGCGCCTACGAGCGGAAGCAGGTCGTCCGCGGAACGCTCTTCCGGGTCACCGTTCAGCTCGTCGCCGCGGCGGACCATCCCGGCTTCGCGGTCGTGATGGAGCAGCGGTGGAAGGACGAGTTCGCGAACTGGGGCCTCCCACGGGACGAGCTCGCCGCCCGCATCCGCCGCCTCGCGGAGGACGGGCCGTTCACGATGGGCAAGGCGAACGCGATCACGCCGGAGCTGCCCGAGCGCTACCGATGGCGTGTCCGCTGCCTGACCCCGCTCATCCACGTGCCGCCGGCGGGCACCTGGGGGACGGTCGGGATCAGAGCCACGACCTCGGAGCGCTGGCTCGGAGTCCCGCCGCCCGACCCCGCGGAAGGCGCGACCCTGCTCGTCCGGCGCTACCTCGCCGCCTACGGGCCGGCGAGCCGCGAGGATCTGCTCCGCTTCGCGGGTCTCCGGGTCAAGGACGTCCAGGCCGGCTTCGACGCGCTCGACCTGCTCCGGTTCGAGGCGGAGGACGGCCGGACGCTCTACGACCTGAAGCGGGCGCCACGCCCGCCGGCCGACACGCGGGCGCCGGTTCGGTTCCTGCCCATGTGGGACCATCTGCTCCTTGGGTACGACGAACGCAGCCGCACGCTCCCGGACGAGTACCGGCCCGCGGTGATCCAGAAGAACGGCGACGTCCGCCAGACGTTCCTCGTCGACGGCGTCGTGGCGGGGCTCTGGTCGTACGAGGATGGCAAGGTCGCGACCGAGCCGTTCGCGCCTCTCCCCCGCACCGTCCGCCGCGAGGTGGAGGGCGAGGCCGGGCGTCTGGCGGCGTTCCTCTCATGAAGCCGCCGACCTTCGACGACGTCCTCGCCGCACGGGAGCGGATCGCGCCGCACCTGCGACCGACGCCGCTCTTCCGCTGGCCGGCGCTGTGCGATCTCGTCGGCGCAGACGTCTGGGTCAAGCACGAGAACCATCAGCCGGTCGGCGCGTTCAAGGTTCGCGGCGGGGTCAACCTCGTCTCGCAGCTCACCGAGGACGAGCGGCGACGCGGCCTGATCGCGGCCTCCACCGGCAACCACGGCCAGTCGGTCGCCTTCGCCGGGAAGCTCTTCGGCGTCCGCGCGATCATCTGCGTGCCGGAAGGGGCGAACCCGCTCAAGGTCTCCGCGATGGAGGCGCTCGGCGCCGAGATTGTCACGAAGGGGCGTGACTTCGACGAGGCGCGCGAGCACTGCGAGGCGCTCGCGGAGGAGCACGGCTACCGCTACGTGCACTCGGGCGACGAGCCGCACCTGATCGCCGGCGTGGCGACGGAGACGCTCGAGATCCTGGAGGAGCAGCCGGAGACCGACGTCGTCATAGTCCCGATCGGCGGCGGGAGCGGCGCGGCGGGCGCCTGCATCGCCGCTCAGGGCATGGACGGCTCGACCACCGTGATCGGCGTCCAGTCCGACGCCGCGCCGGCCGCCTACCACGCCTGGAAGAACCGCAACCTCGAAGCCGACGAGATGCACACGGTCGCCGAGGGCCTCGCCACGCGCGTCCCCTTCGAGCTCCCCCAGCGGATCATGTGGGACCTGCTCGAGGAGTTCGAGCTCGTCGGCGAGGAGGAGATCCGCCGTGCGACGCGCCTGATGATCGAAGGAACGCGGAACCTCGTCGAGCCCGCCGGCGCGGCGCCGCTCGCGGCAGCTCTCCAGCTGCGGGAGAAGCTCGCAGGTCAGCGAATCGCGCTCGTCTGCAGCGGAGGGAACATCAGCATCGAGCAGCTGCGTGCGGTGCTGGCGTGACGGACAACGTCCAGGTCGGGACGAACCTGCTCTTCGAGAACGAGCGGATCCGGCTGTGGGACATCACGCTCGAACCGGGCGAGCGGCTGCCCTTCCACCGGCACCGGACGAGCTACTTCTACCGCTGCGAGGCCGGCGGGCGGCTGCGGCTGCGAACGCCGGACGGCGACGAGCTCGAGTACGAGAGCCCGGCCGATGAGGTGCACTTCCACGAGATCGGGCCCGACGAGCTCGTCGTCCACGACCTGGAGAACGTCGGCGACACCACCGTCCGCTTCACGACGGTGGAGCTGCTCGACTGACGGCGCGGTAGAAGCTCGCGGCCCCGCGCGGGATGCCCTCGTCGAGGCCGAGCTCCGCGCACATGTCGGCGATCTCCTCCATCTCCGGCGCCCACCGCCAGGCGCGGTCCCGGACCCACTGGAGCCGGTCGGCCGGCACGCCTTCAGCCTCGAGCTGCGACTCGACGCCGTACGCCTTCGCGATCTCGCGGGCCTGCGACGTAAGCGCGATGCCGATCTTGTTCCAGCCGCCGAAGGCCATCTTCAGGGCCGACGCCGCGCCGATCGTCTCGCCGATCGGAATCGCGCGAACCTCGGAGCCCTGGAACAGCCCGGCGACCTGCTCGGTCTCGGGGCCGGCCAGGTAGAGGTTGATCCCTTTCGCGGCGATGATCGAGCCGTCCACGATCCTGGGGTCGAGCTGCGCGATGCGGCGCATCCGCTCGGGCGAGATGGCGTTCGCCTCGACGTAGATCCCGTCGAACCCCTCGCCGAAGACCTGCTCCGCTGTCTCCTCCGCGATCGCCGGCGGGCAGATGGAGAGGATCACGTCGCTCTGCCGGAGGAGCTCCTGGACGGTGCCGGTGTCCGTGAAGTTCGCGGCCCGCTCGGCGGTCGCGGCGCTTCGTCCCTCGCTCGCCCAGACCACGTCGGCGCTCGCTGCGTTCCCGACGGCGGCGCCCATCTCGCCGGGGAAGAGGAGCCCGACCCTCAAAGTCGTTCGATGCGCGAGCCGCCCAGGATGCGGCCGGTGCCGTCGTCGAAGCGCACCCAGGCCTTCCCCTTGCCGTCGTAGTCGGGCGACCAGACGGCGATGGTGCCCTCCTTGCCGTCGACGCGGCAGCGCTCCGTGCCCTCGGGCTCGACCCCGCGCCAGACCCGGACGAACGGGTTGTCCTCGAGCTCGCGGCCGATCGTCGTCTCGTCCGTGTGCCCCGGATAGACCTGCGTTTCGGGCGGAAGCTCCATCAGGCGCATCACCGAGTCCCGCACCTGGTCGGGATCGCCGCCGCCGACGGCGTCCTTGAAGAGGACGTCGCCGGAGAAGAGCGCGTCGCCGGCGAGGAAGGCGATGTGGTCGTCGGCGTGGCCGGGCGTCTCGATCGCCTCGAACCGCAGGCCACCGACCTCGAGCTGCGAGGTGACGACCGGCAGCCCGAGCTCGCCCTCGTGCTCCACGTGGTCGGCATCCCCGTGCGTCCGCAGGACGTGGCTCGGACGGACTCCCCAGCGCGCCGCCGCCTCCAGCAGGGGCTCGAGCGGTGCGCCGCTGTCCACGTACACGGCGGAACCGCCTTCCTCGTCGGCGACCAGATAGGCGTTCGAAAGCCACTCCGGATGCATGCTTCGCGCGACGAGCATCGACGCGTAGGGTACGTCCCAAAGCGAGGAGGAGGATTTTCAGGTGGCCGGACTGATCGAGCGCATGTCCCTGGTGATCAAGTCGAAGCTGAACAAGCTCCTCGACCGGGCGGAGGACCCGGCCGAGACGCTGGACTACTCGTACGAGCAGCAGCGGCAGCTCCTGCAGAACGTCAAGCGAGGGATCGCAGACGTCGCGACGTCGAAGAAGCGGCTCCAGCTCCAGACCGACAAGCTCGAGCAGAGCCTCGTGAAGCTCGACCAGCAGGCCCGCGACGCGGTCGCCGCCGGGCGCGAGGATCTCGCGCGGCAGGCGCTCGAGCGCAAGGCGCTCGCGCAGCAGCAGCTCCAAGATCTCGACACGCAGATCGCGCAGCTCGATGCGCAGCAGGAGAAGCTCGCGGCATCCGAGAAGCAGCTGGCCGCGAAGATCGAGGCCTTCCGGTCGCAGAAGGAGGTCATCAAGGCGCAGTACTCCGCCGCCGAGGCGCAGGTGCGGATCGGCGAGGCGGCGACCGGGATCGGCGAGCAGATGGCCGACACCGGCCTCGCCATCGAGCGGGCGCGCGACAAGACCGAGCAGATGCAGGCGCGCGCCTCGGCCGTCGACGAGCTGATCGAGGCAGGGACGCTCGAGGACTTCACGGCGGGCGACCAGACGGCGCTCGACCGCGAGCTGGCCGCGATCTCCGCGGATCGCCAGGTCGACGCCGAGCTCGAGAAGCTGCGGGCCGAGGTCGGCGCCGGTGCGCCGCAGAAGGAGATCGAGCAGTGATCGTCCGGCTGATGGGCGAGGGCCAGTACCGCGTCGACGACGGCGTGCGGGAGGAGCTCAACGGACTGGACGACCGCGCGGTGACCGCGCTCGACGCCAACGAGGAGCCGGCGCTCGACGCCGTGCTCGACGAGATGTGGGCGCTCGTCCGCGACGAGGGCGAGCGGCTTGCAGACGACGATCTCTCGGCGTCGGATCTCGTGATCCCGCCCAGCGACCTCACGCTCGAGGAGACCCGCAGGCTCTTCTCCGACGACGGGCTCGTTCCGGACCTGCCTGCTCCGTGAACGGCGAAGGCGGGCTCGTCCACTGGGACGACGTCGAGCCGGTTCGGGACGACGAGGGGCATTTCGGCGTCGCCTGGCACTCGCTTGGACGGGCGGCCGGGTGCGTGGAGGTCACGGTGAACCGGATCCAGGTCTCGCCTGGACGGTGGTCGACGCCCGTGCACGTCGAGGACGAGGAGATCTTCTTCGTGCTCGGCGGGTCGGGGCTCTCCTGGCAGGACGGCAAGGTCTACGAGGTTCGGGAAGGCGATTGCATCGTCCATCGGGCGCGAAAGGAGGCCCACACGCTCCGCGGCGGTGACGACGGGCTTGACGTGCTCGCGTACGGGCGACGCGCGGTCGACGGGCACGCGACCCTGCCGCGCGCCGGTGTCACCTGGCTCGGGTCGAGCTGGGTCGCGTCGGGCCAGGGCGGGCATCCCTGGGATCAGGAAGCGGAGGCGGGCGAGCCCGAGGTGGGCGAGCCGGAGGAGCGGCCGGCCAACATCGTCAACGTCAACGATCTGCCGCAGGAGCGGTGGATCGACCTGGCCGATGCGGCCGGCTCGGTCAAGTCGGGCCTGAACGTCGTCACGATCGGACCGGGGAAGCTCCCGGCGCCGGCGCACTGCCACTCGGCCGAGGAGGAGATCTTCGTCGTGCTCGAGGGCGACGGGACGCTCGAGCTCATTCCCAGCCCTCGTGCTCGTGACCGAGGGCACGAGGAGCAGCAGCACCCGATCCGCGCCGGCCACGTCGTCGCCAGGCCCGCCGGCACGCAGATCTCACACGGGTTCCGCGGGGGCGAGAACGGGATGAAGGTGCTCATGTACGGCTGGCGCAGCACGAACGACATCACGTACTACCCGCGCTCGAACAAGATCGGCTTCCGCGGCGTCGGGCTCATGACGCGCCTCGAGCCGCTCGACTACTGGGACGGCGAGGAGCCGCCCGGCTAGCGACTGGGGTCAGACCCCGTCGCAGTTCGCGCGCGAAAGGGTCACGCGAAGCGGAACGTCCTTTCCACAACGCAAGTATCGAAGCCAGGAGGCATGGCCGAAGTGGGGACGAATCGTCACACCTTCGTGGCGGGGTCTGACCCCAGGTGGGTGGCTCAGATCGGCAGCCCGAAGAGGGCGAACCACATCGAGATGTCCGGCTCGATGGGCAGCTCCTTCTCCAGCTTCGCCTTCAGCTCCAGCTCCTCGGCGTTGTCCCGCTCGCGCTCGCCGGTCGGGACGAACGGCCAGAAGGCGCCGCGCTTGTAGCCGTAGACGAGGTAGACCGGATTCGCGCCACCGTCGAAACGGAACACCGCCGCGAGCAGCTGCGGGCCGAACCCGCGGTCTGACAGCTCCGACGCGACGAGGTGCACGGTCGTGACGAGGTCCTCGAACTCCTCGTCGCGAACGTTCAGCCACTCGAAGCCGTAGTCGTCCGAGCGCCGCTCGATGCGGGAGGACGATTCGCGCGCCGCGACGTCGAGCAGCTCCTGCATCTCGTTCTCGGCCCGCACGAACTCGCTCGCCGAGAGCGGCTTGAAGACGACCGCCGCGACGCCCGCCGGCTTCAGGCCGAGGTCGACGTCCATCGTCACGGCGGCGGACGGCAGTGCGAAGAGCGGCTCCCGTTTCGCCTCCTTCAGACGCCGGCGCCCGAAGAGGACGTCGCGGATGCCCACCTAGGGGGCGACCGGTCGGCCCATCTCGCGCGCGATCGTCGCGAGCCGGGCGAGCCGCTTCTCGAGCGGCGGGTGGGTCATGAAGAGCTCGGCGAACGAGGCCTTCACGTTCGTCGGGACGATGAAGAACGCGTTCATGCCCTGCACCTCGCGGAGGTCGCGCTGCGGGATCTGCTGGATCTGTCCCGCGATCCGCTGCAACGCCGACATGAGGTTCTCGGGCGCGCCGGTGATGATCGCCGCCCCGCGGTCGGCCGCGTACTCGCGGTACCGCGAGATCATCAGGATCAGCACGTAGCTGATCACGTAGGTCGCCATCGCGATCAGGAACATGATCAGCCACATCGGTGCGCCGCCCGACCGGTCACGACCGCCGCCGAACATGCCGCCGAAGAGGCCGATCCGCATCAGCAGCGCAGCGACCATGGCGAAGAAGCTCGAGACGGTCATGATCGCGACGTCCCGGTTCCCGATGTGCGAGAGCTCGTGCGCCAGGACGCCCTCGACCTCCGGCTTGCTCAAGCGATACCAGAGGCCCTCGGTGACGGCGACGACGGAGTTCTTCGGGTTGCGCCCGGTGGCGAATGCGTTCGGGACGTCGGTCGGCACGACGGCGATCCGCGGCTTCGGCAGATCGGCCATCGCGCAGAGCCGCTCGACCATGTCGTGCAGCTCCGGCGCCTCGTCGCGCTCGACGATCTTCGCGCGCGATGCGGCGAGGGCGATCTTGTCGGACGTGTAGTACTGGACGAACGCCAGCACGCCCATGATCACGATCACGAACCCGATGCCGACGTTCGTGAACGAGAGCAGGGCGACGAAGAACGCCACGTAGAGCGCTCCGAGGAGGAACATCGTCAGGACCATGCGGAACGAGAGCCCGAAGTCCCGTCCATACGCTCTGCGTGCCATCGGCTCGATTGTAGTTGTGGCCTTCCTGGCCACCGCGGCGTTCCCGGCGCCGGCCGGGGCCCAGAATCGGCGCGTCGTGGTCGTCCCCGGGCTCGAGCTCGGAGACCTCATCCCGCTCACCGAACGGGGCGCAGTCGGGCTCCTCGTCCCGGACGCCGGGCCCGACACGAGCGCCGCCCGCGCGCGGATCGCGCTCGAGCGCGGAGCCGTCCGGAACTCGATCCTCGGCGGCTCGCCTGAGGGCGAGGCGAAGGTCGACGTCGAGACGTCGGCGACGATCCCGGCGGGGCCGGCGATCGTCCTCGGGCTGCCGAGCGGAGGCGAGCAGCCGAACGACCGCCGGTACCCGATCGCGGTCCTCGGCGAGGGCTATCGCGGGGTACTGACCTCAGACTCGACGCGCATTCCGGGCCTCGTGTCCGTCGTCGACGTTGCGCCGACGGCGCTCGGCGAGTCCGGCGCCCTCGGATCGACGCCCGACGACGATCCGCTCGCGACGCTCGACGAGCTGGACGAGCGCATAGAGGCGAACCGCGACGCGAAGGCGGTGTTCCTCCTCCTCTCGCTCGCGCTGCTCGTCGCAGTCGCCGTGTTCCTTCCGGCCGGCGTCCTGCCAGCGTTCGCCGCGGTGCTGCTCGCGAACCTGGCGCTCGGCGCAGTCGGCTCGACGGAGGTCTGGGTCGACGCGGTCGTCCTGTTCCTCGCCGTCCTTGCGTCGCTCGCCCTTGCCCGCACCGGGCCCCTCGGCCACGGACTGTTGATGGCCGGGACGCTCGGCGCCTACCTGGTCGCCATGGCCGTCGACGAGCGCTGGGTAGCGCTCTCGCCGCTCGGCCCGACGCAGAACGCCCGGTTCTACGGGCTCTCGAACCTGCTCGCGACCCTGCTGCTCGTCCCGGCGCTCGCCGGCGCCGTGCTGCTCGGACGCCGCTTCGGGATGTGGGCGTTCGTGGGCGTCGCTGCCCTCTCGCTCGTCACGGTCGGCGGGAGCTCGTTCGGGGCCGACGGCGGCGGCGCGATCGTCCTCCTCGTCGCCTTCCTGGTCCTCGCCGCGCTCGAGCACCGCCTCGACCGGCGGCTCGCGATCGGCGGCGCCGCCCTCGCCGTGGTCCTCGCGCTCGCGCTGGCCGTCGGCGGATCGAGCCACGTGACGGACGCGCTGTCTGACGGCCCAGACGGGCTCGTGGAGGACTTCGCCAGACGGCTCCAGCTCTCGTTCGAGCGGGCGACGGCGGGATTGGGCGTCGCGCTGCTCGTCTTCGGCGGGATCGCCGCGCTCGCCGTGCTCGCCTACCGCGAGCGACGGCCCGTGCTGCTCTCGCTGCTCGCCGCGCTCGGCGTCTCGCTCCTCGTCAACGACTCGCCGAACGACGTCGTGATCGCCGGGCTCGCGTGCTACCTGGTGCTCAGCAGTGCGCCGGAGCTCGCCCGACCAGCGCGCGAACCAGCCCGCCCGGCCCCTCGGGCACAGCCAGAGCGAACCGCCCAGGCCGCGTCGCCCTGACCACGGTCATCCCGTCGGCCAGCCGCTCGACGCAGACGGACCCTGCCTTCACGCGCCAGTACCGCGTGTAGCGGATCTTCAGGCGGTACGAGCCGGCAACGGGAAGCGTCCCCTCCACACCGGCGTGGTCGAGACGCGTGACGGCCGGATCGCCGGGCCCGGTGAGGATCGGCTCGGGCCGCGGCACCTCGTAGATCGTCAGCTGCGGTGTCCTCAACGCCGGCCGCAGGCCGGAGCGGCCGGACCGAAGGAGCCGCGCCTCGCGCTCCTCCCCCTTTTGCCCCAGGCGGGTCTCCGGAAGCACGACGAAGCGGACGCCCATGCCGCGCAGCCACTCGCGGTAGGCGGCCGGCGCGAGCGGCTTCTCGTAGAAGAGCTCGTTGCGCGCGATGTCGATCTGGCGGTACCAGCCCCGTGCGAGCGGAATCCCCGCCCGGGGGAGCCAGTAGGCCTCCCAGTGGTCGAACGTCGGGACGACCTCGACGCGGTAGTTCGGCGTCGACCGGTCGCGGAGGAACGTCACCGCCGGATCCCAGAAGGGGCGGTGCGCCGCGCGCACGTCCGTGCGGTCGAGCACTGCGCCGGCGTACGGCGCGACGTTGTAGACGAGCGCCGCGGACAGGGCCAGAGCGGTCAGCCAGCGCGGACGGAACCGGGCCACGAACGCGGTCATGAGCATCACCGGGAAGACGACCGACCGGAGCCGCGTCAGGTTCTCCCCGACCGGCGTCGAGACGACGAACATCGCGATGCTCGCGGCTCCCCAGACGAGGAAGAAGGCACCGAGGATCGCACCGTGCCGCGAGCGGCGCGCCAGCTCGGCTCCGAGGACGCTGACGGTCAGGACGGCGGCGAGCTCCAGCCCGCGGAACGGGTACGGGCCGCTGCTCGGGAAGAACACGAGCGCCGCCAGCTGGATCGCGGCGATCCCTGCGAGTGCGATCACGAACGCGAGCGCATGCGGGCCGACACGGCGCACGAGCGCCAGCGCGACCAGGACGAGGCACAGGAAGACGAACGCGAGCGGGCTGAAGCCGAGCGTTAGCGCCGCGGCCGCCGCCGCGAGCCAGCGGCGATCGCGCTGGAGGGCCCAGAGCGCGCCGAGACCGGCAGCGAGGCCCAAGGCGTAGCTGTAGGTGCCGACGAAGATGGGCCCGGCCGCGAGCACGCCGAACGCGCGCGCGGGCCAGTGCCCCGCGGCGCCCCACTCGCGCTCGACGATCGACGCGAAGAGCACCGCGGACGCGACGACGGCGGCGAAGACGAGCGGGAGATTCCCGACGAGCGCGGCCGGCAGGTAGTAGAGGAGGCTGTACGAGGCCAGCGGGTAGTGGCCGCCGTACCAGAGGTTGTCCCAGACGTACACGCCCTGCTCGACCAGGAGCGTGCGGTACAGGTGCGCCGGCGCGTCGCCTGTCGGCGGCGCCAGAACGACGAGCAGGGCCGCGCCGATGCAGGCGAGCGTGCCCGCGATCAACACCTCGCGACGTGGCGCGATGAGCCGTGTGACGGCGGCGGTCACCGCGGTAGTGTGACTGGTCTCCGGGGTAGACTCGCGCGCGTGCGCCGCCTGGCCCTGTTTGCCGTCCTCGGACTCCTGCTCGTGGGTTGCGGCGGCGAGCAGACCGTGTCGCCCACGGCTGAGACGGTCGACACGACCGGAGCGCAGACCGAGACGACCGAGACGGAGACCTCCGAGACGGAGACGACCGAGACGGAAACGACGGAGACGGCCGCAGGCGGAGGCGCCGTCGAGGGCGATGCCGCCGCCGGCAAGCAGGTCTACGACGCCAACGGCTGCGGCAGCTGCCACACGTTCGAGCCGGCGGGCTCGACGGGCACTACGGGGCCGGACCTCGACGAGCTCTCGGACCTCGCGGAGAACGCCAACAAGCCGCTCGACGAGTTCACCCGCGAGTCGATCGAGAACCCGAACGCCTACGTCGAACAGGGGTACCCCGAGGGCGTCATGCCGGCGTACGACCAGCTCAGCGAGGACGAGCTGAACAATCTCGTCGCGTTCCTGACGCAAAGCTAGGAACGTGATCGACCTCCGCGCTGCACGCAGCGACCCGGACCGCGTGCGGACCGGCATCGCCCGCAAGGGAGGCGCAGAGGCCTTCGACGAGCTCCTCCAGGCGGACGCCCGCTGGCGCGAGCTTGTCCCCCGGGTGGACGAGCTGCGCGGCCGGCAGAAGCTCAAGGGCAAGCCGACGCCGGAGCAGGTGGAGGAGCTGAAGCAGGTCAAGGAGGACCTGCGGCGGCTCGAGGAGGAGCTCGCGGCCGCCGAGTCGACGCGGGACGACCTCCTCCAGAAGGTGCCGAACCCGGCACACGAGTCGGTGCCCGACGAGGAGTCGGAGGACGCGGAGGGCGACGTCGTGAGTGTCGTCGGGGAGCGGCCCGCGATCCCGGAGCCGAAGGAGCACCTCGAGCTCGGCCGCTTCGACATGGAGCGCGGTGCACGGCTCTCGGGCTCGCGGTTCGGCTACATCGTGGGCGATGCGGCCCGCCTCTCGCTCGCGCTGTACCGCTGGGCGCTCGACCGGCTGGTCGCCGAGGGGTTCACGCCGGTGATCCCGCCGGTGCTCGTCCGCGAGGAGGCGATGTACGGCACCGGCTTCTTCCCCGCGGAGCGGTTCGAGATCTACGAGGTGGCGGACGAGGGTCTCTACCTCACGGGCACGTCCGAGGTGGCCCTGGCCGGCCTGCACATGGGCGAGATCCTCGAGCGGGAGCAGCTACCGATCGAGTACACGGCGTTCTCGGCGAACTTCCGACGCGAGGCGGGCGCCGCCGGCCGCGACACGCGCGGGATGTTCCGCGTCCACCAGTTCAACAAGGTCGAGATGTTCGCCTACACCCTTCCGGAGGCCTCGTGGGACGAGTTCGACCGGCTCGTCGGGATCGAGGAGTCGCTGGTCCAGGCGCTCGGGCTGCCGTACCGCGTCGTCAACATCGCGGCCGGCCAGCTGAGCGCGGCGGCGGCGAAGCGGATCGACATCGAGGCGTGGTTCCCGGCGCAGGGCCGGTACCGGGAGATCACGTCGGCGTCGAACACGACCGACTACCAGGCGCGGCGGCTCGGGATCCGCTACCGCGCCGACGGCGGGACCGAGTTCGTGCACACGCTGAACGGCACGGCGGTGACCGATCGGTGGGCGCTCGCGATCCTGGAGAACTTCCAGGGCGAGGTGCCCGAGGCGCTGCATGAGTTCGGGGCGCCGGAGCGCGTCCGGCCGGACGCCTAGAGCGAGACCGGTTCGCCCGTCGTCGCCGAGCGGTAGAGGGCGTCGATGCCGCGGGCCTGCGCGACGGATTCCGCGCGGTCGAGGAGCGGCTCCGCGTCGCCGCGGATCGCGTCCGCCAGGTTCTCCAGCTCCAGGAGGTACGAGTCGACCGGCTCGAGCGCGATCTCGTCGACCTTGCCGTCCCGGCGCACCTCGATCACCGGCCGGCGGCAGTGCCACGGGTCGTCGAGGAACAACGACCCCTCGGTGCCGACGACCTCGAGCTCGTCGCGGTTCGGGAGCCGGAACCCGCAGTCGAACTGGGCGAAGACCTCGCCCGGGAACTCGAGCGTCCCAGCGAAGATCGTGTCGACGCCGCCCTCCCAGACGGCACGCCCGTAGACGCGCTCGGGCTCGCCGGCGATCAGCCGCGAGCCGCTCAGGCAGTAGCAGCCGACGTCCATGAGCGCGCCGCCCTCCAGGTCGGCCGCGAGCCGGATGTTCGCGCCGTCCGTGATCGTGAAGCTGAACGCAGCCCGCACGACGCGCACCTCACCGACCGCGCCGCCGCGTACCAGCTCGACCAGCCGTGTGGTCTGCGGGTTGTGCCGGTACATGAACGCTTCGCTCAGGACGAGGCCCGCGCGCTCGGCGACGTCGAACGCGCGCTCGACGTCGGCCGGGTGCCGGCTCAGCGGCTTCTCGCAGAGGACGTGCTTCTCCGCCTCGAGCGCCCGGATCGACCACTCGACGTGCAGCGAGTTCGGCAGCGGGTTGTAGATCGCGTCGATCTCCGGATCGGCGAGCAACTCCTCGTAGCTCCCGTACGCCTGCGGGATGTCCCACTCCCGCGCGTACGACTCCGCACGGTCGGCGTCGCGGCTCGCGACCGCCGTGATCTCGACCTTGTCCGACTCCCGGGCCGGAGCGATCACGAGGCGGTTGATCCGCGCCGTCGAGAGGATCCCGACTCGGATGCTCACCGCACCTCCCGCAGCGCCGGGTAGAGCGCCCGGAACCGTCCGTAGCCCTCCGCGTACCGATCGATCCAGCCGTCGTCTGGCTCGATCTCGTCCCGCACCCTCACACAGGCGTCGACCGCCTCGCGTGCGTCGCGGAAGACACCCGCGGCGACCCCGCCGAGCAGCGCGGCGCCATAGGCGGCGCCCTCCTCGACGACGGTTCGCTGGAGCGGCATGCCGAGCACCGACGCGACAATACGGAGCCAGAGCTCGCTCCGCGCCCCTCCACCGGACGCCCGCCCGGCCGCGACCTCGCAGCCGAGCTCGCGAACGACCTCGAGACAGTCGCGCAACCCGTAGGCGACGCCCTCCATGACCGCGCGAGCGAGCGCGCCGCGGTCGTGCCGCAGAGAGAGCCCGACGAAGGCGCCGCGCGCGTCCGGATCCGCGTGCGGCGTCCGCTCGCCGGCGAGGTACGGCGCGAAGAGCAGTCCCTCGGCGCCCGGCTCCCATGCCTCCGCCTCGTCGTCCAGGCGGCCGAGCGGCGCCTCGCAGATCCGCCGGAACCATCCCAGCGACCCGGCGGCCGAGAGCATCACGCCCATCGCGTGCCACACGTCCGGGACCGCGTGGCAGAAAACGTGCGCACGGCCCAGCGGGTCGGGGCGATAGCTCTCCAGTGGCGCGAACACGACGCCGGAGGTGCCGAGCACGACCGACGCCGTCCCCGGCTCGTGGACGCCGACGCCGATCGCTCCCGCCGCTTGGTCGCCGGCGCCTGCGACCTCGGTCGACTCCCCGACCGGCGGCAGCCACTCCGCCGGGATCACCAACGCCTCGAGCACCTCCTCGCTCCACCGGCGTCCCGCGACGTCGAAGAGCAGCGTCCCGGACGCGTCGGCGGCGTCGGTCGCCAGCTCGTCGAAGAGCCGCAGGCGGACGTAGTCCTTCGGCAGGAGCACGTGCGCGATCCGCTCATAGACCTCGGGCTCATGCCGCTCGACCCAGAGGAGCTTGGGGGCGGTGAAGCCCGGCAGCGCACGGTTGCCGGTCAACTCGATCAGGCGCTCGAGCCCGAGCAGCTCCTCGATCTCGGCGCATTCCACCGCCGTGCGCTGGTCGTTCCAGAGGATGGCCGGACGGAGCACCCGCCGGTCCGAGTCGAGGGCGACGAGCCCGTGCATCTGGCCAGACAGCCCGACCCGCTCCGACTCCACGCCGAGCCGATCGAGCGCCGCGCGTGCAGCGCGAACCCAGTCCTCCGGATCCTGCTCGGCCCAGCCCGGCTGCGGGATCGAGAGCGGGTACTCCTCCTCCGCCCGCCCGACAACCTCGCCCTCCTGCGACAGCGCGAGCGCCTTGACCCCGCTCGTCCCGATGTCGAGGCCGACGAGCGACGTCACGAAGCGGCGAGCCCCGCCGCCTCGAGCGCCTGCAGCGCGAGCGTCTCGTCCTGCTCGCCCGGGAGCCCGCTGACGCCGACGGCCCCGATCCGCTGCCCGCCCTCGAACGCGGCCACCCCGCCGCGGAAGAAGCTGAAGAACGGGTCGAAGCTCGCGAGCTCCACCGGATCGTCGCGCACCTTCGCCGCCAATTCACCCGTGTTCGTCATGTCGCTCCGCGCTGCCGTGTAGGCCTTCCGCTGTGCGTTCAGGCGCGTGTCGTGAGCCGCGCCGTCCATCGTCGCCGCCGCGACGAGCTCGCCGTGCGAGTCGGCCACGAAGACGGACACCGGCCCGGGCGCCTCGTGCACGACGGCGGCGACGATCGCCTGCGCCTGCTCGAGCCTCATGCCCCAAGCGCCGCGTAGACGAGCTCGTAGGCCCGAACCGCGTCCTTCTCCATCTGCGCCTCCCGAAGGGCGGTGTCGTCGATCCGCCCCGCCACGCCGTCGATGAACCGCCAGTGGAGCACTGAACGGCGGACCGCCTCGATCGCGTCCTCGGTGTACGGGTAGAGGTCGAATCCGAGCCGCTCGCCGTTCTCGCCGTACCGCGCGCGCCGCAGCTCCAGCGCGAGCTCCAGCGTCTCCATGAAGGCCGTCGCGCCGACCATGTTGTCGTCGTCGAACGTGCCCCAGCCGGAGTTCCCGTGCTGGTGTCCGAGCAGGCCCTCGGCGGCCAGCATCGCGGCGTACTCGCCGAGGTTCTCGCCGTTCATGATCAGGTGCTGCCAGTCCATGTTGACCTTCACGTTCTCGATCCCCTGGCCGCGCAGCGTGTGGATCACGTGCAGCGTCATTCCGATGTTGCGCATGAAGATCTTCATCGCCGGCTCGGAGTTCTTGTGCTCGAGGAAGAGGAACACACCATGGTCGGCACATCGCTGGGCGGCCTCGCCGACGCCGTCGATCAGCCACTTCCAGCTGTCCGCGTAAGGCGTCTGGAACGGGTAGTTGTAGCCCTCGATGCCCGGCCAGACGATGAAGTGCGCGTCGATGCCGCCCGCGAAGTCCGCCGCGGCGACCGTCCGGCGCCGGGCCTCCGCGCGAATCGCCGGGTCCGGCGAGGTGAGACCGCCGCGCCCGAACATCGGATCGAGATGCAGGCCGGTCGCGATCGCGTAGATGTCGTGGTCGCCCAGGGCCTCCCGCACCTCGTCGAGGTTCGACTCGTCCAGCTCGTCGGGGTAGTGGAACTCGTACCCGTCGATCAAGTCGCCGAGCCCATCGACCGCGCGCCTCACCTGGTCGGCCGTGGACAGCCCGGCTCGGCCGGGCTGGTAGCCGCCCGGCACAAACCGGGTCACCATCGGGCCGAGCGCCCAGATCCCGAGGCTGGTCTTCACCGCGACAGCACCTCCTCGTTCCTCCCGCTTTCCGCAGACCGGAGGATCGCCTCGACGACCTCGTCGCAGCGGTAGCCGTCCTCGAACGTCGCTCCGTGCGGCGCGACCTCGTGCTCCCCGGCGATCGCCTCGAGCATGTGCGCGAGCTCGTGGACGAACGTGTCGCCCCAGCCGACGATGTGCCCGGGCGGCCACCAGAACCGCATGTACGGATGCTCCGCCTCGGTCACGAGCACGCGCCGGAAGCCCCTCGCGTCCGCGACCTCGAGCTCGTTCAGCCGCTCGACGTCGAAGACCGCCGAGCCCTTCGTCCCGTTGATCTCGAACGAGTTCGAGTTGATGCGGCCGCGCGCGAGCCGCGACGCCTCGAGCGTGCCGGCGACCCCGTTCTCGAACTCGACCATCGCGACGAAATGGTCGTCGACCTCCCGGTTCGGGACGAAGGTGCGGACGGCGGCGGCGACGGTCGCGATGTCGCCGACGAGGTAGCGGGCGATGTCGATGATGTGCGTGCCGAGGTCGCCGATGGCGCCGGTCCCGGCGAGCGCGGGGTCGAACCGCCAGATCCCCTCGTCGGCCTCCCAGCCCCACGACTGCAGGTAGCGGGCGCGGAAGTGGACGATCTCCCCGAGCTCACCTGCGTCGACCAGCTCGCGGACGAGCCGCACCGCGGGGACGAACCGGTAGTTGAAGCCGCACATGTGGACCACGCCCGCCTGCTCGGCCTCCTGCCACATCCGGTGGGAGTCCTCGGCCGAGAGCCCGAGCGGCTTCTCGCAGAGGACGTGCTTGCCGTTCCTCGCCGCCTCGATGCACGGCTCGGCGTGGATCGAGTTCGGCCCGCCGTTGTCGAAGAGCTGTACCCGGTCGTCCGCGACTTGCTCGCGCCAGTCGGTGACCGCCTCGGCCCAGCCCCACTCGCGGGCCGCCTCCTCCACCGCCTCCTTCGTCCGCCCGGAGATCGATACGCGCTCCGGGCGCAGCGGCACGTCAAGCAGCTCGAGGGCGTGGAGCGCGCGCGAGTGAGCCTTGCCCATGAAGGCGTAGCCCAGCATGGCGACGCCGATCGACTCGCCGGGGAGACGCGAGTTCAGACGCCTCCGCGGGCAGCGCGTCGCCGCTTCGCGAACGCGTCGATGAGGACGGCGCCCAGCAGCACAAGGCCTGTGATGACGAACTTCGTGCCCGAGGCGAGCCCCATGAGGTCCATGCCGTTCTGGATCGATGCGATCACGAGTGCCCCGAGCAGCGCGGCGATCACTCGGCCCGTTCCGCCGAAGAGGCTCGTCCCGCCGATCACGGCCGCGGCGATCACGAGCAGCAGGAGGTTGCCGCCGCCCGTGTTCGTGGCGACCGATCGCAGGCGCGACGCGAGCATGATCCCGCCGGCGCCGGCCATGAAGCCGCTGATCATGAAGACGGCGATCCGGACGCGGTCGACGTCGATGCCGGCGCGCCGCGCGGCCTCAGCGCTGCCGCCGACGGCGTAGACGTGCCTGCCGAACCGAGTCCGGCTCGCGATGAACGACCAGAAGAGCAGGAAGACCCCGAGGATCACGATCACCTGCGGGACGCCGCGGTCCTGGTTCAGGTACCAGACGGCCGTGAAGGTGACGATCGCGAGGCCCACGGTCTGGAGCGCGATCAGCACCATCGGCTTGCCCGCGAGGCCGCGCGACCGGCGCGAGATCGCCGTCCGCAGCTGGATCGCGGCGTACGCGGCGACGACGACGACGGCGAGGACCCAGCCCCAGAACTCGCTGAGGAAGTCGTTCGCGATCCCGACGACCCTGTCGTCCTGGATCCGGATCGTGCCGGCCGTGGAGTACTGCGTCGTCAGGATGAGGACGACGCCGGACCAGATCAGCAACCCGGCGAGGGTCACGACGAACGACGGCACGCCGGCTTTCGTGATCACGAGGGCTTGGAGCAGTCCGATCGTCGTCGTGACGAGCAGGCCGACGCCGATCGCCGCCCACCACGGCCAGCCTGGATTGTCAGGCCGGAGGAGCAGGGTCATGACGACGGCTCCGACGGCGCTGACGAAGGCGACCGAGAGGTCGATCTCGCCGATCAGGAGGACGAAGACGACCCCGATCGCGATCGTCGCGACCGCCGCCATCTGCAGAAGGAGGTTCGTGAAGTTCCGCTCGGTCAGGAAGTTCTCGTCGAGGATCGAGAAGGTGATGACGATCAGGACGAGACCGACGATGATCGGCAGCGTCCCGAGCTCCCCCGCCCGAACGCCCTGCCACCACAGACGCGCATAGCCCGACAGGGTCGCGGACTCGTGCCGCTCGTCGACCCTTGCGCCGCCCGGGACCGGCCCGATCGGAGCAGCGGTCGGGTCGGAGCTCATGCCTCGACCTCGGCCTCGGCGGCCTCTGCTTCGACCGCGCCGGGGGCGATCTCCATGCCGGGAACGTGGTCGAGCTTGCCGGCGGTGATTGCGTGCACCACCTCCTGCTGCGTCGTCTTTTCACGCTCGAAGAGCGCGACGCCTTGACCGAGCCGCAGCACCGTGATCCGGTGGGCGACCTCGAAGACGTCGTGGAGGTTATGCGTGACGATCACGACGGCGAGGCCCTTCTCGGCGAGCGTGCGGACGAGGTTCAGCACCTGCCGTGTCTGCGCCACGCCGAGTGCGGCCGTCGGCTCGTCGAGGATGACGACCCGCGAGTTCCACATCACCGCCTTCGCCACGGCCACGGACTGACGCTGGCCACCCGAGAGGCCGGCGACCGCCTGCCGAACGGACTTCAGCGTCGTCACGGACAGGCTCTCGAGCGTCTCGCCGGCAGACCGCTCCATCGACGACTCGTCCAGGACGACGCCGCCCAGCAGCCGCTCGCGGCCGAGAAACATGTTCGCGACCACATCGAGGTTGTCCGCGAGCGACAGATCCTGGTAGACGACCTCGATCCCGAGCCGCGCGGCGTCGCGCGGGCCGTGGATGTGGACCGTCTGGCCCTCGACCAGGGTCTCGCCTTCGTCGAAGGGGTAGATCCCGGCGATCCCCTTGATCAGCGTCGACTTGCCGGCGCCGTTGTCGCCGACGAGCGCCATGACCTCACCGGGGAGCACCTCGAAGTCGACCTTGTAGAGCGCCTGCACGGCGCCGAACGCCTTCGAGGCGTCTTTGACCTCGAGGAGCGGGGTGTCGGCCACGGGGACTCTCCTCTCCGACGTCGGCCGAGAGGGCCGCCGGGTGGCGGCCCTCTCGGCGCCTACTCAGCTCTGCTGCTCCTTGCAGAAGTCCGTCTGCGCGGTGTCGCCGGTGCAGACCTCCTGCACGGTCCGGAAGCCGTCCTTGATCACCGTGTCGGCGATGTTGTCCACCGTCACGCCGATCGGGGTCAGGGCGAAGTACGGAACGACGCCGTCGCCCTCCGCTTCCTCGGTCGGATTGCCGTCCTCCGCCTTGATGCCGATCAGGTTGAAGTCGGCCTCGTACTCGACGGTGTCGAGCTCGTCGCCGTTGCGCAGCGCGAGCGCGACCGCCGCGGCGAGCCCGGCTTCGGACTGGATCGGCTTGTAGACGGTCATCGTCTGCTTGCCTAGGAGGATGTTCTGGATCCCCGCTTCCGTGGCGTCCTGGCCGCTCACCGGCGCCTTCGTGATGCCGGCCGCCTCCATCGCGTTGATGGCGGAGTTGGCGAGCCCGTCGTTCGCAGCGAAGACGGCGTCGACCTTGTTGTCGGCGCTCGTCAGGATCTGCTCCATGATCGTCTGCGCCTGCTGGTTGTCCCAGCCTGGCACGTGCCGGTCGGCCACGAGCTCCCATTCACCCGCGTCGACCTTCGGCTTCACGGTCTCGTAGTAGCCCCTGCGGAAGAGGAACGAGTTGTTGTCCTCTTCGCCGCCGTTGAGCATCACGACTCGCTTGGAGTCGAGCGCGTCGATCGCCGGCTCGAGCTCCTTGCCCATCGTCCGTCCGACCTCGACGTTGTCGAAGCTGACGTACGCGTCGCCGCCGGAGCCGCCCGTGTTGAACCGGTCGTACTCGATGATCGGGATGTCCGCGTCCTTGGCGGTGTCGATGATCGTCGCGCCGGAGCCGGTGTCGATGCTGACGAACAGGATGACGCTCGCGTCGTCCCCGATCGCCTGCTCGACCTGCGACTGCTGCTGCGCCGCGTCGCCCTCGGCGTTCACGATGTTGTACTCGACGTCGGCATCCTTGAAGGCCTGCTCGAAGTAGCGCCGGTCGTCCGACTCCCACCGAGGCGAGGTCGCACTGTCGGGAAGGAGGACCCAGATGGGGCCGTCTCCACCGCCGCCGCCGTCGTCATCACCGCCGCAGCCGGCAGCGACGAGCACCAGCAATGCGACGAGCCCGAGGAGCAGCGCGAGAAGCCTCGGCGACCTCCTCTTTGACCCCGCGTCACGCCTTCTCAAGACAATCCTCCTCGTTGGGGGGTGGGTTCGCGAGCAGGACGGGCCGCCGTCCGTGTCTCGGCGCCAACCTAAATTCAGCCGATATGCGTGTCAACCGGCCAGGGAGCGCTTAACGACAGCGCTACGCAGGGGCGCCGGTCGAGCGGGGCGGTCTCGAAGAACCGCCGACCGGGAGGTTTCGCCGGAGGCGGAACGGGAACGCGCGGGCTGAGCAATTTCCGCGATTTCCGTCCGAGGGGGATTCCGGTGTTTGAGCGAACGAAGACTGGTATACGGGAGATGCCGTCGAACGCCGCCTGGCTCTTGTCGAAGGCGCTGAAGCCGGCCGATGCGATCGGAGACGTCGCGGCCGGCGCACGCGACCAGGGCAGGAAGGTGACCGCCGCCGTCGTCGACGCGGCGCCGATCGGCGATTCCGTCGAGATCAGGGCCGCGCGGGCACGACAGGCCGCCGACCGCGCCCGTGAGGCAGAGGAGCAGGCCGTCGAGGCGGCGCGCGAGTCGAAGGCGCGCGCCGACCATGCCCGCGAGGTAAGTGAGCGCGGCCGCGCACGGATCAAAGACGTTGACCGCGAGATGACGCGCGAGGTCAAGCAGCGCGTCGCAGCGGCGCAGAAAGCAGCCGACGAGTATGTGAAGCGCGAGCGCCAGGCTGCGGAGGCCGACGCGGAGGAGGAGCGCCAGCAGGTCGAAGAGGACGTCGAGAACGAGGTTTCCGAGGCCGAAAGCGCCGCGGAGGCGTCGCGGCAGCGGGCCGAGGCACTCGTCGAGGACGCGACAGAGGCGCTGGCCGAGTCGAGGCGCCTCGCCGACGAGGCCGCCGAGGCCGCCCGCGCCGCGGCCGAGGACGCGGGTCGTCAGGCCGAGCAGCTTCGGAACGAGGCGAGGCAGCGGGCGAGCGAGGCCCAGTCGCGGGTCAAGGAGGCGGAGAAGCTGCGCGACCGAGCGGCTGCGACGGCGAAGGCGACCGCCCGGGAGCTCGACCGTGACACGGCGGACGGCGGTCTCGACGCCTACAGGAAGCCGGAGCTCGTCGAGCTGGCGGAGAGCATCGGCATCGAAAGAGGCTCGAGCATGACGAAGGACGAGCTGGTCGACGCGATCACGAAGGCCGCTCGGAGTCGCGCGAGGGAAGGAGCGAGATCATGAGATTCCCGCGGACGAAAAGCGAGCCCGAGCGTCTCGTCGACACGGTCGGTGGAAGCCTCGCCGCGATCGGCAGCGGAATGAATCGAGGTCGGGTCGTGAAGGCCGGCCTCATCGCCGGCGGCGTGGCCGCGCTGACAGCCGGGAGCGCAGCGATCTCGTCGCTCCGTCGGCGGATCGGAGAACGACCTTCGTGAAGCAGCGGGCCCCGCGCCGGGTCAGGAAAACGGCTCCGCCGGTCGCGCTGACCGCCGCCGTCGACCGCACGAGACGACTGTCGGAGGGAGGGCTCGTCCAGGCATCTGTACGCGCCCGCTTGCTGGGCCTGCCGCTGCTCCGCCTCGACGCCACGATCGTCCTCATGCCGGCGGCGATCCGACCGTCGTCTCCGGCGCTCGGTGCCGGCAACGGCCTCGCCGACGCCGTCCGCAGCATCAACGACGGCGCCGAGATCCTGGAGCAGGTGCGGAGGGACGGCCGTACCTGACGCACGCCGGCAGGCCGCTCCGAAGGCCGCCTAACATCAGGGTTCGGCGGGGTGCCGGAGCGGTCGAACGGGGCGGTCTTGAAAACCGCTGCCCGGTTAGTCCCGGGCCGTGGGTTCAAATCCCACCCCCGCCGCTTACCTTTGCGGTTTTCCAGCGTGCGGGTTCGCAGCCGCTTAGCCGGACGCGGTCAAGGCCGGCTTCTCGCAATGCGGCCTCATGGAGAAGTGGCCGCTTGGCTCTTCCGAACGTAAGGCTTCAACTAGACGGCTATGCGAAACTCGGTGCTGGTCTCCAGCTCTCAGTGGTGAACCAGACCTGGGGTTCGCCTTGGACGCCTGCACGCTGCATGACGTTCCGTAGAGCGTCCGACGAAACGAAAGCTCTCGCCACTTCGGCAGTCTCGAAGTCGTGCCATATGGTGACGTCGTTCGGGTCATCGACTAACTGGAATGCGGCGGCGCCCATGACACCCATGGCGACGCGCTCTCCGTAGAACTGGTCGTACTCCTTCCTCCAAGTCTCGTGATCGGCGACGTTGATGCGCACAAACAAGCGAACCATCACAGCCTCCCGTTCGGTTAGCAGCGAGCCTACGGCATCACTTAGAAACCCTGGCCCAAGCGCCCCACCCGACACCCCGATGCCAAGCGCGGGCTGTCTCGGACGGGGACGCGCCAGCTATTCCGCCGAATCAGCTCGATGCAGACGTCATTCTCCGCTTTTCGCGTTCGGGGGAATCGGCTCGTCCTCGTCGATGTAGATCAGGCGGGGGCAGGAACCGCGGCGGCCTCGAGAATCACGTCGGCGGTCGCCTGCGGCTGCGAGACGACAACCGCATGCGACGCTCCTGGGATCTCGACTGTCCGCTGCGAGCTGGCGCGTTCCGCCATGAAGCGCTGCAGCTGCGGCGGAATGTTGCGGTCCTCTGCGCCGATCAGGAACCAGGACGGCAGCTCGCGCCAGAGGGGCTTCTCGCCGGACGTCGCGAAGAGCGCCTCCTGCGTGACCGGCCGCTGCGTCGCCGCCATCCGCGTCGCCTCCTGCGCCGGCAGGTCTGGGCAGAACAGCTCGTGGAAGCGGTCCGGGATGATGTACAGGTCGGTTGTGCCGTCGCTCTGCGGAACCGGCCGCAGCGTCTCCTCGCCGAGCATGCTGCCCGGGAACTTCCCGGCGAGGGAGAAGGCGCTCTCACCAGGCTCGGGTGCAAAAGCGTTCACGTAGACGAGCCCGATGATCTCGCCGGCATCTGCGGGCACGTTCGAGATGACGGCTCCGCCGTAGGAGTGGGCGACGAGCAGGACGGGCCCCTCGATGGTGCGGACAAGGTCGCCGACGCTCCCGGCGTCGCCGTCCAGGTTCCGCAGCGGGTTGGCCGCGGCGATCACGGGATGGCCCGTTTCGAGCAGCGGCTCGATGACGCTGTTCCAGCTAGCGGACTCGGCGAACGCGCCGTGGACGAGAACAATCGTCGGTTTCATGAGACCCTCCTTTGGGTCGCGAGGTCGTTTGCTCGGCCGTCGCCTGGCTGCGCCAGTCCTCGAAGCGGGTCGGGGCGGTGCGTGGATTTGTCGCCGGGCGTGAGGGCGCCGTCGTCGAGTTCTATGCCGCGGTGGAACTGCTCCTCTTTCGCCAAACCTATGGCCCCCTGAAAGCTGCGGCGCGGCCGTGGGTCGACTATCTCACGCGCTTGTTACAAACGCAACACGCGCCGAGGCGAGCAGCCGCCGAACTACGCGTAACGCCGAATGCGGGCGGTGGGTTGTCCGGGTTGCTGCTACCTACCCCTTTTCGTTCAGCTCGTGGGTCCAGATCGATGGCCTGCTTGCGTATCCCGGCGAAGCCCTGACAAAGTTCTGACGGCGGCTTTACGAGGCGATAACCACGCCCGGGTACGCGAGTACTGAAGGGCCGCATCGCGTCGATTGGGGGGAGCGGCGCTGCGGGCGATGCGGCCCCTTCGTGCGCTCCGTAGGGCTGCCTCGCACACGTAGTCTCGACGTCAAGTTCGTCCGTTCAGGGGTCCGAGACAGGAGCTCGACGCCATGGAGACAGCCACGAAGACGCGTCTGACCTTCCAGAGCGAAGGCGAGACGTTGGTGGGCCACCTCTTCCTGCCGGACGGCGCACAGCCCGCCGGTGTGGTCATCGCAGTTGGCCCGCTGACCTCGGTGAAGGAGCAAGCTGCCGGCACGTACGCCAAGGCGATGGCCGAGCGCGGGTACGCCGCACTCGCGTTCGACTACCGGTATTTCGGGGAGAGCGGCGGCCAGCCGCGTCAGTTCGAGAATCCGGACGCGAACATCGAGGACATCAGGAACGCCGCCACAGCGCTCCTCGCGGACGACCGGCTGAAGGGACTGCCCGTCTTCGGCCTCGGCGTCTGCTTCGGCGCCGGACCAATGGTGCGTGCGGTCGCGGAAGACACGAGGTTCCGTGCCTTCGCGGGCGTGGCCGGGGTGTACACCGACAACACCAAGACGGTGGAGGGAATGGGAGACGCGTATCACGCGAAGATCGAGCGTGGCCGAGCTGCCGAAGCTCGGTGGCGCGAAGGCGGCGAGGCCGAAACCATCCCGGCGGTCGCACCCGACGGGGGCGACGTCGCCATGCCCCTGCGGGAGGCGTTCGAGTTCTACGGGACCCCGCGTGGCCAGGTCCCGAACTACGTGAACGGCTACGCGGTGCAGTCGCTCGCCTACAGCCTCCCGTTTGACGCCCGAGGCGCAGCGGAGGCGATCCGGGCTCCCGTCCTGATCGTTCACTCGGAACGGGCGCTGGCTCCCGGTCTCGCGCACGCCTTCTATGCAGCTGTGAGCTCGCCCAAGCGTGAGCTCTGGCTCGAGTCGGCGGGCCAGATCGATTTCTACGACGACCCGCAACTCATCACACCGGCAGCGGACGCGGCCGCCGCGTTCCTCCGGAACGACGGCGAAGGCTCGACCTCCCGGCAGCATTTCGTGTAATCAAGGAGCCCTATGGCCACCACCGTTCGCACTCTCCAGAACTTCGTCGGCGGCGACTGGGTCGACTCGACCGGCACGAACGTCCGCCAGATCGTCTCGCCCGTGACGGGCGAGACCCTCGCGGAGGTGCCCGACGCCTCGGCCGAGGACGTCGATCGCGCCGCCCGCGCCGCGCGAGAGGCGCAGCCGAAGTGGGGCGCACTCTCCGCCTGGGACCGGGCCGCCGTCTGTCACGCGATCGCCGACCTGATCGACGAGCGGCGGGAAGACATGGCCCGCGAGCTCACGCTCGAGCAGGGCAAGCCATTCACGGCCGAGGCGGTCCCGGACATCGAGGAGACGGCCGAGAACTTCCGGATCGCCGCCGAGGACGTCAAGCGGATGGAGACGGCGATCCTCCCGTCGCAGGACGTCGACAAGCGCATCCTCACCTTCCGGAAGCCGAACGGCGTCTACGCCGCGATCACGCCGTGGAACTTTCCGACGCTGATCCCGGTCGAGCTGATCGCGCCGGGGATCGCGGCCGGGAACACGATCGTCATCAAGCCGTCCGAGTGGACGCCGATCGCGATGGCCACGTTTATGCAGGCCATGGCCGACGCAGGCCTGCCCGACGGCGTCGTCAACGTCGTCTACGGCGGCGGCGAGACCGGCGAAGCGCTCGTCACGAACGAGAACGTCGACTGCATCGGCTTCGTCGGCTCGCACACCACGGCCGAGAAGATCGTCCGCGCCGCCGGCCTCAAGCGGTCGCTGATCGAGGCGAGCGGGAACGGCCCGGTGGTCGTGTGCGCCGACGCCGACCTCGAGCAGGCGGCGAAGGGCGCGGTGTACGGGGGGTTCTTCTGCGCCGGCCAGGTGTGCTGCGCGACCGAGCGGGTGCTCGTCGACAAGGCGGTCCACGACGACTTCCTCGCAGCCGTGGTGAAGGAGGCCGAGGGCTGGAAGCTCGGAGACCCGTACGACGACGACACCCTCGTCGGCCCGATGAACAACGAGCCCACCGCCCGGAAGATGGACACGCACATGGAGGACGCGGTCGCGAAGGGCGCCGAGGTGGTGCTCGGCGGCTCACGCGACGACGGGCGGCCGACGAGCCTCTACTACCAGCCGACCGTCGTCACCAACGTCGGCCTCGACACGCTCATCAACCGGGACGAGACGTTCGGGCCGATCGTGCCGCTGATCCAGGTTGCGGACGACGACGCGGCACTGGCGGCGGCGAACGACTCGCACCTCGGCCTGCAGGCGGCCGTCTACACGAAGAGCCTGAAGCGGGCCTTCAAGTATCTGGACAACCTGCGCGTCGGCAACGTCGTCGTGAACGACTCGACCGACTACTGGGAAGCGCACGAGCCGTTCGGCGGTGCGTCGGGCACCCGAACCGGCTGGGGCCGGATCGGCGGGCGCTACACGATGCTCGACATGACCGACCTGAAGACGGTCGTCCTCGACGTGGGCGGTCTCGACTAGCGGGCCTCCCACCGGTCGTAGTCTTCGCCTCCGTGGAGGCCGACGGCCAGATCCTCGAGCATCTCGAGCCGTACCTGAGGGAGACCGAGCCCGACGGCGCCGCGGCGATGCTCTCGCTCGTCGCGCTGGACGAGATCGGGTTCGACCCGGACGACCTGAGCGCTTCGGTGCGCCGGGCGCTGCTCGTCCTCGCCGCCGGCGGCGACCTGCGGCGGGAGCTGACCGCGGACGATCCCGCGGTTGTACGGCTCGCCGAGGATCTCGACGACCCTGACCGCCGCGCCGAGCTCGCCACCGCGCTCCAGCAGCTGCGCTCTCTGTCCGCCGACCTTCCGGCGGCCGCTGCGACGCTCGACGCACTGCTCGCAGACCCCGACCGCGCCTGGCAAGCACTGGCGACGGCAATCCTCGCGGACGAGCTGACCGAGGACTGATCTCCTCCCCCATCCGGGGTCAACCCGCGCAACGCAACCGCCGATGGAGGGCCCCGTACCTGCGGTTCTCTAAAGGAGGGATCGTTGCGCCGACTCGTCGCGCTCTCGATCGTCGTCATCAGTTCGCTCGCGCTTGCCGGACAGGCGTCCGCGTCGCAGCTGATCGACAGAAACGCCACCAACGTCAAGCTCAAGGTCTCGCGCGACGGGAAGGCGATGGTCAGCTACAACGCCCGTGGCCGTCGGTGGGACGTTCTCGCCTGGGGCGCCATCAATGCGCTCCATCCGAACAAGGCCCGAAAGCAGGTCCAGTTCCGGCTCGATCGAGCCGGCGGCTGGGGGACGTACGGCAAGAAGCTTCGGTTCGCGAACGCGTGCCGTGCCTACGACGGCCCGCCGCTCGTCCACGTCGTCACCGCCTGCAAGGCGCCCGACGGGTCCTACTGGGCGCTCCAGAGGTGGCAGCGGGCGCTGCCGAACCTCGGGATGCTCCCATGGATACCCGAGCAGCGCGCCTGGGCGCTCCATCTCTCGCACTGGAGAGGCCCGGTCGCCGTCCTCGAGGGCTGGACGGACTGGTCGTGGAGCGGCCGGTTCCACCACATCTTCGGACGGCTGACCTATCTCGGCCGGCCCGTGCACGGGTGGAAGACGAACCAGTTCGGCGCCCGGCTGGACAAGTACGGCCGGCTCGTCTACCTCGACACGTTCGGGTCGAAGCACGGCCCGGGGTGGCGACGCGAGAACTCGTTCGTGACGCACGTCGGGACGGGCGTGTTCTGTTACACGTTCCGCGCGCGGAATCCCCTCGTGGGCGGGTATGCGCGCCCCGTCGGCTACAAGGGCGGGATGCGCGGCCCAGGCAACGGGCAGGCGTACCGCATGATCGTCGAGGGGCCCGGTGTGACGCCGGACGTCAAGTGGGAAGGCAAGGGCCTCCCGAACTTCAACGGGGCCAATTCGGAGCATGTCGCGCACGAGGAGTCGATGAACTCGATCCTCGACGGCCTCAACGACAGGCTCTGCAGCCACCACTGACCTGAATCGTTAGAGTCGGCGCGCGGGGCCCCCTCGTGCGCCGACTCCTCTTTGTCGCCCTCATCGGTCTCGTCGTCGTGCCGCCGGCTTCGGCGTCGCAGCTCATCGACCGAGACGCGAGGAACATCCGGATGGCCGTCTCGGCAAACGGCAAGGCGGCAGTCCTCTCGTACCGGGCACACGGACGCCGTTGGCATGTCCGCGCTTGGGGCGCGATCAACGCGCGACACCCGACCCCGCGCGTGCGGCAGGTGCAGTTCCGGATCCGGCGCGACGCCCGCCCCATCCGGGACCACTGCCTGCGGTACGACGGCCCGCCGCTGCCCTGGCTCGTGAAGGCGTGCAAGGCGCCGGACGGGTCGTACTGGGCGGTGCAGCGGTTCCAACGCCGGCTTCCGAACCACGGCTTCCGCCCCCGCAGCTCCTGGGACCGCGCGTGGGCGCTGCACCTCTCGCACTGGAACGGCCCGCTCGCGGTCATCGAGGCGTGGTCGGACTGGTCCTGGAGCGGGCGCTTCCACCACTTCTTCGGACGGCTGATCTACCGGGGCCGGCCTGTGCACGGGTTCCGGACGACCAGCCGCGGCGCACGACTGGACAAGTACGGCCGGCTCGTCTACACCGACACGCTCCGTTCGCGGTACGGGCCGGGCTGGCGCCGCGAGAACTCCTTCGTCACGCACAAGCCGACGGGCGTCTTCTGTTACACGTTCCGCCCGCGCGGCGGCCGGAGGGTTGCGGGCAACGGTGTCCGCTACCGGCTGACGATCGAAGGCCCCGGGGTCACGCCGGACGTGGTTCGCTATCTCGATGGGCTTCCGAACTACAACCGGCGCAACGGCGGGCACGTGCAGCACGAGCGGTCGATGAACGCGCTGCAGGACCGGGTCACCGCCGGCGACCGGCTCTGCCGCAAGCATTGAGCGACGAGCTCCGCGGCGTCATGCGCAGGTTTCCGGCCGGCGTCTCCGTCGTCACCGTGGACCTGGACGGCGAGCGCGTGGGCCTGACTGTCGGCACGCTCGTGACGCTCTCCCTCGACCCGCCGCTCGTCGGCTTCGCGATCAAGAAGGAGGCCGCGCTCCACGAGCTCCTGCGGCGATCCGGCAGGTTCGGCGTCACGCTGCTCGCGGCGGGCCAGGACGCCCTTGCCCAGCATTTCGCTCGGGGCGTCCCGCCGATCGGCCTCTGGCACGGGATCGAGGTTCTCGACGAGCCGGGGCCGCCGCTCCTCGGCGGCGGGGTCGGCTACCTGCGCGGACATGTGCTCGCGGAGCACCCGGCCGGCACGCACACGTTCTTCGTCGGCGAGATCGACTCCGCCGACCCCGGGCCGAGCAACCGGCCGCTCGCCTACGTCTCGCAGGCTTACATCGACCTGTGATCGACGCCGTCGTCTTCGACCTCGACGGCCTGCTCCTCGACACCGAGCAGGTCTGGGACGCCGTCCGCGAGGGGATCACGCGCGAGCGCGGCGGCCGCTGGCACGACCGTGCGCAGGCGGACATGATGGGCATGAGCTCGACGGAGTGGTCGCGGTACATGCATGCCGAGCTCGGGCTCTCCGAGCAGCCGGAGGAGCTGAACCGTCTCGTCGTCGAGCGAATGCAGCAGCGGTACCGCGACGGCTTGCCGCTCATCGACGGCGCCGTGGAGTCGGTCCGCCGGCTGGCCGGGCGCTGGTCGCTCGGCCTCGCGTCGTCGTCCAACCGCCCGCTGATCGACCTCGCGTTGGCCGAGATGGGCGTCGCCGACCTCTTCCGGGCGACCGTCTCGTCGGAGGAGGTTCCGCGCGGGAAGCCGGCGCCGGACGTCTACCTCGAGGCGGCGCGCCGGCTCGGCGTTCCGCCGGAGCGCATCGCGGCCGTCGAGGACTCGGCGAACGGGATCCGCGCAGCCCACGCAGCGGGGATGCGCACGATCGCGATTCCGAACGCGCACTTCCCGCCGCCGGACGACGCGCTTGACCTGGCTGACGTGCGGCTGAGCTCGCTCGCCGAGCTTACGGCTGACGCCGTCGAATCAGCGTCATCCCGTCCCTGACGGTCAGCATCAGCTGCTCCACGCGATCGTCGGCCGCGACATGCTCGTTGAACGCCTTGATCGCCTGCGTGCTCTCGTCGCCGCCCTCCTCGACGACCCGTCCCGACCAGAGCACGTTGTCCGCGACGATGAAGCCGCCGTCCGCGAGGTCCGGCAGCACCGCCTCGTAGTAGTTGAGGTAGTTCGGCTTGTCGGCGTCGATGAAGACCAGGTCCCACGGGCCGCCGAGCTCGTCGAGCTGGTCGAGCGCCGGGCCGACGCGGTAGTCGATCCGGTCGGCGACGCCAGCCTCCTCCGCGTAGCGCCGGGCCACGGCCGTCGTCTCCTCGTTCACGTCGAGGCTCGTGATCCGGCCGCCGTCCGGCAGGGCCAGCGCCATCGAGATCGACGAGTACCCGGTGAACGTGCCGATCTCGAGGATCCGCTTCGCGCCGGAGAGGCGCACGAGCCAGCCGAGGAACTGCCCCTCGAGCGGCCCGACCATCATCTGCGGCGCGGTGGTGTTGGCCCGCGTCTCCTCCTCGAGCCGACGGAAGAAGCCGGGATCGGGCGTCGAGTGCTCGGCCGCGTAGCGCTCGACGTCCTCGTTGACGATGAAGCTCACTCGACCCTCCCGACCAGGACGCAGGCGTTGTGGCCCCCGAGGCCCATGGCGTTCGACAGCGCCACCTCGACGTCGGCGTCGCGGGACTCGTTCGGCACGTAGTCGAGGTCGCACACGGGATCCGGGTTCTCGTAGTTGATCGTCGGCGGCAGCTTCCCGTGGTGGACGGCGAGCGCGGCCATCTGCGCCTCGATCGCTCCGGCGGCGCCGAAGCAGTGGCCCATCATCGACTTCGTCGACGAGACCGCGAGCTCGTACGCGTGGTCGCCGAAGACGTCCTTGATCGCCTTCGTCTCGGCGGCGTCGCCGAGGGGGGTCGACGTCCCGTGCGCGTTGATGTAGCCGATCTGCTCCGGCTCCACCCCGGCCCGCTCGATCGCGGCGCGCATCATCTCGGCGACCCCGATGGCCTCCGGCTCCGGCGCCGCAAGGTGGTACGCGTCGTTCGACGTCCCGTAGGACAGAACCTCGGCGTAGATCGTCGCGCCCCGCGCACGGGCGGCATCGAGCTCCTCGAGCACGAGGGCGCCGGCGCCCTCCCCGATCACGAACCCGGCGCGGGTGGCGTCGAACGGGCGTGAGGCCCGCGGCGGGTGCTCCTCCTCGGCGGCGAGCCCGCGCATCGCGCAGAAGCCCGCGAGGATCAGCGGGTGCATGCAGGCCTCGGTGCCGCCGGCGAGCATCGCGTCGGCATCGCCGCGCCTGATGATTTCCGCTCCTTCGCCGACGGCGTGCGAGCCCGTCGCGCATGCGGAGACCGGCGCATAGTTCGGGCCCTTGAGGCCGAGCGAGATCGCCAGCTGGCCGCTCGCCGAGTCCACCAGGACGGACGGGAGGAAATGCGGTGAGACGCGCGTCGGCCCGCGCTCCTGCAGCACCTCGTGCTGCTCCATGATCCCGAGGAAGCCGCCGATCGCCGACCCGAACGCGATCCCGACCCGGTTCGCCGGGTACGTCGAGTCCAGGCCAGCATCGTCGAGCGCCTGCCTGCCGGCCTCGACCGCGAGCAGGACGTTCCGGTCCAGCCGCCTCGCCTCCTTCGGCGAGACGACGTCCGGCGCCTCGAAGTCCTTGACCTCGGCCGCGACGCGCACGGGGAAGTCGCTGGCGTCGAACGAGCGGATGAAGTCGATGCCGCTCTCGCCCGCGAGCGCAGCCTCCCAGGTGGACGGGGTGTCGAGCCCGATCGGGCTGACCGTCCCCATCCCCGTGATCACGACCCGGCGCACCGGGCCAGCTTAGTGTCGGCTCGAGCTCTGACGCAGGCTAGGAGGACTAGCCTTTCGAGCGCATGCCCGGCCCAAACGTCCCCTTCCCGCCGATGGAGGCGGAGCTCGTGTCCGAGCTACCCGACGGTGACGGCTGGCAGTACGAGCCGAAGTGGGACGGCTTCCGCGGCATCCTCGAGAACGACAGCGGTGAGCTCGCCCTCTGGTCGCGCAAGGAGCGGCCGCTGCTCCGGTACTTCCCGGAGCTTCGCCCCCTCGGCGACCTGCTGCCGCCCCACTCCGCCCTCGACGGCGAGATCGTGATCGCGCGGGACGGGGTCCTCGACTTCGACTCGATGCAGATGCGCCTCCACCCGGCCGACAGCCGTGTCCAGCGGCTGTCCAAGGAGATCCCGGCCGAGTTCGTGGTCTTCGACGTGCTGCTGTGGAAGGGCAAGCCGCTCCACGAGCTGCCGCTGAAGAAGCGACGCAAGGAGCTCGAGCGGCTGGCGAAGGGCTTCCGGCTCTCGCCGTACACGCTCGATCCCGAGGCGGCCGGCGAGTGGCTGGACACGTTCGAGGCTGCCGGGCTCGACGGCGTGATCGCGAAGCGGCTGGACGAGCCGTACCGGCCGGGCTCCCGTGAGGCCGTGACGAAGGTGAAGCCCTACAAGACCGCAGACGCCGTCGTCATCGGGTTCCGCTGGAAGAACAAGCCCGAGAAGATCGCGACGGTCCTCCTCGGCCTGTACCGGGATGACGGCGGGCTCGACTACGTCGGCTCCGCCGCGGTCGCCGCGTCGAAGCACGACGACATCAAGGCGCGCCTGCTCCCGCTCGTCGACGAGAAGTCGGACCGCCGCTTCTCCGAGCCGAACCGCTGGGGCACCGGCGAGCTCGAACAGCAGGCCGTGAAGCCGAAGCTCGTCGCCGAGGTGCGCTACGACAAGGTGCAGGGCAACCGCTTCCGGCACGGGACGCGGTTCCTGCGGTTCCGCGACGACAAGGATCCGAAGGACTGCACCTGGCGCGAGCTGCGCCCTCCTCGCAACCCGAACGATCCGACGTTCGAGAGCCTGCTCAGCTTCGCCGGTTGAGGACCGCGAGCGCGCCGAGGTGGGTGACCTCGGCAAGGAGGAGCAGCACGCCGTAGACGACCGGGCTCTCGCCGCGGGCGGCCGTGACGAGAAACAGTGTGGCCAGAGCGACGATCAGGACCACGGCCGTCAGCGTGGTCGCCTGCAGCTCCAGTGCGAGGGTCCTTTCGTCGTCGTCCTGACCGCGGAGGAGGCGGATCGTCTCGCTGCGCCCGCCGATTGCAAGGACCAGCCCGAAGACGACGGAGAGGCTTCCCCAGACCAGGCCGGCCTCGGGGCGCCCGCCGATCCAGAAGGCGACGAACGTCGGGATCGCGAGCGCGCCGACGAGGACGGGGATCCACCACCACGAGCCGCGCTGGCTAGCTGCTGCCGTCTGCATCGAAGACCTCCTCGATCGTCTTGTCGAAGAACCGGGCGAGCGCGAAGGCGAGCGGCAGGGACGGCGTGTAGCGCTCCGTCTCGATCGCGTTGATCGTCTGCCGCGAGACGTTCACCGCCTGAGCGAGCTCCGCCTGAGAGAGCCGGCGCGCGGTCCGCAGCTCTCGAACCTCGTTCTTCATCTTGATGTCAAGTTAGCTTGACACGAGATCGGTGTCAAGCGCGCTTTACATCAGCGCTTCTTCGCCTTCTTCCGCTCCGTGTCTCGCGAGGGCTGGACGCGCTTCGGCTCGCCCGGCATCTTCGGGAAGTTCGGCGGGTACGGCGCCTCGCCGACGCCATCCTTCTCGTCCCGCTCGACCCACTCGAAGAGCTTCCGGAGATCGCAGACCGCGTCGTCGATCCCGGCCTGGACGTCACCGAGCTTCGCGAAGCGCTTCGGCACCGTCCGCAGGTCGAAGTCTTCGGTCTCCACGTCGGGGAGCTCGTCCCACGTGACCGGCGTCGAGACCGTGGCGTCAGGCCGGGCGCGCACCGAGTAGGCGGACGCGATCGTCCGGTCGCGGGCATTCTGGTTGTAGTCGATGAAGACGCGGCGGCCGCGCTCCTCCTTCCACCACGCCGTCGTCACCTTTTTCGGCATGCGCCGCTCGACCTCGCGCGCGAACGCGAGGGCGCACCGGCGGACCTCGGGGAAGGTCCAGTTCGGCTCGATCCGGCAGGCGATGTGAATGCCGCGGTTCCCCGACGTCTTCGGCCAGCCCACGTAGCCGAGCTCGTCCAGCACCTCGCGGACGACCACCGCCACCTTCTTCGCGTCCTTGAACGTCGTCCCGGGCTGCGGGTCGACGTCGATGCGCAGCTCGTCTGGATTGTCGACGTGGGCGCGGCGAGAAGGCCACGGGTGGAAGTCGATCGTCGCGAGGTTGGCCGCCCACGCGACGTGCGCCACCTCGGTCACGCACAGCTCGTCGGCGTGGCGGCCCGACGGAAAGGTGACGCGCGCAGTCTCGATCCACTCGGGCCGCTTCTCCGGGACCCTCTTCTGGTAGATCGCCTCGCCCTCGGCGCCGTCGGGATGGCGCTTGAGCTGCGTCGGCCGCTCGAACAGCGCTCGCACGATCCCTTCGCCGACGGAGATGTAGTACTGGACGTGGTCCAGCTTCGTCGCCTTCACCTTGCGGTAGAAGGGCTTGTCCGGGTTCGTCACCTTCACGACCCGGCCGCCCACGTCCAGCTCGACGAACGGAGACGCCATGTGGGTATTTCACCCTTCCGGGGCATGCCCGTGGGGTTCGGCACTGGCATACCTAGATCGCCGGCTCCCCCCTCATATACCCCGGCACTTGCGGCGGCCCGCTCTCGAACCCCGAGGCGGGTTTCCGCGTTTCTAGGGGCAGTACGGAGGGGGAGGGATTTGAACCCTCGAGGGGCTTGCACCCCTAACGGTTTTCGAGACCGCCCCGTTCGACCGCTCCGGCACCCCTCCTAGCGGAGAAGGAGGGATTCGAACCCTCGAGGCAGGGATTTCCCCACCTAACGCCTTAGCAGGGCGCCGCCTTCAGCCACTCGGCCACTTCTCCGTACTGCGCAGGATAGCCGCGCTCCTGTCGATCTTCGGGGATACCCTGTTCCGACTCGGAGAGGTGTCCGAGCGGTCTAAGGAGCGCGACTGGAAATCGCGTACGGGCTGAAAGGTCCGTCGCGGGTTCAAATCCCGCCCTCTCCGCTGCCCGAGCATCCCCCGCCGTGGGGATGCTCGCCGTTTTCGGCGCGCCTTAACTGCGTCTGCGGCCCGCGCCGCCTGCGCGGAATCTCGATGGCGAGGAAAACAGGCATCCAAAGCGGCATTGCGCTCGTGCTGGGCGTGGTTTCGCTTGCCGCCCCTCTGGGGGCGATCGCGGACGACCGGCACGCCGACGCATTCGTCCAGGCGACCCTCCTCGAGGCTGCCAGGCAGCAGCCGGATGCCGTCTTCCCCGTGATCGTCCAGGCGAGCGACGGCACGTCCACCGCCGAGGTCGCACAGGAGGTCGAGAAGCGCTTCGACGACAACTCGACGTCCGCCGACCGACTGACCGGTCGGTTCCAGTCGGTGATCGGCGTCTCGGCCCGGCTGACCGGTGACCAGATCCTCGACCTCGCCGACGAGGGAGACGTCCAGGCGATCACGCGCGACGCCCCGATGGTCGCCGCGCAGACGCTCGACCCCGCCTCGGCGCCCGGTGACCTTCTCGGCTGGCTCGACTCCACGGGCCTGCGCGAGGCGCGGCGGTACGTCCCTGGCCGGCTCCCGACGATCGCCATCGTGGATTCCGGGATCGACGCGACACGGCGCGACTTCGGCGGCCGCGTCGTCGGCCAGATCTCGCTGACGCAGCTCCAGCCGAACGCGAGCGGCGACGGGCGCGGCCACGGCACGTTCGTGGCGGGACTCGCCGCCGGTCGGTACGGCGGAGCGCCGGGAGCGCCGATCGTCTCGCTCGACGTCATGGACGACTCGGGCAAGGCGATGACGAGCGACGTCATCGCGGCGGCCGACTGGATCCTCGAGAACGGCCGGCGGTACGGGATTCGCGTCGCGAACTTCTCGCTTCACTCGGCGCGGCCCTCGAGCGTCCGTACCGATCCGCTCGACCGGGCCGTCGAGCGGCTCTGGCTGGCGGGCGTGGTCGTCGTGACCTCGGCCGGGAACTACGCGACGGACGGCGCTCCGAGCGGCGTCCCGTTCGCGCCGGCGAACGACCCGTTCGTGATCACGGTCGGCGCGTCGGATCCCGGCTCGCTGCGCGGTCCGCAGGACGACGTGAACGCCCCGTGGTCGGCGTACGGGCGGACGCTTGACGGCTTCCGGAAGCCCGACCTCGCGGCTCCGGGCCGACACCTGGTCGGGCCGGTGCCTCCCGGGTCGACGCTGCTCTTGGACCGGCCGGACCGGCGGGTCTCCCCCGGCTGGATGCGCCTTTCCGGCACCTCCTTCTCCGCTCCCATGGTCTCCGCCGCTGCCGCATATGTCGTGGCCGCTCACCCGGAGTGGACTGCGGACCAGGTCAAAGGCGCGCTCATGGTCTCGGCCGGCGGGGCTGGACGTGCCGCCCCGGGCTCGCTCGGCGTCGGCTCGCTGAACGCGGCCGCGGCCCTCCGCGTTACCCGCCCGCCGAATCCGAATCGCGCGCTGAACCGGTTCCTGATCACCGATCCGGCCGGAGGCGGCTACCCCGTGTTCGACTCGGCGAGCTGGGACAGCGCCACGAAGGCCGACGCCTCCTGGGACTCGGCGTCGTGGTCGGATGCCTCCTGGTCCGACGCGTCGTGGTCGGATGCCTCGTGGTCGGATGTGTCTTGGTCGGACGCCTCCTGGTCGGACGTCTCCTGGACCGACGTGTCCTGGGTCGACTAGCTCTGGGTCAGGAACGCGACCAGGTCGTCGACCTGCTGCTCTGAGAGCTGGTCGAACGACGGCATGACCCCCGGCTGGTAGCCCTGAGCCACCTCGGCGTTCGGGTTCACGATCGACTCCTCCACGAGCGCCGCGTCCTTTCCTTCGAGGACCTCGTCGAGGTTCGGGCCGACGGTTCCGTTGCTCCCGGCCGCCGAGAAGGTGTGACAGCCGCCGCAGCCGTTCGACCCGAACAGCGCCTCCCCGGCCGCGGCGTCGCCGGTGGGCTCTTCGGCGCCTGTCGTCGTCGGGGCGGGACCTGTCTCCGTCCCGCCGGTCTCCGTCGCCGTCTCGCCGGGTCCCGCCGCCTCGGCTTCGTGATCCTCCTTCGCGAAGACCACCACCGCGCCGAGCATCGCGATTGTCAGGAGCAGCGTCACGACGATGAAGAGCGCGAGCCCCTTCCGACCGGGGAAGTCGGGCCGGTAGCGGGGGATCAGCAGCGCGCAGATGAGCGCGAAGGCGATGAAGATCGCCGCGGTCCCGGCGAGGCCCAGCTTCTGGTTCGTCGTCAGCGCGACGAGCACGGCGGGAACCTACCCCACGCGCTACTGTGACCGCCCCGGGGCGTGTAGCTCAGCGGGAGAGCGCCCGCTTCACACGCGGGAGGTCACTGGTTCGATCCCAGTCACGCCCATCACTACGTGATGGCGGCGTGAGCGGAGCTCACGCCGACCGTGGAAGGGGTCTGGGGAAACCGGGAGGTTTCCCCAGCTACCTGGCGAGACAGGGCCGCCGAGCCCGAAACGGCGTAACCGCAAGTACGCCGCCCTCGTTACGTCTTGTAGAGGCATGCGGCGCAAGTTCAGAACTGCGGTAGGTGTCGCCGTGCTCGCGGTTGCGGGCGGGCTTGCCGGCGTGGTGACCGCGCAGGCGCCCGGCCAGATCGGGCTCCCCACGGTAACGCTGCCGACGGTCTCGCTGCCGGTCTCGACGACAACGACGACGGTCACCGTCCCGCGCCCGCCGCCCCCGCCGCCGCCTCCTCCCCCGCTTCCACCGCCACCGCCGGTCCCACCGGTGACCGTCTCGGTCCCGGTTCCACAGCCTCCGCCTCCTCCTCGCGTCACCCCGCCGCCGACGCCGCCCGCGCCCTCGGTTCCCGGCGCTCCGGGCACGCCCGCGCCGTCGGGCTCCACCCCTCCGTCGGGCTCGGGTTCGGGCTCCGGCTCCGGCTCCGGCTCGGGTTCCGGTTCCGGTTCCACGCCGCAGAGCTCGTCGCCGCAAGCGGGGACCCAGTCCGGCACCTCGCCCGGCGCCTCCGGCCAGCTTCCCCGTCAGCCTGCAGGGGTGTCGAGACGGTCGCGCGTGACGGCTATCCGCGCGCGCTCCGTGCGGGTCGTCCGCCGCGGTCAGGCGAAGCGCGCCGCCCGGATCACGTTCACGTTGAACGCGCCCGGCCGTGTCGTCTTCGTGGTGCGCGGGCCGGCCCCCTCATGCCAGGTCGCAGCGCGGTTCCGCGTCCGCGGCCGACGCGGCGCGAACGAGGTCCGCTTCACGGGCCGGGTCGGGCGCCGGAACCTCCCGCAGGGGACGTACCGGATCACCGCGAGGGCGCCCGGCCGCGCGCCGAGCAGGCCAATCGTCGTCGTCATCGGGGAGAGCGGCGACCGCGACGCCTTTGCCTGCTCGCGGGCGGCAGCAGCAGTGGAAATCGCTTCGGGGCTCGGGACCTTCGACAACGGCAGCGGCGGCTCGAACGGCTCGAACGGCTCGAGCGTCTCGGCCGCGGGCCGGGCGCCGGACGAGGGGCAGGCGGCGAAACCGAAGAAGGACGGCGGCGTCCTGCCGGCAGTCTCCAACCGACTCCGCGAGCTGCCGGGCGCGCTGCCGAGGCCGTCGATCCCGTCGGCGAGCTCGCCGCACCGGGTGATCGGACTCGCGGCCCTGGCGCTGCTGATCCTCTCCGGTCTCGCGCTCGTCGTGTACGTCCTCCGTTTCATCCGGGGGCCGCACACCACCTAGCCGACGAGGCACACGGACCGCCTTGCATCTGGGCGGGGCCTGCAGACAATGAGAGAACGGTGCTTCGTCGACTCGGGTTTGCCCTGCTTACGGCGCTGATCCTGGCGCTTTTCGCGCTGAACGTCCTCGCGTGGTCGGGTGGATGGATCGACGAGAAATCGTCGCCGCCGCAGGGCCAGGTGCCGAGGCCCGCGCAGACCAGGTAGGACCGTCCAAAAGCAGTGTTGTGGTGCGCCGGACCGTGCTCGATACTGGGAAATTCGGCAGAAACAGGCAGGTGAAGGGGGAACCCCTGTTCGAGGCAGCAGCCAGCGCACCAGAAACCAACGAATCCGCGTGGACGCCCGGTCTTGTACCGGTGCCGGACCCTGCGCGCCCTGACCCACGCCTCGTCGGCTTCGAGGACGAGCCGCGCGACCTTCGGTACTACCGTCGCATGCGGTTCATCCGCGATTTCGAGGAGACGCTGCTCCAACTCTTCGAGGAGGGCCTGCTGAACGGCACGACGCATGCCTGCATCGGCCAGGAGGCGGACTGCGTCGGCGTCATCGAGCACCTGCGGCCCGGCGACCACATCTTCAGCAACCACCGCTGCCACGGGCACTACCTCGCCTGGAGCGGTGACGCGCGCGGGCTGCTCGCGGAGATCATGGGCAAGCCCGAGGGAGTCGTCGGCGGGATCGGCGGCAGCCAGCACATCTGCGCGCCGGGCTTCAAGTCGAACGGGATCCTCGGCGGGACCGTGCCCGCGGCCGCCGGCATCGCGCTCGCGATGAAACTGTCCGGCTCGGACGGGATCAGCGTCGTGTTCATCGGCGACGGGGCGTTCGGAGAGGGGGTCGTGTACGAGACGCTGAACATGGCGTCCGTCTGGAAGCTGCCGCTGCTCGTCGTCGTCGAGAACAACGCCTGGTCGCAGAGCACGCCGCTCGCGAAGAACTTCGCCGGAGACATGGCCGCGCGCTTCGAGGCCTTCGGCATCCCGACGACACGGCTCGAGTCGACGGACGTCCTCGAGATCGACGCGGAAGGCCGGCGCCAGGTCGGCCTCGTCCGCGAGACGCGCAGCCCGCACGCATTCATCATCGACACCTACCGTCTCTGCCACCACTCGAAGAGCGACGACAACCGGCCGGCCGACGAGATCGAGGCCCGCTGGCCGTTCGAGCCGCTGAACGTCCACGGCGTCAGGCTCGACCGCGCCGACCGCGAGCGGATCGACGGCGAGGTTCGCGATGCGCTCGCCGAGGTCGTCGGCGACGCGAGGGCGCTCACATGATCTTCGTCAAGGAGCTGAACGAGAGCCTGCACACGCTGCTCGAGACCGACGAGCGCGTGGTCGTCCTCGGCGAGGACATCCACGACCCGTACGGCGGGGCCTTCAAGGCGACGCGCGGCCTGACGACGAGCTACCCCGACCGGGTGCTGACGACCCCGGTCAGCGAGGCCGGGATCGTCGGCGTCGCGGCCGGGCTCGCGCTCTCCGGCTACCGGCCGATCGTGGAGATCATGTTCGGCGACTTCATGACGCTGACCTTCGACCAGGTCGTCAACCACATCGCGAAGTACGGCGCCATGTACGACGGGAAGGTCACCTGCCCGGTGATCATCCGCACTCCCTCGGGCGGCCACCGCGGCTACGGCCCCACGCACAGCCAGAGCCTGGAGAAGCACTTCCTGGGCGTCCCGCATCTCACGGTCGCCGCCGCCTCGCCGTTTCACGGCCCGGGCGAGATCCTCACCGCGCTGCTCCAGCGGGACGAGCCGGCGCTCTTCGTGGAGCACAAGCTTCTGTACCCCGAGCACGTCGTCCGCCCGGAAGGCTCGCGCGTCGGCGACGCGATCGGCCGCGAGGAGGCGAGCGACGGCTATCTGCCCTCCGTCGTCCTCTCGCAGGTCCCGCGCGAGGACTGCACGGTGACCGTCCTGGCCTACGGCTACTCGGCGCTGCTCGCCGCGCGGGTCGTCGAGCAGCTGGCGGTCGAGGAGGAGGTCTTCGCCGAGCTCGTCGTCCCGTCCCAGATCTCCCCGATGGATTGGGAGCCCGTCGAGGCGTCCGTCGAGCGCACGGGCAGCCTCGTGACGGTCGAGGAGGGCACGGCGGACTGGTCCTGGGGCACCGAGGCGGCCGCGGAGATCGGCCGCCGCCGGTTCTCCGAGCTCCGCCGGCCGGTGCGCGTGGTCGCCAGTGAGCCGACCGTCATTCCCAGCAGCCGTGATAAAGAACAGCAGGTGCTCGTCGGCGCCGACACGATGAAGGAGGCGATCCGCGAGGCCGCTGCATGACGGCGGTCACGATTCCGTGGACCGACGTGAACGACGACAGCGCGACCGTCGTCGAGTGGCACGTCGAGGATCGCTCAGAGGTACGGGCCGGCACGGCGCTCGTCGACGTCGAGACAAGCAAGTCGGCCTTCGAGATCGCGGCGCCGGCCGACGGCGTCGTCATGCAGCTCGTGCCCGTCGGCGGTGAGGTTTCGGTCGGCGAGCCGGTCGCCCACGTCTTCGAGGACGAGGCCGCCATGGCGGCCTTCGAGGAGGAGCGCTCCAGGCAAGCCACGGAGGCTCCCGAGACGGCGGACGAGGTGCGGGCCTCCGACAAGGCGCGGGCGCGCGCGCAGGAGCTCGGGGTCGACCTCACCGCGATCGCCGCGTCAGGGCTCATCACCCTCAAGGACGTGGAGGCCGCCGCGGGTGCAACGCAGGCCGTCTCCGTGGAGGAGCTCCCGAGCCCGCTGTCCGGCGACGGCACGTCGAAGCGGCTCCTGCTGATCGGCGCCGGGCTCGGGGCGACGCAGGTGCTCGACATCCTTGCGGAGACCGACGGAATCGAGGGTGTCGCGATCGTCGACGACGACCAGGGAACCTGGGGCGGCGAGGTCGAGGGCGTCCCGGTCGTCGGCGGCGCCGATCAGATGCGCGAGCACTGGGACGCGCAGGCGTTCGACGCCGTCGTGATCGCGATCAGCACCTCGGTCGACGCACGGGCGAGGCTACGCGAGCTCTGCCAGGACGCCGGGATCCCGCTCGCCAACGTGATCGACCCGCGGTCGAAAATCGCCTCCGGCGTGACGATCGGCGAGGGCAACGTCATCTGCGCCTACACCCATTTCGGGACCGGCACGAAGGTGGGCGACAACAACTTCATCTCGGCCTACAACAGCTACGACCACCACAACGTCCTCGGCTCGGACATCTCCACGGGGCCGGGCTGCATGACCTCGGGCGAGGTGAAGATCGAGGACCGCGTCCGCCTCGGCACCGGGATCTTCGTGGAGCCGAAGCTGACGCTCGGCGAAGGCGCGATCGTCGCCTCCGGCGCGGTCGTCGTCCGCTCCGTCCCGGCCGGGCACGCAGTGAAGACGAAGGTCGTGACGACGACCGTCGTGCCGATCCGCGGCCGGAAACCCTCCTAGCGAACCGGCGTGCCGAGCACTGCCGCGAGGGAGGCGACCTCCAGGAACACCTGGCGGAGCTCCTCGACGCCCCGCTCCTTGCGGAGGAACGCGTTGGCGCCGGCCTCGGCGGCGTCTTCTGCGCCCACCGAGGTCTCCGTGCCGGTCAGCAGCAGGATCTGGACCGGCAGGCCCGTCTCGCGAATCTTGCGGGTCGCCTCGAGCCCGTCCATCACTGGCATCTTCAGGTCCATGAGGATCACGTCGGGCTCGAGCTCCGCCGCGAGCTCGACCGCCTCGGCGCCGTTGTCGGCGATGCCGATGACCTCGACCCGTTCGTCCTCCGACAGCACCGTCATGAGCGACTCCGCGAAGAGGCGGTGATCGTCGGCGAGGAGGAGCCGAACCGCCCTCTCTGATGGCGGCGAAGAGGGCATAGTCCGAGGGTAACCCGCCTTCGCGCGATTCCTAGTCCAGGCTCTGGATGGCTTTGCCTCTGGCGTTCCTAGCCAGAAGTGGGGCGAAATCCGTCGGAGCCCGAAGTGCCTTGGTCACCCGGATACTCGCGACCCCTTGCAAAATGGTCGAACCTGACCTATAGGTTTCCACAGTCCTACTGCGGCTATGGACATGGAACGAACAGCAGAGTCCCTCGACGCGGTCGTGCTGGATCCTCATCCGATCTGGCTCGACGCGGTCGAGATGGTCCTGGAGCGGATCGGCGCGACCGTGGTCGTGAAGACGTCGTCCGCCAGCGAGGCGCTCGCCACCATCGAACGTGAGCAGCCACGCCTCTTGACACTGGAGCTCGACACGCCCCCCGGCGAGCCGGACGGCTTCGAGGTGATGCGGCGGGCGAAGACCCTCGCGCCGTCGCTGCGTGCGATCGTCCTCTCAGTGCATCACGACACGTCGCACATCGACGCCGCGCTCGCCGCCGGCGCTGCGGCGTACGTGGTCAAGACGGCGCATCCTGACGACGTCGCGTCGGCCGTGCGCCAGGCGTTCGACCACTCCGTCTACCTGGCCGGCGGGCCACGGCCGATCGCCGGAGCCCCGGCGCCTCAGACGGCGTCCACCTCCGTGGAGAGCCCGGGTGGCCTCACACGGCGGGAGCTCGAGATTCTGCGGCTCGTCGCCGAGGGCCACTCGAACTCCCAGCTCGCCCGCATGCTCTGGGTGACCGAGCAGACGGTGAAGTTCCACCTCTCGAACATCTATCGCAAGCTCGGCGTCTCCAACCGGACCGAGGCGAGCCGCTGGGCACAGCTCAACGGCCTGCTCACCGAGCAGTCCGAGCCGGGCGCATCCGTCTCCGTCTGACCCGGCTACCATGTCCACTGCCCGGCCGCGCTAGGTGGGGAGCTAGCGGTTCCCTGAACCCGCAATCCGCTCTAGCGGGGCTGAATCCCCTCCCGAGGGGGTCGCGTCCGAGACACGGGCTTCGGGTGCAAGTGTTGACGGTCAGGTCCCGCGCACTGGGAGTCTCCGAACCGCGTCAGGTCCGGGAGGAAGCAGCGCTAAGGAGTGCCTCTCAGGTGCCGCGGACAGCCTGGCCCGAGCGAGCGCCCGGCCGCACCGGCCCGGATTCGCCCTCAAAGCAGGGTGCGTGGCCGGGCATTTCGCTGAAAGTCTCACGACTTTCAGCGACCGTATGGAGCCGGGCGACGCCTTCGGCGCCGCGCGGCGGCGGATTCGCCGCTCGCGCCCTTCTCCGTGTACGTCAGGAGACGAGCGGGCGAAGCCCGCTCGTCGGCATCTGATCTAATCGAGGTGGCTCGGACTTGACTGCCCTTTACCGCAAATACAGGCCGCAGAGCTTCGACGACGTCGTCGGGCAGGACGCTGTCGTCCGGACGCTTCGGAACGCGATCGACACCGATCAGGTGCGCCAGGCCTACCTCTTTGCCGGGCCGCGCGGGACCGGGAAGACCTCGCTCGCTCGCATCCTCGCGAAGGCGCTGAACTGTGCGCACGGGCCGACGACGACCCCGGACGGTACCTGCCATTCGTGCGTCGCGATCGCGAGCGGGACGTCCCTCGACGTGATCGAGATGGATGCCGCGTCCCAGCGCGGGATCGACGACATCCGCGAGATCCGCGAGCGGGTCGTGCTGCAGCCGGTCGAGGGCCGCTACAAGGTCTACATCCTCGACGAGGCGCACCAGCTCACGGACGCCGCCTTCAACGCGCTCCTGAAGCTGATCGAGGAGCCTCCGCCCCACCTCGTCTTCGTCTTCTGCACGACGGATGTGTCGAAGATGCTCCCGACGGTCCGCTCGCGCTGTCAGACCTTCGTCTTCTCGCGGCCGCGCCTGCCGGATCTGATCCGGCTGCTCTCGCTGGTCGCCGAGGGCGAAGGGATCGACGCGCCCGAGGCGGCGCTCTCCCTGATCGCCCGCAGCGCCCGCGGAAGCTTCCGCGACGCGGTCTCCACGCTCGACCAGCTCGCAGCCGCTACCGGGAACCAGGTGACGGTGCAGTCGGTCCTTCAGCTCCTCGGCGCCGTCGAGGAGGAGGCGCTGTTCCGGCTCTGCGACCTGGTCGTCGACAAGGACACCGCCGGCGCGCTGCAGTTCCTCGAGGACCTGGCCGAGCAGGGCCAGGATCTCGGCCGGCTGGTGACCGACCTGCTGGAGCACCTCCGGCACCTGCTCCTCGTCCAGCACATGGGCGAGGTGCCCGACTCCCTTCCGGTGACGGAGGAGACGCGGGAGCGGCTACGGGCCCAGGCGAACCAGCTCCCGGGCCCGACGGTGATCCGGCTCTGCGACCTCCTTGCGGTTGCGGTCGACGACATGCGCCAGGGCGGCGACCCGCGGCTTCCACTCGAACTCGCGCTGATCAAGGTCACCCGGCCGGGCGCCGACCTCGACCGCGAGTCGCTCGCCTTCCGGATCGAGCAGCTCGAGAACCGGACGCCGGGCCAGGTGCCTGTCGCTGCGCCCGAGCCCGCGGCCCCTCAGGCCACGGGCGAGGCGCCGGTCGACGCGCCGTCACCGCCTCCCCTGGAGCTCGACCAGCTGAAGGCCGCCTGGCAGCGCTCCGTGATCCCGGCGGTCGAGGAGCGCTCCGTGCCGACGGCGTCGGTGCTGCGCGAGGCGCACCCGTCCGGCATCGCCGGCGACACGCTGACGGTCGAGTTCCCCGCCGCAGCGTCCTTCCACCGGCAGCTCGCCGAGGAGCCGAAGAACGCGACGCTCCTGGTCGACGCCCTCTACGAGGTGACCGGCCACAAGTTTGCGCTCGCGTTCGAGGTCGGCGAAAACGGGGAGACCGAGCCCGAGGAACGACAGCTCAGCGAGGAGGAGCTCGTGGAGGAGATCAAGCAGACGTTCGACGCCCGGGAGGTCACGCCCGAATGAGCGTCCCCGGCGGCATGGACATCAACAAGATGATGCAGCAGGTCCAGCAGATGCAGGCCGAGATGGCCCGCGTTCAGGAGGAGCTGGCCACCGAGACCGTCGAGGCGTCGGCGGGCGGCGGCGCGGTCAAGGTGACTGCGAACGGCGCCGGCGCGATCGAGAAGATCGAGATCTCGCCGGAGGCGATCGACCCGGACGACCCCGAGCTGCTCGGCGACATGATCACGGGCGCGGTCAACGAGGCGCTCCGCGCGGCGAACGACCTGGCGCAGTCGCGCCTCGGCGGGCTCGCCGGCGGGCTGGGGCTACCGGGGCTGTAAGAGCGCGGCGCCTAGGGCGAAGCGTTGCCGATCGGAGTGCCCATGAACGTGAGGCCGTCCGTGGCGTTGAACTTCTTGTCGATCTCGAGCGTCAGGCCGTAGACCGAGCCGACGACCTTGACCTCCGGCGCCTCGTACGTGCGCTTCTGCACGTCCTTGTCCATGCCTCTCCTCACGGCGACGCGTTCGTGATCGCCACGCCCATCAATGTGTACCCGTCCGTCGGCCCGAACTTCTTGTCCAGCAGAGTGAGCTCGCGGATCGAGCCAATGACCTTGATGGCCGGTGCCTCGTACGCCCGCACGCCGCTTTCGCGTACCTGTCCCATAGAGGAAAGATAGTGGCCGTACGACGCGTGAACAACTAGCCATGTGGCTAAGTTTTTCGCCTTTTCATGCAACCTCCAGCTGACCTTCGCGGCGCATACGGCCTCCGTGTCGACGGGGTCGACGCCGCTCGGGACCTGCTCGTCGCGGCGGATTCCGCCTGGCCTTCGCTCCAGCTCGAGAGTCGCGTGGAATCGAGTTCCCTCGACACCGAGTGGGTACGGTCGGACGAAGCGCTCCTCGCCCTCAAAACGGGGGGCCACATTGAGCTGGACCGCATGCACGGGACAGCCGTCTTCGTCGTCGACCGTCCTCTCGGCGCCGAAGAGCTCGTCCATCCCTATCTGGCGCCAGTGGCGGCGGTGATGGCTCACTGGTACGGCCGCGAGAGCATCCACGCAGGCGCGTTTGCGGTCGACGGAAGGGTGATCGGAGTGGTCGGACAGCGCGAGAGCGGCAAGAGCTCGACGCTGGCCCGGCTCGCCCTCGACGGTGTCGAAATCGTGTGCGACGACATGCTCGTTCTCGAACGCAGACGCGTCCTCGCAGGCCCCCGCTCGCTCGACCTGCGCGAGGAGCCGGCACGGAGGCTCGGAATCGGGAGCTCGATCGGCACTGCCGGTGCGCGAGAGCGGTGGCGCGTGCGGCTCGGCGGCTTGGCCGACGAGCTGGAGCTCTCGGGCTGGGTCCACCTGGCCTGGGGCGACCGCGTGGAGGCGGTGCCGCTGGCAGGAGCCGACCGGGTCGCGCGCCTCCTCGTCGAGCGCGGCGCCCGCCTGCCGTCCCTGGATCCCGCCGTCCTGCTCGACCTCGCGTCGCTCCCCTCGTGGGAGGTGCGCCGCCCGCGCGTCTGGGAGTCCCTAGACGAGACCGCCGACTGCCTGCGCGAGCTCGGGCGGGGCTGACGCGCTCTCCTGCGCGAGCGCGGCCGCCTGCAGCAGGAGAAATGTCCGCCCATCCGGTCGCGACTTCGCCCACTCGGCCCGAAGCACAGCGCCATCAACGATCTCGGGATCGATGCCTTCGCCGTCCCACTGCGCCGCGAACCGCCGGCTGTACGTGCTCCAGAAGGCGTCGTCGAAATGCGACTTCGACCGACGTGTGAGCACGTCCTCCGGGAGGAGACCTGCGAAGAGCTCGGTCATGGCTGCCTTGCGCGTGAGATAGCGGCGCTCCCGCGGGAGGGCGGCGATCGTCGATGCGAAACACGGGTCTACGAACGGGCTGTGGATCTCCACGCGCTGCTCGGCGGCGAGGCAGTCCAAGGACCGTAGGCCGACCTGGATGTAGCGCCGGCGCCGGGCAAACGCCGCCCGGCTCTGCCAGCGCAGAGGCTCCGCCGCGGTGTCCGCCGTCCACGCGGCCCACACCTGCTGCTGGGCATCCGGACGAAGCCAGGAAAGGAAGACCGGGTCGCGGCGGGACAGCACGCTCCGCCGCACTGCCGGCGGAGAGGCGGCAAGGCTCACGGCGAGAACGTCGCGCGGCTTCGGCCGCGCCCGTCCGGCGAGGACCGCCGCGGCCCGCGCGAAGCGCGGCGCGCCGAACGTCTCGTCGCCCCCGACTCCCGTGAGAACCGCTCCCCCCGTGGCCTCGTCGATCATCGGCACGTGGAAGTGCGCGTTGAACGGCCACAGGAGGCCGTAGCGGCGGAGCTTACGCATCGCGACCGGGCCGACCGAGTCCAGCTCGTCCGAGAACTCGAACCGAAGCCACTCGGTCAGGCCCAGGTGGACGATCACGCGCTCCTGCCACTGCGTCTCGTCGGCTCCCTCGCTCCCGGGGAACCGGTTCGTCGCCGGAACCGGGAGCTCGAGGCCCTCGCGCCGAGCGAGTCGGACGGCTACCGCGAGAATGGTCGAGGAGTCCCTCCCGCCGGAGAAGCTCACGAGGCACGGCGGGCGCAGCAGGGCAGGCAGGATCGCAGCCTCGAGGGCGTCGACCGGATCCGCGGCCGGCGGCGGCAGCGCCTCGCGCGGAGTGAAGCCGAAGACGAGCCCGGAGGCGGTCTCCAGCGCGTCAGGCCGGTAGGGCTCGGGCAGCTTCACGACGCCGGCAGCCTCATGAGCTCGCTGTAGACCCCCTGCTCGCCGTCGGGCTCCCCGTCGAGCCACGCGTGCGCTGAGAACGCGTCTCCGGAGCCGTTGACCCCGATCACGACGTCCCGCGGCTCGCCTTGCGCGTGTCCCCAGGCCTGGAGCACGAGCGCCCGCTCGAGGCATGTCCGATCGACGCGGCGCATCACCGCCCGAACCCCGCGCCCGGCCGACCGCGGCAGCGCCGGAGGCGCGACGACTCGGATGTCCGTCACACGCTCATGCTTGAGGGCGTGACGCGTCCGTCGAAGCGCTCGGAGCGCCCAGAAGGCGCCCCGCAGGCTGGCGACGTCGGGCGGACGTCTCATCTCACTCCTCGAGGAGCCCCTGCCCGCGCAGCTCCGACAGGAACGCGTCCACGTCGTTTGCCGCCGTGCCGGCGTCGATGAGATACGCCTGCGCGAGCCGCTCGACGAGCGCGTCGCGCGTCGTGCCCTGCGCGAGCTCGAGCCACAGCAGCGCGCCGCTGCCGTTCGTGCTCAGGTACGTGGAGCTGTCGAGGTCGACTGCCACGACCTCCTTGTCGAGCTCGCGCCACCGGACGCGGTCGTCCCGCAACTTGACGGTCATCGTTCCTCCCCCAGTGTTCGCTTGTGATCCGAAAGACGTCGGGTCGCGTGTCGAAAGGCGGCCGCAACGCGGTGGAGCTTGGTCCCCCACGGCTCGCCGCGCAGCGGCGCCAGCTCCCGCGAGATCGTGAACGCGTTCGCCCGCACGGCGTCGCGCGGCGTCAGCGCCCACCACGGCGCCAGCCAGCGGCGGAGATGCGACTGGAATACCGTCGGCTCGCGGGCTGCGCGCAGGTTGCGACCCCAGAGCCGAAGCGCGGACGATGACGCGCCGTCGTCGAGAAGCGCGTCTGCGGCGCCGATGGTCGTCTGCCACATCCGCCGAATGCCGAGCGATGACGCCGTACGGTCGAGCTCCTGGCGGTCGAGCGGCGCGGTCACAGCGGCCAGGTCGACGAGGTGCACCAGCTTGCCGAGCGGCGCGTGGGCCCACGAGTGCGCGGCGATCACCATCGCGTGGTGCTCGGGAGCGAGGGCGAGGATTCCGGGAACCCCTGTCGTGCCGGGTATCGCCGACGCAAGCAGCTCGGCACGGCTCGGCAGAGGAAGCCCCGCCGGCCACTTGGGCCGGTCGTGAACCTCGATCAGCAGCGGCACGCCCGGTAGCCGGAGTGGCTGCAGATGATGGATCCCGACGTACGGCTCCGGCGACCGTGCGGTCAGGAAGCCGGCGGCCAGCAACGCGCGCTGCGCCTCCTCCGCATCGGGCACGAGCAGGTCGAGGTCGCGGAACGGCCTCAAGGCCGGATCCCGGTATCTGAAGGCGACCTCCGGCCCCTTCATCACGACGATCGTGCGGTCGTACGCCCGCCGGATCCGCTCGAGGACGATCGGCGCCAACAGGCCGACGATCGCCGCGTCACGCTCGGCGGCGGCGAAGTCACGAGGAACGAGACGGCCCACCTCTCGGTACCGCCGCGCGGCGAGCACGTGCAGGCCGTGGAACGCGAGGTCGGAGACGCGCGGCGCGCGGTCCACGAGGTCGTCCACCGCCGCCCAGAGGTCGGCAGCCATCGGGCCAGAGCCAGGGAGTGCGCGAGCCGCGTCGCTGTCGCCGTGCGCCCAGCTCGCCATCAGTAGAGCCCTACCGTTCCGAGCCTCCGCTCCCGCGCGAGGGCCGTGCGGAACGCGACGAACCCGACGACCAGCGCGAGAGCCGACATCGGCAGCAGGATCGCGACCGCGAGACCCGTTTCGCTCCAGCCGGCGTCGCCGAGGAGCGACTCGCGCATCCCTTCGACCGCGAGTGCGATCGGGTTCCACTCGGCGATCGCAGCCAGCCAACCGGGCAGAAGGTCGATTGGGAAGTAGAGCCCCGAGACGAAGGCGAGCACGAGCGTCCCCATCGCCAGAAGGCCTGATCCTCTGCGGAACGTCACGATCGTGGCCGCCCCCGCGATGCCCAGGCCCCACACGAACGGCATGAACGCGAGGAGAAGTACCGCGGCCGGCGCGATCCCGGAGGGGTCGAAGTTGAGCCCGAACACGAGTGCGATCGCGCCGATGAGGAAGACGAGCCGAAGCGGCAGGTAGAGAAAGAGGAACGCGACCGATCCGAGCTGGATCGTCTGGGGCGCCGTCGGCGTGACGAGCAGGGACTCGAGCGTCCCCTGCAGCTGCTCGTTGCGAACGGCGGACGCGACGTTGTGCATCCCGAAGTGGATGAACGCGCCGAGCAGCATGCCCACGGCGGCGAACTCGAGGTACGTCACCTCGGTGCCGCCGTAGGTCGGCATCTTGCTCGGGTCGACCAGCTGACTCACGAAGTAGAGGACGAGCGCCTGGCCGAGCAGCCCGAGAAGATCGGTGACGAACGACATGCGGTAGCTCCACGCGACCAGGAAGTCGCGGCGGACGAAAGCCGGGATCTTGAGCGCCTCGACCGCGAGCGCGCTCATGCCTGCTTCTCCGTCAGCGCGAGGAACGCTTCCTCGATCTCCGAGCGCTCCTGTCGGCAGGCGAGTACCTGGATGCCGATGCCGGAGAGCGACGCCACGGCGTCCCCGAGCACCGCGCCCTCGGCCAGTGCGATCACGTGGTGCTCCGAGCCGGGCTCGATCGGAGGCGTGATCCGAGCGCGCACGCCGAGCGCCCGCTGCGCCTCATGGAGCTCGATTCCCCCCGTGCCGTTCCTGAGGCGGACGACGAAACGGCGGGGCGTCGAGTGCTCGATCAGACGCTGGACGGAGCCTTGGAATCGCACCTTGCCACGGTCGAGCAGCGTCACCGCCCCAGCGAAGCCGCGGATCTCGTCGAGCCGCTGCGTCGCCCAGAGGACGGCGGCGCCGCGGCCCGCGACCTCTCGGACGAGCTCCTGCACGCGTCGGGAGCCCTCCGGGTCGAGATCGTGCGTCGCCTCGTCGACGAGCAGCACGCGCGGCTCCGTCAGCAGGGCACGAGCCACCGACAGGCGCTTCTGCATCCCGTGCGAGTACTCCCCCACCCGCTTCCGCGCCGCGTCGGTGAGGCCGACGTGCTCCAGCACCTGATAGGCGCGCTCGTGCGCGTGCCGCTTGCGGAGCCCGTGCATGCGCGCGAAGAAGACGAGGTTCTCGAGCCCCGAGATGCGCAGGTAGAAGCTCCGGTCGCCGGACGGGATGATCCCGATCTCCGAGCGCAGGTCGCGCGAGTTCGCGGTCGCATTGAGGCCGGCGACACGGACGGAGCCGCTGGTCGGCGCGATCAGGCCGGAGAGGATCCGGACGAGCGTCGTCTTGCCGGCACCGTTCGGGCCCAGGAGCGCGTGGATCTCGCCCGGCCGCACGGACAGCGAGACGTCGTCGAGGGCCAGCGTCCGCCGGAAGCTGCGGGCGACGTGCTCCGCGTCGATCCCCGCGGGCGAAACGAGCCGCAGGGCCCGCGCCGGCCGGCTTCCGCGGACCGCGGCCTCGATCATGCGAGGCTCGGCTCGGTCCCGACGCCGACCTTGGCGCCGTTCTGCTCGAGCGAGGAGTCGACGGCCTCGATCATGCGGACGACCTCGAGGCCGAGCTCGGCGGACGACCGCGGGGTCGTCCCGTCTCGGATGGCGCCGGTGAAGTCCTCCAGCTCGAGCTTCAGCGGCTCGGCGACCTCGAGGTGAGGCGAGACGATGTCGCCCGTTCGGTAGGTCAGCTTGTACTCGCCGAACGTCTCCGGGTCACGCAGCATCACGCCCGAGTCGAACACGCGTACCGGCTCGTTCGACGTGTCGTCGTAGACGATCATCTTCTGCGAGCCGACGATCGTCGTCCTGCGCAGCTTGCTGGGCGCGAGCCACGAGAGCTCGACGTGGGCGACCGTGCCCGACGGGAACTCGAGGTCGATGAACGCGACGTCCGGGATGTCGGGAATCACACAGCCGCGGCTGAGGGCGCTCGCGTGGGACGGCGTCTCGTCGAGCCAGTAGCGGAGGATCGAGAAGTCGTGCGGGCCGAGATCCCAGGCGACGCTGATGTCCGACTGGTGCAACCCGAGGTTCACGCGGCTCGTGGAGATGAAGTAGATCTCGCCGAGCTCGCCCTGCGAGATCAGCGAGCGGATTCGGTTCACCGGCGGGCTGTAGAGGAACGTGTGGCCCGGCATGAGGACGAGGCCCTTCTCCTCCGCCAGCTCGATCAGCTCGAGCGCCTCGTCGGAGGAGGCCGTCAGCGGCTTCTCGACGAAGACGTGCTTCCCGCTCTCGAGCGCGCGCGCTGCCAGCTCGAAGTGACTCGAGACCGGGGTGGCGATCGCGACTGCGTCGACGTCCGGGTCGGCCAGCACGTCCTCGAACCGGGTCGTCGTGCGAACGGCCGGGTAGCGCCGCTGGATCGCCTCGAGCGCCTCCGTCCGCAGGTCGCAGACGAGTGTGGGATCGGCGTCGGCGACCTCGTGGAGGTTTCGGACGAGATTCGGGCCCCAGTAGCCGAGGCCGACGACGGCGACACCGACCATCAGCGAGTTCCCTTTCTGCGGAGGACGTGAAGAGGCGTGCGAAGGAGCAGCCAGAGGTCGAGGCCGAGCGACCAGTTGCGCGCGTAGGCGACGTCCATGTCGAGCGCCTCGCCAAAGGTGGCGTGTGCGCGGGCGGTGACCTGCCAGAGGCCCGTGATGCCCTGCTGGACGGCGAACCGCTCGAAGTGGTGCGGCGCGAAGTGCTCGACCTCGTACTCGAGGCACGGCCGCGGACCGACGAGGGACATCTCGCCCCTCAGGACGTTGATCAGGTTCGGGAGCTCGTCGAGGCTCGTCCGGCGGAGGAAGCGGCCGAACGGGAAGATCGCGTCGTCCCGCTCGAGCTTGTAGAGGCCGTTCTCGGCCGGCGCGGCCGATGCGCTCATCGTCTGCTTGATGAACTCCCGGTGCGCCGAGTCGTCGGTGTCGACGTGCATCGTCCGGAACTTCAGGACGGTGAAGGGGCGCATGCCCTTGCCGAGCCTCGTCTGCCGGAAGAGCGCCGGCCCGGGCGACTCTCGCCGGATCCGCCACGCCGCATAGGCGAAGAAGGGCGCGGTCATGACGAGGAGGGTGGCGGCGCCGACGATGTCGCCGATCCGCTTCAGGGTCCGCGAGAACGGGAACCGCTTGACGGTCGGCAGGGCGACGAGCGGGAGGCTCTCGACCGAGTGCACCTTCACGTGCGGGCCGACGAGCTCGTACAGGCGCGGGACGATCTCGACCTGGACGTCGCGGTCGCGCACAGAGCGGACGATCTCCGCCGTCCGCGCCGGGGAATCGCTCGAGAATGCGACGACGACGCGCTCGACGTCGAGCTGGTCCACGAGCTCGGGCAGCCGCTCGACCGGGCCGAGCACCTCGAGCTCGCCGATGTCGGAGCGCAGCGCCCTCGGGTTTCCGTCGACGAAGCCGACGACGTTGATCCCGTACTCCTCGTGCTGGAGGAACTTGCGGGCGACCAGCTGGCCGATGTCGCCGGCGCCGACGATGACCGTGTTCTGGAGGAAGGCGAGGTGTCGCCTGCAGAGAGCGCGGGCGACGCCACGGGCGCCGGTCACCAGCACGATCGCGAGAGCCCAGAACGTCAGGAGCTTGCCGAGCTTGGGGTCGGCGAGACCGAGGAGCCAGCCCGCGCCGATCACGAGCCAAGTCCCGACCGTCACGAGGTGGAAGACGCCGACGAGATCCTCCAGCGTCGTGTGGTCGGTGCGCTCGTCGTCGTGGTCGTAGAGCCGGTAGAGCTTGGCCACGACCGCCCAGAGCGGCAGGCTCGCGAGGAAGAGGAGCGTCTCGGTCCCCACGCTGACCGTGTCGTTCGGGCCGACGTCTCCGATCGAGACCTCCGTGATGACGAAGGCGAGCGACAGGCCGACGAGGTCGGCGATCAGCAGCGCCGCGCGCACGAGGCGGCCGCGCCGCTTGAACGCCGACGAGCGGCGGCGCTCGAGGATCTCGAGCGTCCGCGCACCGGCCGCGCTCGGTACCGCTTCAGCGGCGACGTTCAGGCCTCAGTCCCCCTCATTCCAACCATGAGCCTAGGCAGCGCAAACCCGCATTCCTAGGCCAGAAAACGAAGACTTGACCCCCGGCGAGGGCCTATCCGGACGGCTAGGTCGCTAGGAGCCGTATGTGGCCGTGTAGCGGGCGTTCTGAGCGTCGAAGACGGCGTACTCGACGCCCTTGATCACCTGCGTGGTGAACGGGACGACGGTGCCGCCGTCGCGCGTGATGCCGTTCAGGTCCGCCGTGGCCGTCGAGGTCGGGAGCATCGCCCGGAGCCCCCGAGCGCCGGTGCCCGGCCGGAGCGTGAACGACAGTTGGTTCCCGCTCCACGTGAAGGACGTGAGCGTCGACGTGTCGCGCCCATCGACCCAGTCGAGCGCCTGCCGCGCGGTGATGACCGGGACGCCGCGGGCCTGTGCGGAGGCGACGATCGCGTCGGAGCCCGGGTGCACGGCCTGGTCGGTGTGCATGTTCATCGTGAACATGCCGTAGTAGCCGTTCGCGCCGATCGCGTTGTCGAGCAGGTAGTTGATGTGGGTCGAGTAGACCTGCCCGGCCTCGTCGTTGATGTGCGTGTGGGCCTGCCAGGTGTTGATCGTGCTGCCGTCGAGGTCGGCGAAGCGCATGATCAGTCCGGAGCCGGTCATGTAGCCCGGCAGCGCGCCGATCCAGCCCTGCGGGAAGTGGTAGTAGTTCGTGTCGAGGCGGATGCCGTGGGCGAGCTCGGTCCTCGGCTCGGTCGACCAGTCGCTCCAGGCCACGCAGTGGGTGCGATTCGTCCGTGGGGCCGGGACGTTCGTGTACTTCTGCCCGAACGCTGTCAGCTGGTCGCGGTAGTCCGCGTCGATCTGCGACGGCGAGTTCGTCTGGCACCCGGTCGTGACGTGCAGTGAAACCTCGAAGCCGGCCGCGTTGTACGTCCCGGCCTGGGCGTTCGTCAGCGGGCTGTTCGGATAGACGAAGGAGGTAGCGCGGACGCACTCCCAGTCGGCGACCGAGCAGCCCGGCGCGCTTTGCGCGATGTGCTGGTCGAAGCGGCCGGCCGTGCCGCCGTCGGCGTGGTCGTCGCCGGTCATGATCACGGCGGCCTTCTCGTCCCGCGGCAGGTACCAGAAGCGCGGCAGCGGCATCCGGTCCCGGGTCATCCGCAGGACGAGGTTCGCGAGCAGCCGCTGCTGCTCGTCCGCCTGCGGGATCCCGATCTTCTGTGTGTCGAGCCAGTCGGGCTGGACGTCCCCGGCCATCGCGCCGTAGAAGAGGTCGTTCGTCCGCGTCGGCCCCACGCCGTCGCGGTCCTGGCCTGCCCATGCCGGGTTCCCTTGCCGCGTGTAGACGATCGACCGTGCGAGGTCGTACGTGAACGCGGCCGCCTGGCCGCCGCTCGCACCGACGCTGCGGAGCGTCACGGCCGGGTTCGCACTGGCGGTCGTCGACGTGTTGTAGAGCGTGGCGACGGCGGTCGCGCCGTTGAGCGTGTACCGGTCGGCGGTGCCGTGGAACTGCATCGAGACCGAGGCCAGGCCTGCCCCCGGCCCGCCCGGCGTCGTGTCGATCCGCATGTAGGCGTTCGCGAGGGTCGACGCGGCATCGGTGAGCCCGAGCAGGCCCGCGAGCTGCTTGTCCGGCCGCAGAGCGATGAGGTTGCCGCCGCCGTTGACCCAGTTCGTCAGCGTCGTGACCTGTGCAGCGGTCAACGGCGCCTCGCCGAGGACGACGACGTCACGGCCCGCGAGCGCGGCGGCGTTGAGGCTCGCGAGGTCGATGCTGTCAACCGAGTTGAGGCCTTCCGCTCTCAGCATCTGGACGGCGTACGAGCCGAACCTGTTCGCGGCGCCCGAGACGACCGCGATCGGCGGCGGCGGAGGAACGGTCAGGAACGACCAGGTTCGGTCGGCTGCGAGCGCGTTGTCGGCGAAATCCTTCACGCCGGATGCTCCGCCCTCCACCGTCGCCGTGTAGCTCGAGTCGAAGGCGAGCGGTGAGGCCGGGGTCAGCGTCGCCCGCCCTGTCAGCGAGTCGTAGGACACGGATGCGGGGACGATCGCCCCGCCCGCCGTCCGGAGCTCGAAGGTCGACCCCGTAATCGTTGCGGGGTTCATCGCCTCGTCGAACGTCGCGGTGACCGCGGAGCCCACGCCAAAGCCGGTCGCACCTTCGGCCGGAGTGGTCGCGACGACCGCGGGCGGGTCGGAGTCCGGCGCCGCTCCGCGGTTCATGTCGGCCTGGATCTCGGAGGCGTTCAGCGCCCGGTTGTAGATCCGCACCTCGTCGATCACACCGGAGAAGAACTCGTTCCAGACGTTGTTGCCGCCGATCCAGAGGCTGCCGTTCGACGTCGCAATCGGCCCGGCCGTGGCGAGCGATGCGATCTCGTTGCCGTTCACGTACAGGCGCAGCGTCGCGTTGTCGAAGGTGACCGTCAGATGGCTCCAGACGTTCAGCGGGAGCCCCGAGCCGGTCGGCCCGTTCGCGGCCTTCACGCTCGTCCCGACCGTGATCTCGCCGTTCGGGACGTTCGTGTTCCGGTTCGCGTACATGACGTAGACCATGTTCGTCGCGTTGTTGTCCCGGTGCTTGAAGAGCACGGTCTTCCACGCGGTTCCCGTGACGGTGGGCTTCACCCACGCCTCCATGGTCATCCCCGTCGTGAGGTCGAGCGTGCTCGCGTCCGGGACCGTCACGCGATCGTTCGTCCCGTCGAAGCTCAGAGCCTGGCCAAAGCGGCCGATCGTCCACGTCGGCCCGTTGACGAGCGTCCCGTGGTTCCCGCTGCCGGTCGAGTCCGCGGCGGCTGTGCCGGAGCCCTCGTCGAAGCCGTAGGAGGCGACCAGGCCGGGCTGCGGCGGCAGGCCGGTGTTGGAGACCGTGACCGAGACGCTTGCCGACGTGGTCGTGTTCCCCGAGGAGTCCCTGGCGCGCGCCGTGATGTTGTGCTGGCCGTTGGCGTGGCTCCACGTGTTCCAGGTCACGGCGTACGGCGCGGCCGTGTCCTCGGCGCCGAGCGGCGCGCCGTCGACCAGGAACTGCACCCCGGAGACCGAGTCGTTGTCGCTCGCCGACGCGGCCACGTTCACGGTCGCGCCGGAGACGGTCGCGCCTGCCGAGGGCGCGGTCACCGCCACCGTCGGCGGCGTGGTGTCACAGTCGGAGGTCGTCGCGTTGATCGTGGCCCTGGGCGACTCGTTGTCGGAGAAGTCGTACGCCTCGACGGAGATCTGATGCGCCGAGCCGCACGAGAGCGAGCCCATGGTGAAGTTCGTGTTCGTGGTCGTCCCGACCTCGGTCGTCCCGCGAAAGACCCGGTAGCCCGCGAGACCGACGTTGTCGGTCGACGCCGTCCACGAGACGGAAACCGACGTGGCCGTGGAGCCCGTCTTCTGGAGGTTCCCCGGCGTCGTCGGCGGCTCCGTGTCGGGGACGCCGACGCTCCGGTTCATGTCCGTGGTGATCTCTGACGCGCTGAGCGGGCGGTTGTAGATGCGGATCTCGTCTATGAGCCCGGCGAACCGCTCGCCCCAGACGTTGTTCGCGCCGATCCAGAGCTGGCCGGTGGAGAGGGCGATGGAGCCGGCGGTCGCCAGCTGCGAGACCTCGTTGCCGTTCATGTAGAGACGCAGGACGGCTCCGTCGTACGTCGCGGCCAGGTGCGTCCACGCCCCTGCGGGCACCTGCGACGTCCCGTTCGCCGCGCGCACCGACGTCCCGTTCGTGATCTCGGCGTTCGGGACGCTCGTGTTCCGGTTCGCGTAGAGGACGTAGACCATGTTTGTCGCGTTGTTGTCGCGGTGCTTGAAGAGCACCGTCCGCCACGTGGTGCCCATCGCTGCCGAGGGCCGCACCCACGCCTCCATCGTCATCCCGGTCGTCAGGTCCAGGGACGAGGAGTCCGGGACCACGACCCGGTCGTCTACTCCGTCGAAGCTCAGCGCCTGGCCGAACCGGCCTCCGGTCGCCCAGGTCGGGCCGACGAGCGTGCCGTTGTTGCCCGTGCCGCTGAGGTCGCTGAGCGTGGTGCCGTTGCCCTCGTCGAACGAGTACGCAGCGACGAGGCCGGGCGCCGGCGGCGGCGCAGTGTTGTTGACGGTCACGTTGACCGGCGCGGAGGTCTCGGTGTTCCCGGAGGCGTCACGGGCGCGGGCGGTGATCGCGTACGGCCCGTTCGTGACGGTGAACGTGTTCCAGGAGATCGAATAGGGCGCCGTGATGTCCTCGGCTCCGAGCGGCGCACCGTCGACGAGGAACTGCACCCCCGCGACGGCGTCGTTGTCCGTCGCGGAGGCCGAGAGCGTCACGTCGGCGCCGGAGAGGGTCGCACCTGCGCTCGGAGCGGTGACCGACACGGCCGGCTTGGTGGTGTCGCAGTCGGACGTCGTCGCGTTGATCGTCGCGCGCGGCGAGGCGCGGTTCGAGAGATCGAACGCCTCGACGGAGATGTCGTGCGCCGAGCCGCAGGAGAGCGAGCCGACGGTGAAGGTCGTGTTCGTCGTCGTCCCGACCTCCGTCACGCCTCGGAAGACGCGGTAGCCGGCGACGCCGACGTTGTCGGTCGAAGCCGTCCACGAAACCGAGATCGAGGTCGCCGTCGAGCCCGTCTTCTGCAGGTTCCCCGGCATGGTCGGCGGCTCCGTGTCGGGCACGCCGACGCTCGTGTTCATGTCGGCGGAGATCTCCGGCTGCGTCAACGCGCGGCGGTAGATCCGCACCTCGTCGATCAGCCCGGCGAACCATTCCGGCCAGATGTTGTTGGCGCCGATCCAGAGCTGGCCGTTGGAGACCGAGATGGCGCCCGTCGTCGCGATCGTCCCGACCTGCGTGGCGTTCATGTAGAGGCGCAGCACCGTGCCGTCGTAGGTCGCGGCGAGGTGCGTCCAGGCGTTCTCCGGCACCTGGGTCGTCCCGTTCGCCGCCCGCACCGTCGTCCCGTTCGTGATCTCCGCGTTCGGGACCCTCGTGTTCCGGTTCGCGTAGAGGACGTACATCATGTTCGTGGCGTTGTTGTCGCGGTGCTTGAAGAGCACCGTCCTCCACTTGTTCGTCATCGGGGCGGTCGGCCGTACCCACGCCTCCATGGTCATCCCCGTCGTGAGGTCGAGCGACGGCGAGTCGGGCACGACGACGCGGTCGTTCACGCCGTCGAAGCTCAAGGCCTGGCCGAAGCGGCCGGTGCCCCAGGTGGCGCCGTTGACCGTGCCCGTGTTCCCGTTGCCGCTCAGGTCGGCGACGGACGTGCCCGTCCCCTCGTCGAAGGAGTACGCCGCGACGAGCGTGGGCGGGGGTGGCGGCGGCGCGTCGATCGTCGCGGACCTCTCGTTCGAGACGCCGCTGACGTTGTTCGCGGCGTCCTGCGCCGTCACGACGTAGAAGTAGGTGCCCGGGCTGAGCCCCGAGTCGGTGTAGCTCGCCGCGGTCGGCTGGGCGATCCGGTTTGCGGGCCCGGGCGTGAAACCTGAGGTCGTCGAGCGGTGGACGTTGTAGCGGGCGACGCCGACGTTGTCCGCCGACGCGGTCCAGGAGAGCGCGACGTTGTTGCCGCCCTGCACCGTCGCGGTGAGCCCCGTGGGGGCCGTCGGCGCCTCCGAGTCGGCGGGAACCGTCCCGCTTGCCGAGTTCGACGGCGGGCCGAGGAGCCCGGCGCCGTCCTCGGCGACGATCTTGTAGAAGTACACACCCGGGGCGAGCGGTGTGTCGAGGTAGCTCGTCGACGTCACCTGCGCGACCCGGTTCTCCTGGTTCGGCAGGAAGCTCGCGACCGTGCTGCGGTGGACGTTGTAACGGACGACGGCGACGTTGTCGGTCGCGGCCGTCCAGTTCAGCTGAACCTGTCCGAACGTGCCGGCGGCCGTAACGTCAGTCGGAGCCGTGGGCGGCTCGGTGTCGCCGGGCGGCGGAGGAATCGTCGGCGTGTTCATGTCGGACTGGATCTCCGCGGCCTGCAGCGCCCGCTGGTACACGCGCACGTCGTCGATGTAGCCGTGGAACCATTCCGGCCAGATCGTGTTCCCGCCGATCCTCAGCGGGCCCGCGCTCTGGCTGATCCCGCCGGTGCGTGCCGTCGAGCCGACCTCAGCGCCGTTGACGAAGAGCCGCATCGTCGCGCCGTCGTACGTCGTCGCGATGTGCGTCCAGGCGTTGAGCGGGAGCTGGCCGCCTCCCGAGACGGTCCGGATCCCGCCGCCGATGTTCGCCTCACCGGACGGGACGTTCGTGTCCGTGTTCCCGTAGAGCGCGTAGGCGAGCGTGGTCGCGTCCTCCTTCATGAGGACGGTCTTCCAGCCGACGAGCGACTCGGGCTTGACCCAGGCCGAGAGGGTCATCCCGTTGGAGAGGTCGAGCGCCGCCGTGTCGTCGATCCGAACGTTGTCGTTAATGCCGTCGAAGAACAGCGCGCCTCCGTACTTGCCGGCGGCCGACCATGCCGTCCCGCCCTCGAGCGTCCCGAGATGGGCGTGCGCGGACGCGTCGTTGACCGTCGTGCCGGTGCCTTCCTCGAAGCCGAACGCCGCAACAAGGCCCTCGGGCGGCGCAGGCCCGGTGTCGGTGTAGGTGGCCGTGTAGGTCGCCGCGGTCGTGGGCGCGGTGATGGTGTGCGTCTGCGCACCGCCGTCGGACCACGAGGCGAACGCGTACGTGCGCGAGATCGACGCCTGGGGCGAGATCGCGCTCACCGTGTTCGCCGAGCCCACGATGACCGTTCGGGTGAGCGGCGTGGGCGCCTGCGTCCCGCCGACCGCGACCTGGAGCCCCTGAGGCGCCGTCTCGAACGTCAGGTTCACGGTCTGCGGCTGGAGGAGGACCGACTCGGTGTCGGTGACCCCGCTCGAGTCAGTCGCGGTCAGCTTCAGCTCGAGGTAGGACGGATACTCGTGGTCCGGGGCGACGAACGAGCTCCCGGCCGTGTTCACGAAGTCCTGGATCGGGTGCTGGTGACAGGTCGACGGGCAGTGGTGGAGGATGAGCGACCAGGAGAGCGCCGACCCGGGAAGCGTTCCGTCCTCCGGATCCGTCGCCGTTCCACTGAAGTTGACGGTGTCGCCCACCTTCCAGTTCAAGGAGGAGGAGGGCGAGAGGATCGTCGCGGCCGGCGGGGAGCTCGCGTTCGCGTTGATCGTCACCTCTTCGGTGTCCGAGGCGCCCTGCGAGTCGGTCACGCGCAGGCGCGCCGTGTACGTGCCGGAGACGGTGTACGTGAAGTTGGTCGTCACGCCGGTTGCGTCGCCGAAGGTGCCGTCTCCGTTGAGATCCCACGTGTAGGTGAGCGGGTGGCCGTCGGCGTCGCTCGAGGCCGCGCCGCTGAAGCTCACGGGAAGCGGCACCGGGCCCGACGTCGGGTTCGCCGTGATCTGCGCCACGGGCGCGTTGTTCGCGCCGAGGAAGCGGATGCGGTTGATCCGCCCGTTGTCGAAGTCCGAATAGAAGAGGTCGCCGTTCGGCCCGGTCTGCAGGTCGACCGGGTTCGCCGCCGCCGCCACGAAGGTCTGACGGTTGCTCGCGTTGGGCAGGCCGGTCCCGTCGGGGAGCATCGCCCAGATGCAGTCGCGCGAGTAGTCGGCGAAGAAGAGCGCGCCGAGGTAGCTCGACGGGTAATTCCCGCCGTTGTAGAAGGCCATGCCGGCGATGGACGAGCCGCCGGTCGGACAGCTCTCCCCGTTCACGACGACGGCGCTGTGACTGTACGTGTAGTGCGGAAGGCGGTGCGCGCTCGCCCCGGCGCTGTAGAGGGTCTCGCAGATGTTCAGGTTCGCGCCGTCGTAGCCCGACTGGCGGCCGTTGCCCTCGTAGCAGGGCCAGCCGAAGTTGTCGACGGTCGTGTCTGCCACCGGACCGAGGTGGTCGACCTCCTCCCAGTTGTTCCAGCCCACGTCGCCGACCCAGACGTCGTTCGTTCCGGGTCTGACGGTGAGGCGGAAGGGATTGCGGAGCCCGTGCGCGACGATCCGCCGTGCGTTGGCGTCGCTGCTGAAGCCGAGCGGGTTGCCGGGGAACCCCGCGCCCGTCGCCTTGTCGATGCGCAGGATCGTGCCGTCGAGCGAGACCGGATCCGTGCCGGTCGTCGTGCGGAGGTCCTGGCTGCGCAGCGCGCCGCCCTCGGCCGTCGGCGGTGTGAGGTTGGTCCCGGGGTTGCCCGGCGGGTCGCCGCAGGGGTTGACCGGGTTGCCGTCCTGGCCCCAGTCCGTGAAGTTGAAGCTGGCGCCGTCACCGCCGCTCACGTAGAGCGCGCCGTCGGAGCCGAACGCGAGCTGGCCGATCGAGTGACTCGGGTACTGCTGGCACCAGTCCTCGACGAGCACCTGCTCGGGCCCGTTCGCGACGCCGTTCGTCGCGACGGGGAACCGCGAGAGCCGGCCGGTGACGACGCAGCCGTCCGCGGTGGCGCCGAAGGTCGGGGGACAGGGATCGGAGTGGACGCCCGGCGTTCCCCATCTCGGGACGGATGGGTTGCCGGGCATCTTGTCGTATGTGTAGAGGACGTAGACGTAGCGCTGCGTCGCCCACTCGGGGTCGAGCGCAAGGCCGAGCATCCCCCGGTCCCAGAAGTTGTACGTGTTCGTCGTCAGGTCGATCGTGACCGACGCGGTGCCGTCGTTCAGGCTGTCGAACGTCTTGATCAGGCCGCTCTTCTCGGCGACGAAGACGCGGCCGTCGGGCGCGAAACGCACCGAGGTCGGGTTGGTCAGCCCCGAGAAGACCGTCGACTCCTGGAAGTTCGGCTGAAGCGTCGCCGCCGTGGCCGGCATCGCCGCGGCGAGCGCGGCCAGCACTACGACGGCACGGAGCGCCCGGCGCAACGACAAAAGAGCCCCCCGGCCCACCCCTGAGTTATCCCGCGAAGCGGGACCACGGGGCAACGGCCGGAAGTCGAGGATGGCCTAGCCGTGCGGCGAGGTTGGAAACTGTGGAAAAAAGCGGGCTAGAGGCCGTTCACGCGCTGCCAGGCCTGGCGGTAGCGACCCGACGCTCGGTAGGCGTTGAGGCCGAAGAAGTCCTCGTCGCCGCGCTTCAGATCGGAGAGCGCTCGGTTCACCGTCGGTGTGGGCCCCTCTGCCGCAAGGTGGCGGCCGTACTCGCTCGCCGCGATGTACCAGGAGATCGCCGCAAGCGCGAATTTCTCCGACTGTGCGGCCTCGTACAGCTCGGCGTCGTGCCACTGGAGGATCCGGATGACACGGCCGAGCTTGTAGTGGACCGCGAGGCCGGCGGGGCTCGCGTTCAACGCGCCGTCGACCGTCCAGGCATCCGGCATGCGTCGTGCAGCTTCGAGCTCCTCGAGCGCAACTCGCAGCCAGTGTCTGGAGCGGCCGCTCGTCAGCATCGAGCGACGGTCGGCCAGCATCACCCGAACGGAGTCGATCGCCTGTTGCGCGTGGACCCCGCTGGGCCAAGTGCATCCGACGTTGATCTTGTGTTCGAGGAGGAGCGCGACGATCGTGGACGAGGTCGGGCAAACGGGCGGGGACGCACCCGAGCCAGGCCCAGGACCAGGACCGGGACCGGGACCGGAGCCGGGCCGACAGGGCTTGGTCCGGGCGAGAATCGTCGCCGGCCGCGACCTGTTCCGAGCCTTGTCGAAGGCGGAGACCATCAGGACATACCTGGTCCCGCAACGCAGCCTGCGCAGCGCGTACTTCCGCCCCCGCCTGACGGTCGCGACCACTCTTCCGTTTCGAAACAGCCGATACCCCTTGACACGGACGTTGTCCTTCGAGGCGCGCCACGCGACGGAGATCGTCGTCTCGGTGGCAACCCTCGCTGCGAACCCCTTCGGCTTGGTCGGCCGAATCCGATCAGCGGCGCTCGCCTGCCCGGCTCCGATCGCCGCGCAGACGGCCACCGTTGCGACGATTGCGAGGCACCGACCCATGAGTTCATTGTCCAGTCGCGGCCTCGATGGACAACTCCCCACATGGCTAGGTTCTCGGGAGCGAGCCGGCTGTAGGCTCAGACGCGTGACCCACTCATCGGTTCGCCCGGCTGCTCCGAGCGTGCCCTTTCTCGATCTTGGTCTGCTTCACCGCGGGCTGAAGGCGGAGATCGTCGAGGAGATCGCCGAGCTCGTCGACTCCAGCGCCTTCACGAACGGACCGCAGGTGCGCGAGTTCGAGACCGCCTACGCGGCGTACTGCGGGACGAGCGCCTGCGTGGGGCTCGCCAGCGGGCTCGACGCTCTGCGGCTCGGCCTCCAGGCGGCGGGGATCGAGCCGGGCGACGAGGTCGTCGTCGCCGCGAACACGTTCGTCGCGACGCTCGAGGCGGTCACCCAGGCCGGCGGCCGGCCGGTCGTCGTCGACGCCTCGGAGTCCGACTACAACCTCGATCCGGGAAAGGTCGAGTCGGCGCTCACCGAACGGACGCGCTTCCTCATGCCGACGCATCTCTACGGCCAGCTCGCCGACATGCGTGCGCTCGAGGAGATCGCCGAGCGACGTGGCCTGACGATCCTCGAGGACGCCTGCCAGGCGCACGGTGCGAGCCGTGACGGGATCACCGCCGGCACGAGCGGGGTCGCGAACGCGTTCAGCTTCTACCCGGGCAAGAACCTCGGGGCGTTCGGTGACGCCGGCGCCCTGACCACCGACGACGACGAGCTCGCCGCCCGCGTGCGCTCGCTTCGCGAGCACGGCCAGACGCGCAAGTACCTCCACGAGCTCGAGGGCTGGACGGCCCGCCTCGACACGATCCAGGCGATCGTCCTCCTGCGGAAGCTGCCGCTGCTCGACCGCTGGAACGGCGAGCGGCGCGCGGTCGCCGCGAAGTACGCGGACCGGCTCGCCGGCATCGGCGACCTCCGCCTCCCTCCGGTTCCGGAGGGAAGCGAGCCGGTCTGGCACATCTACGCCGTTCGCACCGTCGACCCGGAGGCGCTCGCCGGCTTCCTGCGCGAGCGCGGGATCGGCTCGGGCCGGCACTACCCGGATCCCGTCCACCTCTCGCCCGCGTACGCCTGGCTCGGGTACGGCGAGGGCGACTTCCCGGTCGCCGAGGCCGTTGCTTCCGAGCAGCTCTCGCTCCCGATGTTCCCGGGGATGACGGACGCGCAGGTCGACTCTGTCGTCGGCGCGATCGCCGACTACTTCAGCTAGCGAGCACGGAGTCGAGGACGGCGCCGAGGCGGCGCGTCAGCTCGCGGCGCTCGTAACCCCGCAGCAGCTCCTCGTCAGGCGCGGGGGGCGGTGATCCCGCAGCCGCCCGGTCCGCCTGCTCCTCGATGACACGCGCCATGCCCTCGACGTCCTTCGGGCGCACGACGAAGGCGTTTCCCGCAGCGCTCAGCACGTCGCGCACGTCCCCCTCCGGGACGGCGGCGAGGATCGGACGCCGCGCGGCGAGGTACTCGTACGTCTTTCCCGGGACGATCCGGGCGCGCCTCCCCTCCGGGAGGTCATGCATCGGCAGGAAGAGCAGGTCGCCCGAGCGGAGCAGGGCGACCGTCTCGTCGTGCGGGAGGTAGCCGTGGGCGGTGACGAGCTCGAAGCCGGGGACGGCCCGGTCCGCCTCTGAGAGGAGCCCGGCGAGGTGGACTTCGATACGTCCGCGCAGATCCGGCCGCCGCTCGAGCAGCTGCCGGACGGCTCGCAGGAGGTAGACGTGCGAGCGGGTACCCGCGTCGAGGCCTCGGACTGCGCCGCCGAGCAGCTGACGGACCGCCATCGTCGGCCGGTCGCCCTTGCCGTCCCGGACGTGCACGAAGCCGGCATGGACGACGCGGAAGCTGCCGTCACCCCGCGGCGGCGGCGCGCCGTCGAAGTCGGCGCCGTCGAAGCCGTTCGGGATCGTGTGGACTGCAGTGAGCTCGGGGAACCGCCGCTGCACCTGCGCAGCCGCTTCCGGCGTGTTCATGATCACCGCGTCCGCCGGCGCGAGCGACTTGCGCATGCGCCGCAGCTCGAGACGGCGGTGGATCCTGGTCGGGTAGACGAGCCAGTCGTCGAGCGCCCACGGGTCGCGCAGGTCCGCGACCCACGGCTTGCCGAGCTCCTTCGCGAGCCGCTCCGCCGCCTCGGCGGTCTCGAACGGCGACATCGAGGCGTAGATCACGTCGATGTCGTGCTCCGCCGCCGCGCGCCGGCCCGCCTCCACCGCCCCCTCGACCCACCAGCGTGCGAACGGCGGACGCAGCCGGAGCCAGCGCGTGGCCCGGGCCGGCCAGCCCCGCCGGCGCTTCGGCTCGGGGCCGGCGGCGCGATAGACCGGCGTCCCGCCCTTGACCTCGGCGGCCAGCGAGGCGTCGGGCGGCGCCCACTCGGCGCCTGCCGCCTCCGGCCCGGTCACGACGACCGGCTGGTAGCCGAGCTCGGGCAGGTACTGGACGAACTTGAGGGTCCGCTGGACGCCCGCTCCTCCCTGCGGCGGGAAGTAGTAGGCCAGGATGAGCGCCTTCCTCACGAAGGCTGAACGGCGGCGCCGACCTCCTTGACGCAGAGGAGATGAAAGGCGAGCGACGGCCTTCGATGGACGGCGGGCTGCGTCAAGTCCGACACGATGCCCCAAAGCCGCCTCGGCCGCCAGCGGATCGAGCCCTTGTGGCCGCGGAGGAGGCGCAGGCCGTGAATCCCGAACACGTCGTAGCCCCGCCGCGCGAAGTCCCCGACCGTCCAGCCCGAGCGGTGCCGCTGCAGCGGGTTCTCCGGCGTTCCGTCCTGCCGAAGGAAGCCGTTCGGCGTGAAGACGACGACCCGCATGCGCGCGATCTCTTCCATCGCGTCGAGCAGCCGGACGCCGTCCTCGCGCTCTAGGTGCTCGATGAGGTCGAACGCGACGACCGCGTCGAAGGACTTCGGCTCGAACGCCGAGTCGATCTCGAGCACGTCCCGGACGACGTACTCGTCGTGGATTCCCGCGGCGCGACTCGCCTCGACCGCTTCCGCGCACAGGTCGACTCCGACCGTGCGCTTGTGCCTCGCCGCAAAACGGCCGATAGGCGAGTCTGCGCCGCAGCCGACGTCGAGAACCGACCCTGCATTCCCGACAGCCAGCTCTTGAAAGTGTTCGTACGTCGGTGCCAGGCGGGCCCTCAGGCCCGAGCGATGCCGTCGTCCGTGCTCGACCCGCGGCTTGCGGACGGCGGCCATCAGTCCTCGTCGTCGTCGTCGAGCGGCGCCGCCGGGACCGGGCCCGGGTCGCCGCGGAGGGCGCCGACGAGGTCACGGAAGGGCAGCCGACCGGGCCGCCGGAGAGCGATCAGCGCCAGCTTCTGCCCCAGCACGAGCCCCCGGTAGACCTCGACCTTGTACCGGGGCTCGGTCGCCTTCAGGTAGCGGACGTGCGCTCCGATGTGCTGGCGAGCGAGCAGGCCGCCGAGCTGGCGGGTCGAGGCGCCGTGCTCGTGCACCACCACCGACTCGGGCGTCATCCAGAGGTGATGACCGCGCTGGGCGAGCGAGTGCGCGAGCGCGACGTCGTTGAAGTAGATGGGGAACTGCTCGTCCATCAGCGCGTCGTTGGGGAGCGCCGAGCGGCGGATCAGCAGGCAGCTCGCGGACGGCTGCTCCACCGGGCGCGCCTGCGAGAAGTCGTCGTCCAGCATGCGGTAGCTGCGGACGCGGCGAGCGAGCGGCGGGAAGCGGCCCAGCACGCGGCTCATGTTCCCGATCGTCGCGCCGAAGGTCGGAAACCGATAATGGTGCTGCTGCTCCGTCCCGTCGGGGTTCAGGTAGAGCGGCCCGACGCCTGCGACGTCCGGGCGCTCGCGCAGAAAGCGGAGAAGCGTGCTGAGGCTCCCCGGCTTGAACTCGACGTCGGAGTTCAGGAGCAGGACGAACTCGCCGCCGGCCCGCTCGTACGCCTGGTTGACGGCCGCGGCGTAGCCCCGGTTCTCCGGGTTCGCGATCAGCGTGATGTCGTCGCGCTCCGCAAGCGCCTCCGCAGAGCCGTCCCGTGAGCCGTTGTCGACGACGATCACTTCCACGGTGAGGTCGTCGTCGATGCCGACCGGAAGCGAGTCCAGACACTCCCGCGTGAGCTCCTTCGTGTTCCAGCTCAGGAGCAGCACGGAGATGTCCGGCGCCGTCGTCGGCTGCGCATCCTCCGCAGTCATCGGAAGCACGACCTCCACGGGTTTAAGAACATAGGCCTCCGATCGATTTCCGCAACTGCCGATTCGGCTAGGTTCAGCGAGGGCGGTGCTCGTCCGCTCCGGCGTCGGAACGGCGCCCCGACGGCCGCCGCTGGCCGTCGATGTCGACCCGCGGAAAGCTGGTCGGATGGCCGCGGTTGATCGCGGGCGACCCCGGCGCGAGGTGGAAGTCGAACCCCCGCTCGTTCCTGAAGCGGGGATCGGCGCGCCGGTCCGTTCCGCCGCAGGCGCCCGAGCGCCAGACGTTGAATGCGGTCACCCCGTTCCCGCACGGGCCGCCGTACTTCGAGCCGGCGTTCGCGACCACCCGCAGGTTGGGATAGTCGATGTCGGGCTTCAGGGTGAGATTTCCGGCGAAGGAGTTGTTCCGGATCAGCACGTTATGGAAGGTGCCGCCGCTGTCCGGCTCGGAGAACTGAATCGCACTCGTCCCGTCCGGCCACGGCTTGTCGAACCACGTGTTTTCGATCGTCGTGTTCGTCGTCTCGAGCACGGGCGAGCGGTGCTTGAACAGGATGTCGAAGTCCTCGCAGTGGTGGAACCGGCTGCGGCGGAGCACGAAGTCGCTCGCGGCCTGCACGGTCAGGCACTCCATGTGCTTGTCCGGGTCCGGGTTCGTGAAGTCGTGCATGTAGACCCTGTCGAGGAGGATCCTTCGCGGCGCCCGCTGGCACTCGGCGGTGTGGCCGATCTGCGAGATGGTGTCCGACGGCCCGAACTCGGTTCCGAGGATGCGGATGTTCGTCGCCGAGCGGATGAAGAAGAGCGCCGCCTTCGAGCTTCGCAGCGTCACGTCGTCCGCGCCGCACTTCACGTAGAAGTCCCGCTCGATCCGGAGCCCTCGGAACTCGACATGCGAGCCGTAGACGTCCAGCGCCTCGACGACGGGGCGGGCGCCCTTGACCGGCCGGAAGAGCACGTCCTTGCTCGACTTCTTGGAGCTGTCCTGCTCGACCTCCTGCTGGCCGTCGTAGCGGCCCGCGGCGACGAGGACGATCTGGCCCGGCTTCGCGACCCGGTACGCGCGCGCGAAGCTCTGGCACGGCGCCGAGCGCGTGCAGCGGCTCGAGTCGCTGCCCGACGGCGAGATCAGGAGCGGCTGCTTCGTCGCGGCGTTCGGTCCAGCGGAGACCGACCCGGCCAGGAGCAGGGCAAGGGAAACCGCGAGGAAGACTCCCGACGAGCGGAACCGCACTGGGCGCGGAGTCTAGTGACGATTGCCGACAGCCTCGGGAGAACGGCCAACTAGCCGAACGGCTAGGTCGGAACCGGGATAGAACTACGCAGCGATGACGCTGAAGCGCGCACTCGTCTCGCGCCTGCCGGCGTCGTGGCTCGCGCGGCTCCGCGCCGGGCGAGGGCGAATCCGGAGTTTTCGCTACCGCCTGCGGCAGCGCGCGGCACCGGTCGTCGTGACCCGAGGGGACATCGCCGCCAGCCTGCGCGAGGTGGCTCTGCGGCCGGGCGACGGCGTCTTCCTGCACTCCTCCCTGAGCAGCTTCGGCGAGATCGAGGGCGGGTCGCAGGCGGTCATCGACGCGCTCGACGACGTGCTCGGGCCCGACGGCGTGATCGCGATGCCGGCCTTCCCGCTCGTCGGCGGAACGCAGGAGTACCTCTCGACCGACCCGGTCTTCGACCTCGCCGAGACGCCGTCGCGGATGGGAGCCCTGACCGAGCGGTTCCGGACCGCGCCGGGGGTCGTCCGGAGCCTCCACCCCACCCATTCCGTCGCGGCGAGAGGGCCGGGCGCCGAGGAGCTCGTCGCCGGCCACGACGAGGCCGACACGCCGTTCGGCGCAGGCACGCCGTTCGCGCGGATGATCGAGCGCGGCATGGTGCAGCTCTGGTTCGGCGTCGGGCTGCGGATCTTCACGCTGTACCACTCCTTCGAGTGCCTGCGCCCCGGCGGCTTTCCGATCGAGGTCTTCGCCGCCGAGCGGGTCGACGCGCGCGTCGTGGACGGCGAGGGCCGCGAGCGCACCGTCTCCACGCTCGTCCACGACCCCGTGATCGGGTCGCAGAAGGACAACGTCAGGGCGGCGATCCTCGACCACCTCCTGGCCACCGGCGTCCTGAAGCGAACGACCCTCGGGCGCGGCGAGGTGATGGCCGCCAGGATGCCCGAGCTGATGCAGGAGCTCGAGAACCTGCTCCAGCGCGGCGTCACGATCTACCGGATCCCGATCACTTCGAACGCGGAGCGCTGAGCTGCCTGTCCGCGGCGACATCGGAGGGCTCATCCGCCTCGGCATCGATTCACTCGAGCGGATGCAGCTCCCGTCGGGGCTCTTCGCCCACGAGCTGGCCCTCGGCGCCTCCGCGCCCGAGGGCAGCTCGCTGCGCTACACGCTGATGACCGAGATCGGTCTCCGGCGCGCCACGGAGGCCGGGATCTCCCATCCGTTCGACCTCGACCAGATCCGAGCGGCCTCGCTCGAGGAGCTCTCCTCACCGGAGCTCCGCCCAGGGGACTTCGGCCTGCACCTCTGGGCGGACTCGCTGGTCGGCGGCGAGACCGCGGACGGGCTCGAGGCGATGCTCGGCGCGGGGCTCGCCTCGAGCGGCGGCCTCGAGGCGCGTGAGGGCATGGAGGTCGCCTGGATCGTCATCGGCCTCGCATTCTCCGGACGGCGCGACCGGCTGCTCGACGATGCACTGCGGGTGCTGCTGGAGGCGAACGCAGGTCCGAGCGGCCTTCTCTACCACTACGGGCCCGGCCACCGGCGCCGCCGCTTCCCCAACTTCGCGACGCAGAGCTACGGGTTGCTGGCGCTCGCCACGGCCGCACGCCTCGGGCTCGACGACCGCGCACTGCCCGCCGCGCGCCGGCTCGCCGATCGGATCCTCGAGCTGCAGCTTCCGGACGGCGGCTGGCCGTGGCTGTTCGACGCCGACCGCGGCACCGTCGTCGAGCGGTACGAGGTGTACTCGGTCCACCAGCACGGGATGGCGCCGATGGCGCTGCTGGAGCTTGCGGACGTGAGCGGCGACGAGCGGTACGTCAAGGCGGCGTCGCGCGGCATCGACTGGCTCCACGGGCAGAACGACCTCGGGATCGAGTTCGCGGACGAGTCGGAGCGGATGATCTACCGCTCGATCCGGCGCCGCCGGCCGCTCGACCGGGCGGCGATCGCTCTCAACCTCGGCAGCTCGACAGTGCTTCGGCGGCCGCTGCTCCGCGGCCCGCTGGGGCTCGAGCTCCACGCCGTCGGGCGCCCGTACGAGCTCGGCTGGCTGCTCGAGGCCTGGGCCGGCCGCGAGTCTCTCTACCGGGCCTAGCCCCGCTCGTCCGCGCCGGCGTCCGCGCGGCCGCCCAGCGGCCGCCTGTGCCCGTCGATGTCGTGCGCCGGGAAGTCCGTCGGCGAGCCCCGGTTGATCGCGGCGGCGCCCGGGACGAGGTGGTAGTCGAACCCGGCCGCGTTCACGTACCCGGTCGGCGCGTGGACGTCGGTGGCGCCGCACTTGTCCTCGCCGGACCAGACGTTGTGGGCCACTGACACCCCGGACTCGTCGCAGCCGGAGCCGATCCGAGTGCCGATGTTGCCGACGAAGCGCACGTTGGAGTAGTCGATCTCGGGCTTGACGATGATCGAGCCGTTGAACGAGTTGTTCCGGAACGTGACGTTCCTCATCGTCGAGCCACCGTCGGGGAGCGAGAGCGAGACGGCTGCGGATCCGGTCGGCTCGGGCTTCGCGAACCAGTTGTTCTCGAAGACCATGTTCGTGTACGTGAGGACCGGCGACCGCGGCTTGATGAAGATGTCGAAGTCCTGACAGCGTTGAAACCGGCTGTTCCGGACGACGATGTTGTTCGCGGCCTGGATCGTCACGCACTCCATGTGCGTGCGCGGATTCGTGTAGTCGTGCATGTAGACCGTGTCGAGGACGATGTCCTCGGGCGCGAACCTGCACTCCTCGGTGTGGCCGATCTGGGCGATGTCGTCGGAGGGACCGAACTCGGTGTCGATGAACGAGACGCGCTTCGCCGAGCGGATGAAGAACACCCGCGCCTTCGACCCCCGCAGCGTCACGTCGTCCGCGCCGCACTTGACGTAGAAGTCGACGGTGATCCGCATCCGGCGGAACTCGATGTGGTCGCCCCACACGTCGATGTCCGCGACGACCGCCTCGGCGCCGGCCGGAGGCCGGAAGATGACGTCGGTCTCGGCGGTCTTGGCCGGGTCCTCGAGCACGTCCTGCGCCGGGTAGGCGCCTGGAGCCACCTCGACCTGGTCGCCGGGCTGCGCGACCCGGTAGGCGCGGCTGAACGTCTTGCAGGGCCTGCTCTGGACGAGGCGGGCGCAGCTCCCATCGTCGCCGGTGGCCGAGACCCAGACGGACGCCGGGCCGTCGGGCACGGCCGGGACGGGCGCGGGCGGCCTCCACGGGACCGGCGATGCGGGCGGGTTACCCTCACGGAGCAGAGCCACGTACGCGTCCAGCGCAGCCGTCGAGCCGGAGACTGCGAGGTCGAGCTTGGCGCTCGCGCGGGCCGCCTGGATAGCAGCGCGCCACGCGGCCGGGCTCGTCGCCGGGCTCGGCCGTAGGCGCAGCAGCGCGAGAAGACGCCTGGCCGCGGTTCGCTGGAGCCGGGCGGCCGCCGCAGGGCTTGCCACCCGGACGGCCACGAGGTCGACGCCGCGCGTGCGCGAGAGCCGCGGCGCCGTCCTCGTGGACGAGGCCATGACCACGCAGCGGCTCGCACGACGGCACATCGACCTCGCGACGCTCGCCTTGCGGATGCCCGTGCGCCGTACCGACCGCGGGACGATGACGGCGAGCCGGGCGCGTGCCGCGCGCCTGCGAAGGTTCGCGAGCGTCCTGCCTCGGACGCGCGACGGATCGGCGACGAGCGTGTTGATCCCGGCGCTCCTCAAGGCGGCCAGCCGTGTCGTGCCGAGCGTCCGGGCCTGCCGTGCGTCGACCTCGACGCCCCAGACGGTGCGCGGAACGCCGGCTGTCACGCGGTCGGACTCGGACACTGCCCCGCCCGCTCCACCGGTGGCGGCGAGCGCGAACGCGACGAACGCGAGGGCAGGCCCGACGCGCTTCAGCGGTACGCCTTCCACATGTTCGTGACGAAGGCGTCCCAGGCCCTGCGTTGCCTGAAGCCCGAGTAGTCCTTGTTGCGTTGCGCCTTGATCGTGGCGATGTGCTGCGTGTCGTCCTCGGTCATCCAGCGGTCCGCGTAGGCGAAGAACGGCGGGTGGTTCCAGGCGCCCTGCATGCCGGGGATCAGCCGGGCGGCGAGAGCCTCGCCGATCCACGCGCTCGACGTGCAGCAGCGCCGGTAGTCCTCGCCGAGCAGCGCCGGCCAGGCGGAGGGCTGGAGATGCTCGTACGGGCCGTACTGTCCTGACCCGCTGGTGCCGTAGTGGCCGGCGTAGAGCGCGCCGGCGCCGGTCCAGCCGTTGCCCGCCATCGTCTGCATGTCCTCGCCGTACCTGCCGGGCGGGCTCCTCATCCCGGCCACCTCGAGCATCGTCCCGGCGAGGAGGATCGGGAACTTCCTTCCGCTGCCGTGGCCGCCGTGCGCCGTCCAGCCGGGGTGGCCCCGCGCGACGAGCCCGTGCAGGTCGATCCCGTACTGCGTCAGGTAGACGAGCAGCGGCTCCTTCTGCTCCGGCGTGTAGCTCAGCGTCAGGAGGAGGCCGCCGATGCCCACGGCGCGCGCGATCTCGCGCGAGTAGTCCGGCATGTAGTCGACCGGGTTGTCGAAGTTGAAGAAGAGGTTGTCGACCCACGGGCGGCGGAAGTGCTGCTCCCACTCGCCGAGGGACGGCAGCGAGGCGACGGCGCCGAGCTTCGGGAGCAGGTCGCGGCGGAGATTGCGTGAGTAGAAGAGCGGCGCGCCCTTGCCGACGTACGAGGGCCGGAAAGCGTCGGGCGGCAGCGGCGCGGCGACGCTCGTCAGGATCGAGATGGTCTTGACCGGGCTGTCCGCCGAGGTGTCGAAGAGCCACCGGCGGGCCTGGCCGACGGCGTCCACGCTGATGGATGAGACGAGCGCGTCGCCCGGGACGAGGGTCGTCGGGAGGCCCACCCGCAGGCTCGCCTCGTACCGGTTGCTTGAGGTGCGGCTGTCGAAGCCGGTGTCGTCGTCCACGGGCGGCAGGTTCTTCACCGAGCCGTTGCGCCCGTTGGCCGGCGCCGGGCTGATCGACGTGACCGTCGCGTTGCCGACGACCCAGTAGTCGCCGTTGATGAACTGGCCGACCGCCTCGGGCTCCGAGAACGTCCAGGTCACCCCGTCCTTGCTCAGCGAGGTCACCTTCGGGAGCTGAGCGAGGGTGGGCGTCGGCGGTGGATTCGTCTTCGTGTAGACCGGCACGCCTCCCGAGCCACCGGGCGGCGCCGGCGGCGGCGGACTAGGCGGTGGCGGCGGAGAGGGCGGCTTCGGCTTGCTCTCCGCGAGCAGCGCGGCGTACGCGTCGACCGCGGCAGCGGAGCCGGAGACGGCGAGATCGAGCCTGGCGCTCCGGCGCGCCGCGGCGATCGCCGCACGCCATGCGGCCGCGTTGCGGGCCGGGCGCGCGCCGAGCGGAGCCAGCGCGAGGAGCCGGCGGGCCCGCGTCCGGGCTAGCCGCGCGGCGGCCCGCGGGCCCGCGACCCGGACGACGACGAGGTCGACGCCGGCCGTGCGCGACAGCCTCGGCGCCGCCCGCTTCGACGACGCCGTCACGACACAGCGGGACACGCGGCGGCAGAGCGCCCGCGCGGCGCTCGCCTTCCGGATCCCGTTCCGCCGGGCGTTCCTCGGCGTGAGGACGAGCAGGCCGGCCCGACCTGCCCGGCGCCGAAGAGCCGAGAGCCGGGCATCGGCGACCAGCGCGTTGATGCCGGCGCGGCGAAGCCTCGAGAGCCGTGCCCCGGCCAGGGTGCGAGCGGAGCGACGGTCGACTGCGACAGCCCAGACGGCGGCCGGGACCTTCGCGGTCGCGCGGTCGCCGGACCATGCGGCGGCATGCGACGGCGGCGCCGAGGCCAGGAGAGCGGCGAGGAGGCCGGCGAGCACGAGAACTTGGCCGCAGCGGGTAGCGGGGGCGGCCCGCATCGGCGGGTTTATACCGACGCTCGAGGACGGGCCGGGAAGCCCTCGACGGCCGAAGTCCCCAAAGTGCGGGAATCCGCCCGTGTTTTACCGGTTGTAAACACGGTCAGGAAGCCTCGTCGGCGCCCGCATCGGCCCTACCGCCGCGCGGCCGTGCCTGCCCGTCGATGTCGACGGGCGGGTGCTCGGATGGATGACCGCGATTGATGGCGGCGGCGCCCGGCGCGAGGTGGTAATCGAATCCGGCGGAGTTCACGAAGCCCTGCGGCGCCTGGACGTCCGTCGGTCCGCAGTCGGACTCGCCCGACCAGACGTTGTACTCGGAGGTCACGCCCGGCTCGTAACACCCGGAGCCGATGCGCGTGCCGACGTTCCCCACGAAGCGGACGTTCGTGTAGTCGATCTCCGGCTTCACGATCAGCGACGACTGGAACGAGTTGTAACGGAAGGTCGCGTTGCGGATCGCCGAGCCGCCGTCCGGGAGCGAGAGCGAGATGACGTTCGAGCCGGTCGGCTCTGGATCGGCGAACCAGTTGTTCTCGAAGAGCATGTTCGTGTAGCTCAGGACCGGCGCGCGCGGCTTGATGAAGACGTCGAAGTCCTGGCACCGGAGGAAGCGGCTGTTCCGCACGACGATGTTGTTCGCCGCCTGGATCGTCACGCACTCCATGTGCGTGACCGGGTTCTCGAAGTCGTGCATGAAGACGTTCTCGAGCAGGATGTTCTCCGGCGCGAACTGGCACTCGGCGGTGTGACCGATCTGCGAGATGTCGCTCGACGGCCCGAACTCGACGTTGATGAACGCCACGTCGGTCGCCGCCCGGATGAAGAAGAGCGCCGCCTTGGAGTCGCGGAACGTCACATCGTCGGCGCCGCACTTGACGTAGAGGTCCTGCGTGCTCTCGATCCCGCGGAACTCGACGTGGTCGCCGAAGACGTCGATGCCGCCGAAGACCGGTGTCGCGCCCGGCGCCGGCGCAAAGATCACGTCGGCCTCCGAGGTCTTGGACGGGTCGGTCAGCACGTCCTGGGTCGGGTAGGAGCCCTCGGCGATCTGGACCGTGTCACCTGGGTCGGCGACCCGATAGGCGCGGTCGAGCGACTTGCACGGCGCGACCTGCGTGCACGGATTGGAGTCGAGCCCCGTCGGTGACATGAAGACGCTCGCGCTGCCGGCCGGCGGCGGCGGCGGCGGCGGCGGTGGCGGGGGTGGCGGCGGAGGCGGAGGCGGTACGGCCTCGACCGTGAAGCTCGCGGTCGTCTCGCCGCCGACGTACTGCGCGCGGATCGTGTGCGAGCCGGCGCTGAAGGTGTACGGGAAGCACTGCGTGGCGCTGCCGCCGTTGAGGTCCCACGGGCTCGTCGCCTCGGTGTGCGTGAACGCGCCCCCGTCGAGCGTGAAGGTCACGGGCCCGCCCGTCGACGCCGGGCTGAGGATCACGCACCGGCCGGTCTGGGGCAGGGTCGCGCCCTCCAGCGGCACGGCGCCGGAACGGTCGAGGTTCGCACTCACCTGCAGGGTCGCGGCGGGGGCCGGAGGCGGCGGCGGAGGAGGAGGCGGCGGCGGCGGAGGCGGCGGCGGCGGAGGCGGCGGCGGCGGAGGCGGCGGAGGCGGAGGCGCGCAGGCGCTCGTGGCGGAGCTCATCGACGCGCGCTGCGAGCGGTTCCCGGCGGCGTCGAACGCGTCGACCTCGAGCGCGTAGGCCGTCCCGCAGGCGAGCGAGCCGAAGGTGTAGACGAGCGTGCCGCTGCCGGTCGAGCCGACGAGCGTCCCGTTCCGGTAGAGCCCGTAGCCGGCGACGCCGACGTCGTCCGTCGCCGCGTTCCAGGCGACCGAGATGCTCGACTCGGTGTTCGAGGTCGGCCGGAAGTTGCCCGGCGCGGCCGGCGACGCGGTGTCGGGCGGCGCCCCTCCGGCGACCGGCGTGGACATGTCCGAGGCGATCTCCGCAGCCGACCGGGCGACGCTGAAGATGCGAACCTCGTCGATCGTTCCGTCGAAGTCCTCGTCCCAGATGCTGTTGCCGCCGATGCGCAGCGGCGAGCCCGAGGCGGACATCGTCCCGAACGCTGCGGTCGAGGCGACCTGCGAGCCGTTCACGTAGAGCCGCAGCGTGCCTCCGTCCCACGTCGCCGCCACGTGCGACCACTGGCCCGCCGGCAGCTGGGACTGGCCCGTCGCGCGCGCTCTCGACCCCGCGCGGATCTGACCCCTCGGCTTGCCCGCCGTGGCGCCGGCGTAGACGGCGTAGACGAAGTCGTCGTTGCTCTCCTTGAGAACCGCCGTCCCCCAGTTGCCCGCGGTATCCGGCTTGATCCAGGCCTCTACGGTCATCCCGTCGTAGAGATCGAGCGTCCGGGAGTCGGGCACGGTGACCCAGTCGTTCACGCCGTCGAAGCTCATCGCGCGCCCGAACCGTCCGGCGCTCGTGCGCGAGGCGCTGGTGATCGAGCCGGCGTTCCCGTTCCCGGAGCTGTCGACGATCGCGGCGCCCGACGCCTCCTCGAAGCCGTAGGAGGCCACGAGCGGCGGCAGCGGCGCGGGCGGTTCCGGGGGGCAGTCGTCGGTCACCGACGAGGTCTGGCTCCGAAGCGACTGGTTCCCCGCGTGGTCGTACGCCTCGACCGCGAGGAGGTAGCCGGTCCCGCAGGACAGGCTGCCGAAGGTGAAGGAGGTCGCTGCCGTCCTCCCGACCGAGACGCCGTTGCGGAAGAGCTCGTAGCCCGCGACGCCGACGGTGTCGGACGAGGCCTTCCAGCTGAGGCCGATCGCCGACCTCGACGTCGAGAGAACGCGGAGGTTGGCCGGCGGCGTCGGCGGAACGAGATCCGGCGCGGGCAGCGGCGCGGCCAGCCTGCAGGACGTCGTCGTGGCCAGCCCGAGTGCCGGTCCGGACTTCTTGCCGGAACGGTCCTTTGCGCTCACCGAGATCCGGTAGCTGCGGTCGCAGGAGAGCCCCTCGACGGTGTAGTGCGTTTCTGTGGTCCTTCCGACCTCGGCGCCGTCGACCGAGACCTCGTAGACCTCGACGCCTCTGTCGTCGGACGAAGGGCCCCAGACGAGCTCGATCGTCGTCTGCGTCGACGCGCTCTGGACGAGCATGACCGGAGGCGACGGCGGGGTGGCGTCGATCGTCGTCGGCGCGGTAAGCAGCTGGAGGAAGGCGTCGAGCGGCGCCGCGTTGCCCGCGACCAGCGTCACGCCGAGGTCGAGCGACGAGCTGTCGTGCGCGGCGCGGATGGCGCTCCGCCACGCATCCGGCGCGGACTGCGGGTTGGGCGCGAGGCGTGCGAGCGCGAGCACGCGCCGACCGCCGGCCGACTGCAGCGCGGCCGCCGCATCGGGGCTCCCGACCCGGACGACGACGAGCCCGACGCCCTTGACGCGCGAGAGCGACATGGCCTGCCGGCTGCTGCGGGCGAACACGATGCCCGCCGCGCGCCTGCGAACCGCCTTCGGCACGATCACGCGAAGGCCGGCACGCGCGGCACGGCGCTTGAGCGACGCCAGGGGCCGACCTCGCAGCTTGGCCGGGGCGACGACGAGCGCGTTGATCTTCTGGCGGCGCAGGGCGGCGAGCCGCTTGGGGGTCATCGCCTTGGCCGACTTCGCGTCGACCTCGACCGCCCAGAGCGCGCTCGGCAGGGACGGCGCGGCGGAGGCTGCGGATCCGCCGGCGAGAGCCGCGACGAAGAGAAGCGTGAGAAGGAACGTCTTCCTCACGGGCCCACCGCCGGGAGCTCGGCCGCGGCCGACGCGCGGTACGTCTTCCACATGTTCGTGACGAAGGCGTCCCAGGCCTTGCGCTGCGGGAACCCGCCGTAGTCCTTGCCGATCTGCGCCTGGATCGTCGCGCGCGCCTGCGTGTCGTCCTCGGTCATCCACCGGTCCGCGTAGGCGAAGAACGGCTCGTGGCTCCAGGCGGTCCGGACGCCGGGGATCAGTAGGGCGACGAGCGCCTCGCCGACCCAGGCCATGCTCGTGCAGCAGCGGCGGTAGTCCTCACCGAGCGTGTCGACCCAGTCGCGCGGCTGGAGATGCTCGTACGGGCCGAAGCGGCCGGTGCCGCTCGTGCCGTAGTGGCCGGCGTAGAGCGCCGACGCGCCGGTCCAGCCGGTGCCCATCATCGTCTGCATGTCCTGGCCGAACCGGCCGGGCGGGTGCTGGAGGTCGGCCTCATTCAGGAGGACGCCCGCCGCGACGATCGGCAGCTTCCGTCCGTTGCCGTGACCGCCGTGCGCCGGCCAGCCGGGATGTCCCCGCTCGACGAGGCCGGACAGGTCGATCCCGTACTGGACGAGGTAGACGAGCAGCGCCTCACGCTGCTCCGGCGGCCGGTCGAGCAGGACGAGGAGCCAGGCCATGCTCACTGCGCGCGCGATCTCGCGCGCGTAGTCCGGCATGTAGTCGATCGGCGAGTCGAAGTTGAAGAAGAGCGCGTCGACCCACGGCCGCCGAAAGTGCGACTCGTAGTCGGCGAGGGACGGCGCCGACGCGACGGACGCGAGCCGCGGCAGCAGGTCGCGTCGCAGGTTGCGCGAGTAGAAGATGGGCGGGTTCTTTCCGACGTACGACGGCCGGAAGGCATCCGGCGGCAGCGGCGCCGCGACGCTCGTGAGGATCGAGATCGAGAGCACCGGGCTGTCGGCCGAGGTGTTGAAGAGCCACCTGGTGCGCGAGCCGACGGTGTCGACGCTGATCGAGGAGACGAGTGAGTCGCCGACGGCGAGGCTGACCGGCGGGTCCGAGCGAAGGGTCGCGTCGTACCGGTTGCTCGACGTGCGGCTGTCGAAGCCCGTCTCGTCGTCGGTCGGCGGGATGTTCTTCACCGAGCCGTTCCGGCCGTTCGCCGGCGCCGGGCTGACGGCGGTGACCGTCGCCGGGCCGACGACGTAGTAGTCACCTGTGATGAACCTGCCGACCCGCTCGGGCTCGGAGAACGTCCAGGTGACGCCGTCCTTCGACACCGAGCTCTGCAGCGGCAGCTCCTCGAGCGCCGGCGTTCGCGGCGGATTCGCCTGCGTGTAGACCGGTACGGCTCCGGGGGCCGGCGGAGGAGGGGGCGGTGCCGGAGGCGGAGGCGGCGGCGGCGCGGGTGGCGGAGGAGGCGGTGGCGGAGGTGCCGCGTTGACGGTGAAGGAGGCCGTCGTCTCGCCGCCTGCGTACTGCGCCCGGATCGTGTGCGGGCCGGCCGAGAACGTGTACGGGAAGCACGCGGCGGCGCTGCCGCCGTTGAAGTCCCACGGGCTCGTCGCCTCGGTGTGCGTGAACGCGCCGCCGTCGAGCGTGAAGGTCACCGGCCCGCCCGTCGACGCCGGGACGAGGACGACGCACTGCCCGGACGCGGCCAGCGTGGCGCCGGCAAGCGGCACGGCGTTCGAGCGGTCCGCGCCGGCGCTCACCTGCAGCGTCGCGGCCGGAGGCGGAGGCGGTGGTGGCGGCGGCGGCGGCGGAGGCGGAGGCGGCGGCGGCGGCGGCGAGCACGACGAGGTCGCCGCGCTCAGCGGCGCCCGCGCCGAGCGGTTCCCGACGGCGTCGAACGCCTCGACCTGCAGCGACTGGCTCACGCCGCAGGGGAGCCCGGTGTACGTGTAGGAGGCGCCGGTCACGGCGCCGACGTGCATCCCGCTGCGATAGAGGCTGTATCCGGCGACGCCGACGCCGTCGGTGGACGGGCTCCAGGCGGTGGCGATCGTCGAGGCCGAGCCGCCCGTCTTCCGGAAGTTCGTCGGCACCGTCGGCGGGACGAGATCGGGGGCCGGCAGCGGACAGGCGCTCGTCGACGCGTGGACAGTCGCCATGCCGGAGGCGTTGCCCGCCTTGTCCCGCGCGACGACGCCGATCAGATGGACGGCGCCACAGGCGAGCCTCGAGATCGTGTGGCTCGTGTTCTTCGTCTGGCCGGCCGCGAGCCCGTCGCGCGTGAGGTCGTATCGGTCGACGCCGACGTTGTCGGTCGACGGCTGCCAGGAGACCGAGACGGACTCGGAGGTCTGCGCGGTCTGCGCTGGAAGGCCGGGCGGCGTCGGCGGCTGCGTGTCCGCGCCGGTCCTGACGGCGCCGCGGAACGCCTCGACCGACTGCGTCCGGCCCGGTCCGGCCGGTGAGACGCCGAGGTCGACGCCCGGAAGCGAGCGGGCATCGGCGACCGCGGCCTCCCACGCCTCCGGGGAGAACGCCCGCGAGTCGAGCCGTACGAGCGCCAGCACGCGGGGCGCGGCGCCGGCCAGAGACGCGAGCCCCGCGGGCTCCCGGAGCCGGACGATGACCCGCCGGTGCCCGCGGGACCGCGCCGCGCGCGCCGCCGCGGCGGAGCCGACGATTCGCCAGCACCCGGACGAAGCCGCCCGGCAGGCGGTCGAGCCGACGATCAGCGTGAGCCGAGAGGCGCGCGCCTGCCTGGCGAGCCGTGCGCGACGCTTTGCACCGACGCGCCGCGCGTCCACGACGAGGGCGTTCACCCCGTCGGAGCGGAGCTTGGCGAGACGTGCGGGATTGAAGACCGGATCCGAGGCGCCGACTTCGACCGCCCAGAGATCGCCTCCGGCGGACGGCGCGCCGACGGCTCCCGGTGAGGCGGCCGCGGCCACGATCAGGATGAATGCGGCTAGCGCAATGCGGCTATGCACGGGGGCGGCGCCCGGCATGCGCCCGTTATCGGACGGGAGCCGCGAAATCCTTTAACCGGGACGAGGGAGCGCGAGAACCGGTGTTACCCTCGTTTTCGTGCGTGTGGACGCCGTTCTCGTGTCGTACAACAGCGCTGAACGCCTGCGGGAGGCGGTCGGTCCGCTCACCGCGATCGACGGCGTCCGGGTGTTCGTGACGGACAACGCATCGAGCGACGACCCCGCTGCCGCGCTGGCCGATCTGCCTGTCGATTTCGTCGTGCTGGACGAGAACATCGGCTTCGGCGCGGGCTGCAACGCGGGCTGGCGGCGAGGCGATGCGCCGTACGTCCTCTTCCTGAACCCGGACGCCGCGATCGACGAGGGCTCGCTCCGCGCGCTCGCCGGCGTCCTCGACCGCAACGCGCGTGTCGGCCTCGTTGCGCCGCGGATCCTCGAGCCGGACGGGTCGCTCGCGTTCTCGCAACGGCGGTTCCCCCGCCTGCGCTCGACCTACGCCAGGGCGCTCTTCCTGCACCGGATCTTCGCGCGGGCGGCCTGGACCGACGAGCTCGTCCGCGACCCCTCCGCCTACGAGCGGCCGTCATCACCGGACTGGGTCTCCGGCGCCTGCATGCTCGTCCGCCGCTCGGTGCTCGAGGAGACCGGCGGCTTCGACGAGCGGTTCTTCCTCTACTGCGAGGACAAGGACCTCTGCCGGCGGATCCGGGCCGCCGGGTACGAGGTCCTGTACGAGCCCGGCGCAACTGCGCGCCACCACGGCGGCGCCTCCGCGCCGCGCGCCGGCCTCCTCCCCGTCCTTGCCCGGAGCCGTGTCGCCTACGCGAAGAAGCACTCGGGCCGCATCGGCGCAGCCCTCGAGACCCTCGGCGTCGCGCTCAACGCGCTGACGCACACGGTCGTCGCACGGGGGAAGCGTGCGGGACACTGGAACGCGCTTCGCGCCGCGCTCGGGCGTGAGCGCAGCACCGCCTGATTCCGGCAGAGGCTGTGCGCATCTGGATCGACATCGAGAATCCGCCCCAGGTCCAGTACCTCGTGCCGCTGCGACCGGCGTTCGAGCGGCTCGGCGCGGAGGTCGTGCTCACCGCCCGGGACTACGGAAACGCGTTCGAGCTGCTGGAGCAGGCCGGCGTTTCGTATTCGCCGGTCGGCGCCAGCTACGGCGCAGCAAAGTGGCAGAAGGTCGCCGGGCTCGCCGGCCGCGTGAAAGCCCTCGTCCGTCACCTGCGGCGGACGGGTCGCCCGGATGCCTCGATCAGCGCGAGCCGAGCGGCCGTCGTCGCGGGGCGCCTGCTCCAACACCCGTCGTTCGCGCTCATCGACTACGAGCACGTCTCGCTCGCCGTCTACCGCCTGGCAGGCTCGTGGATCGTCCACCCGGACGTGATCGACGGGTCCGCGTTTCGCGGCATCCCGGACGAGCGCCTCGTGTCGGTTCACGGGCTGAAGGAGGACCTCTCCTTCTCCGGCATCGACCTCGAGCGCGAGCCGGCGCACGAGCTCCCGGTCTCCGACGGCCTCGTCCGCGCGCTCGTTCGGCCGGCCGCCGAAGAGAGCCACTACTACCGCGAGGAGTCCGGGCAGATGACGTTCAGCGTGCTCGAGCAGCTGGCGAGAGACGAGCGCGCCGTCGTCGTCTTCGCGCCGAGATACCCGCGCCAGGCCGAGTACCTCTCGCGCTTCCAGTGGCGCAACGACCCCGTCGTCCTCGACCGCGCCGTCCCGTTCGTCGCGCTGCTGAAGGCGGTCGACCTCGTGATCTCGTCCGGCGGCACGATGCTGCGCGAGGCGGCGTACCTCGGCGTCCCGGCCTACAGCACCTTCCAGGGCGAGATCGGCGGCGTCGACCGTCATCTCCACAGCCTCGGCCGGCTGCACCTCCTCTCCACTCCGGCCGACCTCGGCCGGATCGCGATCGAAAAGAGCGGCCCGCTGCAGCCGCTCGCGTCGAACCCGGGCCTGGTCGACGACATCGCAGGCCGCGTCGTCGCAGCCGCCTCGCCGAAGGCCTAGGCGCGCCGGCCGAGCGCTTCGCGGGCGCGGAGCGGGAGCCGCCGGAGCGCCTGCTGGCGGCGTAGGAAGTCCAGGGCGAGCGGGTCGTCGCAGCGCGGCTCCCGCCGCACGGCCGCGGCGGCGTAGCCACCGATCAGCGCAAGCGCGGCGAGCTCCTTGCGCGCCTTGAACAGACTCCTCAGGACGAGGTAGGTGGGGCGGTAACCGGTGAAGTGCGCGGCACGCCCGACCTCGTAGAGGCGCCTCCAGCGGCTCTGGTCCCGCCGTCCCAGAGCCCGGTGGTGGCGGAACTCGAGGTCCACGAAGCTCTTCGTCGTCCACCCGCGGGCGACGGCCTTCAGCTCGTCGATGCCGTCCCACCCGGGCCGGTCCTCGAGCGGAAGCACGTCCTGCAGGCACGCCCAGCGGTAGGCGCGCGACGCACCGCGCACACGATCGCCGGTGACATGCCGCGGCACCCAGACGCCGTCCTCGAGCTCGTAGCACGTACCGCCCGCGATCCCGAGCGACGGCTGCTCGGTGAACCGCGCGAGGAGACGCTCGAAGTAGTCGGCATCGAACGAGATGTCGGCGTCGACCTTGACGACCACGTCGGGCGGCTCGCCGAGCTGGTCGATGCCGGCCGCGAAGGCGCGCGCGACAGGGCCGCCGCGCGTCGCGACCGTCTCGCCGGGCACGGATGCGGTCTGGATCCAGTCGTGCGCCTCGGCGAGCTCGCGCGCGACGTCCGGCGTCTCGTCCGTCGAACCGTTGTCCACGATCAGCCACGTGAAGGGACGCGTGGTCTGCGCGAGCAGTGCCTCGGCGAGGCGCCGTAGGTTCTCGGCCTCGTTCCTCGCCGGCGTGATGACCGCATAGCGGAGCGATTCGGCGAGCATCGGCTCAGACGGCCCTCGCAGCCGTGCGGTCGCGCGCCGAGAGCGCGACACAGCCCAGCGCGAGCAGGATGAAGAGGACGAAGGTCACCTGGATGAACGCGAAGGCGTCGAACAGCACCATCCCGATCGCGAACGACGTGATCGAGGCGGCGAGCGCGACGAACAGCAGTCCCTCCGGCGACTGATCCTCCTTCGCCGCCCGCGCCAGCCGACGGATCGAGCGCGAGAAGATCCAGAGCCACGCGAAGAAGCCGACGATTCCCGTCTCGAGGAGGGTCTTCAGCCACTGGTCGTCGAGGATGTGCGCGTTCTGCCGGTCTCGGCCGGTGAGACGCGTGCCGTAGCCCTGGCCGAAGACCGGTGTCTGCGAGTACTCGTCGAGCGCCGGCCCCAGGTCCGCGATCCGGCCGCTTCCGCGCTGGCCGGCGTTTTCGGACTGCTGCGCGAGAAGCCCTTCCTTGGGGAAGAACGACCCGCGGATCGTCCCGATCGTGCCGGGCAGGAGCAGGTGGACGACGATCACCGCGGGCAGCAGCGCCGGCCAGAACTTCGCCACCTGCTTCGGCCGCAGCCACAGCAGCACGCCGATGATCACGATCAGCATCAGGACGCTGGTGCGCGAGAGCGTCGCGAGCGCCCCCAACGCCAGCATCCCGACGGCCGCCCACCAGTACCAGCGCCGCGTGCGAAGCCCCAGGTAGGCGGCGAGCGGCAGCGTCATCGCGAGCGCGGCGCCCAGGGCGATCGACCCCTGGGCGGACCCCATGACCCGGAGCTTCCCGCCGCGCTCGCTCGTCCCCGGCGCGTCGACGTGCTGGAGCATCGGCAGGACGCCGTCCAGGTGGTCGAAAGCGTTGTAGCCCGTCCACGACTCGACGATCGAGAGAGCAGCGACGACGGCAGCACCGCCCACGAGCACGCGGACGATCCGGTCGACCTGCTCCCTCGTCCGGATGACGCTCACGATCAGGAAGAAGACGAGGAGGAAGCTCGCGAAGAAGGTGAGCTGTTTGGTCACCTCGGCGTGGACGTCCAGCTCGGTGATGCGTGCGCCGTTGAAGATGACCGAGCCGAGCGCCGCGACGACGAACAGGAAGAGCGGCGCCTCGAGCCCGCTCGCCCGTAGGCGGATCCGCGGATCCACGAGGAGCGCTGCGAGCCACATGACCGCAACGACCGCGACGTAGATCCGGTACGGCTCCAGCTCGAACGGCAAGTGTCCCGGCAGCGAATAGCGCTTGATCGGGATGAAAAGGATCACGAGGACGAGCCCGCACAGCACCGCCGGCCAGGTCAGCAGCGTCCTGTAGGCGACGACGAGGACGACGCCGACGGCGATCAACGGAGCCGCCTGGGAGGCCCCTGAACCGGCGAGAACCGTCGCCGTGAGCAGCGCGAGCGCGCCGAACACGAAGCCGATCGCGACGATCGGACCTCGCTCCGCTCCCCCGAGCAGCGCTCTCATGAGGTGCTACGCCGACCGGCGCCTGGAGGGCGGAAGCTCGACCGACTTCCGTGTCTCGTCCCGATCCGACTTCTGGCCGTCGCCCGGGAGCGCCCGGACGCGCGGCCGCACGTTCTCCAGGACGAACGCGAGGCCGAAGGTTGCGATCGCGACGGTCAGGAAGACCACGATCGGCCGCGTCTTCTTCCGCGGAACCAGGAGCACCGGCGCCTGCGGCTGGCGGACGACGTCCACGCGGACCCGATCCGCCGCGCGGACGTTGCGCCGAAGTTGATCCGCGCGCAGGTACTCGAGGAACGCGTCGATGTGGCGGTTGGCCAGCCGGTGCGCGGCTCGGGGCGTCGCCGCGATCGCCGAGAAGGTCATCATCGGCAGCGGGTCACCGTTCCCGTCCGGGGTGGACGTGATCGGGAACGTCTGCACGACCCCGTTGATCGGGCCATCCTCGGCCATGATTCGCAGCACCGGGTCGGCAGTCGCGAGCTGCATGTAGAGCGCCGTCAGACCGAGCATTCGTTGCTGAGCGGCAGCCTGGGCCTCCGCGTCTATGGTCCCGGTGTCGCCTCCCGTCGACCCGAGCCGGAAGCGCGGATCGGTGACGAAGAGGGTCGAGAGGCTCTCCCACTGCTCCTGTTCCCGGTAGGTCATCTTGAAGCCGTTCCCGAAGTCGACCTTCACGTACGACAGGAACGCGAGGGCCAGCGCGAGCGAGAGGCCGAGCAGCACGATCGCCTTGAACCGCCAGACGACGCGAGCGAAGAGCGCGAGGTCCATCAGGCCGGAAGGTCTCCGGTAGCGGGCGGCGCACTGGTCGACCGAAGGTAGGCGACCGCGGCCTCCGTCCGATTCGCCACCCCCAGCTTGCGGTAGATCGCCGCGAGGTGGAACTTCACCGCATGGACGCTCACGTGCAGCCGCCTGCCGATCTCGCTGTTCGTCAGTCCGAGGGAGGCCATCTCCAGAACCTCGAGCTCGCGAGGCGACAAGAGGTCGCGCGGATCGGGCGGCGGTGCGTAGACGGCTTCGAGCACAGATCCGATGGTAGAAGTGCCGAAGCGGCGTTCCTACGGGACGTTGGGCCAGCGTTTTTGGCCCAACCTAGCCGTCCGGCTAGCCAGATCTGGCACTCCGTCCATAGGCAGCGAAAACGCCCGGGACTAGCGTCAGAACCGGGATGTCCACAGCTGCGCCTGCCCGCGAGCCGATCGACCCCAGGGCCGCCTCAGCGGCCGTCTCGGCCGTGTCCAGGCCGCGCATCGCGAGCTTCCCGCCGGTGCTCGACGCGAACCCGTACCAGCGGCTGCTCTACGCGGAGCTCGCCCGTGCCGGGCTCGAGCTGGAGCCGCGACCGCGGCTGAGGCTCGTCTGGCTCTGGCGTCACCGCAGGAGCGTCGGAACCCTCCACTTCCACTGGCCCGAGGCCTATTACCGCTACGGCAGCCGGCGGCGCGACGCCTGGCGCTCCTGGCCGCTGCTCGGGCTGTTCGCGATCCGGCTGGCGTGGGTTAAGGCCCTGGGCTACCGCATCGCGTGGACGATCCACCAGGTCCGGCCGCACGAGTCCGGCAGCCCGCTCGTCGACCGACTCGGGACCGGCGTCCTCGTGCGCGCCGCAGACACGCTGATCGCGCACGACGCTGCGACGGCGCAGGAGGCGCGCGAGGCCTTCGGGCGGCATGCGGGCGCCGTCGAGGTGATCCCGCACGGCTCATACGTCGGCGTCTACCCAGCCGGCAGGACGCGGGAGGTCATGCGCGCCGAGCTCCGCATCGACCCCGACTCCTTCACGTTTCTCTGCTTCGGGGACCTGCGCGCGTACAAGTCCGTCGAGCTGCTGCTCGACGCCTTCGCCGAGGCCGACCTTCCCGAGGCGACGCTCGTCCTCGCGGGCGGCTCGGCGAGCGAGGAGCTGGCGCAGCTCGTGGGCGAGGCCGAGCGGGATCCGCGCGTGCGTGCCCGCCTCGAGTTCGTGCCGGAGACGCAGGTGGCCGAGCTCTTCGGCGCCTGCGACGCCGCCGTGCTTCCGCGCGGCGACGGCGGAACGTCCGGTTCCCTGATCCTTGCGCTCTCGCTCGGGGTGCCCGTCGTGGTGGCGCGTACGCGCTCGTACGTCGAGCTGATGGACGGAGAGGCGTCGGGCTGGCTGTTCACGCCCGACGACCGGCAGTCCCTACGGGCGGCGCTGGAAGCGGCGGCGGCGAGCCGTGAGGACGCGGCGCGCCGAGGGGCGAATGCATTGCGCCAGGCGGAGGGGCTCGCCTGGCCGGAGATCGGCGAGCGCACGGCCCGTGCGCTGGGAGCGGCGCCGTGAGCCGCGCGCTCGCCGTCCATGTCGTCGGGGCCCGCCCGAACTACATGAAGGTGGCGCCGCTCTACGCCGAGCTCGAACGCCGCGGGGCCGTCGAGCAGCGCCTCGTCCACACAGGGCAGCACTACGACGCTTCCGTCAGCGACGTCTTCTTCGCCGAGCTTCCGCTCCCCGAGCCCCACGCCAAGCTCGAGGTCCGCTCGGGCACGCACGGCGCTCAGACGGCTCGGGCGCTGGACGGCCTGGAGCAGACGTTCCTCGAGCTCGACCCGGACCTGGTCGTCGTTCCCGGCGACGTGAACTCGACGTTGGCCGGCGCGCTCGCTGCGGTCAAGCTCCAGATCCCGGTCTGCCACCTCGAGGCCGGCCTGCGCAGCTTCGACTGGGCGATGCCGGAGGAGCACAACCGCCGGCTCACCGACCACGTCTCGACGCTCCTCCTCACCCACTCCGAGGAGGCGCACGAGAACCTGGCGGCCGAGGGCATCCCCGCCGACCGGATCGCGTTCGTGGGCAACACGATGATCGACACGCTCTTCCAGAACGTGGACGCGGCGCGCGCTCTACGCACCTGGGAGGACTACGACGTGCGGGAAGGGGACTACGTCCTCGTCACGCTGCACCGCCCAGCGCTCGTCGACGACGGCGACCTGCTCGCCCGCACGATCTCGGCGCTCGGCGTCGTCGCCGAGGCGGTACCGGTCGTCTTCCCCGTGCACCCGCGGACGCGCGCCCGGATCGAGAGCCTCGGGCTCGAGGTCTCGAAGCGGATCCGACTCACCGAGCCGCAGCCCTACGGGCGGTTCCTCTCGCTCGAGTCGGCGGCGATGGCCGTCGTGACCGACTCCGGCGGTGTGCAGGAGGAGACGACGGCGCTCGGGATCCGCTGCTTCACGCTCCGCAACAACACCGAGCGGCCGGTGACCGTCAGCCACGGGACGAACATCGTGCTCGGGCTCGACCCGGACCGCCTCGCGTCGATCCCCGACTACCTCGAGCTACCGATCCGCGAGGGCACGCCGCCGCTGTGGGACGGCCGCGCGGGCATCCGCGCCGCCGACGCGGTGGAGGGCTTCCTCGGCGTCCGGGAGGTCGGCGAGATCGCCACCGCCGCCGGGATCGCGGGCCGACCGAAGCCGGTCTAGCGATGCAGGGCGACAGCATGCGGGCGAAGATCGCGAGCGGCCTCGCCTGGAAGGTCGCCTCGCAGGTCTTCCGCCAGCTTTCGCGCGTCGTCGTCGTCGTCATCCTCGCGCGGCTGCTGACGCCCGAGGAGTACGGCCTCGCCGCGATGGTGCTCGTCTTCTCGGCGCTCGTGCTCATCTTCGCCGACCTCGCGCTCGGCGCCGCCCTCGTCCAGCGGGAGGAGCTCAGCGAGGCCGACCGCTCGACCGTGTTCTGGACGAGCGCCGCCGTCGGGACGCTCTTCATGCTCCTCGGCATCGCGGCGTCGTGGCCGATCGCCGCCTTCTACGGCGAGCCCGAGGTGCAGCCGCTGTTCGCGGCGCTCTCCGTGAGCTTCCTGGTGACCGCGCTCGGGACGACGCAGAGCGCGCTCCTCAACCGCGAGATGCAGTTCCGCAGCCTCGAGCTGCGGATGATGGCCGGGACGCTCGTCGGCGGGACGGCCGGGATCGTCGTCGCGGCCCTGGGCGGCGGCGCCTGGGCGATCATCGTCCAGCAGATCGCGATCGCGACGGTCTCGACCGTCCTGTTGTGGGCCTTCTCGCCCTGGCGGCCGCGGTTCACGTACTCGCGCCACAGCCTTCGCTCGCTCGGCGGCTTCAGCCTGAACGTCTTCGGCACGCGCGTCCTCTTCTACGCGAACCGGAACCTCGACAACCTGCTCATCGGCCGCTTCCTCGGCCCGGCGGCGCTCGGCGTCTACGCGATCGCTTACAACGTCATGCTCATGCCGCTCGCGCGGATCGCGCAG
>Ga0081538_10000050_pt1 | contig 110501 bp, 97 predicted proteins | sample TabmetS5T2R1_FD_71022 | JGI IMG/M metagenome (GOLD analysis project Ga0081538, IMG submission 71022) | Tabebuia heterophylla rhizosphere microbial communities from the University of Puerto Rico - S5T2R1 | ecosystem: Host-associated > Plants > Roots > Rhizosphere ... | reverse complement strand
TTCTGACAGGGGCTTACGGCGCCCACCCACTGCTGGGCGGAAGCCGATACGCTGAGCCATCGACACAGCGACCCCGCTCGCTGCACGATCGTCTCATAGCGCTCCAAAGGAGAGTTTTCAAGATGGCTGAATTAGCTCAGATCGGTGTCACGGGGCTTGCTGTTATGGGTCGCAACCTCGCCCGGAACTTCGCCAGGCGTGGTCACCGGGTTGCGATCCACAATCGCAGCTACGCCAAAACCGAATCGCTGCTCGCCGAGGCGGGCTCAGAGGGGACTTTTATCCCGTCCGAATCCATGAGGGACTTCGTCAACTCACTGGAGCGGCCGCGCCGGGTGCTGATCATGGTGAAGGCCGGTGGTCCGACCGATGCGGTGATTGATGAGCTCACCCCATTGCTGGAAAAGGGCGACATCGTCATCGACGCCGGCAATGCGCACTTTCCCGACACCATTCGCCGCGAGGCGAAGCTTGCCGAGATGGGCCTGCACTTCGTCGGCACTGGGGTCTCCGGCGGCGAGGAGGGCGCGCTCAATGGTCCGTCGATTATGCCGGGCGGCTCCCGGGAGTCTTATGAGTCCCTCGGTCCCTTGTTGGAGAGCATTGCCGCCAACGTCGACGACGTCCCGTGCTGCACATACGTTGGGCCGAACGGGGCGGGTCACTTCGTCAAGATGGTTCACAACGGCATCGAGTACGCCGACATGCAGTTGATCGCCGAGGCTTACGACTTGATTAGGCAGGGGACCGGCGCATCGGCACCTGAGATTGCCAAGATCTTCCAGGCCTGGAACGAAGGTGATCTTGAGTCGTTCTTGATCGAAATCACTGCAGAAGTGCTCGGTCACACCGACGCTGAGACCGGCAAGCCTTTCGTCGACATCGTGCTGGATCGGGCGGAACAGAAGGGCACTGGACGCTGGACAGTCCAAAACGCTCTTGATCTTGGCGTGCCGATCACCGGAATCGCCGAGGCGACTATGGCCCGTGCGCTGTCGGGATCGGTGCCGCAACGCGAGGCCGCCCAGGCCAAGCTTCCCGCGGGCACCGGCGAGTGGAGCGTCGCAAATCGGGACCAGTTCGTTGAGGATGTCCGGCAAGCCCTGTATGCCTCGAAGGTGGTGGCCTACTCCCAAGGGTTTGACCAGATCGCGGCTGCAAGTGCCGAATACGACTGGAACATTGACCGCGGTGCCATGGCAAGGATCTGGAGGGGCGGCTGCATCATCCGGGCGCGGTTCCTGAACCGGATCACTGAGGCGTACGAGCGCAATCCTGAGCTGTCGCTGTTGTTGGCCGACGACTACTTCACCGAAGCAGTGAGCAACAGCCTGGCCGCCTGGCGGCGGGTCGTTGCAGGCGCGTCCCAAAACGGCATTCCGACACCGGCGTTCTCGTCGTCATTGGCCTACTACGACGGCATCCGCGCCGAGCGGCTGCCTGCGTCTCTGATTCAGGCGCAGCGTGACTTCTTCGGCGCGCATACCTATCAGCGGGTGGACAAGGAGGGCACATTCCACACCGAGTGGAGTGGTGATCGGACTGAGTCTGCGGTTTAGCACGGCCCTGCCACTCCGGCCGATTCGGCAGGCTGCGGTACTGCTGCGCAACCGGCTGGCTGGTCCATCATTTACCGGTCGGGTGCGTGAGCGCGGCGAGGTACCCGAATCGGCCGTGGCAGTGTTTTTTGCGACTGGGCCGGAGAACTTTTACCAGTTTGAGCAGTGGCGGTTGCCCTTGGAGCACCTGGCGCTGCAGCGACCGGTTTTTGTGATCGTCGACCGTCCGGATACCGGCGACCTGGTACTGCAAACAGGCAGCCTTCCGGTGGCCTTTGCTCGGGGCAGCGGTGCGCTGGAGGACCTGGTCACCGATCGGGACGTGCGTGTAGTGCTCTATCTCAATCAGATCGAGGCGAACTTCCGCATGCTGCGGTTCGCGAGTCCGGTCCATATTCAGATTGGTCACGGGGAAAGCGACAAGGGCGGGAGCGTTTCTAATCAACACAAGGCGTACGACCTGACATTCGTAGGTGGCGACGCGGGTCGTGATCGACTCGATAGCGCACTGCGCGGATTCGATGCCAGTGAGCGCACCCTGACAGTTGGCCGTCCGCAACTCGACTACAGCTACCCCGGCGCGCCGCCGTGGCCACGCGACTCCGGACTGCGGGTCTGGTACGCCCCAACGTGGGAGGGTGATCGGTCGAGCATTGCCTACGGGTCGCTGGCCAGCCATGGCGTCATGATCATCAAGAGCCTTCTTGCCGATCCGTCGGTCCGGATCATCTACCGCCCACATGCCCGTACCGGATATGCCTCGGCCGCCCATCGCCAGGCAGACAAGACGATCCGGGCCCTACTGGCAAAGGCCGGCAACCGACATCTGGTTGATCGAGAAGGTTATGGCTGGCAATGGGAATTCGCCGACGCCTGCATAACCGACATCTCGGCAGTGGGATACGACTGGCTGGCAACTGGCAAGCCATTAGTGATCACCGAGCCGGCGCCGACCGCGTACCGGCCCCAGTCAACGCTGCTGGACACTGTGCCGCTGCTCAGTGTGGCAAAAGCGTCAGAGGTGGTGTCGATGATCCGTGCTCTGCAAAGTGATTCGGAAGCCAAGGAGCAGTTGCGTGGCTTGGCCTACCACTATTTCGGCGATGTCAGCGCGCAGCAAAGCACCAAGCGATTTGAGGATGCGATCGAGCGGGCGTACCAAATCCAGCAGTCCCCACGTAGCTGATCCGGTTGTCGGAACCTCACGTTCACGTAGGTTCCTCGCGGTCTGCACAGGTTGCAACCCATGTAGACCGTTGCCAACCTAACGTGAACGTAGGTTTGCCAACCGAGAGTCAAAGCCCGCGTAGGAAGTCGATGTCGTCGTCTGGTGCCTTAGGACGCGGCTTCTGTTTGGTGCCCATGGACTCCGCATTGGGTCGACCGAGCAACAGCCAGCAGACGGCACCCGCCAAAGGCAGGCAGATGATCGCGGTAGCCCAGAGCCAGCGAGGCATCCGGCGAACTGCGTACGGCGGAGCCTGAGCCACCTCGACGACACAGTAGATCATCAGCAAAGCGATGATGATGATCGGTAGATACCGCCCCATAACGAAGAGTATGCGTCTTCGGCCCGGGTCGATACAACACTCGACGATAGGCTGTCGGGATGCCTCGCGGAGCCAGCGTCGCCACGCCCCGGTGTCGATCTGTGGGCTGGTTCGGGAGGGCCTGGTGACAGCCGGTTTTAATGTCGGTGCCGAGCGACCCGCTCGACCGACGATTGCCCAGCTACGTGAGGTGACGCAGCCGCCAAGTGTGCGGACCCGTGCTGCCGCCGAACACTGGGTAGCGCATGCCTACCTAAGGGATATTTCTCCTTATCTGACACGGATTCTGCTGCGAGCTGGGTTCAGCGCGAACGGTGTCACCTGGCTGATGATCATGAGTGCTGCGGCCGCTGCCGTGGCGACTGGATGGCCCTCGCTGCTCGGTGCAACTCTGGCAGTGATCTTGGTCCAGCTGCAGATGCTGCTTGACTGCTGCGACGGTGAGGTGGCGCGCTGGCGGCAAACCTCGTCGCCGGTTGGTGTGTATCTCGACCGGGTTGGACACTACGTCGCCGAGTGTGGAATCGCGGTCGCCCTTGGCGTCCGGGCCACAGGTCAGCTCCAGCTCAGCGGAATCTGGATCAGCGCGGGCCTGCTGCTCGGGTTACTTGTCGCCTTGAACAAGGTTGAGAACGACCTGGTGCACGTAGCCCGGCACTATGCCGGACTGCCACAAATTGCTGATGCCGACGATGTCCGGGCCCCTCGGGGTGGCTTGCTGCGTGGCGCTCGCCGCCTGGCCCGGGTGATTCCCTTTCACCGAGTTTTCCATTCGGTGGAGTTATCGATCTTGGTGTTGCTTGCCGCCATTGTTGATCTTTTTGTAGGCGGCCAGGCGACCAAGGTATTGCTAGCTGGGCTAGTCGTCGCGGCGGCGCTGACACTAATTGGTCATCTGGTCGCCGTACTGGCTTCGTCAAGGCTGCGATGACAGAGCCTTCTCGGCCGAGGTTTGGTGTCGTCGTTTTGACCATGGGCAACCGGCCTGACGATCTGCGTCGTGGCCTCACAAGCCTCTTGGGCCAGCGAGATGTCGACCTCGATGTCGTCGTGGTTGGCAACGGGTGGCAGCCGGTCGGTATACCAAGCGGAGTAAAAGCGAAAGAACTGGCGTCGAATCTCGGGATTCCGGCCGGCCGGAATGCCGGAGTTCCAATGGTGGAGGGGGAACTGCTGTTCTTCCTCGACGACGATGCTTGCCTGCCGACGGATGACATCCTGGCTCGTATGGCGGCGCAGTTCGCTGCGGACCCGGCACTCGGCATGATCCAGCCGCGCGTCGTCGACCCGGAAGGTCGCGAAGCGCCGCGTCGCTGGACTCCGCGGGTACGCGTCGGCGACGCCGGTCGCAGTAGCCCCGCGATGAACGTCTGGGAGGGGGCGGTCGCCGTTCGCAGGGAAGCCTTCGAATTCGCTGACGGTTGGCCGGAACCGTTCTGGTACGCACACGAAGGCATCGAGCTGGCCTGGCGAGTGTGGGACGGCGGTTTCCATGTCCGTTACGACGGGGAGATCCAGGTGCATCACCCGGCCATCGAACCCACCCGACATGCTGAGTTCTACAGGTTTCAGGCACGCAACCGCGTCTGGCTGGCGAGGCGCAACCTTCCGCTTCCGTTGGGTGTGCTTTACGTGCTGGCATGGGCCGCGGTGTCCGCAGTCCGACTTCCATCGCGTACCGCCTGGCGCGAGACCCTGCGCGGCTATCGGATTGGGCTTACCGAGTCTACGGGGCAGCGGCGGCGAATGAAGTGGCGGACAATCTGGCGGATGACGCTTGCGGGGCATCCTCCAATAATTTAGGCGCCGATAATTTGAGACCGTGGAGCAGGCTGACAAAAATGATCGTTCGTGGTCGGAATGGGCAATCGGGCAGGTTGAGGCGGATGCGAATCGCAGTGCCGACACTCACCTGCACCACTTTCCACTTCCGCCGGACTGGGGCATCGACCTCTATCTGAAAGACGAGTCGGTACATCCCACTGGAAGCCTCAAGCATCGATTGGCCCGATCCTTGGTGCTCTATGGCCTCTGCAACAACTGGATCACTGAGAGCACCACCCTGGTTGAGGCCTCTTCAGGGTCAACTGCGGTTAGCGAGGCCTATTTCGCGCGGTTGATCAAGCTGCCGTTCGTCGCTGTAATGCCGGCATCGACCGTACGTCAGAAAATCGAGCTGATCCAGTTCTACGGGGGTCGATGCGAGCTGGTGGCAGATCCGACAACGATCTACCAGGTGGCGGCCGATCTTGCAGCGAGCAGCGGCGGGTACTACCTCGACCAGTTCACCTACGCCGAGCGGGCTACCGACTGGCGTGGCAATAACAACATCGCCGAATCGATGTTTGATCAGCTGAGCCGCGAGCCGTTTCCGATACCGGCCTGGGTCGTGATGGGAGCTGGAACCGGCGGCACCAGCGCCACCATCGGCCGCTACACCCGGCTGAAGAAGTACCACACCCGGCTTTGCGTGGTCGATCCTGAAGGTTCGGCGTTCTACACCGGATGGAAGAACCGGGATCCTGCGGTTACGGCGGCAGGCTCCAAGATCGAAGGGATCGGCCGACCGCGCGTCGAACCCAGCTTCATACCATCGCTAGTGGATCGCATGATCGCGGTGCCGGACGCAGCATCAATCGCTGCCATGCGATGGTGCACACAGAAGCTGGATCGCTGGGTAGGTGGATCGACCGGCACCAATATCTGGGGGGCGCTGCAGCTGGTGGCCGAGATGAAAGCTGAAGGTAGGCGCGGCAGCGTGGTCACGCTGCTATGTGACGATGGCCGGCGCTATGCCTACACCTATTACGACGATGCTTGGGTCGCTGGGCGGGGTTGGGACCTGGCCCCGTACCAGGCCGTGCTGTCCGAGTTCGAAGCCTCGGGGGTCTGGCCGAGCCATGCACCCTGAGTCCGTTGGTTCGTGCCCGCATTCCCCGCAGAAAACGTGTTCGCCTGAGCAAGTACCTCCCTCGGTACCTGAAAGAATGTCCCGCCCGGCTTCATGATTCGGTGAACGTCAAACGCATCGAAGGGCTTCGTGCCGGTTCAAGATCACGTTGAAGGCTTCAGACCGAAATGGAAGACTTGGTCTGTTCCGGTCAGCCGGTTCGCTGACGTTATCGGCACTGCCGAGCGCAACGACCAGGTGCACACCCAGCGGTTTCAGCGTCGCCTGCGCTGCCCCAACGGTCGGCCACCACTCTTCGTACGCAACCGTCAGTCTGGGCAAGGGGACATGCTCGCCAGCACCCCACCCTCACCGGTTCCCACACAGTCATGCAAACCACAGTGCGCTGATCACCAGGCCCGCAGCGAAGCCTATGGCAGTTGCCAGCTCGGCGAGGCTGGTGGCTTTGAGAACGCCGATCAGCGTCGGGCCACGTCCCCCGGAGGTCACTATCCGAATGGCGGGAATGATCAAGGCTAGACCGGCGAACCCCAGCAGTGCCCACCATGTCGTGAGGTAAGCCAGCACGATGATCATTAAGCCACTGAGTGCCACCAAGATCACGTACAAGGTCCGAGTCCGAACCTCACCCAGCCGCGTCGCTAAGGTGCGTTTGCCGACTTGCGCGTCGCCCCGGATGTCGCGCAAGTTGTTGGCCACCAAGATCGCGCATGCCAGGGCGCCGACCCAGACGCCGGTAAGCAGCGCGGCGAGTGAGATCCGGCCTACTTGCACGTAAAACGTGCCGCACACGGCCACCAATCCGAAGAAAACGAAGACAGCTGCTTCACCAAGGCCCGAGTAGCCGTAGGGTCGCTTACCGCCTGTGTAATACCAGGCGGCCAGCACACAAGCCACACCGACGGCGAGCAACCACCACTGCTGGGTCAAGATCACCAGTGCTAGACCGGCAAATCCAGCAATCCCGAAGCTGACGAAGGCCGCGCGTTTGACCAGTGGCGGTGAAGCAAGGCCAGAACCGACGAGTCGTAGCGGACCAACACGAGCAGCGTCTGTGCCGCGAATTCCATCGGAATAGTCATTGGCGTAATTCACCCCGACCTGGAGCGCGACACTGACGACCAGTGCCAGGATCGCCGCCACCCAGGAGAAGGCATGCTCGAAGACGGCCAGCCCTGTTGCTGCGATTACCGGTGATAGGGCCGCTGGCAGGGTACGCGGTCGCGCGCCGGCGAGCCACTGCGTCGGAGTTGGCCGAGAAGCCGCCTCGGCGGTCACACCGTGGCCCTCCGCTCAGCGAGCCAGCTCATGATCATCGATCGGATTGCCAGCCGATCCGGTTTTCCGCTGGCAAGTAGTGGAAGGTCATCAAGGTGGAGCAGCTCACGTGGCGCCGCGTATCCCGGGAGCGACTCGCGCACCGCAGCCTGGAGTTCGGCGAGGGAACTGGAAAAGTCTGAGACGGCAATGATCATGGTCCCCCATATCGCATCCGGAACGCCTAGTGCTGTGCCATGACCCCCGCGACCAGCGGCCCATTCCTGAACCGTCCGGTCGACGGCGCCAAGATCAACCTTATGGCCACCGATGATCACCACATCATCAGTCCGACCTAGCACAACCAACCGTCCGGCCTGCCACACGCCTCGATCATCAGTACGAAATCGACTACCGACGACAGCTTCAGCGGTGAGATCCGGACGCAACCGGTAGCCGCTGAAGAGAGCTGAACTTCTGATTATGATGCGGCCGTCCTCGGCGAGGTCCACATCGGTTCCAGGCAGCGGTTGCCCTTCGTAGACGCAGCCGCCACACGTCTCGCTCATGCCGTACGTGCGTACTACTTTGATTCCGGCAGCGCCCGCACGTTCCAGCAGCCCATCACTTGTCGGCCCGCCGCCGACCAGCACCGCGCTGAAGCTGCCAAGGGCATTCACTACGTCGTCGCGGTGTAGTGCTCGGTCGAGCTGCGGCGCCACTAATGAGATATAGCGCTGCGCCGACAGCTGGCCCGTCACATCCGGCAGATCACCTAGATCGGCAGACACCGGCACGGCACGCGTTCCGCCCAGACAGGCACGGGCGAGCACCATCAGGCCGGCTACATAGTACGGAGGTAGCGCGAGCACCCAATCACCCACGCCACCAAGTCGGCTATGCGTAGCCTCCACGGACGCGCGAATCGCCGCACGGGAAAGGACGACGCCTTTCGGTGCTCCTGTTGACCCAGACGTGGCGACTACCGCAGCCGGGTCGGGATCGGTGACGGGCTGCCTGGGCTGCAGCATGGCGATAGCGCCGGCCTGCTGAGTGGCATCCGCAGGTAGTGGCGCGATCGGCGGCCCCCCATTCAATGAGTCAGCCAGTGACGCGGCAACCTCTGATGGCTGAACCATCCGGAGTCGAACTGGTCGGCGCCGTCCTGAGCTCGTCGAAGGCGGACCGGCTGCACTCACGGCGACCAGGCTAGCCACTGGCGATTGGGCCAGACTGGTGACCGTGCCAGACCAGCCCATCTGTTACGCGGTTGGTCTGCGGACCAGCTTTCGCGGGATCAGGCAACGTCAAGGCATGGTGTGGCGGGGAACTGCGGGCTGGGGGGAATGGAGCCCATTCCTCGACTACCAGGGATCTGAACTGGTGCCCTGGCTGCGTGCCGCTGAGGAAGCAGCCGATCATGGTTGGCCGCGCCCGCTACGAGAAGAGATTGCAGTCAATAGCACCGTTCCGGCGGTTGGGCCCGAGGACGCGTACGCGATTGCTCGGGCTGCTGGCTGTGGTACGGCCAAGGTCAAGGTTGCCGAGCGCGGCCAGTCGCTGCTCGAGGATGCCGCGCGTCTGGAAGCTGTACGCGATGCGCTGGGGCCAGGCGGAAAGCTCAGGATCGATGCCAACGGCGGCTGGAGCGTCGATGAGGCACTGCAAGCCATTGGGCAGCTAAGTCGATTTGATCTTGAATACCTGGAACAGCCGTGCGCCACCGTTGACGAGCTCGCCGAACTGCGACGTCACCTGGCCCGATCGGGTACGAGCGTGCTCATCGCCGCCGACGAGTCCATCCGTCGAGCAGACGATCCCTATCTTGTGGCGGCCCGCAAAGCAGCAGACATTGCTGTGCTGAAGGTGCAGCCGCTTGGCGGAGTCCGAGCGTGCCTGCAAATCGCCGAACGAATCGGCATGCCAGTAGTGGTTTCCAGTGCATTGGAAACCTCGATCGGGATTAGAGCTGGGCTGGCGTTGGCCGCTGCGCTGCCTGAGCTGCCGTACGCATGCGGGCTGAACACCGTCGCATTGCTCAGCGACGACCTGGTGGCGGATCCGTTGCTCGCCGTCGATGGTGTGATTCGGCTGCGTGATCTGGTTATCGACGAGTCCACGGTGCAGAGGTACCGGCCCGATGTTGAAATCGAGCAGTTCTGGCAGGCTCGTCTCGTGCAGACCCGAGAGCGGGCCCTTCGACAGGCTCAGGATGGCACCCTTCGACAGGCTCAGGATGGCACCCTTCGACAGGCTCAGGACAGCGCCGGTGGGTAGCGCGACTGCCTGCGCCCGGGTAATCGTTGAAGAGTTGATCACCCGCGGCGTTCGCGACGTTGTGCTTGCCCCCGGTTCGCGAAGTGCACCTTTGGCGTACGAATGCTTCGAGGCCGATCGCATTGGACTGATCCGGCTGCACGTCCGGGTCGATGAGCGGACTGCCGCGTTTCTGGCCCTCGGGCTTGCCAAGGGTTCCGGCGCACCAGCCGCGGTACTCACCACCTCTGGCACTGCGACGGCAAACCTTCACCCAGCCGTGCTTGAGTCCTGGCATGCCCATATACCGCTGATTGTCATGACGGCGAGCCGGCCCCGCTCCTTGATCAACACCGGCTCCAACCAGACCGCCGACCAAGATCAGCTCTTCGGTCGGCATGTGCGGGCCTACGCCGGACTGTCGGACGAGGTTCTTGACCATCGAACCTGGCGCTTCGAGATGAGGAGGATACTTACCGCGGCTACCGGCCTCAGGACCCGCATGCCTGGGCCGGTGCAACTGAATGTCGAGTTCAGTGAGCCACTGCTACCTGCGGAATCATCCTGGCCGCCGCCAGCTGGAGAGCTGGTGATCACAGCAGCGGAAAATTCGTCATCAGAGCCCAGCAGGTTGCCGGATGGGGCTCAGACGGTGATCATGGCTGGTGACTGTCCGCCTGAGACGGGCGCCGCTATCGCCAGCCTCGCGGTACAAGCTGGCGTTCCCTTGATGGCTGAGCCGTCCAGCAATGCCCGCCGTGGCGAGGCGGCACTCTCCACATATCGGCTGCTGCTGTCCTCGACGCTGAGCGAGGAGATCGAGCGGGTGGTGATGTTCGGCCGGCCCACACTCTCCCGTCCGGTCAGCCGGTTACTGGCCCGTGGTGATCTTGAGCTGATTGTGGTGTCGCCGTACGCCGACTGGATCGATCCGGGTCGTGCCGCCTCCTTGGTAACTGATGCAGTGGGATTGCCTGATACGGGGGACAGCGGCTGGTCTAAGGCGTGGCACGAGGCGGACCGGATGGTCCGAGAGCGACTCGACGATCTGCTTGCCAGACAGCCGTACTTCACCGGACCGTCATTGGCTGCGACCGTCTGGACCGCGCTTAGTGCAGACGATGCGTTGTTCGCCGGTTCCTCCAGCCCGATCCGAGACCTGGACCTCGCTCCCATCAATACCGAATGCCCGCTGGTCTACGCCAATCGCGGCCTTTCAGGGATTGATGGGAACGTCTCCACCGCCGCCGGAATAGCGCTGGCACTGGAACGTCCAACCCACGCGCTGCTGGGCGATCTGACTGTGCTGCACGACGCGACAGGCCTCGTCATGGGCCGGTCGGAGCCGCGACCAGACCTGCGGCTGGTGGTGGCCAATGACGACGGCGGCAGCCTTTTTGCAACCTTGGAGCAGGGCGAGCCTGCGCACATGGGCGCCTTCGAGCGGCTCTTCGGCACGCCACAGGCACTGCAATTCGAAGCCCTGGCGGCGGCCGCCGGGATCGGTTATCGGCGTGCGGCAAGCCCCAAGGAGCTGACACAGATTCTCACCGAGCCGCCCGTCGGTCTGGAGCTCGTCGAGGCCGTCATCGATCGCGCACACCGGCGCACGTTAGATCGCGAAATCACTGAGCTCGCAGCCACGCTCTGACTTGGCTGGTGGCAGTTACGTCGTCCTCGTTGTATTCCAGTACCCGGCGTCGCGCCTGCGCACGTATCTCGGCGGTCTCCCCGTGCACTGCCTCGGCGAACCACAGCTGCGAATTGAGTCCTCCGGGATCGTCGTCGCGCCAACTAAATCCGACATGCCGTGCCATCAGCTTCAAACCGAGGCCGCTAACGCCAAAGTAATGCGCCTTGACGATCTCTAGCAGGTCGACGAAATGCTCTTCGGCATAGGCTGCCGCCCAGTCGAGCAGCTCATTGTGTTCCCGCCGGGCCAGTTCGATGATCTTGGCGACCTCGTAGCCGCTGTAATGGAAAACCGCAACCGACGGTGTGGAGTCCACAATGCTGCGTAACCAGCTGAACGCAGCATTGGCGAGGGCGGCTTCGGTCCGATCATCAAGATCATCAAAGCGACTGAACTCGTGATAGACGGCAGCGCCTCCACCCGCCTGCTGAATCAGGAATCCCCACAAGTAGATCCGGCCATCCACCGAGCTCTCGATATCCAGATCGATCTCGACCTCCGCCTGCGGCATCTCGATTGGACCGGTGGTTTCACGATCGAAGGAAATGCCGTCCAGCAGCATTCTGGCCCGCCGTGCCGCCACCATGATGCGCCCTTCGGCGCCTTCCCGATGAGTGACTTCGGGCAGATACCACTCCAGAAGTTGATCAAGGTCAGCGTCGGCGAGGTCGGTGATCGTGGTAATGCCATGCTGCCGGAGTGTGGCGATCTCCCGCATGTCAAGTGGCGCCCTGTCGAGTCTGAGACTGACATCATCGGGATCGAGCTGTGGGAGGCAGTGCTCCCACCACTGGCAGCGCGGGCATTCTCGGTTGACGATGGGGCGGACCAGTAGCTCGGGGTCTCGTTCAGGTCGGCCGGTTTGCTGGCGCGCAACCTCGGCGATCTTGATCCGGAAGGCGTGCTCGTGTTCGTAGCGCTCCAGGAAGCTGCGTAGCCGCCAACCTTCCGGGCTGCTGCGCGAGAAGGTTCGCACCTGTTGATGGCCCAGATCGGTCCACACAAGAACTGGTTCCTCGAATAGATCGTCGGTGCCAATGACACCTGCCAACGCCTGCTCAGCCCCGAATCCGCTGGCCTCAAGCATGCGGTGATAGTGAGCCAGCTGAAGGAAGTCGCCTTCCCGGCTGGCAGTCCGCAGGCTGTAACCCGAGATCTCGGCTGCGGCTCCAGGGCTGGGATCGGTCAATGTCGAATAGCGCAGCGTGTGGGGTTCCTCCGCGCCCTCTTGTGGTCGAGGCCTGAGGAGGATTCTGTGCCACTTCACTTCCACCGGGTGGTAAGCCGGCGAGCCGTTTGCGGTATCCGCGCTGCGGATGAGCAAATCGGGAATGCCGACCCGGTGTCCACCAAGGTCAGCAGGCAGGCGACCAGCGATGATCACTTGAGCACCTGACGTCATGGCTCGAACGCACGCTTCGATCTGTACCTCCCGGGTATTGGCTGCGAGCGGCCGGAGATCAACAACTCGTCCTGTGCAGGATGCGATCAACTGCTCGAGGACAGCCTCCTCAAACTGCGCGCCGCCATAGAAGAGCTCAGACAGTTCATCGTTAGCCTGGCCCGCATGCGCCTCGGCTGCAGCATTCGTCGTATCGATGTCTACCAGTGGATTGAAGGCATTCTGGGTCTTGACCGGGCAGCTGCGCGCGGCGTACGCGCCGAGCAAGATCGTTTCCGGCGGTGCGGTGATCGTCGGTGTCTCGGTCATGCGCGAGCCCTGTGCAGTGCGACGATTCCACCAGACAGATTTCGCCATTCGACGTCTCGCCAGCCGCACTTTTCGATCATGGTCGCCAAACCTTGCTGATCTGGCCAGGCCTGGATCGACTCGGCCAAGTACTCATACGCTGCCGGGCTGGAGGAGACCAAAGATGCGATGCGCGGCAGCGCTGCGACTAGGTAGTTGGCGTAAAGAGTGCGGAATGGTGGCCAGGTGGGCGTCGAGAACTCGCAGACCACCAATGTCCCGCCGGGCTTCATCACTCGCCGCATCTCCTGCAGCGCAGCTGTGGTGTCCTCGACATTGCGTAGCCCGAAGGACATGGTGACTGCGTCGAAGCTGGCGTCCGTGTACGGCAGCCGCAGCGCGTCGGCGGCGACAAAGCTCAGGTCGGGTCTGCGCTGTTTTCCGACCAGCAACATGCCGAAGGAGAGATCGGTTGCGATGACGGTCGCGCCGCTGCGCTGGAACGGCTCACTCGAGGTGCCCGTGCCTGCGGCCAGATCCAAGATCAGCTGCCCGGATCGCGGCGCAACGGCATGCACGACCTGCCGACGCCAGGCCCGATCCTGGCCGAGCGAGAGCACATCGTTTGCCAGGTCGTAACGCCGAGCCACGCGGTCGAACATGGCCGCCACGTCACTGTGTCGCTTGTCGAGCGTCGCGCGAGCCGAACCGGAAGTGTCAGCGTCAGGCACAGGCACAGCCTGCCATGCGCCACCGACACAAGCGCTCAGTGAGAGCTGACGCCACTCCGCGTCAGTAACTGGCACAGGGCATCAGATGCATCTGAGGCGGAGTCCTAGTAGCTGATGCGGAGTGGCAGGTGAAAGCCAATTGGAATCAGCTGGACAGCTCAGTGACGACCTGAATGGTGGACGGGTTCGGCTGCTGGGCACCGCTGGCATTCTCAATGCTGACCGCGAGGCCGGTTACCCCGCTGAGAGTCTCGCGGAAGAACTCCTTACGGTCGCCACCGCCGGCAACCAGGTTGTCTGGGATGGCGCTTTGGCCCTCCAGAGTCCACAGCTGGTAGGTCTGGTCGGCACCAACGGCAGGCAGGTCCTTGCCGATGAACATCGCGCGGTTGAGGCTTCTGGATACCACGAAGGAGATCTGACCGCCATCCTTCATAGTCGCGGCATAGGTCTGCACGTCGGGTGCAGTCAGCAGTTCAGTTTCAGCCGCCTGCTGAGCCACCTGGGCTTGCCGCGCCTGGACTAGCCCATAGACCACTCCACCTAGGGCAAGTGCCGCAGCCACCACCGCAGCAACCAGAACGCTGAGGATACGGGTACGCCGCTGCTGACGACGCAACGCCAGCTCATCGACGGGACGCTCAGCGGGAACGGTCTGAGCGGTACGAGGCGAGCGCTCTGCCGGCTTCGTCTCGGCCGGCTCCGGAGGCAGTGGCCTGACCTCGGAGATGGCAGTCAGAATCGAGCCGCGCAACTCGGGCGGCGGTGGAGTCGCACTCGCCAGCAACGACAATTCGGCAGCCGTCTCGGCGAACTCCTGGACCTCGCGTGTACAAGTCGGGCAGACGGCCAGATGCGCCTCGAACTCCTCCAGCTCGTCAGGGTCGAGGGCATTCATCACGTACGAGCCGACGGCGCCATGGATCTCGCTCATGCTTCCACCCCCAACGCATCTCGGAGCCCAATGAGGCCGTCGCGAATTCTGGTTTTAACGGTGCCAAGCGGCAGCTTGAGCAGCTGCGCCACCTGGCTTTGGGTATAGCCGCCGAAGTACGCCAACGTCAGTGCCTCGCGCTGAATCGGCGTCAACGAGGCCATACCCCTTCGTACCCTCTCCACATCAAGTCGTTGCTCCACGCCATCCCACACCTGATCGATCTCGCGGTCACCCCCGTGGACGGCATATCGCTCATCCCGAGCCACTTCGCTGGAGACCGATCGCACCCGATCGACTGCCCGGCGATGCGCCATGGTGGTCATCCAGGCAATAACACTGCCTTTCTCGCGGGAGTAGCGGGCCGACTGCCGCCACACCTCCACGTAGACCTCCTGCATCACCTCGGCAGCGTGGTCAGGTGAGCGCAGTACGCGCAGGATGATCCCGTAGATGCGTTGCGAGGTACGGTCGTACAACTCAGCGAAAGCCTCTTCGTGCCCGCGGGAACACAGCGTTATCAGCTCGACGAGGTGGGCCGCCTCGGTCTCTCGACCGCCGGAAATCCCGGTCTCTCGACCGCCGGAGATCCCGGTCTCTCGACCACTAATGGCTTCGTTGCGCGCGTCCGATCGGGAGGATTGGCCCTCCGGATCTGGCGGCAGCGAGGAGGCATTCACGCGACCGACGCTCTCACGATCGATCAGGCTTGCTTAGAACGTCGGCCGCAACACGCTGCTGCCGGTCGAGATCTTCGTCATCGAGTGACTCCTTACAGTTTCAGGCGCGGAAGCGTTGGCCGCTTCAGAAAGGGATTCGTCGCCGCGCCCGTCCGGGATTGGTCCAGCTGAGCCGCCTCAACTGTTGCTGAGAAGAGGCAGAATCGCCTCCATGGCCAAACGCGCGATGATTCTCAAGGTTTCCGGTCTGAGCCGGGCCTTTGGGCCGAACACCATCTTTGAGAAGTTCAATCTGGAGGTGCGTACCGGCGAAGCGATCGCACTCACCGGCCGCAACGGCGCCGGCAAATCCACTTTGCTGCGGTGCTTGGTAGGCGCAGACCGACCAGACGACGGCAGCGTCCAGGTATGTGGTAATGCCCTCTCCGAGACCTCACCTGAGATCCGGCGCGATGTCGCAACGGTGATCGATGATCTTGATTTCTTTCCCGATCTGAGTGTGGTGGAGCACCTGGATCTGCTGGCCCGGGCGCACGGCATCCAGGATCCGGACGATGTGGTCGATGAGGTGCTGGAAGAAGTGCAGTTGGTGCCGCAATCCGGCCAGTTGCCCGGCACACTGTCCTCGGGTCAGCGGCGCCGGCTGGCGCTGGCAACGGCGTTTGTACGCCCCCGCAAGTTATTGATCTTGGACGAGCCCGAGCAGCGGCTTGACACCGAAGGCGTGAGCTGGCTGGCCCAACGGCTGAAAACCGAACGACAAAAAGGCCTGGCGATCGTCTTCGCCAGCCACGAGCCGGAATTGGTTGACACTGTGGCGACTCGGGTCGTCCAGCTTGGAGCACCCCGCGGATGAGCAGTCTGGAAGCCGGGGCCGAGGACTTCGCCTACGAGCAACCGGCGGAGCCTGAGCCGCTGACCCCAGCCAGCCCGCGTGAGCTGAAGAGGCTGATCAAGGACTGGCGAGCCGGCCGGGCGACCCGCAATGTGCTGCAGGCCATGAGTGACGCCTACATCGCCGTCTTTGCGGCGGTCATGATCGGCGCCATGGTCGTCAACGTGATCTTGAAGGCACAGCGAACGGTCGCCCAGTGCACCAGCGATACCTGTCTGTCGGCGCGCGCCATCCTGCCCTGGGCGGCCTTTGCGGCGACGGTCGCTATTGCGCTGGCCGTCAGTCGGCTATTTGGTCCGGTGCTGGCATCGGCGGCGGAGGGCTTCTGGCTGCTCGATGCACCCATCTCGCGGTCCCAGCTGCTCCGCTCTCGCCTGATCGGCGCCATCGCAGCGGCCTTCGTTGGCGGCGCAGTGCTCGGCGGGCTCGTCTCGGCTTTAACCGGTTCCGGACTTACCGAGGTGCTGGTTTGGGCCGGTGCCACCGCTCTGTCTGCCGCTGCCTCGGTCGCATTCGCTGCGGCACAGCAGGGTATCGAGCGACATGTGCTTACCTACCTCGCGACTTACCTTTTCGGCGTACTGGCGGTAGGAGCCCTCTTCAGCGTCGTTGGTGTCGCAGCTGGGTGGTTCAGCTTTGGGCTGTCTGACAATGTCGGCATCCAGCTTGGGCTGATCATGATCGGGGCCGCCGCATTGATCCTGCTGATCAGCGCAGTGCTGGCTGGCCTGCGGTTGAGTCAGATTCGACGGGCTCGGCTGTTGACTGGTGGCGCACTGGTGAGTGGTATCTCCGGTGCTTTCTTTGCGCTGGACGTCGGACTGGCGCGCGACATCGTGGTTGAGCGACGCGCCATAGAGCGCGGGCATGTTCGACCCAGGCGCGGTAGGGGAGTGGGGCTCGAGGCGATCATCTGGCGGGAATGGCAGCGGCTGTGGCGGTTTCCGCAGCCCCTGCTGGTGCTGGCGGCGACGATCGTGGTTCCGTACGCGGCCGACGCACTCGGCATGAGCGTACTTACCCCAGTCTTTGCAGCACTCGCCCTCTTCGGTGCCACCATTCCGCTGCTCAATGGCCTCCGCGTGCTGACCCGTACCGGTGGACTCGCACGCTGCCTGCCCTTCACGCTCTCTCGCATCAAGCTCGCCTCGATTGCGGTACCCGCGATCTTGGCGGGCATCTGGGCCGCCGCGACAACTCCTGCCTATATGGGTTTCGGGGATGGCGCTGTGGAGCGTTCGGCGCCGGACGCATCCTTGGTCGCTATCGCGACGGCGGCGGCCGGGCTGCTGGCGGCGGTCCGCTGGACACAGGCCAAAGGAGTGGATTTCGGCGCGCCTATGGTGGCGAGCCAAGCGGGTGCCTTCCCGCCAGGTCTGGTGACAAACCTCTTCCGTGGCTTCGACGTCTGCATTCTCACCACGGCGCCGCTACTACTGGGCCTGTCACCGTGGTGGTCGCTGGGGATAGCGGGCGTCGCAGCGGCGATCTTGCTCAACTCCATGGACGCGGAAACCCTGCGGGCTCGTCAGGCTGAGCAACAGAAGCACTTGGCGGCGCAGCGGAAGCAGCGTGAGGAGGCGGCGGCAGCCGCCAAGCAGCGCAAGCGCTAGCGCTGCGTACCGTCTTAACCGAACGTGCTACGCCTCTCCGCACGAAGCCGCCTCTCCGCACGAAGCCGCAAACGTTATGCCAGATGCCGCATTTCGGCCGCTACTCGCGGACTTGTGCGGAGAAAGGCGATCTCCACGGCCAGTTCTAGCTGAAATTCGTGGCTATGTGCGGAAGAACGCCATCGGCAGACGAGGTTGTGAAAGCAATCACAAATTTCGTCTCAGGCCATAGGTCCGATTGGTGGCGTCTAGAACCGCAGATACGCTGTGCCCCGTGACCTGGTCGGCGCCGGACCCGCCGCGGCTCCACGTACGGACGCATCCGATCGAGGATCCAGGCTCTTTGCTGGGTCTGCTTCCGCCAAAAGACAACTACGTCTGGCTGCGTCACGGCGATGGTCTGGTCGGCTGGGGCGAGGTGGTGCGGCTGAAGCCGGCCAGTATTTCGGAGGCTGCCGAGTGGTGGGCCGACCTCGTTGCCCAGGTCGAAGTCGCCGCCGCGCTGGATGATCAGCCAGCGGGTGCCGGTCTGATTGCGTACGGCAGCTTCCTCTTCGATCCGGCGAACTCGGCCGGACGTTCGAGTCTCATCGTGCCGCAGACCGTCATTGGGCGGCGCAACGGCCACGTCTGGAGAACCGACATTGGACCAGCGGGCGAGCATGGGATTGATCCGAGTCATCCATCGCCAGCCGAACGACCGCGCAATGTCACCTTCGGTGATGGTGGGCTGAGTGGTCCGGAATGGGAGGCAGCGGTTGCCGAAGCGGTACGCCGTATTGGCAACAGGGAGCTGGACAAGGTGGTGCTCGCCCGAGACCTGCTGGCCTTCGCCGAGAACGACATCGACCTGCGCTGGATAGCCGCTCGGCTGGCCGAGAACTACGCCCAGTGCTGGACCTATTCCATTGACGGCCTGGTTGGCGCTACGCCGGAAATGCTGGTGAAGCGTGAGGCTGGACTAGCCACGTCCCGCGTCCTAGCTGGCACGATTCGGCGCTCCGGCGATGATGATCATGATCTCAACCTGGCCGCCGCATTGGCTCGATCGAGCAAGGATCTCGAGGAGCATGAGTACGCCGTTCGCTCCGTCGCCCGGGCGCTGGCCCCCTTCTGCTCCGGCATGAACGTTCCTGACGCGCCGTACGTGCTTCAGCTGCCCAATGTCTTGCATTTGGCGACCGACATCACGGCTGTAGCTGATAAAGGTGTCGCCTCCTTGGCACTTGCGGCGGCGCTGCACCCGACCGCTGCTGTCTGCGGGACGCCAACCGACAGCGCACGGTCGCTGATCGCCGAGCTGGAGCATCTGGACCGGGAACGCTACGCCGGACCGGTCGGCTGGATCGACGCCAATGGTGATGGAGAGTGGGCGATCGCTCTCCGTTGCGGCCAACTCAGTGAAACCGAGCCACACCAGATCCGGCTTTTCGCCGGCTGTGGCATCGTCGCGGGTTCGGATCCTGCCGCCGAGCTAGCGGAGGCGAACGCCAAGCTGATTCCGATGCGGGACTCACTGGGTTAGTTCGCGCCTCGCTGCGATAGCTGACGCCGCCCAGATCGTCCTTGAATCTGCACCTGCGCTCCGAGTTACAGGTTCCGTCTGTTACCTGGCCGTGACTTTGGCGCCCGTGGACGGGTCTTGTTACGAATTCGCATCACCGCCCGCGTGTGGCCCAGGTTGTCGGAACGATTCTTCAGTTTTCGACCCGATTGGCGTCAGTCGAGGTGTTAGCGTGCAGGCTGCCTGCGGCGGTCGTTGGGGATGGAAATCCGGGAACACCGGGGGTCGGCGACCGCCGAGTTAGGCACTTTCATCACTGAATTCGGGGGTTCAGTTCTTCATGAAGAAGCTCGTCCGAGCTCTCGTCGCGCTCGTGGTCTTGGCGCTTGGCGTGGTCATGGTGCCGTCGGCGCAGGCTGAAGAACCACCGTCCTCCTATACGCCCAGGAATGGTGCTCTGTTCAACCACCCGGACGGAACGCGCGGCGAAAATTGCCTGACGCTCTGTCGTGAAGGCGGTTGGCAACCCACCAACTATCAGCAGTTGACTCTCATGAATCAGGTCATGAACGCGGTGAACAGCGTTCCAGCCGGCTCGATCATCCGGATCGCGGCGTACTCGTTCGGAACACCCACAGCGCCGGACCGCTTCGCCGACGATCTGGTCAAGGCTTTGATTGCCGCGCGCGACCGTGGGGTGCAAGTCCGCCTACTTATCGACAGCGCCCATTACGGCGAGACCGACACTCCTCAATTGCAGGCTCTACGCAAGGCGCTCGGCACTGACAGGACCAAGACCAGCTACATCAGAACCTGCAAGCTCGGCTGCATGTCAAACAAAACCTCGTACATGCACTCCAAGCTCTACTTGTTTTCGCGTGTCGGAGGTGCAAAGCACGTATCGATGATCTCCTCGGCAAACCCAGCGGAGACGGGCATCAGCAGGTCATGGAACAACACGTACACGATCGCCAATAACAAGCCCCTGTACGACGCGAACGTTGACAACTTCAATGACATGCTGCCTGATAGGACAGGCACCGACTACTACCACACCGCTTCCGCCAGCCCGTGCGAGCCGGCCGGAAGCCCGGCGGCTACCTGCAAGATGTACTACTACCCCCGAGCGGGCTCGACGCCTTCGTCGGACACGATTTACAACATCCTGTCGGATGTCACGTGCACGGGTGCTTCGGCTGGCTATGGCGTCAACGGCAGGACTGAGATTAAGATCGCGGCCTACGTGTGGACTTCCTTGCGCCTGTACATAGCCCAGAAGCTCACAGCGCTGAAAGGAAAGGGTTGCGACATTCAGGTGATTTATCCTGCAGACAATGTCGACACCAAGGTCGGGACTGAGCTACTCCGGAAGGACATCAAGGTCTACAACGGCCGACTCGACCGGAACGACGATGGCGCAAATGATCTCTATCCGCACAGCAAGCTTCTGTTGATCAACGGCGTATATGCGGGCAACCCTAAGGTCAAGGTTGTCTACACCGGCTCATGGAACTTCACAAGCAACAGCCTGCGGCAAAGTAACGAGGTCATGCTGAAGATCCCGGTCGCCGAGGTCTATGACGATTACGAAGACAACTTCGTCCTCATCAGGGACAACTACACCGATCGGGTCAGCTCGGCCGCTGCCCGGACAACTGCTGGCGATGACACCGCCCGCGACACCGCACTTGCCGACAACAGCCCCGATCCAGACGAGTAAACAACCGGCCCTGAAATACGGTCAACTTTGCGACGCGTCACCGCAGTAGTCCTTGCCGGTGGCGCGTCGCAGCGCTTTCCGCCCGACAAGCTGGCACAGCTTGTGGATGATGAACCGTTACTGGATCGTGCCCTCGCTTCGCTTCCAGAGGATTTCGCAGTAGTGGTTGTCGGTTCGGTACGCGAGGTGGCTCGCGAGGTGATCTTCACCTCTGAGGATCCACCGGGCGGTGGGCCCGCTGCTGGACTGGTGGCCGGGGTCCGCCGCGCGCTTGCCCAGCCCAATGACGCCCCCACTGATGCCCCAAATGACGCGATCGTCACGCTTCCCGCGGACGCACCGCTCGGCGGCCAAGCGGCCAGCACCCTGCTCAGCCGCCTGGAGAGCGATCCGACCGCGCACGCGGTTGTCGGTGTTGATGCGAACGGCCTAGAGCAGCCACTACAGCTGGCGATGCGACCAGAGGGGGCCGCGGCTCTCGTGGCCGCTGCCGGTCCAGGCGGAGCAGCAGGCGTCTCAGCGCGAAGGCTACTCGATGCACTGAGACCGGGGTTGGTCTCCCAGCAGCTGGCGCCGGCTGAGCTTTGGGATATCGATACTCCTGATCAACTACTTGCGTGGCGGCTGCGCTCCTCAACTGCGGTGGCAGCAATCCTCGACCTGGTTGGCCGGCACCGGGTGGCGGTCGCTGACCGGCCGGTTGTCCTCGCCATTGACGGCCCCAGCTGTGCGGGGAAGTCGATCTTGGCAATCGCAGTGGCGCTGCGGTCTGGGGCCTCAGTCCTGGAAGGCGACGATTTCTATCGGCACACGCTGCCGCAGCTGACGGTGTCGCAACGCGAGGTGATGTCAGACGCAGCGGTGGTCGGTGCCGTGATCGACTGGGAGCGTCTCCGTGATCAAGCGCTGCTGCCATTGCGAGCCGGGAAATCGGCCACTTTCCAGCCGTACGACTGGGAAACCGACGACGGCAGACTGGCACCGCCAAAGACCATTCCAGCGGCTGACCTGATCATCGTTGAGGGCGTTTATGCCGCGCGCCCGGAGTTCGCGAACCTGCTGGACAGTGCGGTTTATCTAGGCGTCGATCCGCAGACGCGTGCCCGCCGTTACGCCGAGCGGGAGAACGATCCGGACTGGGCGCGCTTCTGGGAGCGGGGTGAGGCCTATTACTTCAGCGCCCTGCGCCCACCTGCGAGTTTCGACCTGCAGTTGCATGATGAGGACCTGCGGTGACGCCCCACGTAATCGCGTCACGCCCCACGTTCTTGCTCGATGCCCCACTTATTTGTGGGTCGTCAGGCGATTTGGTGGCGCGTGACAAGAGGTAGGCGGCGCTGCCTGGCCGTGTTTGCACCCAACGCGTGGAACCGTCTGCGGGAAGTCGTAGACTCATCCGTGATGACTTAGTGAAGTTTTTCACTAAGTCCCCAGAGACTCTCAGAGACACTTCAGGCATACCGCAGGGAGAGGCGATGTCGGTCACCACGAACGGGTCAAGCCCGTACGCGGAACCTGACGGACGCGATCGTATCAGTGCGCCTGCCATCGAGGCCGACGTCGTCGTCGTTGGCGCCGGTCCGGCGGGCTCAGCCACAGCCACCCACCTGGCGCGCCACGGTCTGCGGGTGTCGCTGTTGGAGAAGAGCAAGTTTCCCCGCGAGAAGGTATGCGGTGACGGCCTCACACCACGTGGCACCCGGCAGCTGATCCGGCTCGGTATTGATACCTCCGAAGCGGCTGGATGGTTGCACAACAAGGGCTTGCGCATCTACGGCGGTGTGCGCCCATTTGAACTGCCATGGCCCGATCTTGCTGACTTCCCATGCTACGGCCTAGTGCGTCCGCGAGCTGATCTTGATGACCTGCTGGCGCGCCACGCGGTAGCCGCCGGAGCGAGGCTGTACGAGCTGGCGAATGTCGTGGAGCCAATCATCGACTCGCGGAGCGGACGCATTGTGGGCGTGCACACCAAGGATGGCCGCCGCTTCACCGCCCCAATGGTCGTGGCTGCCGATGGGAACTCGACCCGACTGAGCCTCGCCATGGGGCTTAACCGGCGCGAGGACCGACCCATGGGCGTCGCGGTACGCACCTACTTCGCCAGCCCGCGGCATCGCGACGACTACCTGGAATCGTGGTTGGAGCTGTGGGAAGGCAAGCCTGGCAAGAGTGCCCTGCTGCCCGGTTACGGCTGGATTTTCGGCATGGGCGATGGCACCTGCAATGTCGGACTGGGCATTCTGAACACCTCGGCTGCCTTCGGCAAGACCGACTACAAGGACTTGCTGAGACGCTGGCTGGATAACACGCCGGAACAGTGGGGTTTCCGGAGCCAGAACATGATCAGCCCGGTACGCGGTGCGGCGTTGCCAATGGGCTTCAACCGCCAGCCGCACTACGGACGTGGCCTGCTGCTTGTCGGTGATGCCGGCGGCATGATCAACCCCTTCAACGGCGAGGGCATCGCCTACGCCATGGAATCTGCCGAGATCGCAGCGACCGCCTTGGCTGAGGCGCACCAGCACGGGCCCGGTACCTCAGCAGCCGAGCGAGCGCTGCAGTCCTACCCGATCAAGCTCAACGCCGCACTCGGCGGTTACTACACGCTGGGGCGAACCTTTGTGAAGTTGATCGGCCACCCTCAGGTGATGCGCGTCTGTACCAGGTACGGACTGCCACGCCAGACGTTGATGCGCTTCACTCTCAAGCTGCTGGCCAACCTGACCGACGCAGATGATGGTGACGCCATGGATAAGTTGATCAACTCGCTGTCCCGGATTGCGCCGGCGGCATGATCGACTCCAGGAGCTGTGGGAAGAAGACTGGCTGATGAGTCCCTACGTCGGAATCGTGATCTTGCTCGCGATTGCCTCCGGGTTTGTCGCGCTGACCATTCTGACCAGCGTGCTGGTGGGTCCTGGGCGGTTCAACCGAGCCAAGTACGACTCATACGAGTGCGGTATCGAGCCGACCCCACAGCCGGTTGGTGGCGGCCGGTTTCCGGTGAAGTACTACATCACCGCCATGCTCTTCATCGTCTTCGACATTGAGATCGTCTTCCTCTATCCCTGGGCTGTGGCATTCGACCAGATGGGTCTCTTCGCGCTAGTCGAGATGATCTTGTTCATTGCTGCGGTCTTCGTTGCTTACTTCTACGTGCTGCGACGCGGTGGGCTGGATTGGGAGTGAGGATGCAAGCAAGTAGGAGTGTTGGCTGAGATGGGCCTTGAAGAAAAACTTCCCAGCGGTGTGTTGCTGACCACCGTTGAGAACCTGTTTGGCTACATGCGGAGCGCGGCGTTCTGGCCGGCCACCTTCGGACTGGCCTGCTGTGCTATCGAGATGATGACCTACGGTGCGCCGCGTTACGACTCCGGGCGTTGGGGTCAGGAAGTGTTCCGTGCCTCGCCCCGGCAGGCCGACCTGATGATCGTCGCCGGTCGCGTGAGCCAGAAGATGGCGCCCGTGCTGCGCCAGATCTATGACCAGATGCCGAACCCGAAGTGGGTGCTTGCTATGGGTGTGTGCGCCAGCACCGGTGGCATGTTCAACAACTACGCGATCGTGCAGGGCGTCGATCACATCGTGCCGGTCGATATGTACTTGCCCGGATGCCCACCACGGCCCGAGATGTTGATCGATGCCATGTTCAAGCTACGGGACAAGGTGCGGCACACCCCGATCGGCCTCAATGCGATCGAGGCGGCTCAAGATCAAGAGCAGCGGCAGTTGGAGGCGCCATCGCTGGTCGAACAAAAGGGCCTGCTCCGATGACCGAAGGCACGCCTCCTCGCAAGCCGCCGCGGAAGCGGACGCGTAGGCGTAAATCTCCGACGCCAAAGCCCACTGAGACGCGTCCCGAGCCTCAAGAAACGCCAGAGAGTATGCGCCCCGAGCCTGTCGAAGGGCGCGACGAGGAGGCTACGACAAGCGCCGTCCCGAGCTCGTCGAAGGGCCCAGAGGACACGCCGGGGGAGTCGGAGGGTGTGCGCCCTGAGCCCGTCGAAGGGCGCGACGAGGAGGCTACGACAAGCGCCGTCCCGAGCTCGTCGAAGGGCCCAGAGGACACCCCAGGGGAGTCGGAGAGTACGCGCCCTGAGCCCGTCGAAGGGCGCGACGAGGACGCTTCGACCAGCTCAGAGCACATTCATGAGGAGTCGGACGAGAAGGCCCCCATTAAGGGTGCGGTGCCCGAGGGCGAGTCCCAGCCGGACGCCGAAACCAAGCCGGAGTCCCTGACAGGCGAAGCACCCGAGATCAGCTCAGAGGCCACCGAAGCAGAGGAAGACGAAGCTCAACTAGCCACGACCGAGCCGACCGCTGAGGTTCTCCAGGTCCGAAAGGGCATGTTTGGCGTCAAGGGCACCGGCGACACTTCCGGCTATGGCGGCCTGGCGCGCACTATTGAATTCCCCGCGCAAGCAACGCCGCCGTTCGGCGGCTGGTGGGATCAGGTATATGAGCGCATCGGAACGCTGATTCCCAACTACAGCGACGTGATCACCAAGGTGGTCATTCACCGCGGCGAGATCACCTTCCATGTGGAACGACAGCACCTGCCGGAGCTGGTGCAATACCTCAGAGACGATGCTCACCTGCGATTCGAGTTCTGCAGCAGCGTTTCCGGCGTGCACTATCCGGCCGACAAAGGTCGCGAGTTACATGCGGTCTATCACCTGCAGTCAATGACCCACAATCGGCGGATTCGCCTCGAGGTCTCAGTACCCGACAGCGACCCGCACATCCCATCAGTGGTGGCGACCTACCCGACCGCAGACTGGCACGAGCGCGAGACATACGACATGTTCGGCATCATCTTCGACGGTCATCCAGCCCTAACTCGGATCCTGATGCCTGACGACTGGCCGGGTCACCCGCAGCGTAAGGATTACCCGCTCGGTGGCATCCCCGTGGAGTACAAGGGCGCCACAGTCCCACCCCCAGATCAAAGGAGGTCGTACTCATGAGCACGACCGACGAGCGCCTTCACCCTGAGACCGATCAAGAGTCAGCCACCGCCCCGGACGCCGAGCAGGATCCGTTCGGCATCGGCGGCGAAGCGGCCGAAGGCCAGGTCTATACCGTTACTGGGCAGGACTGGGATTCGCTGGTGTCCGAGCAAGCCGAGCGCGGCGACGAACGCATCGTGGTCAATATGGGTCCACAGCATCCCTCGACTCACGGCGTGCTACGGCTGATCTTGGAACTGGAAGGTGAAACAGTCACCGAGGCCCGCTGCGGCATCGGCTACCTGCATACCGGCATCGAAAAGAACATGGAGTTCCGCAACTGGACTCAGGGCGTCACATTCTGTACCCGGATGGACTACCTGTCACCGTTGCACAACGAGGCCACGTACTGCCTGGGTGTCGAACGACTGCTGGATATCGAGGCGGAAATTCCAGAGAAGGCCAACGTCCTTCGGGTACTGATGTTGGAGTTGAATCGCATTTCCTCCCATCTGGTGTGCATTGCGACTGGTGGCATGGAGATCGGCGCGCTGACGGTGATGACCATTGGATTCCGTGAGCGAGAGAAAGTGCTGGACGCCTTCGAGTTGATCACTGGGCTGAGGATGAATCACGCCTACATCCGACCCGGAGGAATTGCCCAGGACCTGCCCGACAAGGCGCTGGATTTCGTCAGGGATCTCGTCGCCTGGATGAAGAAGCACCTGCCGGAGTACGCGGCATTCTGCAACGAAAACCCGATCTTCAAGGCCAGGCTTTCCGGTGTCGGCCATCTCGATCTTGCCGGTTGCATTGCTCTGGGCATCACCGGTCCGACGCTGCGAGCCACTGGCTACGACTGGGACTTGCGCAAGAAGCAGCCCTACTGCGGCTATGAAACCTACGAATTTGACGTGCAGACCTGGGACACCATGGACGCGTACGGGCGGTTCCGGATTCGCCTGAATGAGATGTGGGAGAGCCTCAAGATCATCGAGCAGTGTGTTGAGCGGCTAGAGAAGATGCGTGGCGCGTCGATCATGATCGCGGACAAGAAGATCGCCTGGCCCGCGCAGCTGTCCATCGGCTCGGACGGCATGGGCAACTCCAACGAGTACCTCAAGCACATCATGGGCGAATCCATGGAGGCGCTGATACACCACTTCAAACTGGTCACCGAGGGCTTCCGGGTCCCTCCAGGTCAGGCGTACGTCCCCATTGAGAGTCCCCGCGGTGAGCTTGGTGCTCATGTGGTCTCCGATGGCGGAACGCGCCCGTTCCGCGCTCACTTCCGGGATCCGAGCTTCACCAACTTGCAGGCGATGCCCGCCATGTGTGAGGGCGGTATGGTCTCCGACGTCGTGGTCGCGGTGGCAAGCCTCGACCCAGTAATGGGAGGTGTCGACCGGTAATGCGGCCTGAGAGTGGCCCCTTGAGCAATCCGCTCGAGCCTCTACCGTCGACGCCGAACGGTCACGCCGGCGGCGATGTCGCTGCTGAGGAACTGGTGGGGCACGGGCACTTCGTTACGCACTTCGACGAGCCCAGCCTCGACTACAGCGTCTCGGAGACCAAGATCACCGAAGAGACCTTGCAGGAGATGCGCTCAATCGCTGCCCGATACCCGCAAGCCCGCTCCGCGCTGCTGCCCATGCTGCATCTGGTGCAGAGCGTCGAGGGTCGCGTAACACCTGCTGGCATCGAGGCATGTGCAGAGATCTTGGGTCTGACGACGGCTGATGTCAGTGGCGTCGCAACTTTCTACACCATGTACAAACGCCGCCCAGTGGGGGAGTATCTCGTCGGGGTCTGCACCACAGCGCTGTGCGCAATCATGGGCGGCGACGAGGTCTATGCCACGCTCCAAGATCACTTAGGAATTGGCAACGACGAGACGACAGCGGACGGCAAGATCACCCTCGAGCACGTGGAGTGCAATGCGGCCTGCGACTTCGCGCCGGTGATGATGGTCAATTGGGAGTTCTTCGACAGCACTACGCCGAAGACGGCCATTGATATCGTTGATCAACTTCGTGCCGGGGCGGAGGTGCAGTCTACCCGGGGCGCCCAGGTCTGCGGCTGGAAGGAAGCCGAGCGGATACTCGCCGGCTTCCCCGACGACAGGGCCGACGAAGGCCCAACGGCAGCAGGGCCGTCATTGCTCGGACTTCGCATTGCCAAGGAGCGCGGCTGGAAGGCTCCGGATCCAGAGCATGTGGCGGACCGCGAGGATGAGGAGGGCAAGTGACCGATCCCCTGACTCCCGTGCTGACCGCGAACTGGGGTGACGAACGTGCCTGGAAGCTGACCAATTACGAGCGCCGGGGCGGTTACCAGGCTCTCAGGTCGGCGCTACAGATGGAGCCAGCGGACGTCGTCACCCTCGTCAAGGATTCCGGCCTGCGGGGCCGCGGCGGCGCCGGCTTCCCGACTGGAATGAAGTGGAGCTTCATCCCGCAGGACAACCCCAAGCCGAAATACCTGGTGGTCAATGCCGACGAGTCCGAGCCAGGTACCTGCAAGGACATCCCGCTGATGATGGCCTCGCCCCACACCCTGGTCGAGGGCGTGATCATCTCCGCCTATGCCATCCGATCGAACTATGCCTTCATCTACGTCCGGGGCGAGGTACTTCATGTGGTACGCCGCCTGCAGCAGGCAGTCCGCGAGGCGTACTCGGCCGGATACGCCGGCAAGAACATCCTGGGCACCGGCTATGACCTGGAGGTCATCGTGCATGCCGGTGCCGGCGCGTACATCTGCGGCGAGGAAACCGCGCTGCTCGACTCACTGGAGGGCCGCCGAGGTCAGCCACGGCTGCGGCCGCCATTTCCGGCAGTCGCCGGACTTTACGCCTGCCCGACAGTGATCAACAACGTGGAGTCGATCTCCTCGGTACCGTCGATCATCAGTAACGGCGACGACTGGTTCTCCTCCATGGGTACCGAAAAGTCCAAGGGAATGACGATCTATTCACTGTCAGGTCACGTCGCGAATCCGGGGCAGTTCGAGGCACCTCTGGGTATCACGCTGCGGCAGCTTCTTGATCTTGCCGGCGGCATTCGCGAGGGTCATCGGCTGAAGTTCTGGACGCCGGGCGGCTCCTCGACACCGATGCTGACCGACGAGCATCTCGATGTTCCGCTGGACTATGAGTCCGTCGCAGGGGTGAAGTCGATGCTCGGGACCAAGGCGCTGCAGTGCTTCGATGAGACAACCTCGGTGGTGCGGACTGTGTTGCGCTGGACCGAGTTCTACAAGCACGAGTCGTGCGGCAAGTGCACGCCTTGCCGGGAGGGCACCTGGTGGCTGGTACAGATTCTCAAGCGGATGGAAGCCGGCCATGGTCAAGAGGGCGACATCGAGAAGCTGCTTGATCTCTGCGACAACATTCTCGGCCGATCATTCTGTGCCTTGGGCGACGGCGCAACCTCACCCATCACCTCCGCCATTCAGTACTTCCGGGACGAGTTCGAGGCTGCCATGCACACTCCGGCATGGGAGCTTTTTCCCTATGAGCGCAGCTCAATCTTCGTTCGTGAGCCGGCAGGAGCAGGGGCATGACGAATTTATGGGTCCGCTCGCGCATCGCGCTGGTAGCTCCTGTCTTCCTCACTCGATCGCAGACGGAAAAGCGTGTCTGCTCACTCGATCGTCCAGACAGGAGCGCGCGATACCCGACGCTCGCGGAACGGCTGGCGAGAGGGGTCTCGATATGACGGTTATCGCCAACCGCCAAAGTGAGGCTCCGGTTGAGCAGCGCGAGGATCTTGTCACTCTCACCATCGATGACATCGAGGTGTCGGTGCCGAAGGGCACCCTGGTGATTCGCGCCGCCGAGCTCATTGGAGTCGAAGTACCGCGCTTTTGTGATCATCCGCTGCTTGATCCGGTAGGCGCCTGCCGGCAGTGCCTGGTCGAGGTTCCCGATGGTGGAACCGGGCGCCCCATCCCCAAGCCGCAGGCCTCCTGCACCCTTGAGGTCGCGCCGGGCATGAAGATCAAGACGCAGCTCACCTCCCCGATCGCTGACAAGGCGCAGCGGGGGAACATGGAGTTCTTGCTGCTCAACCATCCGCTCGACTGTCCCATCTGCGACAAGGGCGGCGAGTGTCCGTTGCAGAACCAGGCGATGTCGCATGGATACGCAGAGAGCCGGTTCACCGACGAGAAGCGCACCTATCCGAAGCCGATCAACATCTCTGCCAACGTGCTGCTTGATCGGGAACGCTGCGTGCTGTGCGCGCGATGCACTCGATTCTCCGAGCAAATCGCCGGTGATCCCTTCATTGCATTGATCGAACGTGGGGCGCTGCAGCAGGTCGGGATCTATGAGAAGGAACCCTTCGAGTCCTACTTCTCTGGCAACACCATCCAGATCTGCCCAGTTGGTGCGCTGACGAGTTCGGCGTACCGCTTCCGGTCACGGCCCTTCGACCTCGTCTCCACGCCCTCGATCGCCGAACATGACGCCTGCGGCTCAGCGATTCGAGTCGATCATCGACGCGGCATCGTTATGCGACGCCTGGCCGGGGATGATCCGGACGTCAATGAGGAGTGGATCACCGACAAAGATCGTTTCGCCCATCGTTACGGCGATCTCGACGACCGCCTGACCAGGCCGCTGGTTCGAGACGGCGATGTGCTACGCCCGGCATCGTGGCCGGAAGCGATCGACGTCGCGGTACAGGGCCTTAAGGCTGCGGGAAGCTCGATCGGCGTACTGACCGGCGGGCGGCTAACCCTTGAGGACGCCTATGGCTATGCCAAGTTCGCTCGAGCGGTACTCGGCACTAACAACATCGATTTCCGGGCCCGCCAGCACTCAAGTGAAGAGGCAGACTTCTTGGCTCACGCGGTAGCCGGTACCGGACTCGGGGTCAGCTTTGCTGATCTTGAAAACGCCAGCTCCGTTTTGCTGGTCTGTCTGGAGCCCGAGGAGGAAGCCGGCATGATCTTTCTCCGGCTCCGTAAGGCCTTTCGCAAGCAGCATCTAAGCACCTGGACCGTGGCGCCGTATCGGAGCAACGGGATACAGAAGCTCGGTGGCAAGCTCGTGCCCTGCGTTCCCGGTGACGAAGCTAGCCTGCTTGATCAGCTCTACGCGGAGGGTGGGAGTACCAATGATCAGCTGGCCGACATCTCCCTCGATGAGAATTCAGTGATCTTGGTTGGGGAACGGGCTGCGGGTCTTTCGGGGACTTTCAGTGCCTGTCATCGACTCGCGGAGCGCACTGGCGCTCGGCTGGCCTGGGTGCCACGCCGGGCCGGAGATCGCGGAGCCGTGGAAGCTGGCTGCCTGCCTAGCCTGCTGCCTGGCGGCCGGCCAGTGGCGGACGCTGCCGCTCGTATCGACACCCAGGCAGTCTGGGGAAGTGAATCCTTGCCGTCGGTGGAAGGTCGGGACGCGGACGAAATCTTGATCGCCGCAGCCGACGCCGAACTGCAGGCGCTCGTGGTGGCAGGCGTCGACCCGAATGACTTCGTCGATCCACTCGCCGCATTAGAAGGGCTGGAAAAAGTCAACTTTCTGATCAGCCTGGAGACCCGGGCCTCGCTGGTCACCGAACGTGCCAATGTGGTCTTTCCGGTCTCTCTGATCCACGAGCGGGCGGGCACCTTTGTGAACTGGGAAGGCCGGCATCGATCCTTCGGCGTCGTCATTGAAACGCCCAACGGCATGTCTGACCTCAGGGTACTGGCGGCGCTGGCAGACGCATTGGGTACCGATCTGGGCTTCCGTACGCCAGCCGAAGCTCAGGCAGAGCTCGACGAGCTGGGTGCCTGGGAGGGCCCGCGCGGCGAGGCACCTGACTACGACGCCGGCGAGACGGCTGAGCCGAGCGACACTGCCCCAAGTCCGGCGCACACTGTGCTCGCCACTTGGCGTATGGCGCTGGATGAAAGTCGGGCACTTGACGGCGAGCCGTACCTGCAGGCCACCGCGCGGGCAGCCGAGGCGCGGCTGAGCCCGAGCACGGCCGAAGCCGCCGGCATCAGCAGCGTGGCGAAGATCAGCAATGACCGCGGTTCCATTGCACTGCCAGCGGTACTCGATCCCGAGATGGTCGACGGAGTCGTTTGGCTGCCCTGCAGGGCACCGGGTAATGGGATTCCGCAACACCTCGCTGCCACCGCTGGCGATCTTGTCACGATCGGGCCTGGGGACGAGCAAGAAATGAGTGCTGAGCTCGTCGAAGCGCGCCCTTCGACAGGGGGAGGGCGCATCGAGGGGGCGACCCAATGAGTCTGCTCATATCGATGGACCTGGAGGTCTTCTTCAACGATCGATGGTGGGTGGTGCTGCTCAAGGCACTGTTCGCATTCGTTGTGCTGCTGCTGCTTACGCTCTTCACCATCTGGTACGAGCGCCGCGTCGTCGCGTTCATGCAGCAACGCGAGGGACCCAGTATGAATGGGCCCTTCGGGTTGCTCCAGTCACTGGCCGATGGCATGAAGCTGATGTTCAAAGAAGACTTCACGCCCACTGCCGCCGACAAGGTCATCTTCACGCTCGCCCCGTTCGTCGTGGCCATCCCAGCGATCACCGCTTTCGCCGTGATCCCGATGGCCGGGATAGTACGGGTGCCGTTCACCGATATCACTACGCCTTTGCAGGTCACCGATCTGCCGGTCTCGGTGTTGTTCATCGTGGCCGTCGCATCCATCGGTGTATACGGGATCGTGCTTGCCGGCTGGTCGTCCGGCTCCACGTACTCCTTGCTGGGAGCGCTGCGCTCGAGTGCACAAGTGATCAGCTACGAGGTTGCCATGGGTCTGGCCCTGGTAGCCGTCTTCTTGTACGCCGGCTCCCTCTCGACGTCTGAGATCGTTGCCAAGCAGGCCGAGCCTGCCACCGTTTTCGGCGTACCACTGTGGTTTGCGGTGCAGCTGCTGCCGTCCTTCATCATCTATTTGATCTCCATGGTCGGCGAGACCAACCGGGCGCCGTTCGATCTGCCGGAGGCTGAGGGCGAGCTGGTCGGAGGCTTCCACACCGAGTACTCCTCGATGCGTTTCGCCATGTTCTTCATGGCGGAGTACATGAACATGATCACGGTCTCTGCCCTGGCCGCCACCTTGTTCCTGGGCGGCTTCCATGCACCGGTGCCGTTCAACCTGTTGCCGGGCGCCGACAGCGGATATTGGGGCCTGTTGTGGTTCCTGGTGAAGGTGCTGGTGCTGCTCTTTATCTTCGTCTGGCTTCGAGGCACCCTGCCGCGGCTGCGTTATGACCAATTCATGCGGTTCGGTTGGCGTTGGCTAATTCCGATCTCGCTGGTCTGGACGCTCATGGTGGCGATCTTGAGATTGGGGCAGCAGGAAGGCTGGTTCACCGGCCGCGGATTCTGGTTCGGCGCGGCAGCGGTCTTTGCGGTGCTGCTTGGTCTGGCTTTCTTCGGCGGCAAAGAGGAGCCAGCAGAGGCTGAGACCCCGGCAAGGGAAGGGCCGCGCGTATTCGATGCCTTTGCCGGTGGTTATCCTGTCCCGCCGATGGGTGACCAGGTACTGCCGGAGTTTGCGCAGGTCCTGCGGGGTGAGGAAGATCTGGCGCCTGACTCCGATCCCCGCCCCACCACTAGTCGCCCTACCACTGAGCGCCCGAGCACTAAGCGACAGCCCGATGAACAGCCGACCAAGGAAGGAAGTGAGGCTTGATGGGGTTCTTTGATCCCGTCGCTGGCTTCGGCGTGACCTTCCGGACCATGTTCCGCAAGACTTTCACGATTGACTATCCCAACGGACCCCGGGTCACCGCGCCGCGCTTTCACGGCCGCCATCAGCTCAACCGCTGGCCGGACGGTCTAGAGAAGTGCGTCGGTTGTGAGCTGTGTGCCTGGGCCTGCCCGGCGGATGCGATCTATGTCGAGGGCGCGCAGAACACCGAGGAGGAACGCTACTCACCGGGTGAGCGCTACGGCCGCGTCTACCAGATCAACTACCTGCGTTGCATCTTGTGCGGACTATGCATCGAAGCCTGTCCGACCAGGGCTTTGACGATGACGAACGAGTTCGAGCTTGCTGACGACACTCGTGAGAAGTTGATCTATGAGAAGTCGGATCTGCTTGCGCCGCTGTTGCCTGGCATGGAGCAGCCGCCGCACGAGCGCCGACTGGGTGACGATGAGCAGGCCTACTTCCTCGGCCTGCCTCCGACAGGTCAGCCGGACGACCGTGCCGGCGACATCAGCGAGGTGCAGCCTCCTCCGGTGAACCAGGGATGGCGACACCGCCGTAAGCAGGCGGCCAAGGATAAGGCGCCGCTCGAAGACCCGATCGGCGGGGGTCGGTGATGATGTTGCTTACCGCATTGTTGATTCCGCTCGCCACTGGGGCTTCGGTGGCGTTCTGGCTGCTAGCCCCGGTGATGATCTTGGGTTCTCTGGGCATGATCTTGGTTCGCAAGCCGGTGCATTCTGCTATGTGCCTGGCGGCGGTCATGATCTCCCTGGCCGTGCAATACGCGGCGCTTGAAGCGCCCTTCCTGTTTGTCGTGCAGATCATCGTCTACACCGGCGCGATCTTGATGCTTTTCTTGTTCGTCCTGATGCTGGTCGGTGTCGATGTGCGGGAATCTCTGGTCGAGACGATCAAGGCACAACGCACCCTGGCGGTCCTTGCCGGATTGGGTTTCGGCGCACTGCTGGTTTTCGCCGTCGGGGACGCGATCGTCGGACCAACAGTGGGTTTGAGCGCTGCCAATTCCGAAAATGGCGGCAACGTCCAAGGCATTGCTGCGCTGATCTTCAATCGCTATGTCTTCGCCTTCGAGGCCACCTCAGCACTGCTGATCACCGCCGCTGTGGGAGCCATGGTGCTGGCACATCGGGAACGACTCAGCAAGCGGCGTACCCAGGCGGATCTCGCCGAGAGCCGGATGCAGCGCTACGCCGAGACCGGTCAGCATCCCGGCCCGCTGCCCACTCCAGGGGTTTTTGCCCGGCACAACGCGGTTGATACGCCAGCACTGCTGCCCGATGGAACCGTCGCTGAGCGTTCGGTTTCGGCGACGCTGAAGTCCCGGGGTGCTGTTCTGGACAGTCGAGATCTGGTGAAGCCGGTCGATGAAACTGTCGAGGCTATTGCCGATGAGGAAGCGCCGCGCACCACTGAGGAAGAACTGCCGTGAACGCGGTTGGATGCGGGCTGAGCTCGTCGAAGTCCGCCTTGGGTGCCCTTCGACAGGCTCAGGGCACATGTGGACAGGGTCAGGAAGGTGACGCGTGAGTCCTGATAACTACATCGTGCTTTCGGCGATCTTGTTCACCATCGGCACGGTCGGTTTCATGATCAGGCGGAACTCGATCGTGGCCTTCATGTGCGTTGAGCTCATGCTGAACGCGACGAACTTGGCTTTGGTGGCGTTCTCCCGCATGCATGGTGGGCTGGACGGGCAGGTAGCCGCCTTTTTTGTCATGGTGGTGGCAGCCGCCGAGGTGGTAGTCGGTTTGGCCATCATCGTGGTGATCTTTCGTACCCGCCGGTCGGCCTCAGTCGACGATGCGAATCTGCTGAAGTTCTAAAGGACTGCGATGCTCCCACTCGAGACCGTCACGCCCGTGCCAGCGACCGGCTTCTTTACCTCGGCGTGGCTGCTTATCGCGATCCCCGCGCTAAGTTCCGCGGTTCTGCTACTGGTAGGCCGGCGCGGCGACCGTTGGGGGCATTACCTAGGCGCGATTGCCCCTTTGCTGTCCTTTGCGATTGGTCTTTATTACTTCGTCAACCTGCTTGGTCGCGACGTCGCTGAGCGGGCAGTATCCGTCCCGCTCTATAACTGGATCTCCAGCGGAGACTGGCGGATTGACGTTGGGTTGCTCATCGACCAGCTTTCGATCGTCTTCGTGTTGCTGATCACCGGCGTCGGTGGCCTGATCCACGTCTATTCCCTCGGCTATATGGCGCACGATGATCGGCGCCGGCGTTTCTTCGCCTTTCTCAATCTGTTCGTTGCCGCGATGCTGCTTCTGGTCCTCGCTGACAACTACCTGGTGCTCTTCGTTGGCTGGGAGGGTGTCGGTCTTGCGTCGTACCTGCTGATCGGCTTCTGGCAGTACAAGCCTGTGGCGGCTACCGCTGCCAAGAAGGCCTTCGTTGTGAACCGGGTCGGCGACATGGGCATGTCCATCGCCGTCATGGTGATGCTGGCGCTCTTTGGCTCCTCAGCCTTTGTCGATGTCAATGCTGGGATGCCCAACGTCAGCAATACGGCAGCGTTGATCCTGGGCCTGTTGTTGCTGCTGGCTGCCTGCGGCAAGTCCGCTCAAGTGCCGTTGCAGTCCTGGCTGTTGGACGCGATGGAGGGTCCGACTCCGGTGTCGGCGTTGATCCACGCCGCCACCATGGTGACCGCTGGGGTCTATCTCGTCACGCGCAGCAATGCGATCTTCACAGAGTCGCCGGCAGCGAGTACTGCGGTTGTTGTCGTTGGCACGGTGACGCTGCTGTTCGGCGCCTGGATCGGCTGCGCCAAGGACGACATCAAGCGGGTGCTCGCCGGCTCCACCATGTCCCAGATCGGCTACATGATGCTCGCAGCCGGCATCGGGCCCGCCGGCTACGCGTACGCGATCTTCCATCTGCTGACCCACGGGTTCTTCAAGGCCGACTTGTTCCTCGGCGCTGGCTCCGTGATGCATGCCACCAACGACAACGTGGACATGCGGCAATACGGAGCGCTCCGGCGGCTGCTGCCGATCACCTTCTTCACCTTCGCCGCTGGTTACCTGGCGATCATCGGCTTCCCGTTCTTCTCCGGCTTCTACTCCAAGGACCACATCATCGAGGTTGCCTTCGAGCGGAGCGCAGTGATCGGAGGCCTGGCCATGCTGGGTGCCGGCATCACTGGGTTCTATATGACCCGGTTGATGTTGATGACGTTCTATGGAGCCAAGCGCTGGCCGCAGGACGTGCACCCACACGAGTCACCGCCAGTCATGACGGTGCCCCTGATCTTCTTGGGGATCGCCTCGGTGATCGGAGGCCTGGTGCTCAACAACTGGATCGTCGGGTGGCTTGATCCCGCGTTCGGCATCGAAGGGCCTGAGGAGACGCCGAGCCTCCTGCACTTCTCGCCAGTCGCGCTTGTCACGCTCGCTGTCGTTGCCGTTGGCGTTGGGATCGCTGTGTGGATCTTCGGGCCGCGCCGTGAGATCCCGGTCACTCAGCCCGCTAACGCATCGTTTTTGACTGTGGCCGGACGCAACGATCTGTATGGCGACGCCTTCAACGAGGCGGTGTTTATGCGGCCCGGCCAGCAGCTGACTGCGGGGCTGGTCAGGTTGGAGAACTCCGGTATTGATGGCGCCGTGAACGGCACCGCTGCAGCTATTGGCGGAATGTCGGCGCGGCTGCGACGGGTGCAGAACGGTTTCGTGCGCTCCTACGCGCTCACTATGACGGTGGGCGCTGCGATCCTCGGCGTAGTGATCTTGTTGGGCCGGCTGGGCTAAAGGAGGGCAGACATGACGATTCCTTGGCTCACCGTCCTGGCCTTGCTTCCGGCCCTCGGTGCGGTAGTGCTCATCTTCACCGGCGCCAGAGCCGCCAAGCACGTGGCGCTCGTGGTATCGCTGATCACCTTCGTATTCGCCCTCATTGTCGCGGCCCAGTTCAGGCCCGGCGGCGGTATGCAGCTGATCGAGCAGGTGCCGTGGATCAGGCCACTCGGGGCGTACTATGCGCTGGGTCTGGACGGCCTCGGGCTCACCCTGGTGCTGCTGGTCGTGATCGTTACACCGGTCGTGATCATCGCCTCGTGGCGAGACTTTGACCCGATTGATTCGGGCCCTGAGCCCTTCGACGAGCTCAAAACAGCGCCTGGGGAAGGCTCCCAGGCCGCGCCGACCGGGGCGGCGACGATAGCCCCGAAGTATGACGCTCGGGTGTTCTTCGCTTTGGTGTTGGCGGTTCAAACCTGCGCGCTGTATCTCTTCCTGGCAACCGATGTCTTCTTGTTCTACGTGTTCTTCGAAGTCATTTTGGTTCCGATGTACTTCCTGATCGGTGGCTTCGGGCCGGGACCGCGCAGGACATATGCGGCCGCTAAGTTCTTGATCTTCGGTTTGCTTGGCGGATTTGTCATGCTCGCGTCGGTGATCGGCCTCTACGTCCAGTCAGCCAGCGCGGGTGAGCCGAGCTATCTGCTGAGCACCCTGAGCCAGCTGGATATTGCCACCGGCACCGGCCGTTGGTTGTTCGTAGGCTTCATGTTCGCGTTTGCGATCAAGGCGCCACTGGTGCCGTTCCATACCTGGTTGCCAGACGCGGCGGAGGAGTCTACGGCCGGTGGTGCCACCATGATGGTCGGCGTCATGGACAAGATCGGCACCTTCGGCATGATCAGGTTCTGCCTTGGTCTGTTCCCCGAGGCGAGCCAATGGGCCACACCGGTGGTACTGGTGTTGGCAACCATCTCGATCTTGTACGGCGCCATCCTGGCGATCGGCAGCCGGGACCTCATGCGCTTCATCGCCTACACCTCGATTAGCCACTTCGGATTCATCGTGCTGGGCGTTTTCGCCTTCACCAGCCAGAGCTTGACCGGGTCCACGCTCTACATGCTCAACCACGGCGTGGCGACCGCCGCGTTGTTCTTGATGGCGGGCTACCTGATCAAGCGTCGCGGATCGCGCGATATCAACGACTATGCCGGCGTAGATCGGGTGGCTCCAGTGCTGGCTGGCCTTATGTTGTTCGCCGGGCTCAACATGATGTCGCTGCCTGGCTTGGCAAGCTTTGTCTCGGAGTTCATGGTGTTGGCCGGCACCTTCGGCAGACATCCGGCGTACGCGGTGATCTCAACGTTGGCCATTGTGCTAGCCGCGCTCTACATCTTGATCATGTATCAGCGGACCATGACAGGACCAGTTGATCCTGCGGTGCAACAAAAAGTCACCGAGATCAATGGACGGGAACGGCTTGCCATGGCGCCCCTGGTGCTGCTGATCTTGGTTCTCGGTGTCTTCCCGAAGCCCTTGCTGGCAATCATCGAGCCGGCAACCCAGGCCACCATGCAGCACGTTGGCGTGACTGATCCGCAGCCCAGGGTGACCGCCGAGGGAGGCCGCTGATGGTCACGTTCGGTCTGCCGCCGATGGAGATTACCGCTCCAAATATCGAGTACGGCCTGCTCGCACCGATTTTGGTGATCTTTGCCGGCGCCTGCCTTGGCGTAGTGGCGGAGGGGCTTGCGCCCCGTGAGATCCGCCGCGCGGTGCAGCTCATTATTACCTTCGTATCTTTGGCCCTAGCCTTGGTGACCACACTGCTGAACTGGACATCTGGGGTCGAAGCCGTCGTCGCAGTCAACTCGCTAGCACTGGACGGGCCAACTTACTTCATGTGGACGATCTTGCTCATCTTCAGTGCTGCATCGCTTTTGATGTTTGCCGAGACCAAGATCGAGAATGCCAGCGTCTTCGCACCCCAGGCTGCTGCGGTGCCTGGCACCGTCGCGGAGCGGGAGGCGATCAGAAGCCGCGTAGAGCACACGGAGGTCTTCCCTCTTGCGCTCTTTGCGGTATTGGGCATGATGCTCTTTCCGGCATCCAATGATCTGATCACCATGTTCGTTTCGCTGGAGATCTTGTCACTGCCGCTCTACTTGTTGTGCGGGCTTGCTCGACGCCGCCGGCTGCTGTCCCAAGAGGCGGCGCTCAAGTATTTCTTGCTAGGAGCACTGTCTTCCGCCTTCTTCATCTACGGGGCGGCCTTGCTCTATGGCTACTCCGGCTCCTTCACATTGGCAGCAATCGACGACGCCCTGCGGAACAGTGACCAAGGGCTGGGCCTGCTGTTAGCTGGAATGGCGTTGCTTGGCGTTGGGCTGCTGTTCAAGTTCAGTGCAGTGCCCTTCCACTCCTGGACACCGGATGTTTATGCCGGAGCTCCGACGCCGGTAACAGGCTTTATGGCGGCCTGTACCAAGATCGCCGCCGTAGGTGCCTTAATGCGCGTGTTCTATGTCGCATTGGGTGCTGATCGCTGGGATTGGCAGCCGGCGATGGCGATCATCGCTGTGCTGACGATGGCGGTGGGCTCGGTACTGGCTATCACCCAGACTGACGTGAAACGGATGCTGGCGTACTCCTCGATTGCGCATGCCGGGTTCATGATGGTCGCCTTTGTTGGAGCGTCACAGGCCATTACCGGCAGTCCGACCGGCTCCTTGACCAGCGTTTCATCGGTGATGTTCTATCTGGTCGCGTACGGGGCGGCGACGATTGGTGCGTTTGCTCTGGTGACGATGGTCCGGGACGCCACCGGTGAGGCGACTCTGCTCAACAGCTGGGTTGGGCTGGGCCGGCGCTCCCCGCTGGCGGCAACGATCTTCTCGATCTTCATGCTGAGCTTCGCCGGCATCCCGTTGACCAGTGGCTTTGTTGGCAAGTGGGCGGTGTTTGCTGCGGCCTGGAGTGGCGGGATTCAGTGGCTTGTGGTGGTCGCCGTCGTGCTCAGCGTGGTGGCCGCGTTCTTCTACATCCGTGTCATTGTGCTGATGTTTTTCGCCGAACCGAGGAAGATGACAACCAGTGTGATACGCCCCGGCTGGACGACGCTGGCGGCCGTCGGGGTGGGCGTGGTCGCGACGGTAGCCTTCGGGGTATTTCCGGGCCCGCTTTTGGCGCTCGCACAGCAGGCAGGGGAGTTCATTCGCTGAGGGCAGAGGTGCAGACGGAGGGAAGTGTGCTGGCTGAACAGACACGAGACGAGGTTTTCGAGGCTTCGGTCCGATCTCAGCTTGAGTTGATCGATGCCGCACTGCTCGACGCCGCCGAGGCGGACTCTGACATGGTGACCGAGGCCGCGCAGCACATCATCGCCGCCGGCGGCAAGCGTTTCCGGCCGTTGCTGGTTGTCCTCGGTTCCCATCTCGGCCCGCGGGAGGCCGCCGAGGATGTGATCAAGGCGGCGGTCGTCGTCGAGCTCACCCATGTAGCGAGCCTCTACCACGACGACGTTATGGATGAGGCGCGAATCCGGCGCGGCTCCCCGAGCGCAAACACCCGGTGGGGCAACACTGTCGCGATCTTGGTCGGAGACTTGCTCTTTGCGCGAGCTTCAGACATTGTTTCCGATCTTGGTCCGGAGTTCGTACGGTTGCAGGCGCGTACCTTCTCCCGGCTTGTGCAGGGTCAGATCGCAGAGACCGTCGGTCCTAGCGGAGTGGATCCGCTTGATCACTATCTGCAGGTGATGGCCGATAAGACCGGTTCCTTGATCGCGACATCGGCTTTGTTTGGTTCGAAGATTTCAGATGCCCCTCCGCAGCTGCAGCGAGTCATGGCCGAATTCGGCGAACAGATTGGCATCGTGTTTCAGCTCAGCGACGACATCATCGACATCACCAGCGACGAGACCGGCAAGACACCCGGAACTGATCTTCGCGAGGGCATCCCGACACTCCCGACGCTGCTAGCCCGCAAATCGACTGACCCGGCTGATGCACGGCTGCTGCAGCTGCTCGACTCCGATCTTCACGACGACGATGCGCTCCACGAGGTGCTGTACCTGCTCCGGCGGCACCGCAGCATCGATCAGTCACGGGAGGAGGTTCGCCGCCGCGCCGAAGCCGCCCGTACCCTCCTCGAGCCACTTCCGCACGGCCCGGCTAGAGACGCCCTCGACGACCTCTGCACCACGGTCGTCACACGTACTGCCTGAAAGCTCTGGTTACAAGCACGATTTCGGTTTCCTGATCATGCTCGAGGGAGCCGCTTCCGTCGACAATCAGGTCGGCATGCTGCCACGGCCGATCGGCGGCCATATAGGCGTTCTCTTCGGCCATCCAGCCGGCGTACGAGGCGGCTGAGATCTCACCGGCCGCGACACGTACAGCGTCCCGAGACTCGCGTACCGCCTGCGGGGTCTGCATCCAGATGATCACGTCCAGCTCGGCCCGAACCGAAGCCTGGCTCGCTCCGACACCCTCGATGATCACGAAGTCCCGATCACCGTCGAGCGTGATCGCGTCGTCTCGATTACGAGCCACCCAGGCCGGCGGCCGGTAGTCCAGCGCCCGCCGCTCGCGCAACACCGGCAATACGTCATTGATGAGGAGCTCGTCCCAGCTGAACACTCCGTGGTGCCAGGCAAGGTCATCGGTGTGCAGCACAGCAGAATCTGGCAGCGCGGCCGCGAGCCGTCGCGACAGGCTTGTCTTGCCGCTCGAGCTCTGACCGTTGATAGCTACGATCGCCGGACGCGCCGAACCTGCCAGATCGACGACTTGGTGGGCGAAGTCCGCCAGGCCGACGACTCGCCACTTGGTGGCTACCAGATCTTGACTCGCTGGTTCTCGCCGAGCCAGAGGGCGTCGGATTCAGCTACGTCGAAGGCGGCGTAGAACTCCGGCAGGTTGCGAACGATCTGGTTGCACCGGAACTCAGCCGGGGAATGGGGATCGGTGGCCAGGCGCTGCAACAGCATCTCGGTCCGTACCTTGGCCTGCCATACCGCAGCCCAACTCAGGAAGAGCCGCTGTTCTGACGTATAGCCGTCCAGCGCCGGCTCGGGATCGTCCTGGTGCGCGATCTGGTACGCCTTGAAGGCGATCGAAAGCCCGCCAAGATCACCAATGTTCTCGCCGATGGTCAGCCGGCCGTTAACCCGGTGTCCGGGGGCCTGCGCTGGCTCCAAGACGTTGTACTGATCGATCAAGGCTTTGGTTCGCTCCTCAAAGGCCTCCCGGTCCTTGTCGGTCCACCAGTTCCGCAGCATGCCGTCGCCATCGCAGGTTGAACCTTGATCATCAAAACCGTGGCCGATTTCGTGACCGATCACCGCACCAATGCCGCCGTAGTTCACCGCATCGTCGGCGTACTCGTTGAAGAAGGGCGGTTGCAAGATCGCGGCCGGGAAGACGATCTCATTCTTGAGTGGGTGATAGTACGCGTTCACCGTCTGTGGCGTCATCAGCCATTCTTCGCGGTCGATCGGCTGGCCGATCTTGTTCAATGCCCTGTTGACTTCGAAGTCAGCCACCCGGATGACGTTGCCGATCAAGTCATCGCGAGTGATCACCAAGGAGGAGTAGTCCCGCCACTTGGTCGGATAGCCGATGTGTGACCGGAACTTGGCAAGCTTGGCAAGCGCGCTTTCCTTGGTCTCCTCCGTCATCCAGTCAAGATCAGTAATGGAGCGCCGGTACGCCTCGATAAGGTTGTCGACCAGCTGATCCATCCGCTCCTTGGCGACCGGCGAGAAATGGCGGTCGACATAGATCTTGCCGACAGCCTCGCCAACCGAGGCCTCGACCAGCGCAACGCCTCTTTTCCAGCGCTCACGAAGCTCCGGCGTACCGGACAAGACCGTGCCATAGAAGCGGAAGTTTTCATCCACGAAAGCGCTGGACAGGTACGGAGATAGGGAGTTGATCACCTTCCAGCGGGCCCAGGCCTGCCAGGCTGGTAGCCCGTCATCGGTGATCAACCCCGAAACGTCAGCGAAAAAGGACGGCTGCATGGCAACCAGCTCGCCCATCTTCGACTCGGCGATGTCGCCTCCGGCCAGGAACTCCCGCCAATGCAGGCCCGGACAGCTGGCGGTGAACTCATCGAGGCTCATGAGGTTGTACATCTGCCGTAGATCTCGGCACCTGACCTTGTCCCAATGGGTCGCGGCGATCTGGGTTTCAAGATCAAATACCTGCTGCGCCTGGGCCTCAGGGTCCTGGATGCCGGCTAGTGCGAAGGAGGCCGCGACATGCTGCACATACTGGGCACGAATCTCGGCGTACTCGTCCAGCCGGTAGTACTCCTCATCAGGTAGGCCTAAACCACTCTGCCCGGCAAACATCACATACCGGTTGGGATCACCAGGATCCGGCTCAGCCTGCAACGCCACCAGTCCGGCCACCGCTTGGCGTGCGAACCCACCTACCAGCCGTACTAGGTCTGGCGCCGTCTCTACCGCATCAATGGAGGCCAGCAATGGCAAGATCGGCTCAGTTCCGGCCTTCTCGACTGCCTCCTCATCCATGAAGCTGGCGTACAGGTCAGCAATGCGGGCCTCATCCGAGCCGGGCTCCCCACCTTCGAGGGTGGTGATGATGTCGCGAACCGCCGCCTCGGCCTGGTCGCGGAGTTCCATGAAGGCACCGGTCAGTGGCTTGTCGGCCGGAATCTCGGTTTTATCGAGCCACGACCCGTTCACATGTCGGAAAAGATCGTCCTGAACGCGGATGCCTTCGTCGAAGGTAGAGAAGTCAATGGCAGGTTTCCGAGCAACAGAGGTCTCAGTCACCCGGCACATGCTACCGACCGGTAGCCACGCTTTCTAAGCTGCTCGCGATCAGAGCCACCTAACCTTGAGCGGCTTGCTCGTCACCTTGACCATGGCGATCGATCTTCCGGTGAGCGTTCCGGAGCAGTTGCCGGATCGGCCCTGGTAGGTGCAGCTTCCTGACAGCTTCAGATTGATCGGCACTTCCACCCGAGCCTGCGTCCCGCTGAACGACACGGTCGGTTTCCGGAATGGATCACCACCGGATTGGGTCCAGGTGATGGTGCTCTTGTTGTACTTGTACTTCGAGTTGAACTTCTGTGGGCAATTGCTAGGACTGAGCGAGTGCTGCTGGAGGCACTTGTTGAAGCTTTTTTCCGCCGCCGAGATGACTGCGTTCTTGCCGGCTTTTGTTAGCTGGCTTTGAATCTGATAGGTGTCAGCTTCGACATAGGGGCTCTTCACTAGCACCACGTTCTTGGACCCGTAGCTGACATAGGGCAGCCCAGTAGTGAAGGCGTACGTGCCGGGCAAGACGGCAACCGAATCTTCTGAAACCTTCACTCCGTTGATCTTGACCGGAAGGGACCCATTCACGATAAAGGAGATGTCCAGATCCTTCACGGCGCGGCTGATCTTCCAAACGTCTCCTACCTTGACGACATCGAACGACTCGCTGACCTGGGAATTGCCGAGTGTGTAGGTGGCGGAGACTGATTTCGCATTCTGATCTTCGATGACCGGTACGTCGATCCCAGTCAGCGGTTCACGCTGCAGCGATGTGGCGAGCACCTCGTTGGTCAGCAGCGGGCCGGTAGGAGCGGGATCGGCGGCGTAGGACAGCGCTGTGGTCGCGTCGCCGGCGGCGATGGCCTGCAGGTACGCCAAGACCGCATCGGACGGGCGGGACGCACCAGTCTGTGATGGATTGGACTGCTGACCGCCGGCACCGCCCTGCGTGCTCGGCCGGTCGCGGGTAGCGACGACTACCGCAATGACGGCAATCAAGATCACGGCCAGCGCCGCTGCGCCGACGATGAGCAAGATCTTTGTCTTGCTATCCATGCCCTTGCGCGGCGGCTCTGGTTGCGCGCGTCCCGGGCTGTATGGCCCACTTGGCCTTCCGTACGGGGCCGATTGAGGGCTAGTGTCCCAGCCGGTCTGTTCCTGGTCTGGCGCAAAGGGCCCGAAGGTGTAACCAGAAGCACTATCGGGGCTGCCTACCCCGGGCTGCTGAGGGTACCCAGCCGGCGCCTGTGGCGGATACCCGTACGGCTGACTTGGCGCTTGACCTGCCAACGGCTGAGGGCCTCCCTCGGCCCATCGACCGCCGTACGGGTTGTTCGAGCTCATGGATCGTCTCCTGACAAGGTTTTGGTGGTCGCTCGCGCAATGCCGACGCTCGCGATCACGAGGAACGTCCTCAGCGCACTCTAGTCAGCAAGCCGGTCAGCTGCCGGGCCCACGGCAAACTATGGGATTTGCCACCTAATCAGAGCCCACCGCGGCAAGCTAGCGAACGGTCCAGGTGTCGCCCCCGTTGATGACCGTTTGTAGGGCGTCGTCATCACTGCCCAAGCTCGCCGCCAAGGCCACCTGGTGGCGAGCCTCGTCGTCATAGGTCGGTGCCTCGACGTCGCGGAAGATGCCAATCGGTGCCCGGTGCAATACGCCTGCATCGGTTAGCCGAGAAAGCCCGAAGGCGAAGGACGGATCGGCGACATGGGCGTCGTGCACAACCAGTGCATCCTCACCGACATCGGCTACCTCGACCACCGAGAAGGTTCCGGCTTTGGCGTCACGCATCACGCCGAGGTGCCCGTCAACACCGAACCGGATCGGCTCGCCATGGTTCAACGGGATGATCGCGTCCGCCGACGTTGCCGGATCCTTGATCGCATCAAAGGCACCGTCGTTGAAGATCGGGCAGTTCTGGTAGATCTCTACCAGCGAGCTGCCGCGATGCGCCGCAGCGGCTCGTAGCACTCCTGTGAGGTGCTTCCGGTCAGAGTCGATGGTCCGTGCAACGAATGTCGCTTCGGCGCCCAGAGCCAGTGAAACCGGGTTGAACGGGTTGTCCAAGGAGCCCATGGGCGTGGACTTGGTGATCTTACCGATTTCTGAGGTGGGGGAGTACTGACCCTTAGTCAGCCCATAAATCCGGTTGTTGAAAAGCAAGATCGTCAGATTCACGTTGCGGCGCAGTACATGAATTAGGTGATTGCCACCGATGGAAAGCGCATCACCGTCGCCGGTGATCACAAAGACCGCCAGGTCCTCACGCGCCGTTGCGACTCCAGTAGCGATCGCCGTCGCCCGGCCGTGGATCGAGTGCATGCCGTAGGTGTCCACGTAATAGGGAAAGCGCGATGAGCAGCCGATGCCGGAAACGATCACGGTGTTCTCACGTTTGATGCCGAGTTCGGGCATGAACCCTTGGAACGCCGCGAGCACCGCATAGTCACCGCAGCCCGGGCACCAGCGAACTTCTTGATCACTGGTGAAGTCCTTGCGGTTCAGCGGCTCCAGCGAGAGTGGAACGCCGGCAAGTCCCCGGTAGCTCTGCCCGTTGCCATTTGGTTCGAGCCGGGAAGTGGGATGATCAAGCTCCGGATGCAGCTGATCGACGGCGGTCACGGGTTCGTCCCTTCCAGTTGATCGATCTCGGCTTCTAGATCATTAGCAAGTTCGCTGAGCGAGATCGGCAGTCCGCGAACTCGGGAATAACTGCGTACGTCCACCAGATACTTCGCCCGCAGCAGCAAGGCCAGCTGGCCCATGTTCATCTCCGGAACGATCACGCGCTCATAGCTGCGCAAGATGTCGCCCAGATTGGCGGGGAACGGGTTCAGATGCCGTATGTGGGTGTGGGCGACCAATCGCCCGGTTTTTCGTACTCGGCGTGCGGCAGCGACAATCGGCCCGTACGTGGAACCCCAGCCCAGCACCAAGACACGGGCATGCCGGCCGTTGACGTCGGCGGGATCATCGACAACCAGATTCGGAATGTCTTGCACGATTCCGTTGATCTTGGCCTGGCGGGTGCGGACCATTTCCTCGTGGTTGGCCGGGTCGTAAGACACCGCACCGGTGTCCTTCGCCTTCTCAATACCGCCAATGCGATGCTCCAGGCCCGCGGTGCCAGGAATCGCCCATGGCCGGGCAAGGGTCTGGGGATCACGCATGTAGGGCATGAAGACTGGCTCGCCGGTCTTGTCCGTAGCGTTGGACGCCGACGCGAACTGCGGGTCGATCGCGGATATGGAATCGAGGTCCGGTATCAGCCAGGGTTCCGCGCCGTTGGCGATGTAGCCGTCGGACAAGATCACGACCGGAGTGCGGTACTTGATCGCAATCTGTACAGCCTCCAGGGCGGTAGGGAAGCAGTCAGCGGGGGACTGCGCCGCCAGTACTGGAACAGGTGCCTCGCCATTACGTCCGAACATCACCTGCAGCAGATCGGCCTGCTCGGTCTTGGTCGGCATTCCGGTGCTCGGTCCAGCGCGCTGGATGTCGCAAATGATCAACGGCAGTTCGGTCGCCACGGCGAGGCCAATGGTCTCCGACTTCAATACAACGCCTGGGCCGGAGGTGGTGGTGACCCCAAGGTGCCCGGCAAAGCTCGCGCCCAGCGCCGCACCGATTCCGGCGATCTCGTCCTCAGCCTGGAAAGTAGTGACGCCGAACCGCTTGTGCTTGCTCAACTCATGGAGCACATCCGATGCCGGAGTAATCGGATAGGCCCCGAGAAACAGCGGCAGTCCAGCCTTCCTGGACGCGGTGATCAGCCCGTACGCCAGGGCAAGGTTGCCAGAGATCTGGCGGTACTTACCCGACGGCATGGGTGCCGGCGCAACCTCGTAGGTGACGGCAAAGACCTCAGTGGTCTCACCGAAGGCGTATCCGGCCTTGAAGGCGGTGATGTTGGCGTCACGGATTTCCGGCTTGGAGGCGAACTTGGTAGCCAGGAAGTTGATCGTGCCCTCGGTAGGGCGGTGATAGAGCCAGGTGAGTAACCCGAGCGCGAACATGTTCTTAGCCCGGGATGCGTCCTTGCGGGTGAGGCCGAACTCCTTGACGGCCTCGATGGTCATGCCGGTCAGATCCAGGGCATGTAGCTGGTAGTCGTCGAGGGAGCCGTCGCTAAGGGGATCACTGTCATAGCCGACCTTGGCCAGGTTGCGCTTGGTGAAGTCGGCGGAATCGGTAATGATCACGCCGCCCCGTGGCAGGTCGTCGATGTTGGCTTTAAGGGCCGCTGGATTCATGGCGACGAGCACATCCGGCCGATCGCCGGGCGTCAGGATGTCGTAGTTGGCAAAGTGCAGCTGAAAGCTCGAGACACCAGGCAGCGTGCCGGCTGGTGCCCGGATCTCAGCCGGAAAGTTAGGCAGCGTTGAGATGTCGTTGCCGAAAACCGCCGAGTCGGAGGTGAATCGATCACCGGTGAGTTGCATGCCATCGCCCGAGTCCCCGGCGAACCGGATCACGACCCGGTCGAGGGTATTGACCTGCTTCACTACTCTGCGTGCCTTCTTTCTCTGGCGTGCCTCATCCGCTTGGTTGGGGTCAGGGGGTTCGTGTGGCTGCGATCTCCGCTGAGGCTGCCGATTAACCCATGATAGGCAGGCGTTTCTGTAAGACACGGGAGGTTCAGCTCATGAGAACTCATTGAGTTGTTCGACGATTCGCCTACCACGCTTGTTTTCTACCCTTCGCATTACCGTTGACCCATGCGGTGGGTCGATTGGTATGGCGATGGCTCGCTGTGGGTGCTGGATGTCGCGCTGGCCTGTTGCACCCTGGAGTTTGATGCGGCGGTTGCTATTCGCCCCGAGCCCACTGCCATGCGCGCTGAGTCGACCGCCCTGCGCACTGAGCCCACTGCTCTACGTCCTGAGCCTAGTGTTATGCGCCCTGAGCCCTTCGACGAGCTCAAGACGGCGCCTGTCGAAGGGCGCCATACCGTGATGGAACGGTTACCCGCTCTTGATGACCGTTCGCAAGTCGTCGTCGTTATCTCCGGCACCGTCACTGATCGGTTAGCCCCGGCGGTCGCGGCGATTGTTGACGGTTGTGAGCAGCAGGCTGGTCGGCGGCCGGTAGTGATCTCTTTCGGGGCCTGTGCCTCCTCGGGTGGTCCGTACTGGGACTCCTATGCAGTAACCAAGGGTGTCGATCAGCTGGTGGGCGTTGATGCATACATTCCCGGCTGCCCGCCTCCCCCGGAGGCGCTGTCAGCGGTGCTGGACGAGATCGCTGGACGGGTGCGTTCGTGACCGAGGTGTTGCCGGAGGATTGGCTGGCTGCGGTTGAGGCGCTGAAGAGGGACGGCTTCGACTATTTCGACTGGCTCGGCTGTGTCGACGAGATCGGTCGCCGGGAGTGCTTCCGGATCGTGCTGGTGGTCCGGAATCTCGGAGGGGGAGCCGAGCCCAGAATGCTGAGCTGTTCGCTGCCGCGTGATCATCCGCGGATCGCTTCTGTTGCTGCTGTCTTTGCCGGGGCGGCGTGGCATGAGCGTGAGGTCTCGGAGCTGTTTGGCGTGGATTTCCTGGGCGGCGAGCGACGCCGGCTGCTGCTTAGTCCGGACTTTGAGGGAACGCCGCTGCGTAAGGATGAGGTGCTCGCGGCACGGACCGGGATGGACTGGCCAGGAGCCAAAGAACCGGGCGAGTCTGATGCGGTTCCGGGTCGGCGGCGGATGGTGCCTCCCGGCGTACCTGAGCCTGCGGTCTGGGGTGATCGGGACTCATCACAGCCCGCGGCTGAGCCCGCTGAGGTAGCGGAGTCCGCAGTCGGTGGCAGAGTGCGACGGAGGCGTACATGAGCACGTCCGGCGAGTCGCACCGATGGATCCGGTTGATCGAACCGGCGTGTACGTCATGCATGATCTGCGCCCGGGAGTGCCCGAGTTGGTGCATCAGCATTGATTCGCACACCGAGCCGGTGGAGGGGTTACCGCGTGGGGCCCGTGAGCGTACCCGGAATGTGCTTGATCGTTTTGCTATCGATTGGTCGCTGTGCATGTACTGCGGCATCTGCGTAGAGGAGTGCCCCTATGACGCGCTCGAGTGGGTCGGCGCGCTCACTGAACCAGGACCAAGCTCAGAGTCGCTGGTCGAGGAAATGGTGCAGGCTGCCGTAGGTGGTCACGAGCGACAAGAAAAAATCTGATCTTGTTGTCGTGTCTGACCCCTTCTGAGGATCACGACGGCGCCGACCCAGCTCCGCTGTCCTCAGCAGCCTCTTGAGAACCGAGTGCCTCATCGACCGAAGCGGCGGACTCGGTTCCCCCCACCTCTTTCATTCCTTCCGCCATCGCCTGGGAAACGCTCTGGGTCGAAATGCCTGCATCAGCAGCGCCCTGAGCGGCTGAGTCATCCGAGTCAAAGCGGTCCTTGACGTTTTCGATCACGTCCTCCGTCTTGTTCTTGGCTGCTCCGAAGCCCTCCTGTGCCTTGTCCCCGAACTGCTCGGCCCTTTCCTTCTGCTCATCCAGAAAACCCATGCCGTGTTCCTCCTTGTTGACCCGCCCGGCACCGGCTGCGCGGGTCGCGATCATCCTAGGCCGGCGGCTCCATGATCGACAGATGCCGCCTACGGTGTACTAGCGATAGTTGGTGAACTGTACGGCGAAGTCGAGGTCGGCATCCTTGATCAACGCTTGCACCCTTTGAAGATCATCACGGCTCTTACTGGTTACCCGGAGCTCGTCTCCTTGGATCTGGGCTTTGACGCTCTTCGGCCCTTCGTCGCGAATGAGCTTGGAGACCTTCTTGGCGTTCTCCTGGGTAATGCCTTGTTTCATGTTTGCCGTGATCTTGTAGAGCTTGCCAGATGATCTTGGTGCGTCGGCGTCGAGGGCCTTGAGGCTGACTCCGCGTCTGACGAGCTTGGACTGGAAGACATCGAGTACCGCCTTCACCCGCTCCTCAGAATTGGCCTCCATCTCAATTGTCTGGCCGGACCAGCGGATGCTTGCGTCGGTGTTCTTGAAGTCGAACCGTTGCCTGACCTCCTTGGCGGCCTGGTTCAGGGCGTTATCGACTTCCTGGCGGTCCACCTTGCTGACAATGTCGAATGAGCTCTCTGCTGCCACGTTGCTGCTCCATTCCCCACGATGCTTGACCGGCCCATTGTGCCGAATGGAAGAGCGTGCCCTAGCCGGTGGTTGGCTCCCGCTGGCGCGAGTTGTATTGTTTCTCCCCGCCGCAGGATCGAGATCCGGCGGCATGGCAGGTTGCCCGAGCGGCCAAAGGGAGCGGTCTGTAAAATCGTCGGCTGAAGCCTACGTTGGTTCGAATCCAACACCTGCCACAACCAGAAAACTGGCCTCTGACAAGGCTCGATGTCTTCGAGCGGTGATCAGATTCCGTCTGTCTTCCGTCACTCGTCCACGCGTCGTCGATTGCGCGCCTGGTTCGGTCCCCCAGAATCCGGCACATCAGATGCCCGTACGTCTTGAGCACGAGCGTCGCGTTCTCATGACCACGGCTCGGCAGCGTTCGGCATGTCATTCTTCGGGCGCGCTGCGCTGACAAGGCCTGCATGCCAGGATGTCCAGGACTTAACGCGCGTCTAGCCAATGCGTGGGCTGTGCCGCGCGACGGTCAAGAGGAATGTGCAAGGGCGGGTCGTTGAGGATGGTCGACCTGGCGAGAGGGCGTGGCAGGAACGGCAACGCTACATGTTGAAACCGGTGACTAGAGCACGCCATCTGTGGTTAATACGAACCTGGGCGCGAGCGAAGAAATCTGACAGCCAATTCGATAGCTACTAAGATGCCATAAACTCTGCCGAGTGGCTCTAGAGAAACAGAAGGCAGAGCCCGAATCCGCGATTTTCCAGCGCTGCCGCCCCCAGTCACAATCAGACATTAGTTGAGGAGCGATGACAATACTTGCCCAAACAGAAGAACCCCGGGGCGCGCCAGCTTTGAGCGCATTTGACCGGCTGCCATATTTCAAAAAAGGCACAGAAGTGAAGCAGGTATCCTCATACCGGCGGGATAACGGCAATCCCGACGACAGCGCATTTAGCTACTATAGGAACCCTGCTACAGGTGGATACGTCGTCCTGGAAGAATATGCGCCGGGGACCATCTACAGGATTTGGGCTACCCAGTTGCAAGGCGGAAATATCAGAATATATTTTGACGGACAGTCATCGCCGCGTATCAATAAATCAGTTACCAGCTTCTTCTCCGGCACATCTTCGCCTTTCGTTGCGCCTTTGGTCGGTAATGATCAGCTTTCGTCCGGCGGGTTTTATTCGTACTATCCGATATCATTCCGGCAAAGCGTCAGAGTGGAGTTCACTTCCGTCCCTTCCTATTACAATATTACGTGCCATACCTATAACAGTCCAAATGGTGTGACAACTTATACAGGATCAGAGAATCTGACAGCGGCCTATAGCGCTTGGAATAATCCTCTGACAGATCCCAAGCCCACTACAGGAAATCAGACAGCTAACACCGGTAGTTTCAACCTTGCTGCCGGACAATCAAAAGATCTTTTAAATATCTCCAACGCGGCTGGTTCAGTGCGCTCCGTAAAGCTCACTCTCCCACAATTTGTAACTACCCAAACCCAAAGCGGTCAGACAGTCACCGATAACGGCCGTGCCTTTACCGGTAGTTCGACGTTCCGGGCTGCTATACAAGCCTTAAATTCCGGTGTCGTTTTGACGCGAAGGCTTGATTACGGTATTGCTGATCAAACGGCGGATGTCTACGTAGACGGTGTGCTGGCTGGACGCTGGTCAACGCCGGGTACTGACCTGAGCAGTAATTGGCGGGACAGTGATTTTACGATCCCGGCGAATCTGACCCAGGGGAAGACACAAATTACCGTTAAGGTACAGTTTGTTAGCGCGCAAATTGACTGGAATGAATTCTACTATTGGGTGAAAACAAAACAGCCAAACGGCAACCTGGTCCAAACAGACACGTTAGATGTTGGTAATACCACGTCCGAGTCAGCGCACAACTATACAATTGTCACACAGACTTGGACAGGGACCAGAACTTTTACCTATCCGGCACCATTTACCCTGGATACGGCAACTCTCGATATCTTAAAGAATGCGCGCGTACAGGCGTATTGGGACGGCGAAACAACGCCTAGTGTCGATGTGCCGCTCGGCTTTTTCTTCGGTATCGGGTCAAGCGGAGAAGGAAAGATGAAAGGCCTTCTGGTCGGAGTTGATCCAACGACGCACACGTACTACAACTATTTCCCGATGCCGTATGGAACATCAGCCAGGGTTGCTTTGGTTAACAGCTCAGGACAAACCATAACCAATGCAATGGGTGTTACGCAATACAATCCCACTGCATACAGCAACTTAAACACCGATTCCGGCTACTTCGTCGCGCAATATAACCGCGAAGCGCCGACGACAACAGGCAGAGATTTTGTTTGGGGAAATTTCCCTTCCGGGACCGGCCATGTCGTAGGCAGTTTGCTCACGATCAGCAATACGCCTGTTGATGAAGTACTGGAGGGTGACGAGCGGATTTTCATCAATTCATCGTCCTACAACCCTCAAATCCATGGAACCGGAACTGAAGATGTCTTTAATGGCGGATTCTATTTCAGCAGGGGCATTTTCAATTTACCGGTGCATGGTGCGCCGCTCAGATACGTGAACGCCGGCAGCAGACAAACTTCCATGTATCGCCTGGAGCTTGCGGACGCAATGCCTTTTGAAAAAAGTTTGCTTTTCAAAATCGAGCATGGTCCGTCAAATGACCTCAATGCCACGTATGAAGGATCAGTTTTTGCTTATGTTGCGAAAAATAGAGAATCACTCGTACAAACAGATTCGCTTCAGATTCGCAATGCTGGCAGTGAAGCGGCGCACAACTACAGTATTACGTCACAAAATTGGACCGGGAGCTTTAGGAATGATTATTTCGGGAGGGATGTGGCCGCTGTCTTTAGCGGACTGGGAAGAGCGCACAAAGGCACCAGCCAGTTTACAATGAGCATTAGCCCGGCCAACCAGGGCGTCAGACTGTCGCGCATTATGGATCACGGCGTTGCCAACCAGAAAGCAAGGGTGTATGTGAACAATGCTCTGGTGGGCACGTGGTACACCGGCGGGATGAACCTCTTCCATAAAGCGCGTTATGATTCGTTTGAAATACCCGCAAGCTTTACGTCCGGTAAAAGCTCTATCACCATTAGGATTCAGTTTGTCTCAAGTGCGAATGACTGGAACGAATTTGTTTACGATGCGTATTCGCACCTAAATCTGACTCCGAGTCCGTAGCTTGTGCTTACGACACCTGGGGCAGGGCCGCGAAGACCAAGGCGCTCAAAGTCGTGATGCAGGCCTGAACGCTCTACTGCTGCAGGAACGCCTGGCCACCATGTAGCTGTCAGGCGGTGCCGAACTCTACCGAGTCGGTGGTCCAGGCGTACGCCTGCTCACTGAGAGTGAAGCCGAGACCGGGCCGGTTCGGCAGCCACATCCGACCGTCGCGGATCTCGAGGCGTTCGTTGAACAGCGGGTTGAGCCACTCGAAGTGCTCCACCCACGGCTCCCTGGGGTAGGTCGCGGCCAGGTGCAGGTGGATCTCCATCGCGAAGTGCGGCGCCAGCTGAAGATTGGCCTGGTCAGCCAGCGCGGCAAGTCGCAGGAACGGCGTGATGCCGCCGATCCGCGGCGCGTCGGGCTGGATGATGTCTACCGAACGGTGCTCGATCAACGCGATGTGCTCGGTGACACTGGACAGCATCTCGCCGGTGGCGATGGGCGTGTCGAGTGCTTGCGCGAGCTGGGCATGGCCTTCAGCGTCGTACGCGTCGAGCGGTTCTTCGATCCAGACCAGGCCGAACTGTTCGAGTACTCGGCCGAACCGCAGCGCAGTCATCCGGTCCCACTGCTGGTTGGCGTCCACCATCAAGGGGACGTTGTCGCCGAGGTGCTCTCGTACCGCGGTGACCCGGGCCAGGTCGACTGTGGAGTCCGGGTGCCCCACTTTGATCTTGATCCCACCGATGCCCTCGGCGAGTGATTGGGTGGCACGCTCCTTGACCTCCTCGATCGGTGCATGGAGGAAACCACCGGAGGTGTTGTAGGTCTGCACCGAGTCGCGGTACGCGCCGAGCAGCTTGGCCAGCGGTAGACCGGCGCGCTTGGCCTTGAGGTCATATAACGCGATGTCGATCGCTGCAATGGCCTGAGTGGCCACGCCGCTACGGCCGACGGAGGCACCGGCCCAAAGCAGCGTGCTGTAGATCTTTCCTATGTCGTTGGGATCCTCGCCGAGCAGGTTGTCGGCAATCTCCTTGGCATGCGCGTAGTGGGCGGGACCGCCGGCTCGTTTGGAGTAGCTGAAACCGATCCCATGCTGGTTGTACTCGGTGTCGATCTCAGCGAACAGAAAGACGATCTCGGTCATCGGCTTCTGTCGACCGGTCAGCACTTTCGCATCGCTGATCGGGGTGTCCAGCGGCAGGGTCAGCGTGGACAGCTTCACGTGCCGAATCCGGTCTGCGGCAGTCTCAGCGGCCGCTGGCTGAACCAGGCTGGTATCGGTGGTCGTCATGTGTGACAACTCCTTTGTCGGATCGGACTAAGTCGTCGTTGCCGCTGACTCAGGAGCGGCGAGCTCGTCGGCGGCGGACCGGCGATGGTTGCTGACGACCAACTGATGACCTGCCTTCAGCAGGTTGATTGCCATCGGCTTGCCCATGATGCCGAGTCCGATGAATCCGAGCTTCACAATTGCTTCACTCTCTGGTTGTCAGGGTGGTCAGACTCCGGTGAGCAGTGGACTCAGCTGCGCGGCGCGGTCGGCCAAGCCTGTCAGATCACCGGTAAACAGAGCATCACCGAACACGGCACCGCTGACGCCTACGGCCGCCGCGCCGGCGGCGAGATAGGCACCGGCCGATTCCAGCGTGACACCGCCGGTCGGCATTAGCGCAATGTCGGGCAGCGGCCCGCGGAGCTCGTTCAGGTACGCCACGCCACCGACCGGGCCGATCGGGGAAACCTTGACCAGCGGCACCCCGGACTCCCAGGCGGAGACAATCTCGGTCGGCGTCAGTGTGCCCGGGACGAACGGGATGCCAAGCTCATGCGCCCGCATCACCAGTCGGGGAAGGAAAATCTGGCTGACGGCGAACGCCGCTCCGGCTGCCTGGGCGGCGGCGAGCTGGTCCACCGTACGCACGGTTCCGACGCCGAGGATTGCTTCTGGCTGCTGCTCGCGAAAGGCCGACACAGCATCGATCGCGCCCTCAGTCGTGAGGGTGAACTCGAAGCATCGGATCCCGGCATCCCACAGGATGGAGGACGCGTCGATGAAGTGGCGTGCCGTGGGTGCGCGCAGGATCGCGACCACCGCTTGTGAAGGCAGGGGAGAAGTCGGGTGGCCAGTGATACTCATAGAGCCTATCCTCGCCACCCGCGAGTCGACGCAGTACGTCAGGCCCTCGGGTCCCCGGCCGGCAGCAAGATCAACATCAGCGATCAAGGTCGGGACGCATCCGGAAGTCATAGCGATACGGCAATGGCCGGTCGCCGAACGCGGCATGCCACAGCGTCCCCAGGGTCTCTCCCTCACGAAGATCGGGCACCTCGATGCCCGCTTCCAGGAGGTTGCGGGCCGCATCGCCTTGCCCGTCGGCGAGCAGGGCGCGTATCCGCTGGAGGGCAATACGGCCGTGCGCGGCAAGCTGCTCTGGTGCCGTGTTGATCATCGCCAGACAGGCGGCGGGTCGACCAGCGGCCAGCAGTTGGTCGGTAGCCTCGACCAACAGCGGCAGACTGGTCGGTGCCTGCGCGACGGCGCGGGCGTACAGGTCCGTCGCAGTCAGGTGATCACCTCGGTCGACAGCGAGCAGAGCTAGGCCGCGGGCGGCCCAGGGCGTCGATTTGAGTTTGTCGGACCGAAGGTAGCCGAGCCGCGCCGCCTCAAGGTCGCCGCGAGCGTGGTACCGAATCGCGATCATGAGTTGGCCCCACCAGCCCTGTGCCGCGTGGTCGAGCACCGCGCCCCAGCGATCGGTGATGGGCGGCACCAGCAGATCAGCGCCGACGGCGTCCTGGTCGAGTTCGCCCGTCCGTGCCAACCCGACAAGGTGTTGAAAGCCATCTGGCAGCGGGTGGCCGAACGGCGTCCCGGGTAGGGCGTCGGGATCCTCGCCGCGTACCAGGAGTTCAGCCTCGCCAGCGCCAGAGCCAGCCGTCAGCTGCTGCGGTGCCCTCTCTGCGACTTCGGCCCACCACCATCGGTGCCATTCGTCGAGCTCATCGTCCGGAGCAGCCTGAGCCACCACTCGAGCAACGTCGGCGATCGCATCCCGCCAAGATCCGTGTACGGCATCCGGCGCCGCTTCGAGCGGAGCGTACGCCTCCACCCAGCTGATTTCGGCCGCGCTCATTTCGGTACTGCCCTCCAAGCGCAGGTGCTCCAGCTGCGTCGTGGCCAGGCCGGCCTGGATCTCCAGATAGCGAGCTGCTGACCCGCACAGCCACTCTTGCCAGTGCCGGCCGCCAGCCGCCGTACCCCAGAGAAACAGCTTGCGACCGCGCAACTGGGCCGTGGAGGTTTGGACGAGTCCACGGCCATCCGCCTGGACCGCCGCGATCCACGGCTGTTCGTCGGGAGCTACCTCGAAGAAATAGTCCGCAGCCCTCAGCGCCGATAGCGAGTAGCTGACATCGGTGGCAGGGTCGTCGGCGTAGGGGATGCCGACGCGTGCGATGGATCCGTCGTAACCGGTACGCCAGGCACTGGTGGCCGGTGCCAGGACCCGGACGCCGGGCTCCTCCGGAGCGGCGATATTCGTCCACCAGTAGAGCGGTTTCGGCTCGGGATCGGGGTTGCGGACCCGGACGAAGGCCAGCAGCAGTGGGCGGTCCGCCGGCATCAACAGGTCAACCGAGAACACCAGATCTCGGGTGCGTTCCCACTCCCAGATCCGAAGCGCAGTTCCCCGGCTTGACGGCACGCTGCCTGTGAAGACGGGTCGGCTCGTCGTCGTCGCATGTCCGGTGGAGCCGAGATTCCACTCAATGCCGCCGGCGAACCAGGCGTCAGTGAGCGCGAAGTTGGCGAACTGCAAGCGCCGGTTGGTGAATACCAGATCACGTTCGGCCACCAGTTCGTGCAGCGCCCAAACCCGGCCACCAAGGCTCGGAAGGACCAGCGCTTCCAGGTGTCCGTTGGTGATCTTGATTGCCGGGATCTCTTGTGGTCGCAAGTCGCGACGGTAGCCGTTTTGTAAGGCGTACGGCAGCGGATTGGCCAGCACGCCGAAGGCGATGCGCTCGCGCATGTCTGGTGGCAGGTCCTGAGAAGACGAGGGGTCAGGAAGGCGCTGTAGGCCGGTGAACGGCGGCAGTGGTGATTCCGATCCGAGCTCGGCAGCGAGGAGCCGCAGGGTCGTATGGCTTAGTGGGGTTATAGGGCAGTCTGAAGAGGTGCCTGCGCTTCCGGAGCTTGCCGGGTGGTGGCTGCTGCACGTCGACATGGATTCATTCTTGGCCGCGGTCGAGATCCGCCGGCGACCGGAACTGCGTGGTCGTCCCGTTGTAGTAGGTGGCGACGGTGATCCGACCCGGCCGCGGCAGGTGGTGGCCACAGCCTCGTACGAGGCGCGGGCGTACGGGGTGCGCTCGGGTATGCCAATGCAGCGTGCGCTTCGCAAATGCCCTGACGCGGTGTTCCTGCCGAGTGATCATCCGGCGTACGACGCAGCTTCGGCGGAAGTCATGAACGTGTTGCGGAGCTTCGGTTACCCGGTGGAGGTGTGGGGCTGGGATGAAGCGTTCCTCGGAGCTCGGCTGGAGGTGCCGGAGGACCTTGCCCGAGCGGTCCGACGTGCGGTGCATGATCGCACTGGCCTGACCTGTGCGGTGGGCATCGGGGACACCAAGGAACGAGCCAAAATGGCGACGACTTTTGCCAAGATCGCGCCCGAACACATCTACCGCTTGGACTCCAGCAACTGGATCAGCACGATGGGCGACCGGGACGTGGTTGAGCTGTGGGGAATCGGCAAACGGACCGCGGCTCGACTGGCTGCTCACGGCGTATACACAGTTACTGATCTTGCCCTCGCCGAGCGTGAGGATTTGGCTGCCTGGTTCGGACCGACTATCGGGCCTCACCTGCGCCGACTGGCTCGGGGTGGCGGATCTCGGACGATCACGACCGAACCGTGGCTGGCCCGCTCCAAGAGCCGCCAGGTGACCTTTCCCCATGACCTCACCGATACCGCTGTGATCGCTGATCATGTTGCGACGATGGCCCGCGAGCTCACTGCTGAGGTCAGCGCCGATGGCCGGCTGGTGACAAATGTTGGTGTGACGGTACGGACCCGGACGTTCTTCACGCAGGTCAAAACCGGCAAGTTGCCGGAGGTCACGAGTGATCCTGACATCGTCGAGGCGGGCGCCCGGCAGGTACTGGCGCGCTTTGAGATCACCCGGCCTGTTCGCTTGCTTGGCGTGCGACTAGATCTTCTAACGCCCCCAGGGCAATGAATCCGGCGAGGAGCTGGACAAAATCGGTCGCCTGGTCGCGTAACTCTCTTCTCGCCGTCACAATGCGACGGGCTTGCCGGTCCTTGCCGACTCGTAAACAGCTGTGATCAGTTCCACCGAACGCCGGTTGGTCTCAAGATCAACTCGTACTGCCTCCTCACCGGCTAGCGCAGCCAGGAAGTTCTCGTATTGCCGGCGGTGCGCGAGTGGCGACAGACCTCCCGGATTGCTTCCGGCGGTTGGACCGGTCTGCTCGGCTAGGACATAGTCATCGATCTGGTTGATCGAATCGGATTTCGATCCCATCAACTTCTCCTCGGCCTCAGTGTCTTGCGGCGTCGCGTGGATGAAAGTGAGAAGGTCATTGTCGATCACCACCGAGCCTCGATCACCGTGCACCTGCAACCGCGCGCTGAGGCCGGGATAGGCGGCGGTGGTGGCATGGAGCATGCCAAGTGCGCCGTTCTCAAATCGCACCACCGCCACGGCTGCGTCTTCCACCTCGATCCGCTGGTGTGCGAGCGTCTCGGCGTACGCGAACACCTCGATCGGGCGGCCCAGCGCTGCGACCAACAGGTCGACGGTATGCACACCCTGGTTCATCAAGGCGCCGCCACCATCGAGCTCCCAGGTACCACGCCAGTCGCCTGAGTCGTAGTAGGTCTGACCGCGCCACCAGTCGATGGAGGCGATGCCGGTCGTAAGGCGGCCCAGTTCGCCTCTCGCAATGGCGTCCAGCGCAATCTCGGTTGACTGATCGAACCTGTGCTGTGAGATCACCGCCACCAGGGTGCCGGCCTGCCGCTGCGCCTCAATGATCTTGTCGATCTTCGCTGTAGTGATCTCTGCCGGCTTTTCGATGATCACGTGCTTGCCGGCTTGAAGCGCTTCGATCGCCACTTCGCCGTGTCGCCCCGTCGGCGTACAGACCACAACGATGTCAACGTCAACGGCTGCCAGAGCCCCGCTTAGTGAAGTGAAGACTTTGCCACCGTGCTCGGCCGCCACCTTCCCGGCTCGATCGCGGTGTATGTCGACCACGGCAGCTAGCTCGACTCGATCGGCTAGCTCGCTGATCACTACACCGTGGTGGCTGCCGATGACACCAGCACCTACTAGGGCGATCCGGGGTGGCTTGGCCGTACTTGAAACGGGGGCGGTCATGCGTACGCAATCCCTTCGCTGGTGAGGATCTCGGTAAAGGCCTTCCACGATTGGGTGAACAGTTCGGGGCCGGAGAAGCCACCGAGCGCATTGACATCTCCCAGATGCGGTTCGAGGGAGAAGAATCCGTCGAAACCGTCGGCGCGCAGGGCGCGGATGGTCTCCACAACTTCACCATCACCGGCGCCGGCAACCACAACTGTCCCGTCGGTCAGCAACGCGTCCTTGATCTGGATATACCCCACGTGAGGTCGCAGCATGGCGTAGCCATCGGTGAACGGCCGCACACCGACCTGGACGAAGTTTGCCGCGTCCCAGGCCAGCTGCAGATGGGGTGCCGACACCGAGGTGACGATGTCAAGACAGCGGCGCGGTATATCGCCGTAGATGTCCTTCTCGTTTTCGTGCACCAAGATCACATCAGCACCCTTAGCGACCTCAGCCAAGGCCCTCATCCGGTTGAGCACTTCGTCGCGACGACTGTCCGGGTCGGCGCCCTCTGGGATAAAGAACGAGAAGATTCTGATGTACGGCGCCTCGAAGGTCTGCGCAACCTCAACGGCGTGCCGCATCCGTTCCAGGTGTGAGGGAAAGTCGTCGTCGATCATGATCTTGCCGATTGGAGATCCAATGCTGGAGACCTTCAACCCGTAATCCTTGAGGATCTCTCCCATCGTGGACAGTTGGCTGCGGTCGAGGTCCAAGATGTTGGTTCCCCACGCACTACGGACCTCCACATAGCCCAGCCCCAGCCCGGAAGCCACCTCGCACTGTTGCTTGAAGTCTGGGGAGATTTCATCGATGAAGCCTGAAAGGGTCCACATTCGCTTTCGTCAGTCCTTCCTCTTGTTGTCGAAGGGCTCAGGGCGCATCCCCGCCCAGGTAGGGCAGTACCAGGTTTAGATAGCGCTCCGCCATCGTGTTCACGACGTCGGACGGTGGCGCCGCCCAGAGATCGGCGTTGAAGATCTCTACCTCGATGTCGCCGCGATAACCGGCCCGCGCTACAGACTGAGTGAAGGACCTGAAGTCAATGTGGCCGTCGCCCATCATGCCGCGAGCCAGCAGGGTGTCCGCCGGGAGCGGGGTGATCCAGTCGCAAATCTGATAGCTAACGATGCGGTCTCCGGCGCGCTGCACCTGATCAGTGATGCCCGGCTCCCACCACAGGTGAAATGTGTCGACCACAACCCCGACATCGGCAGGGTCGAAACGCTCAGCAATATCCAGCGCCTGGGCGAGCGTGGAGATCACTCCACGATCCGCTGCGTAGATCGGATTCATCGGTTCTATGCCGAGCGTGACGCCGAGCTCGTGAGCGTACGGGACCAGCTGCTCAATAGCCTTGGAGGCACGGTCGCGAGCAGCTTGAAGATCACGATCACCGAGCGGCAGCCCTCCGGGGACCAGCACCAATGTGGCCGCATTAAGCCCCGCAGTCTCCTCGATGGCCTCATGGTTGTTGGCCTCAGCAGCCTTCGCCTCTGCGGGATCCGCGGTGGTGAAGAATCCGCCTCGGCACAACGAGGAGACACGTAAGCCCGACTCGGTGACTAGTCGACAGGCCTCGTCGAGGCCGACCTCAGCAAGCTGTTCGCGCCAAATCCCGATAGCGCCAAGGCCGGCGTCGAGGCAGCCCTTGATTGCTTCCGGTAGCGACCAGGAAGCAGTGGTTCGTTGGTTGAGCGAAAGTCGGCTGAGTCCTGCTTGGGTCGTCATCGAGCTACGCCGGCCGTCGCGAACAGCAGGCCCAGACGGTGAGCTGCACGCTCCGGGTCGGTCAGTAGTTGTGCCTCGTTTGCCAACTCGAAGATGCGGGCCAAATGGAGAATCGAGCGAGCCGACTGCAGACCTCCGACCATGACGAAGCCGTCCTGGTGGCCGTTCAGCCAGGCCAGGTAGGCGATTCCGGTCTTGTAGTAATAGGTGGGCTCGGCGAACACGTGGCGGGACAAGGCGAGCGTCGGTGCCATCTCCCGGCGATATCCCTCGATGTCATCCGCGTCCAGCGCGCTCAGCGCTGCCGAGGCAGCCGGAGCGATAGCGGCGAACGCGCCGAGCAGCGCGTCGGAATGATGGACGCCGTCACCCTCGATCAACTCTGGATAGTTGTAGTCGTCACCGGTGTAGAGCCGCACGCCTGCCGGCAGCGCGGCCCGCAACTCCTGCTCATGATCAGCAGAGAGTAGCGATACCTTCACCCCATCGACCTTGGCACTGTGCTCATTGATCAAATCGAGGAAGGTCCGGGTTGCGGTCGGGATGTCGGCCGAGCCCCAGTAGCCGCTGAGCTGAGGATCGAACATCTCACCCAGCCAGTGCAGGATGACCGGCTGCGTCGCCTGACCGAGCACGCTCGAATAGACCTCGAGGTAGTCATCAGCGCTGTGCGCGATCGCCGCCAACTGGCGCGAGGCCATCACAATCGCCTGCGAGCCGGCCGCCTCAACGAACTCGAGCTGCTCGAGATAAGCCTGCGTGACCTCACTCAGGCTGCCGGCCGGGGCCAGGAGTTGATCAGTGCCCGCGCCCGATGCGATCCGCGCCCCATGCTCATTGGCAAGCGCCGCGCTTCGAGTGATCAACTCTTGGGTGGCAGGCCAGTCCAGACCCATATTGCGTTGCGCAGTGTCCATAGCCTCGGCGACCCCAAGGCCGTAACGAAACAGATAACGCCGGAAAGCCAAGGTGGCCTCCCAGTCAATGACGGCCGGTGCACCCGGAACGTTCTCCCCGCGTGGGTCGGCCACTACGTGGGCCGCGGCAAAGGCGATCCGGCTTTGGAAGGGCTGCGGATGCTCCGCCCACGCCCGTGGTTCGAAAAGCGCGATCTCACGCCAACCGCCGCTGGCTTCGGGCAGCGCAACCGTGGCAGTGGCGGTCGTCATGACTCAAGCCGCTCGATTGGGACCCGGCGACCTTCTCCCGAGGAGGCTAGGCCGGCCTCGACCAGCTGCAGGCCCCGAACACCGGCGGCGAGATCGTAGGCGTGCGGGCGCCCGGCATCGACGTCGGAGAGGAACTGCTCCCACTGCGCCCTGAACCCGTTGGGGAATTCGGCGTTGTCAGGAATTTGCGTCCACTGGCTGCGGAAGTCCTCTGTCGTTGGCAGATCCGGATTCCACACCGGCATAGGTGTGCTAACCCGAGGCTGAATGCGGCAGCCGAAGAGACCGGCAACCGCAGAACCATGCGTGCCGTCGACCTGGAACTCCACCAGCTCGCCGCGGTCAACTCGAACGGCCCAGGAGGAGTTGATCTGGGCAATGACGTCGCCCTCGAGCTCGAAGATCGCGTACGCTGCGTCGTCGGCCGTGGCCGGGTACTTGCGGCCCTGCTCGTCCCAGCGCTCCGGGATATGGGTAACCGCCCTGGCCGTCACCGCTTGTACCTTGCCGAACAGGTTCTCCAACACATAGTTCCAGTGCGGGAACATGTCCAACACCATGCCGCCGCCGTCTTCGGCCCGATAGTTCCAGCTCGGCCGCTGGCCGGGCACCAGATCACCCTCGAAGACCCAGTATCCGAACTCTCCGCGTACCGAGAGAATGCGCCCGAAGAATCCGGAATCGATCAATCGCTTCAACTTGACGAGCCCGGGCAGGTAGAGCTTGTCGTGCACGACGCCGTTGATCACACCCGCCTCCCGAGCGGCGGTGACCAGCTCCACGCCCTCCGTTACGGACTCGGCAATCGGCTTTTCGGTATAGATGTGCTTCCCGGCGCCAATGGCCTTCAAGATCGACTTCTTGCGCTCGGAGGTTACTTGAGCGTCAAAGTAGATGGTCGCTGAATCATCACTCAGTGCCTCGTCCAGACTTGTGGTGTAATCCGACACCCCGTGCTGAGCCGCGAGAACTGCGAGCTTCTCGGCGTTCCGGCCAACAAGAATCGGCTCAACCGTGACTCGGTCGCCATCGCGGAGCACGACTCCGCCATCGTCTCTAATGGGCAGGACGGATCGTACGAAATGCTGGCGGTAGCCCATCCGCCCGGTTACTCCATTCATGATCACTCGAACCGTGCGCTGAGCCATAGCTATCTCCAAACCGATTTGGGGTGGCATGCCAGAAAACGCTTTCGCAGTCGCTTTGTGGAATATAACGTCCCGAGCTTGACGAGCGCAATGCGCGTAGCCGTACTGCGCGTACTTGGTGCGTTTGCAGGACATTGTGAGTACCGTGTAGCTCAAGTCTCTCAGTTTGGTTTCATCGTCTGCAGGGAAATTGACAACCGTGAAGCAGACAACCTAGTCTGCCCGTAAGTCTTCGAGAAAACGCTTTCACAGCAAACGCGAAGGGAACAACGATGGCCATTAACCGAAGGCAGTTTTTGATTGGAGCCGGAGGGCTTGCTGCGGCTGCTACCACGATGGGGCTGGGAGCTTGTGCGCCTGGTTCTCGGGGTGGTGACTCCCAGGCGGGCGGGCAGCAAGGGGGCGCGACCACCCTGGCTTTGGCCTGGTGGGGCAATCCGACGCGCAATAAGAACACCGAGGCGATGATCGCTGCGTATCAGCAGGCGAACCCCAACGTGCAGATTTCGCCACAGCCGGGCGAGTTCAACAGTTACTGGGACAAGCTGGCCACCCAGACCGCCGGGGGCCAAGCCCCCGACATCATTCAGATGGACATGAACTACATCTCCGAGTACGGCACTCGGGGCGCGCTGTTGGATTTGAAAGACGTCGATGTGTCCAAGTTCGTCGAGGGCACCGTGGAATCAGGCAGGATCAATGACACGCTGGTCGGGATCAATGCCGGCATCAACAGCGCACTCATCTTCGCCAACCCCACGGTCTTCGAAAAGGCCAAGATGGAGCTGCCCGACGACAAAACCTGGACCTGGGACGAGATGGCGGAGGTGGCGGCGGAGGTCGCATCCAAAGCGGGAGTTCCCTTCGGCGTAGCGCAGGTAATGGGCTCAGACCCATTGTTCGGCACGTTCGTGCGCCAGAACGGCAAGGAGCTCTTCACTCCGGACGGGCTTGGGTTTGATGTAGCCGAAGCTCAGGCCTGGTACGACATGATGGCCAAGTTCCAGAAAGCCGGGGCCTTGGGAACGCCCGAGCAGATCAGCGAGGAGCAGGCCAAGCCGCTGGACCAGAGTGCGCTCGTTGTCGGCAATGCCGCCATGCACTACTTCAACTCCAATCAGGAGGAAGCGCTGAGCAACGCGGCCGGGGGTGATTATCTGATGGAGATGCTGCGGGGCCCAAGCTTGACCGGCAAGGCAACCGACCGGAAAACCTGGTACAAGGCCAGCATGCTGTGGTCGGCGTCGGCGAGGAGCAAAAACCCGGAGGCCGCCGTCGCCTGGATTAACTGGTTCGCCAACGACCAGGCGGCCGCCGACATTGACAGGGCCGAGCGGGGCATCCCCCCGAACGCGGAAATTCAGGAGGCCGTCAAGCCCAAGCTGTCTCCTGCGCAGCAGAAAGTCCTGCAATACATCACCGACATCAAGCCCGAGGTGGCCGCTACCCCGATCGCCCCACCCCCTGGCGGCGGCACGATAGCCGAAATCTTGTTCCGTCACGGGATTGATGTCCTCTTCGGGCGGACGAGCTCAGCTGAGGGTGCGCAGAAGTTCGTGGACGAGCTCAAGTCCAACCTTCAGGTCTGAGCCGTGAGCGCCGTCTCAGAGCTTTCGACTATCCATCGCGTCAAGGCCAAGACGCCGGAGGAGAAGCGGCTCCAGAAGAAGGAGGCAGGCCGGGACAACAAGGCGGGTTACCTGTTCCTGCTGCCCTGGCTGATCGGGCTCGTGGTGATCGTGGCCGGGCCGATGTTCGCCTCGTTGTACCTGTCGTTTACCAACTACAGCCTTATCCAGGCGCCCGAGTTTGTCGGTCTGGATAACTACCTCCGGATGCTCGACGACCCACGTCTGCACAAGTCGCTCTCGGTCACGTTCATCTACGTGATTGTCGGCGTTCCGCTGCAGCTGGCCGTGGCCTTGGCCATCGCAATGCTGCTGAACGAGGGGATGAAGGGCCTGGCCTTTTACCGGTCAATCTTCTATCTGCCGTCGATGCTCGGCGCCTCCGTCGCCATTGCCGTGCTCTGGCGGCAGATGTTTGAAGTGGATGGGCTGGTGAACCAAGTCCTCAGGCTGTTCGGATTCGAGGCCACCACGAGCTGGATCGCCGATCCGCAATGGGCATTGTGGACCATCATCTTGTTGCACGTCTGGACGTTCGGCTCACCAATGGTGATCTTCTTGGCCGGTCTGCGACAGATCCCCGGAATGTATTACGAGGCGGCTTCGGTCGACGGCGCAAGCCGATGGGCCCAATTCAGGAAAATCACCCTGCCGCTGCTGTCTCCGATCATCTTCTTCAACCTGGTGCTGCAGATCATCAACGCGTTCCAGACATTCACTCAGGCCTTCGTGGTTTCAAACGGGACCGGCGGTCCTGCGGACGAGACGCTGTTTTACACGCTGTACCTCTACCAGCGCGGGTTCGTCCAGTTCCAGATGGGCTATGCCGCTGCGATGGCCTGGCTGTTGGTGGTGATTATCGCGGCTTTTACCGCTATCAACTTCTACCTCTCCAAGCATTGGGTGTTCTACGGTGACTGATCTTCAAATTCAGGGGGAAGTCGCCCCCGTTGACGCGCGACTGAGAGGACCGGCTCCCCAGGAGGCGATCCATCATGCTCCTACGTGGCGGGACCGATCACGATCGGTGATCAAGCACATACTGTTGATCGCCGCCAGCCTGGTCATGATCTATCCGCTGCTCTGGCTAGTCGCCAGCTCGTTCCGGCCCACCGATGTCATTTTTCGTACCCCAGGCCTCTGGGTGAACGACCTGTACGTGGAGAACTACACCGAGGGTTGGTATTCGCTGTCCTACCCCTTCGGCCAGTACATCATCAACTCCGCGATCGTTGTGGTCGGGGCGATTGCCGGCAATCTGTTTGCCTGCACGCTGGCCGCGTATGCGTTTGCCCGGCTGAAGTTCCGGCTCAGAGGGCTGTGGTTCGCGATCATGCTGTTAACACTCATGCTGCCCTTCCACGTGGTCGTGGTGCCGCAGTACATCCTCTTCAACTCGCTGGGGTGGGTTAACACGTTCGTTCCACTGATCTTGCCTAAGTTCCTGGCGGTCGACGCATTCTTCATCTTCTTGATGGTCCAGTTCATCCGAGGCATTCCGAAGGAGCTGGACGAGGCGGCTCGGATCGACGGTTGCGGTCACTGGAAGATCTTCAGCAGGGTGATGCTTCCACTGATGGGCCCAGCGTTAGCCACAACGGCGATCTTCACGTTCATCTGGACCTGGAGCGATTTCTTCACCCCGCTGATCTACCTGACCGATCCGATCGCCTACACGGTTCCGGTCGCGCTGCGCTCATTCCTGGACGCGACGGCTGGGAGCAACTGGGGCGCCATGTTCGCCATGTCGGTCGTCACCTTGATCCCACTCTTCCTGGTGTTCTTGTTCGGCCAGCGATTCCTGGTCCGCGGCATCGCCACCACCGGGGGCAAGTAACAATGACGGGGACCTCACTCAGTGGGGTCCCCAAGTCCGCCGCTCGTCGTCAGAATCATCGGATGCCTGTCTCTGATTCGGCCAGTACAAGTCGGCCCAGCGCCGAGCCGACGCACATGCGGCGGCCAGCGGTCCGGCCTCCGGGTGCCAGGCTCGCTCCCACTCCAACGTGACCGTACCGGCATAGCGCCGGCGGACCAGGAGCTCGGCGAACTCGGCGGTGGGCAGTGTGCCCTCACCCACCAGCAGCGGCGTAGTGCTTTGGTCGTCGGCGTCCTTTATCTGTACACTGCCAAGCCCGGTGGATAACCACGGGGCAAGAGCCGTCCAGGTGTCCTCAAGCCGCTCTCCGACCCGCCAGGGGTGCATCAGGTCCCAGATCGCGCCGACGGGTCCGTCTACCTGAGCTAGGATCGCCGCGATCTGCTGTCCGGTGGGATGCGAGTCGTGCGTCTCCAGCGCGACCACCACCTCACACTCGCTGGCGTACTCCGCAACGGCGTTCAGACGACGGGCGGCTCGGGCATCCACCTCTTCGCGAGGTTCCAGCAGCTGCGGTGTGCGGTCGTACGGCCCGCGTTTGGCCGGGGCGCCCGGAAATACCCGGACCATAGCGGTGCCGAGGTCGGCCGCGAAGTCCAGGGCGGCGACCAGGGCCCCAAGCACAACGTCGTCCTCCGTGCTGGCGGCCACCTTGACATAGCTGGCGATGCCGGTGACTACGATGCCCGCGGCCTCGATTTCGGCCCGGACGGCGTGCCGCTGAGCCCGGGTCAGAGTGGGATCAGCAATTTCACCCGCGCTGAGCCGTAGCTCCAGGCCGGGCACCCCCGTCTGGCGGAGACACGCGAGCACCAGCGGCAGGCTTTCCCCGGGTGCACCGAGCGTCGAAGCGGACAAAGTGATCATGGGCTCTTCATTGCCAAGGATGAATACTCGCCACTTTAGGTGCCACAAGATTTAGACCGTGTCATGGACGGCGTGTGATCCGGGCCTGTCGTGGGTACCGACCGATTGTGTGGGCCGCGTGGCAACACCTTCCAGACGTGGCCCTTCACGTGACTGAATGTAAGTAGCCCATCGTGACTGCCATTGAGGAGTCGCCCATGTTGCGTCCACAAGACACGAGCACTCGGGAGCGGAAGTGCCTGGATGGCCTTTGGGAGTTTGCGTTGGATGAGGCTGGTGAGGGTCGATCCGGCCGGTGGTTTGCCAAGCCACTTGAGGGCGCTCGCGAGATGGCGGTGCCGGCCAGTTTTAACGACATCGCCGCCGATGCAGCGGTCCGCGACTACTTCGGTGACATCTGGTATCAAACGAGCGTCTGGGTGCCGAAGGGTTGGCAGGGGCGGCGCATTGTGCTGCACTTTGAATCCGCTACGCACCGCGCGACAGTGTGGATCAACGATGTGGAAGTGGTCTCACACGAGGGCGGCTATACCCCGTTCGAGGCCGACGTCACCGAGCAGGTGACTCCGGGGGAACAAGTCCGGATCACCGCTGTGGTCAACAACACGTTGAGTTTCCAGTCGATCCCGCCAGGTGTGATCGAGGACACGCCCGCCGGGAAGCGCCAGTTTTATTGGCACGACTTTTTCAACTATGCGGGGATCCATCGGTCGGTCTGGCTCTATTCAACGGATCGAGCCCACCTCACCGACGTAACGGTCGTGACCGACCTTGATGGCGTTACCGGGTTGATCGATTACACAACTCAGGCTGAGGCGGCCGATGATCTCGAAACCAGGGTGGTGCTGCGCGACGCTGACGGGATCGAGGTTGCGTCGAATACCGGGCGGAGCGGCAGGTTGAGTGTGCCGAGTGTGCACAAGTGGACCCCTGGTGATGGTTACCTGTATGACCTGGAAGTCCAACTGGTCCGCGGTGGCACTGTGGTCGACAGTTACCACCAAAGTGTCGGAGTACGCACCGTCAAGGTCGACGGAATCCGGTTTTTGATCAACGGCGAGCCGTTCTCCTTTAAGGGCTTCGGCATGCACGAGGACCTGCCGGTGATCGGCAAGGGCCACAACGACGCGTACTTGTTGCACGACTTCGAGCTGTTGAAGTGGGTCGGCGCCAACTCATTTCGAACCTCGCACTACCCGTACTCCGAAGACGTCCTGGACTATGCCGACCGGCAGGGCATCGTGGTCATTGACGAGACAGCGGCAGTCGGACTCAACATGGGATTGGGCGGCGGAATCTTCGGCGGCCAGGGCTACGCCACCTTCTCCCCCGAGACCGTCAACGATGTCACCCGGCAGGTGCATGCCCAAGCGATCCGCGAACTCATCTCCAGGGACAAGAACCATCCGAGTGTGGTGTTGTGGAGCATCGCCAACGAACCGGAGTCCGAAACGGCGGAGGCAGAGAAGTATTTTCGCCCGCTGTTCGATGTGGCACGGGAAGCCGACCCGACCCGCCCGGTCGGCTTTGTCAACGTGATGCTCGCACCGCACGGCAAGTGTCGCGTGTCCCAGTTCGGTGATGTGTTGATGATCAACCGCTACTACGGCTGGTACATCAACACCGGAGACCTGACAGCAGCCGAACTGGCCTGGGAAGAAGAACTGCGGGCGTGGGCCGGCGAGGGAAAGCCGATCATTATCACTGAGTACGGCGCCGACACCTATCCCGGACTGCATTCGGTGGTCGCCAATAATCCCTGGACCGAGGAATACCAGGTCGAATACCTGGATATGAATCATCGGGTCTTCGACCGGATCGACGCCGTGATCGGCGAACATGTCTGGAACTTCGCCGACTTCATCACCACCTCCGGCATTATGCGGGTCGGCGGCAATAAGAAGGGCGTGTTCACCCGCGATCGGCAACCCAAGGCGGCCGCCCACGCGCTACGTCGTCGCTGGCGCGATGACATCTAAAAGTCTGCGCGGATCAGCAGACCCGGGAGTCTGGTTTAGAGGACAGACATGGAGAGGACATCACTCATGACGACACCACGCGACGACACTCCGCAACGCAGGCCCCGGGTGGCGGTTAACCCAATCCCGTACTGGAGCCGGGAGGGAAAGGTCGACAAGTCCAAGGAGGTATTTGACCAGGCGTTCGCCGACTTCGCTGACATTGGTTTTACCGCGGTCAAGGCTGACGTTCCGGACGGCATGCCCGTCGCCGAGTATGCGGAGTGGCTCGGCAGCTATGGTTTGGCGCCGTCGTTGAGCCTGTTCAGCTCCCCCTTCGACGAGACGATCGACATTACCGAGGAGGTGGAGCGCGCTAAACGGTTCGCAGCTGATCAGGTTGCCTTGGGCTTGGATCGGACCATGGTCTCCTCTATGGCTGTACCGGCGCGGATGGCGGAACCCGCCGTGGGCGCGGACTTCGACAAGAACCGGTTGGCGCTTGCCATCGAGAACTGCGGCGTTGTCTGCCAGGTGCTTCAGAGCGAGGGCCTGCGACCGTTGCACCACTCCCATGTCGGCGGTGTGTTTGAAACCGAGGACGAGATCACCCAACTACTTGACACTCTCGGCTCAGACGTCATCGGGGTGGGCCCGGACACTGGGCATCTGCGCTGGGCAGGCGTTGACCCGGCGGCGTTCATTCGGCGCTACGCCGACCGCATCGGCGGCATCCACATCAAAGATTGCTTCCCCGACTATCTCGATCCCGCAGCTCGAACGGGAATGAGCTACCACGAGGTATCGGCAACCAAGCGGTTATGGGCCGAACCGGGTCTAGGCGTAGTCGACTTCGACGCCGTCGTCGCCGCCATGCCTGAGGACTACGACGGCGACTACATGATCGAAGTAGACGTGCCCAGCGTGGACTCCCGCTATGAGTCTCACAAGCTGTCGTTTGAGTGGGCTCGCGAAGCATTGAGCTTCGCACAGATCTGATCGAGACCCTCCGAAACTGAGCAATCTCAGTTTGGTTTCATCGTCTTTGGGAAATTGCAAAGTGCGAAGCAGACCCCTAATTTGGCCGAGTCTTCGAGAAAACGTTTTCACAGCCACGGCGAAGGGAACAACAATGGCCATCAATCGACGGCAGTTTCTGATTGGCGCTGGAGGGCTCGCGGCTGCGGCGACCACGGGGCTCACAGCATGCGCACCTGGGTCTCGGGGCGGTGGTTCTCAGCAGGGGGGTGGTGAGGGCGGCCCGGTCAATCTGGCTCTCACCTGGTGGGGCAATCCGACGCGTAACAAGAACACCGAGGCGATGATCGCTGCGTACGAGCAGGCGAACCCGAATGTGAAGATCGAGGCCCAGCCGGGTGAGGGCGCAAGTTATTGGGACAAGTTGGCCACCCAGACAGCCGGTGGCCAAGCCCCCGACATCATTCAGATGGACATGAACTTCATCGCCGAGTACGGCACCCGCGGTGCACTCTTGGATTTGAAGGACGTCGATGTGTCCAAGTTCGTCGAAGGCACGGTCGAGTCAGGCAGAATCAACGACAAGCTGGTCGGGATCAATGCCGGCATCAACAGCGCCCTCATCTTTGGCAACCCCAAGGTCTTCGAAAAGGCCAAGATGGAAATGCCCGACGACACCACTTGGACCTGGGACCAGATGATAGAGGTTGGTGCAGAAGCCGCCTCCAAAGCGGGCGTTCCCTTCGGCGTGGCAATGCTGATCAACTCAGACGCATTGTTCGGCACCTGGGTGCGCCAGCAAGGCAAGGAGCTCTTCACCCCAGATGGGCTGGGGTTTGACGTAGCCGAAGCTCAAGGCTGGTACGACTTCCTTGCCAAGGGCGTGAAAGCCAAGGCCTTTGGTACACCTGAGCAGATCAGCGAGGAGATTCCGAAGCCGCTGGACCAGAGTGCGATCGTGGTCGAGAATGCCGCCCTGTCGTTCTACAACTCCAATCAGTTGGAGGCGGTCAGCAACGCGGCAGGGGGTGATTACTTGATGGAGATGCTGCGGGGTCCGAGCATGACGGGCAAGGCAACCGAGCGGAAAACTTGGTATAAGGCAAGCATGCTGTGGTCGGCGTCGGCGAAGAGTAAGAACCCGGAGGCCGCAGTCGCCTGGATCAACTGGTATGCGAATTCCCCCGAAGCCGGCAATATCGAGAAGGCTGAGCGGGGCATCCCGCCGAGCGCCGAGCTGCTGGCCGCGGTCGAGCCCAATCTGTCCGCTGCGCAAAAGGCAGTCGCGCAGTACATCACCGACATCAAGCCCGAGGTGGCCAATACCCCGATCGCCCCACCTCCTGGCGGCGGGACGATCGCCGACGTCTTGTCCCGTCATGGCATTGATGTCCTCTTCGAGAGGGCGAGTTCTGCTGAGGCCGCGCAGAAGTTCGTGGACGAGCTGAAGTCAAACCTTCAGGTCTGAGTGTGAGCGCCATCACGGAAAGTGATTTCGTTGCGGGACCCTTGCTTAGCGAGGGTCTCGCCCTCTTCGGTTCCCGAAAGGTACTGCTGTGACCTCCAAACGACGCTATGTGGTGGTCGGAACCGGCCACCGCGTTCAGATGTACCTCGATGCCATGGCCGGCGACCACCGAGACGACGCGGAGCTAGTCGGGCTGGTTGAGCCGAACCCGGGCCGGCTCGAGTTCCATCTGGACCGGCTGTCCAATGCGGGTCTTGACGCCAATGGGGTGTTTACCGGCGACCCTGATGCATTAGAGCGGATCCTCAGCGAGACAAGTGCCGACCGCGTGATCGTTACCTCGCCTGACTACACGCATGCAGAGTTGATCATGCGTTCGCTGGATGCTGGCGTCGACGTAGTGGTGGAAAAGCCACTGACAATTAACCCCGAGGGGACTCGGCAGATCGCCGATGCTGTCCAGCGCTCTGGCCGGCAAGTGATCGTGACACACAACTACCGCTACTCGCCGCGGAACTCTGGGCTGAAGGAATTGATCAAGAATGGCGCGATCGGTACGCCGCTGTCGGTCACGTTCGAATGGGTTCTCGACACTGCACACGGCGCGGACTACTTCCGCCGTTGGCATCGGGACAAGACCAATTCCGGCGGTTTGCTGATTCACAAGGCATCGCACCATTTCGATCTTGTAAACTGGTGGCTTGCTGACACACCCACGCAGGTATATGCCCGCGGCGGTGTGAAGTTCTATGGGGCAGAAAACGCCGCTGCACGTGGGATCGGGTCGCGTCCGGAGCGGGGCACCCACGACGGTGCGCATACCCCGTGGGAGCTGGACCTACGTAATGATCCTCGGCTGAAGGCGCTCTACCTGGACAGCGAGGCTTATGACGGTTACCAGCGTGATCAAGATGTCTTCGGGCCCGGGGTGACAACAGAGGACAATCTGGCGGTGATCGTGGACTACGCCCGGGGTGCAACGCTCAGCTACTCGCTCAATGCCCATTCGCCGTGGGAGGGCTACCGAGTTGCGGTCAATGGTGACGAGGGTCGCGCCGAGCTTGACGTCGTTGAACGGGCCGCGGTGTTGACCGACGCGGAAGGTCGGTACGTAGTCGATCCGAGCGCCGCCGCGGTGGAATCCTCAACGCGGACCGGCGGCGAGCGCCTAACGCTGCAGCGCCACTGGGAGGTCGCTCAGGACGTCAAGATCGAAGAAGGCGCCGGAGCCCACGGCGGAGGCGACGCGCTGCTCCTGGCCGATATCTTCCGCGGCGCTGGTGAGGACTGGTTGGAACGATCGGCAGATTGGGTGGACGGTGTTCGCGCAATTGCTGTCGGGATGGCAGGTAACGAGTCGCTGCGTACCGGGCAGTCTGTCAAGATCACTGATCTTGATTTCGGTGTGGATCTTGCCCGATGAGCACGCTTGAGCTCGACCCGCACCGGGCGCTCCCATTTCCGGCAGAGCAGCGCAGCATCGCCTGGGAAATCTATAGCGAGACGAAGGATCTGCCTCTGATCTGCATGCACGGGCATGTGGAACCGGAGGTCTTCGCCGAGGATCTTCCCTTTGCCGACCCCGCGCAGTTATTGATCGTTCCTGATCACTATGTGTTTCGCATGCTGGCCTCCCAGGGGATTGAGCCCGGGCGCCTTGGCGTTCCGCGGCTCGATGGAGGTCCAGTTGAAACCGACTCTCGGAAGATCTGGCGGACGTTCTGCGAGAACTGGAAGCTCTTCCGCGGCACGCCCTCGCGCTATTGGCTGGAGCATGAACTGGTCGAGGTTTTTAGGGTCGATCTGGCGCCTAGCGCTGAGACGGCCGACGCCATATATGACCAAATCGCTGCCTCTGTGGCCGATCCGGGATTCCGCCCGCGCGCGCTGCTTGATCGCTTCAACATCGAGGTGATCTCCACCACGGACGCGGCTACATCCGATCTGGGGCACCATGCCAAGCTCGCCGCCGAGGGTCTGGGCGAGCGTGTCCTCCCAACCTTCCGGCCTGACAGCCTGGCCTACCTGGATCGGCCGACCTGGCGGGCTGAGATCGCTGAGCTCGCGGACCTCTCGGGGGTCGACACCGCAACGTACGACGGATTTCTGGAGGCGCTGCGTACGCGCCGCGCCGCCTTCGTCGAAGCAGGGGCTCGCGCCACCGATCACGGCCACCTGCTCGCCGATACCACTCCGATGGACGCCAACGCCGCCGGGGAGCTGTATTCCCGTGCTCTCGACGGCGCAGAGCCGAGCCAGGCAGAGATCGACGCTTTCGCGGCGAACATGCTCTACCAGATGGCTGAGATGTCGTGCGAGGACGGCCTGGTGATGCAGATCCATCCCGGCGTGCTGCGCAATCACAAGACCGCGGTCTTCACAACGTACGGGGCGGACAAGGGCTACGACATTCCGATTCAGACCGAGTTCACCCATGCCCTCCGGCCGATGTTGGACACGTTCGGCGCCGCCCCGCGCTTCCGCGTCATCCTCTTCACCGTCGACGAGACGGTCTATAGCCGGGAACTCGCGCCGCTTGCCGGCACCTACCCGTCGGTGCGATTGGGCGCCCCATGGTGGTTCCTGGATTCACCCGAGGGCATGCGCCGCTTCCGGGAGCTCGCTGTCGAGACCGCCGGCTTCTACAACACATCGGGCTTTGTGGACGACACCCGGGCGTTCGCATCCATACCCGCCCGCCACGACCTGTTCCGTCGCGTTGACGCCGGCTATCTGTCTCGTTTGGTTCTGGAGCATCGGCTCAGCCTGGACGAGGCAATCGAGACCGCCGTTGACCTGACGTATCACCTGCCTAAGGAGTCCTACTCGCGCCCCTGACCCTGTCGAACCGCGCTTACTGCATGAGTGCTGAGCTTGTCGAAGCACCCGTACTGCATGAGCGCTGAGCTTGTCGAAGCGCGGCGCACCTGTCCTTCGACAGGCTCAGGGCACACTTGCCGGGCTGCGTGTGGACCGGATGAGTTGTCCACAACTTTGTCCGAGCGTCTTGGCGGCAACCGAGCCGATCCGGATGATCGGAGGATGCCTTGGGTCTACATTCTTCGTTGCGCCGATGACTCGTTCTATGTCGGCAGCGCACGTGATCTTGAAACCCGATTGCAGCAGCATGCGATTGGTTGTGTCGACGCATTCACGAAGAATCGTCGACCGGTCGCGCTCGCCTGAGCTCAAGAATGTGAGCACATTGAGGACGCGTTCGTGCTTGAACACAAGATCAAGGGATGGCGGCGAGAGAAGAAGCTCGCGTTGATCAAGGGTCGCTACAGCGATTTGCCGCGGCTATCGCATTCAGGATCACCTGAGCTTGGCGAAGGTGCGCTGCATGAGCGCTGAGCTTGTCGGAGCGCGGATCACCTGCCCTTCGACAGGCTCAGGGCACATTGCTCGGGTGTGGTAGTGCCCTTCGACAAGCTCAGGGCACATTGCTCGGGTGTGGTAGTGCCCTTCGACAAGATCAGGGCACATTGCTCGGGTGTGGTTGTGCCCTTCGACAGGCTCAGGGCACATTTAGCGGCTTAGTAGGGCACATCTAGCGCGCGTACGCTGCGAACGGCGTCAGGTGCTTCACGAAGTGATCTTCAATGATGCGGTAGTGCTCTTCTTCGTTGTCGTTCCAGACCCGATACAGCCGCGGCCTGAACTCCTCCAAGATCGCCCCATAGCCCACATGTAAGACCTGCCGTGAGTCGACTCGGTCCATCAGCTGAGCGACCTCCTCATCGGTGGGATCAGTGGGGATTCTCGTCGGATCGCATGAGAGGTGGTAGCTCTTGCGGTTGGCTTCGAAGCTGTCGAGGGCCAGCGTAAGAACCTCTCGCATCAGATCAGGATCGTTCTGCGCGATCACGCGTAGCGCCTCGGCCCAGCTGGTGCCCGCCGTCTTGAGGTGCACCACGCCCTTGGTTGCCTCAGCAATCAGGGGATAGGTCGAGAACTTGTCGGAGCCAGAGTGCAGGGATAGCTTGTACGGCCCGAGCGCGCGGGCAATCTCAGCATGGATCTGGAAGTCGCGCTGTAACTCGTCGATGTCGCCGATGTACTCCACACCCTTCTCGAAGCGGCCGACATAGCGCGGTGCAAACGAGACAAACTCCATCCCGAGGCGCTGCAGCTCGCTGACCACGACAATGTGCTCGGCCGGCTTTGTTGGATAGTCGGTCTCGTCGACGGCGAACTCCACCTCGCACTCGATGCCCTTCTCCATGAGCCGGCGATACATGCCCATCGCGTGCACAATCCCGGGGCCGTACTTGGCCATAGCGCGAAAGACCGACTCCTCCTCCAGCTCGATCGCCTGGTTCTCGAGGTCGATGCGACGCCCGGCGTACCTCTTCATGAAGCTTGCCTGATCAGACTCCAAGCCAGCCCAGTCAAGAGCCTCCACTTTCTGGCTGATGGCAGCAGGGTCGGCGTGCTCAGCCTCGCCATCAACTTCAGCCTTGGGATCCAGGGTGTAGAACACAAAGCCGGCAGCTACGGTGTCATCGATGTCCTCAGGCTGCTCCAGATGATCAGCATCGCCGCCGACTGGATTGGTCCAGCCAGCCTGAAAAGCACCCCACGTGGCGTCATCGAGCACATTGCGCGGCGTACGCCCGCAGCGCCCCATTTCCCTAATGGACTGCTGGGCGAAGACTGGGTTGATTGGCGCGCCGACCGCCTTTAGGGCCCGCACGTGGCCGGGGGTCGCCAACCCGAGCCGGTCGCCGAAGCCGGCCGAGGTGTGCAAGCCGAAACGGGACGGTTTCAGCCAAGGCAGGGCGGACCTCAGCGCGAGGGCGTTTTCGGGCGTAGTCTCCGCGACCAAACGAACCTGGCCATCGACGCGCTCCGTCCTTCCGGTAAAGCCCAGCAACGCTGATTCGTCATCGGCTACCACCAAGAGCCGTTTGACACCATCGACTGACCGTTCCAGCCAATAGGTAGCGCCACCGTAGGAGACTTGCGAATCTGGGTAAGCGCCATCTCGTAGAAGCGCTGTTGCGGAGGGGCTCAGCTCATCAGGTTGGGCAGTCATGGCACCAAGCTAGCAGAAAACGCTTTCTCGGCCATCCGTCTGGACGGAGGTATCAGCAATAACCATCGATGATCTGCGTTCAGGATTTGCCGACCCGCCGGCGAGTGCAGCGCCGATGATGCGCTGGTGGTGGTTTGGCCCGTCGGTGACCCGACAAGAGCTGGAGCGGGAGCTCATCGCAATGGCGGATGCCGGAATCGGTGGGGTAGAGGTGGCGTACGTCTACCCGCTGGCGGCAGCAACTACCGAGTTCGGCTCGGATACGTTCCTGGCAGACCTCCGCTTCGCTGCAGAGCGAGCGCACCAGCTGGGGCTCCGCTTCGACCTCACGCTGGGCAGCGGCTGGTCCTTCGGTGGACCGCACATCACCACAGAGCTGGCCGCGCGGCAGCTGCACTGGGAGCGCCGTGAGGTCGGACCGGGACCCCTGGATGTTCCTGCGGTGTCACAGTTGCCAGGTGATGAGCTGATCGCCGGGTACGTCGGTGCTGGCTCGCTGCAGGAGCAGCCGGCCTCATACCGGCAGCTGCCCGTTGTGGACGGTCGGTTGATGATCGAAGCCGGAACGGGTCCCCGGGTGGTGCTGCTCGGGTACGCCCGCCTCACCGGCCAGAACGTCAAGCGCGCCGCAGCCGGAGCGGAGGGTCCGGTACTGGACCACTACTCCGCCGCCGCTACCGAAACACACCTACGGGCGGTCGGCGACCCGATGCTCGACGCCGTCACGGCTGAGCTGGTCGGCTCTGTCTTTTGCGACAGCCTCGAGGTCTATGGCGCCGACTGGACGCCTGCCTTGCCGGCTGAATTTGCCCGAAGGCGAGGCTACGACCTGCTGCCGGTGCTGTGCGAACTCACCGTTGACGGGCCTGAGGCAGCCCGGCTCCGCGCCGACTATCACCGCACTTTGGTCGAGCTTTACGAGGAGAATTTCGTCACCGTATGCCAGCGCTGGGCGGCCGAGCGAGGCGTGCCGTTCCGAATCCAGGGTTACGGAACACCGCCAGCCACCATCAGCAGCTATCGGTTCGCCGATCTCTTCGAGGGCGAGGGTTGGGGCTGGCGTGGCATGACCCGGACTCGGTGGGCCTCGTCAGCCGCTCACCTCTACGGCCGCAGCATCGCCTCCGCCGAGGTTTGGACCTGGGTGCACTCGCCCTCCTTCCGGGCCACGCCGCTCGACCTGAAGGGTGAGGCGCACGAGCACCTTCTCAACGGCATCAACCAGCTCATTGGACATGGCTGGCCCTACTCACCTGCCGATGCGCCGGGGCTGGGCTGGTTCTTCTACGCCGCCGGTGCGCTCGACGACCGCAACCCCTGGTGGCCGGCGATGCCGGAGCTCGCCACGTACCTGAGCAGACTGTGCTGGCTGCTACGCCAAGGCGAGCCGGTGGCTGACGTCGCGCTATATCTACCGAACCAGGATCTCTTCGCGACCATGGGCCGGGCGCAGGGCGGTTCGCTCGACACCTGGCGTGAGGCACGTCGGCGGATCCCTACAGTTGTCCCGGCGACAATTCGGCAGGCTGGACTGGATTACGACCTGATCGATGACGACGCGCTTGCGATCACGGCGCCGAACCGGTATCGGGCAGTCGTGGTGCCGAATACCACCATGATCTTGGACGGGACCGCGGACTGGCTGCACAACGTGATCACGACAGGCGGCTCGGTGATCATGATCGACTCAAGCGCTCAGGTGCCGGGAGGGGTTGCTGTGCACGCCGAGGGCCTGGCGGATGCGTTGGCCCAGGCCGTCGAACCTGATCTTGCGATCGTGCCTCCGACGCCGGAGATCAGCTTCGTGCACCGGCGCTGTCAGGACGCCGAGGTCTATGTAGTGATCAACACCGGGCCGAGAATTCTTACCTTCGGCGTGGTAGCGCGGACTAGTCTGCGGAACTTTGAGCAGTGGGATGTCATGACCGGCCGCAGGCTACGAGCAGGAGCGGCGGCAGACGGTATCGAACTCACGCTGCACCCGTATCAGGCGAGCGTGCTAGTCCTGACCGATGAGCCGGCCAACACCATGAGCCTTAAGCCCGTCGAAGCGCGTCCTTCGACGGGCTCAGGGCACATGTCGCTGCCGGGCCCGTGGCAGCTCGCGTACGGCACCGAACCGGCGCACCCCGTCGACCTGCCGCATATCTGGGAAGACGAGGCTGGACGGCGGCACTACTCCGGAGCAGCGACTTACACGACCAGCATCGAGCTCGACACCGTCGGTGTTCAGGCATCAATTGACTTTGGCGAGTGCGAGATCTACCACCACGGCACAACAGAGGGCGGCCTGGATGAATCCTCCTATCGGGTGCCGCTGCGCGGTCCGGTAGGCGAGGTCGCCCAGGTCCGAGTGAACGGCATCGACTGTGGCTTGGCCTGGGCTCCGCCGTACCGGTTGGAGATCGGCGACGCGCTGCGCAGCGGCACGAACAAGATCGAGATCATCGTCTACAACACCGCTGCGAACGCGCTCGCCGTGGACGAGCACATCAGAAACTTGGCGGCGGAGAGCGAGGCTCGCTACGGGCGCCGGTTCCGAATGCAAGACCTGAACCATGCCATGGACACTGTGAGATCCGGTCTACTGCGAGTGCCGACTCTTGTTCTCGATGTGCCGTGAGTGCGGCGGCGATTGGCTCCTCGGACCAAGTGATCAGCGAACCGCTTCACTTAACCGCACCGGACCTGTGCTTGCCCGGCGCTCGATCCTGGGTCGGAAGAAGATCGCGTGGCCAGCCGCGCGGTCGTTCAGCAGGTCCCACATCCGATGCCATGCCTGCTCACCGAGTTCTGTGACGGGAACCGATGCGGTAGTCAAAGGGGGAGTCATATAGCGAGCAAACGGGATGTCGTCGAATCCCACCACTGAGACGTGACCGGGCACGCTGACTCCGCGCTCACTGAGAGCGCTGATCAGGCCCATGGCCACAAGATCGTTGAATGCCAAGACCCCGGTCGCAGCGGAGTCCAGCACGCGTTCTGCGGCATCGTAGCCGTCGGCGAAGTTCACACCGCACGGCAGAACTTGGATCGAGGTATCGGGATGATCCTCGAGGAAGTCGTGCACCGCTGCGAGTCGGCGAGCATTCGATGCGCTCTGCGGGGCGCCGGCGAGGTACAGCAGCGAACGATGGCCATAGCCGTAGAGCAGATCAAGCAACTCGCTCAAGGCTGTCCGATAGTCAGCAGCGACCACTGGCGTGCTGGCCGATCCAGCATCACGGTTGACCAGCACAACTGGCTTGAGTTCGGTCAGCAGCGGGCGGAGGTCCGCCTCGGGCATGCGTGGCGCGCAGAGTACGAGGCCGTCGCAGCGCCTTCGGGTCTCCATGGCGAGGATCTTTTCCTCGGCGACCGATTCCGCGGAGTCGGCTATCAAAATGTGGTAGTCGTCCCGCGCCGCAGCACGGCTTAGACCGCGTAAGACGCCATGGAAGGTGGGATTTGCCAGGTCGGGCACAACAACGGCGATGGTATTGGTCTTGCCGAGCACCAGGCCGCGGGCCAGTGGGCTGGCTGAATAGTTGAGCTCCTCCGCCGCTGCCCGAACCTTCTCCGCTAGCGCCTGGTCGACCGATGGGTTGCCATTCATCACCCGCGAGACCGTTGCCAATGAGACGCCCGCTCTCGCAGCGACGTCGGCAATCTGTGGTCTCGGACGAGGTGAGCTCGTCACGTCGGTTCCTTTCCTTGTAGTCAGATCCGCTCCCAGGTAACGTCAGCCGATACCCCGCTCGCTATCGCACAATCCAATCGTGTACCTTTGTGAAAGCGTTTTCTAGTCCATTATGTAACCGATTGCGGTCAGGACTCGGGATGGAAACCACACCTATTTCTCCCACGCGGCTTGTCCTAGTCGGCGTCCGCGGCTTTGGGCAGGTCCACGCCGAGCGGATAGCTCGGTTCGCTGATCAGGGCCTGGTTGAATTAGTCGCCGCCGTCGATCCAGGTGTCGTGCTAGACCCACCGGTCATCTATGGCGTGGACCTGTATGCGGATCTCACCGACGCACTGTCTGCCGTCGGCCCGGTCGACGTTGTGATCATTGCCGCGCCACTTGGCGAGCACTTCCGACTCGCCAAGATCGCCCTCTCAGCGGGCGCAGATGTCTATTTGGAGAAGCCGCCGGTGGCCTCGCTGGACGACTTTAGGTCGCTTCTTCAGGCCGAGCAAGACTCAGGGTGCGTCGTCCAGGTCGGCTTTCAGAGCCTTGGGTCACACGCTCTCCAGATGCTCACCAACGACTCTTTCGGCATCGGACCCATGGAGAGCGTCAACGCGGTGGGCGGCTGGTCACGCACGGTCGGCTATTGGACCCGATCACCATGGGCCGGCCGCCGCAGCTTGGGTGGGAGACCAGTCGTCGACGGGGTGGCTACCAACCCGCTGGCTCATGCAGTGGTCACGGCGCTTGCCATCGTCGGTTGCCGGCGATTGGACGATGTGGAGGCAGTGGAGACCGATCTTTACCGAGCCAATGGCATCGACAGCGATGACACCTCGGTGATTCGAATCCGTACCGCGTCCGGCTTACAGGTGACCTGCGCCCTGAGCCTCTGCGCGCCGGTCGAGCGTGAGCCGCTCATCCATGTTGAAGGAGAGCGTGGTCGCGCCACCTTGTCCTATACCACTGACCGGCTGGAGGTTGAGGCAGCCGGTCAGCGCAGCACTGAGGTCACTACTCGCGTCGACCTGCTCGAGAACCTGCTGGCCCATCGCCGAGAAGGTGTACCGCTCCTGGTACCACTTGTCAGTACCGGAGCGTTCATGCAGGTACTGGCCGCTATCGCGGCTGCCGACGAACCGGTCCGGATCGACCCTCGGGCTATCCAGTGGCTAGGTGAAGATCAAGACCGGCGAGCTGTGGTCGACGATATCGATCACTGGCTGGAGCAGGCAGCGTCGACCGGCCAAACCTTCTCCGAACTCAAGGTGCCCTGGGCACATCGGGATCGGGACACTGTGCTCGTCAAGGCTCAGCTTTCCGAGGCTGAGGTGGCGGCCTACCGCGACGGTCGCGGCACCATACCCACCTCAAGCCCCCGCCCGTATATGCACCCGGTACGGACGCGGGCGGGTGTGGTGGTGTCGGCACACCATCCGGCTGATCATGATTGGCACAACGGTGTCGGCATGGCCATCCCGGATGTGAATGGCAGCCATTTCTGGGGTGGTGGCACGTACGTCCACGGGCAGGGATACCTGCTGCTCGACAATCATGGCGTGATCACCGGTGAGCCGCCGGAGCTTGATGATCATGGATTCACCCAAGAGCTGCAGTGGATCGGTCGCGACGGATCGGTTCAGCTTCGAGAGGTGCGGTCGATCAGCTGGGTCGATATCAATGAGCAAGCGTGGAAGTTGATCTTCGAGTCTGCTCTGGCTGCCGACAGCGGCACGGAGCTCAACTCGCCCGGCAGCAAGGGCCGCGTCGGTGGTGGCTACGGTGGTTTCTTTTGGCGGTTTCCTGCCTGCGACAAGGTAGAGGTCTTCACCGAGCAAGCTCACGGCGAGGACCAGGTGCACGGGAGCGTGGCGCCGTGGCTGGCCTGGATAGCCGACTTCACCGCCGGTCCAGGGGTTAGCGGACCGGCCACCATCGTGATCTCAGCGCCCGATGCCCTGGCTGCCGGCGAACCCTGGTTCGTACGGGTGCGTGACTATCCAGGGCTCGGCTCCGCGCTCGCCTGGGATCGTCCTAAGGTGTTGGCTCCAGACGCAGTGCTGAAGCGCCGCTTTGATGTGGCGGTTGCCGACGGTCGATTGACTGAAGCAGAAGCACGGCAACTGGCTGATGAGCTGATCACATCCCGATCTTGAGCGGGTCATGTGGCCTACTGATGCCGAGTCGCTGATCACTTATCAGCAACAGCTCGCCGGAGCCAAGCCATCGCCGGTGATCTTGGATCCCGGTAGTGTGATCATCGCTGGCTGCTGGGTGTGTTTTCCGCGTGGCGTCGCGGGGCCGGGTACCGATCATGATCCAGCCTGGTGTGCTGCAGTGATCATGTCGGGCGGCCAAGTGATCGAACAGCAGATGATCAGCAGCAGGGTGAGGGCGGCGTACGTACCAGGTCTGATGGCATTACGGATCGGTCCGCTTATGGAGCAGGCGGTTCGGAGGCTGTCCCGCCGACCCGACGTATTGCTGCTGGACGCGACGGCACGTGATCATCCGCGGAGAGCAGGTCTGGCGCTGCATCTGGGCGCTGAACTAGAGATGCCGACCATCGGCGTGACACACCGCCCGCTGCTGGCTTCCGGCGATTGGCCACCTGATCGGCGGGGTGCCACGAGCCCACTTCAGATCGACGACTCAGTAGTTGGTTGCTGGTTGCGGACCCAGCCAGGCGTACGCCCACTGGCGGTGCATCCGGGCTGGCGCGTCGACTTGGTCACCGCAGTGGAGGTCGTCACTTTTCTTACCAGGCGACGTCGTACGCCCGAACCGTTGCGTCGTGCCCGCCAGCTGGCGCGCGGTGCGCGTACCCAACAACAGATGCCAATGGATGCCTCCAAAACCGGGGGAGGGACACTTGACTGATGAGTGGTGATCTTGAGAGCAGGGTTCAGATCCCTGCTGCCGGAGTGATCTTGGACGGCGACCTGGTCCTGCCTGCCAATGCGGCAGGCGTCGTCGTCTTCGCCCACGGCAGCGGCAGCAGCCGGCATAGTCCTCGCAATCGGATGGTCGCGGCGAAGCTGCATGAGGCAGGTTATGGAACTTTGCTGATGGATCTGTTGACTGCGGAAGAAGACGAGATCGACAGCCGGACCCGAAAGTTCCGGTTTGATATCCCGCGCTTGGCGTCCCGGCTGACGGGCGCAATTGGGTGGTTGCGCGATCGTCCCGACACCGCCGGAATGTCGGTGGCCCTGTTCGGCGCCAGCACCGGCGCGGCGGCGGCGCTTATTGCCGCGGCGGAAGTTCCTGATCATGTTCAGTTGGTGATCTCTCGAGGAGGCCGACCAGATCTTGCTGGGGATGCGCTGGGGAGGGTCCAAGCGCCGACTCTGCTGATAGTCGGTGGTCGAGACCTCGAAGTGCTTGATTTGAACAAGGCGGCCGCTGCGCAACTAAGCGGGCCGGTCGAGATCGCCGTGGTGCCAGGTGCCACGCACTTGTTCGAGGAGCCCGGCGCCTTAGATCGCGTCGTTGACCTTGCCGTTGACGCCCTTCGCCGGCACTTGGCTGCACAGCAAGCCAGCAGCTGATCCCGGCAATTCATCAAGACCTGCCTGTTTCACGCGCTCCAGGCGCAGCTGGCCAGATACCTTGCGACCATGCCACTTGATGCCCGTAACCTCGCCACGCTGCGCAACGTCACGACGCGATCGATCAGTGCCGAAAACCTCGACGGCGCCAAGGGCGGCGGCGGCCGCGCCACCGAGGGCACTGGAGCATACGCCGCCCGCGACCTCGGACCGGGGTGGAAGATCTCCCCGTCAATGATCGTCAGCTCCAAAAGCACCTTGCAGATGGCAACGATTGAGGGAGCAGCCGTGATTACCCATATCTGGCTGACGACCGATACCAGTAACTGGCGGACATTGGTGCTGCGGGCCTACTGGGACCACGCGTCCGAGCCGGCAATCGAGGTCCCACTTGGCGATTTCTTCGCCAACGGCTGGGGCCGGTTCGCACAGGTCAGCTCCAGCATGATCGCCGCCAATCCACACGGTGGCTTCAACTCCTACTGGCCGATGCCTTTCCAGCAGTACGCCGAACTGACCGTGGAAAATCTCGGTGATGCCGATGCCATGCTGTACTACCAAGTCACCTTTGAAACCGATGTTGATAGTGACGGGCTCGGCTACCTCCATGCCCAGTTCCGCCGCGACAATCCGCTCCCTATGGGCAACACCCATGTGCTCCTTGATCATGTTGAAGGTCAGGGCCACTATGTCGGCACCTACCTCGCCTGGGGCGTCAACTCATCCGGCTGGTGGGGTGAGGGCGAGGTCAAGGTTTACCTCGACGGCGACGAGGATTATCCAACGATCTGCGGCACCGGCACCGAGGACTACTTCGGCGGCGCCTGGAACTTCGACGTACCGGGCCGTGGCTACACCGAGTTCACCACTCCGTACCTCGGGATGCCGCAGGTGATCCGCCCCGACGGCCTCTACCAGAGCCAGCAGCGCTTTGGCCTCTACCGCTGGCATGTGCTCGATCCCATCCATTTCGCCACCGATATACGCGTCGATATCCAGGCGCTGGGTTGGCAGTCGGGTGGCCGATACCTACAGTTGCACGACGACATCTCCTCGACCGCGCTGTTCTATCTCGACCGGCCAAGCACGAAGCGACCGATCTTCCCGGATGTCGACGCGCTGCAGCCCCGTTGATCGCTGCAAACCAGGTGCGGATGATCAGATGTGGCTACTGGCGGCCGGTGTGCTTGGGATCTGACCCGATCAGCGACGGCGACGCCATCCGATCTCGAGTACTTCAACTGTTGGCGGTTTCTGCGACGCGCCGTTGTTGATCAACCTGGTGAATCTAGGCTCGATGGCGGGCTCATCCCAGGGGCTGAAGGTCTGAAAGATCGTAGGAGACACATCAGGAGTGTGGCGAAGATCGTAGACCAGCTGGTTGTAGGCAATGCGATTGGCGCGCTGTCGGGTTGCCGACATCCAGGAATCCGTGGCCACAAGGTGCTCGACGCGTCGAAGGTCGTCGCACAACTTCCGACGCCGCTCAATAAGCCACAATTCATTTTCCTCGCGGTCGCTATCTTCTGCTTTCTTCCAATGGGTCGCTGCCCAGGCGCTGGCGCACCTGACCAGCCGGACGATGACACGTCGGGGCTTGGGCTCGATGAGGAGGAGCAGGAAGATGAACAGGGTCAGTACGACAAAGGACCCGTCGAGGTGAGGCATACCGATCACCGCCTTACATCGCGAGCCTTCCCGCCCGGCTGTCGGGCGAACCGAGGAGTGCCGCGATGCACGCTCTTCCAGATTGATGCTTTGATGCGTTCCAGACAAGACTCCCAGCAACTCGTTCAGCGGATTTGCCGGACTGGCTCCTGGTGGCCCCAGGCGGCATCCGCAGTGACTGCCGGAGCTTGTAGCCGGTGCGCCAGCGACAGGCAAAGTCGATCAGTCAGTGAGAGCCCTTCACCGCGTCGCCAGCGCGCGGCCGCCCACTCTGCGTCGGACTCAGTGACGTCGTCAACGGATAGACCGTAGCTGGCCAGCAACGCACGCGATAGCGACCAGTCGCGACCGGCCCCACGAATCTTCTGCGCCACCTCAGCCCAGTTAGCTGCGCCACATCGGGCATCACCGCCAAGGTTCTCCTCAACGACGTTGGCACCTTTCTCGTCCTGCAGAAACGCCAAGATCGCGGAGGCGTCCAGCACAACTGTCATACCGCGTCCTCAGCCTCGGCCTGGGCGCGACGGTCGGCCAGCAGTTCATTGACGAGGTCGAGTCCCGCCAACTCGGCTCGGACGCGGGCCTTCAGCTGCTTACGTGTGAGGAGAATGAGGCCATCCGGCGTCTCAATAAGCACTAGAGGCGTGCCGGCGGTCAGCCCCGCGCGCTCCCGCACATCGGCCGGTACTACGATGCGGCCGCGATCTCCCACCACCACATGGTGCGTCCCACTCATGACTGGAGCGTACCATTGCAGGTACCGAAGTGGTACACCGTAGCGCCGCGTATGGGCTAACTGGCTAGACGAGCCTGTTTACGGCACGATTACGATCATCCATCGCCGCCCGACGGGGGACACCGTGTTTGAACTGTTTGTCGTCGTAGCTTTTTTTATCGTCCTCTATGTCTTGTCGTTGAAGCTGAACCCGTACGTGAGGTGCTCTAGGTGCAAAAACAAACCCAAGAGAAAGGCCTGGACGTTCAGCTACGCACACCACGTCTGTTCCAAGTGCCAGGGCACCCTCTATGTCTTGTCGTTGAAGCTGAACCCGTACGTGAGGTGCTCTAGGTGCAAAAACAAACCCAAGAGAAAGGCCTGGACGTTCAGCTACGCACACCACGTCTGTTCCAAGTGCCAGGGCACCGGCCAACAGCTTCGCTTTGGTCGCAGGCTGATCTTCGGGCGACCGGTGAAGGCGGGGGACCGCTAGTAGCGTCGGGTTAGGCCGGGACTCAATCGTTCCAGGTTGTGATCTTGAGGGTCGCTGAGCGGCCGGAACGGTCAACCACAGTGATCAAACTTTTTGTTGTTTCCAAATACGAGGTGCTAACGCACAGCATCGAGCCAACGGTCAGCCGGTTCCAGGGAATCGGCTTGCCCGTGGGCTCCGGATAGTTCAGTGCTGAGCAGCTCTCATATCGTTCTGGCGCCGGCTGGGCGAGCGCGACATACGTCGCACCGGGCTCCATAAGGAGGCCGGATTGCGTCCCGACCAGCGAGGCGTGGTCGGGGTTAGCTTCAAACGACGGGCCTGCTTCGTCGAGAACCACCCTGGTGCCTGGCTTGACAACTACCTGACCCTGTCTCATCACGGTTGGAGTAGCTGAAGGGGCGGTGATCGACGGCTCCCTGAACACCCCCACGGAAAAGGCAATCGCCAAAGACACGATGTAAAGGACGCTCATGCCTCCGATAACGATGGCTACGACCGCGGGAGCCGAGCTGGCGCGCCGGTAGGAACGAATGCCGAGCCACAAACCAAACGGGCCACAAAGCACTGATGCGAGAACCGCCAGATACGCGCTCCGGCGCTCCTCCGCCGAAAGCGGGGTCCTGACGCGATCTGGAGGCGTGGTCGGGCCAGCGGGTTGATTCTGCGGACCTGGCCGCGGCTGCGGCGGGGCCTGCGTGTCAAAAGCCTCCCATGGGTCCCAGGCGTCGTCGTCGGTCAGATCATCGGCACCGGCCCAGGTGGCATGGAACGAGTCGGATGCCGAGGGTGTCGGTTCCGGATCGCGCCGTGCTTTTGCTGCGGGCTGCGAGCCTTGGTCTTTGAGCCAGGCATCATACGAAGCCCGGTCCTTGGATAGCGCATCATGTGCGTCGTTGACTAGCTGCGCAAGGCGAGTCACACCTCCGGTGTCGGAATGCTGGCGTTTGATCGCCGAGCGATAAGCCGCTTCAATCTCCGCCGCCGTGGCAGTCGGCTCAACGCCCAAGATTTCGTAGGCGTTCAACCCTCCCAAGTGCGCGTAGTTCTTCGGCATGTTACGAGCCGACGACGCGGTCCACTGCCAAGCGGTGACAAGTCAGATTCCAATGAGCATTAGCAACCGTATGACCGATCGGCACCTGCTGAGTGCCGACAGCGGCAGTAACGAAGTGGCGGCCCGCGAGGACAAACATGTAAACGTCGAGGTGGTTAGCGCGGCCCGAGTACCAGTACTCGCAACGTCGGACCGGGTCCGTGGAGCTAAAGGGTGCCTGCAAGAGCTCCTGAGCCTTAGGTGGGAGATTCCCGAGCTGCCCAACGTCCCGTGGCGACAGCCCCAGCTGGCTCTTGGGCGGCGGCACGGATGGTCCAGTTTGGGGTGCGGTCTTCGCAGCCGCTACTCCCCGCGCGCCCGGTCGGTGCTCGATGGGAATTGCCTTGTGGGAGCCGGGCAGGAACTCGTAGCGATTCAGCTCATACACTGGCCGCCCGGTGGCGTCGATCCGCGGTTCGGCTACGCAGAATGCCCGGGTGCCAAGGACCACGGCGCGCGGTCGATTTTCACTGGAAAAGGGATCGCTCGACGCGAACCACTCGATCACATCGCCGGCGAGCTCGGCTAGTCGGTCTCGGATCTTCGCCGACAGTGCCGCCCAGCTTTCCTCACGAGTTGGGTAGCGATCGTCCAGTGGCAAACCTGAACCCTGGAACATCGGTGGACGCGGTTCCTTACGCCCGCTCGCCCTGAGGGTTTCGCCCGACGTGGTTCGCGGCTTGGGGAGAGGGTCGCCGGCCTGCGGGATGAGTCCTCTCGAACCGCCCTGGCTCATCGATTCCACCGCCTGATGATCACAAGGAACGAGTCACGATCTCGGTGACTTCGTTGTCATCGAGCTCAATGGGGTTGCCTCGCATGCTACTGGCTCGCTGAGCAGCCTTTACCACCTCCGCAATGTGGTCCTGATCAAGCCCGTACGTTGCCAGTCCGGGGATTGAGAGTGTGGCCGTTAGCTCTTGCAGCCACCCGATTGCGTCCTCGGCTCTGGCATCCGGCCGGCCGGTGAGCAGGGTCGCGACCTCGGCAATGCGCTGCACCGCTGGATGATCAGGGGCTCGCTCGCCCAGTGCACGCAGGTTGACTTCCATCGCTGCGGCGAGTACCGCGGCGCAAACGGCACCATGTGGCGCAGACAGGCGGGCACCTGCCGCGGCCGCGAGGCCATGGACCGCTCCGAGTCCGGAATTGGCGAGACAAATTCCGCTGAGCAGGCTGGCCATTGCCAGGTCTTCGCGTACGCCGGCATCCTCCATCCCATCCTGGTATGCGCGGCGCAATGATCGAGCCGAGCGCCGGATACCGTCCCGGGCCAATGCATCAGTGAACGGGTTGGCACGCTGCGACAGCAGGGGCTCGATGAGCTGGGACAGGGCGTCCATACCGCTGGCAGCGATGGTCGGCTTGGGTACGCCGACGAGCAAGTCAGGGTCGACCAGGGCGACCTTTGGTAACAGCAGGGGACTTCGGAGGCTCGCCTTGACTCCGCCGCCCGAAAGCACCGAATTGCGCGTTACCTCCGAACCCGTGCCCGCGGTGGTTGGTACCGCGATGCACGGCAAGCCTGGTCGCTCGATTGGGCGGCCGGCGCCAATGACCTCAAGGTGATCCATCGGGTCGGTGCCAGATGTTGCCAGCACGGCAACAGCTTTTGCGACATCCAGTGCGCTGCCACCGCCGAATCCCAGTACGGCATCGCAGCCCGTCTCCAAGATCACGTCAACAGCGGCGCGTACCCGCTCGACGGATGGTTCGGTCGCAATCCCAAGCACCACGCTTGAGATGCCGGCCTGCTGCAGTGCCAACCGGATTCCATCAGCTCGCGTTGTGGTCCGACCAGTGACGATCAGTACTCTGCTGCCCCCAAGATCAGCAAGCGCGTCCGGGAGCTCGCTGACCCTACCGGCGCCGAAACGAATATCACCCGGGATTGCGAGCTGGAACTGAACCACTGCGCTACCAGTCCGAGTCCTCGGGGGAGGTATTGACGTACCTGGTGGCCTCGCGGGGTCGGGCCATCATCTGCGCCACGATGTCGCGCCAGCGCTGGTAGTGCCCGGTCTCCTTGTGAGCCGCGGCAGCCTCCTCGTCTCGATAAATCTCAACGAGTACAAAGTGCTGGGGGTCGGCGCGATCGCTCAGCACGTCGAAGCGGACTACACCCGACTCCTTACGACTCTCCATCGCGTTCTCTTCGGTCGCGTCCAGGAAGCCTTGGGTCTGATCGGGTATCACCGCGACGTCCACATGGACGATTAACAGGGAGTTTGACACGAGCCGACCCTATTCGATCGGTTCCCTGACCGATCGGACCTCGTCCCTCTGAGCAGCGTTTGCCTTCTGGAAGACGGCAAACGAGTGTCCAATTCCACTCCCAGACACCTGCCAGCCGTCCTAGGACGAGAAACGCGACACTAGGTCCGTGTCCAAATGCCCATTCCGCACGATCCGGGCCAGTGGAGATTGACACCGCCCTAGTGGCCCGGCTGGTTCGGTCGCAGTTTCCGCAGTGGTCTGACCTCCCGATTACTGCTGCCGAGCCCAACGGCTGGGACAACCGCACGTTCCGGCTGGGCCAGGATCTGCTGGTGCGGCTACCCAGCGCCCGGTCGTACGCCGCACAGGTCCGCAAGGAGCACCGCTGGCTACCGGTGCTGGCGCCGCAGCTGCCGCTACCGATCCCGGTACCCGCCGCAATGGGGGAGCCCGACGAGTCTTATCCATGGAACTGGTCGGTGTATCGCTGGCTCGACGGTGTGCCGGCGAGCATTGCAGCCATCGACGACCTGACTGAACTGGCAGAGACGCTGGCTCACTTCCTGAACTGCCTGCAGCAGATCGATGCCACGGACGGACCAGCGGCCGGGCCGCACAATTTCTTTCGCGGCGGGCCGCTGGAAACCTACGACACCGAGACGCGTAACGCGATCGCCGGCGTACGTCAGCGGATCGACGCCAAATTGGCGACCGCGGTATGGGAAGCAGGCCTGGCGGCGACCTGGCAGGGCACGCCGGTCTGGGTACATGGAGATGTCGCCGCCGGCAACCTGCTGGTGCGAGATGGTCGTCTGGTTGCGGTGATCGACTTCGGCAGCTCAGGTGTCGGCGATCCCGCGTGCGATGTGACTATCGCCTGGACGTTTCTGTCCGGTGAGAGCCGGGAGGCGTTCCGTGCCGCGCTGCCGCTGGATGAGGCAACCTGGGCGCGGGGTCGCGGCTGGGCGCTATGGAAAGCCTTGATCACGTACGCCGGCAACCTCGAGACCGATCCCGTCGTAGCGAGGGCAGCAGGGCACGTGATAGACGACGTAGTAGTCGAATACCGCCGATTGCGGTGGCTGCCAACCATGGTCGAACATGACCACACCACCTGACCTGCTCCCGCATCTGCGCCGGGCCCGCGACCTGATGGACAGCTGCTACGCCGATAACCTCGATGTCGCGATCGTCGCGCAGCGGGCCGGTGTGTCGAAATATCACTTCATCCGCAGTTTCAGGGCGGAGTACGGCCAGACCCCCGCGCAGTATCTCGCGCACCGGCGCATCGAACGCGCCCAGGACCTGCTGCGTGCCACGAACCTGACGGTCACAGAGGTTTGCATGTTGGTTGGTTACACCAGCCTCGGGTCGTTTAGCACGAAGTTCCGATCCCTCGTAGGTGAAACGCCGTCGGCGTTCCAGCAGCGTTATAGCGGCAAGGGTGTCCCGCACATTCCGGGGTGCTACGTATTCATGCGCGGATTCCAGGAGAGAGCAATTCCGGAGAAGTCAGCCGACGGTTCTGGTCGCTAACGTTCGAGCCATGATCACCAATGTCTCCCTGGTAACCGTCTACGTGACCGACCAGGACGAAGCCAAGAGGTTCTACACCGACGTACTCGGATTCGACGTCCGTACCGACGCCACATTGGGCGACTACCGCTGGGTCACGGTCGGTCACCCCGATCAGCCCGAGCTGGAGGTCACGCTCATGCTGCCGGGCCCTCCGCTCGACGACGAGATGGCCGATGTGGTACGGCGTGCGCTCGCCAAAGGCCGCATGGGCGGTCTCGGCCTCAGAGTCGACGACTGCCAGAAGACCTATGAAGAACTCAGTGCCAGGGGCGTGGAGTTCCCCCAGCCGCCATCCGACCGGCCGTACGGCGTAGAGGCGGTTATGCGAGACAACAGCGGCAACTGGCTCGTCCTGGTCGAGCCCAAGCCTGGTGAGTAGCTGGCACTAAAGGTCGATGGCTCGGCTTGCAGACTGGAGATATGACCGAGCACACGACCAGCACAGAGCAAGGTGTAACGCCAACTGATGATCAGGAGCTGAAGGCTCTGTTCCAGCGGCTGTGTCAAGCCTGGACCAACGGGGACGCGGCTGCCTACGGTGCCTGCTTCACCAGCGACTGTGATTACGTCTCCTTCGATGGAACGCGGGCACATGGGCGGGACCAGGTGATCGAGTCTCACGACAAGCTGTTCCGCGGGGTGCTATTCGGTTCGGCCCTGGTCGGCGACGTGGAGTCGATTCGCTATGTCGCTGACAATGTGGCCGTGCTACATGGCACTGGTTCTGTCCTTGTCGCCTGGCGTTCCGAACTACCGAAGCGCCGATCTACTCGAAACACGGTGGTCTGCGTACGCGGGCCGGAGGGCTGGCGTTTCAGCGCCATTCACAACGGTCGGGTACGACCCGTGCAGATACCGGAGCCGAACTCCTTTCCGGCACGGTTCGCCCGGCGACTAGTTGGACTTGCCGCTCGGGCGGGTATCGGATGGGCGGCAAAAAATTCTGCCCGTCAAGCTCCCAACATGCCTGAGGCCTGAACTGATCCTCACGAGATGAGTCCTGTCTCGCAGTTGCCGGCTGATGGTCGAGCTGGGACGGACAAGTCGTTCCGACCTCGTCGACGTCGGCCCGTCCGCCGGGTAGTGATCATCTTTCTGGCCGCCGTCCTGGTCAGTGTGCTCGCTGCTGTCACCGTGATCGGCTTGGCCGGGCTCAGCGGGTCGGTTGCGTGGTCAGTGGCCGGCGGAGTCTTGGCCGCCGTATTGACCTCATGGCTTATCGGGTTTCTCATCTGGCGTCGTGACCCCGCCCATGCCTCGCGGCTCCGTCGCCTCATCTTTGGCCCGCTCATCATCCTCGGCTGCGCCGCGCTGCTCAGCCTGAGTTGGCTTTACCCCGGCACCGGGAGTGTGGGTCCGGACCCCGTCGCAGGTGTCGAGTGGCTTAACCGGCCCGATGGCACGCGACTGGCACTGCACGTCAGCCGTGCTGCCGCGGCAACACAGCCGCCGATCATCTTCGTACATGGCGGGCCTGGAGTGGCCGACATGGCGCATGATGCGCCCGCCTTCGCCGCCCTGGCCACCGATCGGGATGTCTATGTCTACGACCGAGTCGGAACGGGCGCCTCCAGCCGTCTCGCCGATCCCACCGGCTACACGACCGCCAGGGCGGTGGAGGATCTGGAGGCGGTGCGCGCCCACACTCGCGCGCCTCGGGTCGTACTCCTTGGACATTCATGGGGTGCTCGAATCGCCGTAAGCTACGCCCAGGGACATCGTGATCATGTCGCGGCATTCGTGCTGATTGCGCCTGGGGACCTTCCACTGGAGGGTGCGGATGTTCCGCCGGGCGACCTAACCACCCGGTTGGAAACCCCGGAACTTGTCAAGGAATACCTTCGGCTACTTGGGCCGCGGAATCTCTTCGCGTACGCGCTGACGAACGCCGATCCGCGGGTGGCGCATAGCGTGGCCGGAGATCGGGAAATGGATCGGCGCTTCTCTGTGATCTATCGCGAATCAACGCCTGCCTTGTTCTGCGACAAGCGGCTCACAGACCGTGTCGGCACTACCGGAGTTGGCTATTACGCCCATTACGTCCCGCAACTGCATCCGGATCCCGCCGACGTACCGCTCCACCTCGACCAGCTCGCCATGATCAAGGTTCCGGTGCTGGTGATCAAGCCGGCATGCGATTACCTGCCATGGTCTGCGGTCGTCGGCTATCGTCGTGTGTTCCCTCAGACGCAATTGGTAATGATCCCTGATGCCGGCCATGTCACCTACCTAGAGCAACCAGCGCTGTACATCGACCTTGTGCAGGCCTTCCTGACCGGCCAGCAACTACCGCTGCCGGTCATCGAGGAGACCACGGTCCCTGAGGGTTACCGCGGTACTAGGTGACGCCTATGCGCAAGTGGTCAAGAACGACACCTCCGCGCGCCGGAGACCGGTCGGCTCTGACCACTTTCCGGGGGTAGGTCTGGCACCGGGACGGACCAGCAAGCCCGGAGTGCGGTGTCAGGATCAGCAGCCTGGAATGCGCCGGATCACATAACCGCGCTGCTTCAGGATGCTGATGATCTTGGGTAATGCGGCGACGGTCTGAGAGCGGTCGCCGCCGCCGTCGTGCATGAGCACGATGCTGCCTGCCTGAACTGCCGGGCCAGTGGCTCGGGTGACGATCTGTGTGGTGCCAGGTCGGTTCCAGTCCAGAGTGTCGGTCGTCCACAGCACCTCACGCAGACCCTGTTGGGTGACGATGCGATGAACGCGCGGATCAGTGGCGCCAAAGGGTGGCCGTACGCACGGGCTTCGGGGACCGCGGGCAAGTTCCGATTGGATTTGCGCCTGGGTCAGCGTGGTCAGATCGTAGTGGCTGTACGTGTGATTGCCGATGTTGCTGCCTTGGGCGCGCACCTGCGCTGCCACTGCCGGGCGTTTGGCTTGGCGGAAACCGACTTCGAAGAAAGTGGCCGTGGAGCCGGTGGATCGCAGGATATTGAGAATTGCTGGGGTGTACTCACTGGGTCCGTCGTCAAAAGTTAGGTAGACCACGTCGCGGTGTTTCGCATTCGGAACCGGCGCCGGCTGGAATTTCTCATCGGTCGCCCGATTCGGCCCAGATCGAGGCGTGTGCGGCCTCGGCGATGGTGTCGCGTCTCTCCTCGACGAGCGCGCAGCCGAGCTATCGGCGGTGCGGGGTGCAGATGCGACGGCGGGCGGTGATGCACTGACCGAGCCGGTGCGCACGGTGTGTTCGCCAGTGATCACAGCGACGAGGAACAGCACGATCACGGCAAGCAGGAAGCTAATGGATGCTGAGAGCCGGCTCATGGCGAGCCGGATTGATGCTGCGACAAACCACGACCCCCGAGCGCGCGCGGTTCAAACGTCGGCGATAGAAATCCGACTTCCTCAAACTACGTCGAGATCGCACTCAGCGCAGGAAATGCTAAACAGCTGTCCATCCAGCAAGATCACTGGCCTTCTTGGTACCCGTTCGGATAAACCACGGACTTGAGGCTGTTGGGATCCTGATCACTCTCCAGCGCTTCGGCTGCTCGCTCCAGGCCGAATCGTCCGGTCACGAGTGAGTCGAGGTCGACGGCACCGCTGGACACCATATGTATGCCTGCCGGCCAGGTGTCGGTGTAGCGGAATATGCCGGTCACGGTGATCTCGAGGTTCTGAATGTGCTCTATAGGCAGGCTCATTTCGGTTGACCCGACACCCACGAGTACGGCGCTGCCAGCTGGGCGTACTGCCTTGATGCCTGACATCACCGCCGCCGGCGCACCGCTGGCGTCGACAAAGGCATTGACATCAAGTCCGGCAGTCGCAATGTCGGTCTCGCGAGGATCGAGTGCCTGGCTGGCGCCATAGCTCAGGGCGCGCTCCCGGCGCTCGGGCACCAGGTCAGTGATGATGACCTCCGCTGCTCCGAAGGCCCTTGCGGCTTGAGCGCAGATGATTCCAATCGGCCCGGCGCCCGCGATCAGCACGCTCCACCCGGGCGCGACCCCGGCTTTCCGCATAGTGGTGACCGCTACGGAGAGCGGCTCCAACAGCGCAGCAGCCTCATCCGACATAGAGTCCGGCACTTTATGGGCGAACTCGGTTCGGATCACGCAGTACTGCGCGAACGCTCCATCGATGGGTGGTGTTGCGTAGAACTGCATGTTCGGGCAGAGGTTGTACCGACCAGCGCGACACTCACGGCACTTCCGGCAGTTCTTCTGCGGCTCGATCGCTACCCGTTCACCGATTCTGCTCTCCGGCACCTCCTCGCCGACCGCCACAATCCGGCCAGAGAGCTCGTGACCCAAGATCAAGGGACCGGTGACGACGAAGCCGCCGATCCGACCATGCCGGTAGTAGTGAGTGTCGGAGCCACAGACCCCAACAGCAGCCACTTCAACCAGCACCTCATCGCTGGCCATCGGGGGTGTCGGGACCTGCTCAATGCTGAGCGTCTTGATGCCGGTAAGCAGACTGGCGCGCATGCGGTCCGGAATGGTGGTCGACGTTGCGGTGGCGGTCTGAGTCATGGCAGTAGTCTCAACGAATGGTGTAGCCGCCATCAACTAGTAGATCCGCGCCGTTGATCATCTTTGCGGCATCACTTGCCAGGAACACGGCGACCGCAGCGATCTCCTCGGGCTCGGCAAACCGATGGTTGGGAATCTGCGCCTTCAGCGCATCACCTTCCGGGTTGTCCCAGAGTTCCTTCGCAAGTGGGGTCATCACCACCGTGGGACTGATGGTGTTCGCTGTCACCCCGCGGCCGGCCCATTCCAGGGCAAGCACCTTGGTGAGCCCTACCACGCCGAACTTCGACGCGCAGTACGCAAGGTGCCCGGGCAGGGCAACCGTCGCCGCCTGCGAGGCCAGACTGATCACCGTGCCACTGCCCTGGGCAAGCATGATGCGACCCACATGCTGACTGACCAAGAAAGCGCCGCGCAGGTTGACAGCCATGGTTTGCTCCCAGACCTCAACCGTCAACTCCTCGGCTGGGGCGGTTAGTGCTATGCCGGCGCTGTTGACCAGTACATCGATACGGCCGAACCGTGCACTGACGTTGCTGACCGCATCGGCGACAGATTGCTGGACGGTCACGTCGCAGCCGATGGCAGCGGCTGCACTGCCTTCGCTGACCTTCTGGTCAGCTGCCTCAGGCGCTTTATCGAGCACCACTACGGTGGCGCCCTTGGCAGCGTACGCATCGACGATCGCCGAACCTATTCCAGAGGCGCCGCCGGTGACGAGAGCGACTTTGTCAGCAAGCGAGAAGTCATAGAGCTGCGACGTCATATCGGCACCTTTCGTTATTGGCGAGCTGGCGGACAGTTTCGCTGCCAATGCGTCCAGCAGCGCCGGTCGGCAGCACCGGTCTGCGGTTGAAGCCGATCACCGGTCCACCCTCTCAGTTCAGGGCGCACTACACTGACCTTCCGCATGTTCAGGCCACTTCCATCCGTTCCAGATCATCCCGCGCTCGAGGAAGAGATCCTCAGCTGGTGGGACGATCGTGGCATCTTCGAACAGCTGCGTGAGCGTAATCGCGGCGGCCCAATCTGGAGCTTCATCGACGGTCCGGTGACTGCCAACAAGACACTCGGCGTACACACCGCATGGGGCCGCACGCTTAAGGACGTTTTCCAGCGTTACAAGGCACTTTGCGGTTTCCAGCAGCGCTATCAGAATGGCTTTGACTGCCAGGGTTTGTGGATCGAAGTCGGCGTCGAGCGGGAACTGGGTCTCAACTCCAAACGGGAGATCGAGGAGTACGGGCTGGCCGAGTTCGCGCGTAAGTGCCGGGAGAAGGTCGCCTGGTCTGCAGCAGAGCTGATTCGGGGCTCAAAGCGCCTTGGCCAGTGGATGGATTGGGGCAACGACTACTACACCTTCTCCGACACGAACATCTCCTACATCTGGCGTTTCCTCAAGATCGTCCACGAGCGTGGCTGGCTCTACCGCGGTCACCGATCCACCGAGTGGTGCCCTCGCTGCGGGACCTCTATCTCGGCGCATGAGCTTGTCGGCAGCTACGAGGAACGCACGGATCCATCGCTCTTCATCCGCTTTCCGCTGCTCGACCGGCCCGGTCAGTCACTGGCGGTGTGGACGACTACGCCGTGGACGCTGCCGGCAAACGTCGCCGCGGCCGTTCATCCCGAAAAGGTGTACGGCCTCCAGGAGGATGGCGAGTGGGTGGCGGTTGAGCGCTACCCAGACGCGACATTCCTGGAGCGGCGCCGCGGATCTGAGCTCGTCGGGTGGCGGTACGAGGGACCGTTCGATCACTTGCCGGCGGCTCAAGGCATCGAGCACCGAGTCATCGGATGGGATGAGGTCTCGATGGAGGAGGGAACTGGTCTGGTACACATCGCGCCTGGGTGCGGTGCGGAGGACTTCGAGCTGTCCCAGGTGTACGACCTTCCCGTGATCACTCCGGTGGACGAAGGCGGCCGCTTTTACGATCGCTTCGGTTGGCTGCACGGGCTCTCGACGTCGGAGTCGGCTGAGCAGATCGCAGCCGACCTCGCCGGACGCGGGCGCCTGATCTCGGCCGATGAATACGTGCACCGCTACCCGTTCTGCTGGCGCTGCCACACGCCGCTGATCTTCCGCATCGCCGATGACTGGTTCATTTCGGTGGATGAAGTCAGGCCGCGACTGCTCGAGGCCAACGCCACCATCGAGTGGACGCCGGCGTACTTCAGCAAGCGAATGGATGACTGGCTGCGCAATATGGGCGACTGGAATATCTCCCGGCGCCGCTACTTCGGCCTGCCGTTGCCGATTTTTCCCTGCGACTGCGGCCACATCACCGTGGTCGGATCTCGAGACGAACTCGAAGAGTTGGCAACGGCCGGGATTGATCAACTTCAAGAGCTGCACCGCCCATGGATTGACGCTGTCGAGATCCGCTGTCCGGCCTGCGGAAAGGAGGGCGTGCAGCGGATTCCGGAGATCGGGGACGTTTGGCTCGATGCGGGCATCGTGCCCTTCTCAACGCTCGGCTGGGAGAACCCGGAGTGGATCGAGAGCGGTTACGGGAATGGCGCTGCCAACGGCCTGACTGGCGCCGATCTGCCCGATCACGCCTATTGGGAGAAGTGGTTCCCGGCCCACTGGGTCTCCGAGATGCGTGAGCAGATCCGTCTCTGGTTCTATTCGCAGCTCTTTATGTCGGTATGCCTGGTCGATAGAGCACCGTTTCGGTCCGTCCTCGGATACGAGAAGATGCTCGACGAGCACGGGCGCCAGATGCACGGCTCCTGGGGGAACCTCATCGCAGCCGAGGAAGCGTTCGCTCGTATGGGCGCCGACGTCATGCGCTGGCAGTACTGCGATCAGCCGCCCGACCGTGACCTGCACTTCGGCTATGGCCCGGCGCATGAGATCAAGCGCAAGCTTCTCACCTTCTGGAACTCGGTCGGGTTCCTTGTCAGGTACGCCAACATCGAGGGCTTCCAACCGAAACTTGATGATCTTGCTTCCGGACCGGATGGGATTGAACTTCGCCCACTCGACCGTTGGCTCGTGGCGCGAACCAACAAGCTGGTTGCCGACGTGACCTCCGCTCTCGAGGAGCAGCTCACGTACCGGATTATCGCCGCCTTTGAATCTTTTGTTGACGACCTCTCGAACTGGTACATCCGCCGCTCCCGTCGCCGCTTCTACGACTACGACGACGCGGCGTTCCGGACACTGTGGTTCGCAGTGGTGACGGGATTGCGGGTGATCTGCCCGGTCATGCCGTTCCTTGCGGACCACTTATGGCGAAACCTGGTGGGCGAGGTTTGCGAGGGCGCACCGGAGAGTGTCTTCCTCGCGGGGTGGCCGGAGGTCCGAGAGCCTGATGAGCGGCTCCTTGCCGAGCTTGCGGAGGTACGTCGCATTGTGGAGCTCGGTCGGGAGGCACGTAGTACGGCGGGCGTCAAGCTGCGCCAGCCGCTGCGGCGGGTGTATGTACGCGGCGCGCAGCTCGCCAGAGATCATGCCGAAGAAATCGCCGAGGAGCTACGCGTAGACGAGGTCGGATTTGATCAAGGGCCGGTGGCTCAGGTCCGACTCTTGCCCAACTTGCGACTGCTCGGTCCGCGGTTGGGGCCCAAAGTGCGTGAGATCAAGGCCTCGCTAGAGCGTGGTGAGGCCGAGGAGCTTGGTGACGGGCGGATTCGGGTCGCTGATGTCGAACTCGAGGCGGATGAAGTGATCCGAGGCGAGCGCGTCGAGATCGCAGGTTGGGCGATCGCTAACGACATAGCGCTGTCGGTCGCTGTCGATACCCAGCTTGACCCCGAGTTAGAGCTCCGGGGCCGGGTCTATGAGTTGATTCACACCGTCAACACGATGCGGAAGGATGCCGGATTCGAGCTCACCGACAGGATCGTCCTTACCCTGCCCGACGGCGACGACCTGCTGCGTCACGCAGATTGGATCAAGTCCGAAACGCTGGCGACGCGCATCGAGCCCGGCGAGACGCTGGCCATAGCGAAGGCGTAAGACTGCCAGCTTGCGTTCGAGGGCTGTTACGTGATCATCCTCATTCAGGCACAGCTCTGGCCTGGACCTGCTCTGTCGGTTCGACCAACGACGGAGCAAATCCACGGCTGAAGGAACGGCCGCGCAGCCGGCGATACCCAACCACAGCCAGAGTGAGCAAGATCATGGCGGGGATGTACTGCCAACCGCCCGGGACCGCGCTCAGCTGACCGGAGGCGTTGAACGAGGCGTGCAATAGACCAATGGCGAGAATGCTGCCGCCGGAATCGATCAGCTGGGTGCCAAGCAGGTATCGGAAGAACGGCGCAACAAGAGCGATCAAGCCGAGCTCTACCGCTGCCTCCTGCAAGGTGGGCTGCCCGGCAAAGGCGAGCGGAATGTGGATCACGAAGAAGGCAATCGCGGTTAGCAGAGACCCGATCAACAGGCCATGCCAGGCCATGAGTCGGCTCTGCACAAAGCCGCCCCAGGCGGTCTCTTCCCACAGGTTGACGATCAGCAGGCCGAAGATAAAGGTCCGGAAAAGATAGGAGCCGAGCAGGCCGAGCCAGCCCTCGGATGGAGATTGCAGGGTGCCGGTTAGCGCCCCGACCAGCAGCGTCAACAGCGGCATGGCGGCCACCAGGACTACGAACCGCGCAAGGCCCATCCGCCAGCGGATAGTTCCGGCGAACAACCGACGTACGCCGGGGCGTCCCTCGCTTAGCCCAGTGATCAAGGTCGCGGCGCAGAGCAGCACGATGACCATGAACAAGATGCCGGGCGAGACGTCCTGGCCGGCGACCAGCAGTGCGGTTGTCACCGGTAATGACAGGCCCAGCGCGATGACGAGGAACATCGCGATCGGGCGGCGTCGCGCGAGTACACGAATTGGGCTGGGCGGGCGGTCATTGGTCTCGGGCATGGCGACAGTTCGATCCTTGCAGGAAAGCGCCAGCAGATTGCAAGTCTGAATCGATTCAGGATGAAGACGTCGGCGCCGATGAAAATCTGCCGACAGTTTCTGGGAGCTGTTCAACACCGCAATCAATAGATTCAGGCCCGGCCCAGCCCGCGGTCGCGGGCCAGCACCGCGGCTTCGGTGCGACTAGCGACGTTGAGCTTGTTGAAGATTGATGAAGTGTTGTTGTTCACCGTCTTCAATGAGAGCCCCAGTCGGTCTGCAATGGCGGAGTTGGACAAACCGTGGGCAAGCAGCTTCAGTACGTCGTGCTCGCGTGGCGTCAGCTGAGGAAACGGGTCGTCCTCGGCTGATGGAGCGCCGAGTCGGGCGAGCACCCGCTGTGCGACGGCAGGTCCGAAGATCGCCTGACCATCCGCGACCGCAGTAACTGCCCGCAGGATCTCCTCCTTGGTCGCACCCTTCAGCAAGTAGCCGCGAGCGCCGGCGCGCATGGCCTTGGTCATGGTGAGCTCGTCGTCGCTCATCGTCAGTACGAGCACGGCCACCTCAGGCGCCACTCGGTTGATCTCCGCGGTGGCACTGAAGCCGTCGGTGTCAGGCATGGCAAGATCCATGATGATCACATCAGGCTTGTCGATCACCGCCGCCTTGATCGCCTCGCGACCAGTGCCTGCCTCGCCAATCAAGTCGATGTTGGGATATTCGGCAAATAGCGCGCGCAAACCATCCCGAACCACAGGATGATCATCTGCAACCAATACCTTGATCATCGGCTGTCCCGCAGCGGGAGCGTCGCAACTACCCGACCGCCGTCGGCTGTCGGCCCCGCTTCGCAGGCACCACCGATCTCTGCGGCTCGGCTCTTGATCGAGGCCAGCCCCAGTCCGGCTGCCCAAGGTGCGGTAGAAGTGCCGTTATCCGTAATGATCATTCGAAGAGTGCCGTTGTCGGTGATCAGCTGCACCGAGGCAAGCTTTGCATTCGAGTGCCGGACGACGTTGGTCAACGCCTCTGCTGCGATGCGGTAGGCAGCCACCTCCACCGAAGAGGGCAGTGCGGGTAGGGATTCGGGCGCATCAATCACTACTTCGACCGGGCTGAATCGTCGGCCCTCCTCCCGCAGCGCCCCCACCAGGCCCAGCTCATCCAAGGCGGCTGGTCGCAGTCCGTAAGCGAGCTGGCGTACGGCTTCAACGGACTGCCGTAGCTGATCAGCTAGCTCGGTTGCCAACGACTCGGCCCGCTCCGGCCGGTGCCGCGCGGCAAGGGCAATGCCATCGGCCTTGAAAGCCGCACCGGTGAGCAGCGGCCCGAGACTGTCGTGGAGTTCGCGGCGCAGGCGTGTCCGTTCCTCTTCGGCAGCGTCGATAACTCGCTCCCGTGAGGCTTTCACATCCTCGGTGAGCGCTTGGGCATGCAACACGATCGCCAGCGGAGCGGCCATGACATCGATCACTCGCTGATCCGAGCGAGAGAGCTGGCGTTCGCCGTGGCGTGGGCCGACGATCAGGGCACCCATCGGTGTGCCGTTATAGACCAGCGGCCACGTTTGGGATGTGGCTTGCCGTTCACCGCTTTCAACGATTCCGTCCGGTTCGCGTTCAATGGCCACATAACTCAACCGGAGGGTATCGCGCAGCGCATCTGCCACACCGCCAAGATCATCGCCAGCTAGCTGCTGACCGACCGCCGACACTGCGGCCACTGGGTCGCGCCGGGTGCCATAAACCGCACGGTCGACCAGGCGTTGCAGGCGGATCCGGACCGGATTGAAAGCCAGCGCGACAGCAAGCGCGGCTATTACCGGCGCCCCGAGGCCTCGAAGGATGCGATCCAGCACCGCAACAAGCCCGATGTAGACCGCAATCACCGCACCGGTGAGCAGCACGTACACGATGAGCCGCGAGACAACGATCCGCACGTCATAGAGGCCGTGCCGCAGTACTGCGATGGTGACGCCGATCGGGATCAGCGGAAAGCTCAGAAGGATCAGGATGTAGCGACCGATTGGGACGTCGTCTTGGAACACCAAGGGCACGTTAATGAGGACGACCAGAATGACCGCGACCAGCAGCCACAACACCTGCTGGCGAACGGTCTCCGTGCCTTTGATGAACCGCACGACCAGACTGGCGATCGAAGCTACAAAGATGGGCAGCGCGAGGTTCTGCGCAATTCCCTCTGTGACCGCCCACCATGGCGCGACGAGGAAAGACGAGGCGCCGTACTCGAGCGTCGGACCGACGAACATATTGCCAAGCAGTGCGGCGGCGACTGTTATCCAGCAAAGCACCCACCAATGTCGGCTCACCGGCTTCCCCGTCGGGAACAGTTGCAAGATCAAGGGAAGGCAACAGAAGACCCCCCACGACCACGAGAACATGTACACCGTCACCAAAAGGCGCAGCCCGAACTGCGGCCAATCGTGTGCGGCGCCATAGATCATGAACGGAGTCGCCGCCGCGGTGAGCAACGGGGCAATACCCATGATCAAAAACAGCCAGCCGATTGGGTTATCGGGCTTGGCACGTGCGATCAAGAGGCCACATGGTGCCGCCGACAGACCGATCGCGGTGTTGGTGATCAAGTAGTTGGCCCAGGCCGTCTCGACGTCGATTCCGAGCAGCAGCGCGCCCACCACGGCGAATCCGGCGAGTAGCACGGCGAACCCGAAGAGTGCGTACGCCACCACCGTGGACCGCTTCGGCATGCACTCATGATCCCGCCTCGAACTCCCTGCCACCAGGGAGCTGGCTCCTCAACCACCCGGGCAGCGTCCCGGGTGAGCCAGCAGGAATCCTCCTGCTGGGCCGGCTCGGGCGGCGGCAGGGTGCAGGAACAGACAGTTCCCTAGGCCCAGGAGGTCACCATGTCAGTTACCGAAGCTAGCAAGACCAAGATCAAGAACGGGAGCGGCCGAGTGCGCCGGATCCGCGACATCCGGACTTTTCAGCGGTACCTGGCCGCCGTAATCCTGCCCATCCCTCCGACCTGTATCGCAATCGGGCGACTCTTTCAGACCGACGACACCGACACCAGACGGACGCTGGACCTGGTCGCCGCCAATCCCGACCGGCAGTTCACCTTCGCCTTGCTCGGGTTCATCTCGCTGGTATGCGTGATTCCGGCCTTTCTGGCGGCTGCCCGGCTCTCCCGGCGTCGGCGGCCGGTGCTCACCACCGTCGCAATCGCGGTGAATCTTATGGGTCTCATCGGGGCATTCAGTCTCTTCGCGATCGACAACCTCTACCTGATCGGGGCCGCACTGCCGGCTGAGCAACGTGACGTCGGTGCCATCGTGATCGACGAAATGTGGTCGACGGGGATTCCGGGATTTGGCGCCAATCTGTTCGTTCTGGGCCATTTCATTGGCACGATCTTGATGGGTCTGGCGCTGCGCGGCAGCGTTCCGACCGTTGGGTGGCTGGCGATGCTGCTGACTACGCCGGTGCACTTTCTGGCCTTCGTGTTCTTGCAGATGCCCGCTCTGGACATGGCTGCCTGGCTGCTTATGACGCTTTCCTTCGTCTACTGCGCGGTAAAGATCATCAAGACGCCGAACGACGAATGGGACCTGCCGCCGATCGGCCTGTCCAATAGTTCGAGGATCTAAGCGCTCTTCAGAACTAGATCACTATCAGCGACAAAGGTGGGGGCAACGACCCTCACCTTTGTTGTGCCAATCCCGTTGTGCTGCCTACCCGCCAGCTTCGCTTGACTCATAGGGTAGTAGCCATCCCGGGCAGGGAGCGAGATGAGTCTGCGTGGTTTGCTGGGGATCCGGACGCGGCAATTGAGGCCCGCGAACGAGCACACGCCGGGTACCTGGGGCAGGGGGACAAATGCCATGCGGCAGAGATAGCTTTGCAACTTGCCCTTGATCATTTTGAGCGTCTGGAAAGCGCCGTCGCAAGCGGATGGCTGGGCAGGGCCGGGAGACTGCTCGATCAAACTCCCAACGAATGCCCGGCGCATGGATGGCAGGCGCATACCCTCGCCTATCTTGCGCTCCGCGTGCGTGGCGATACGGAGGAAGGACTGCGTCAGGCGCGGCTGGCGCAGGAACTAGGTGAACGGCTCGGCATACCCGCTATCGAAGCCCTCGGGCTGCACGGCCAGGGCCGCGCCCTGATAGACCTTGGCAAGATCGACGAAGGCCTGGCCCTGATCGATGAGTCGGCTGTGGCAGCCATCAGCGGCGAGTTGGACTCGCTGACGACCGGAAAGATCTACTGCGGCACGATCAGCATCGGTCGTAGCCTTGCCGACTGGCGGCGCGCAGTTGAGTGGGCCGATGCTGCGGAGCGGTGGTGCCACCGGCAGAAGGTCTCGGGATTTCCGGGAATCTGCCGAGTGTTCCGCGCCGAGATTATGGATTTCCGAGGCTCCTGGGCCGACGCTGAGCGGGAGGCGAAGCGTGCCTGCGAGGAACTCGGCGGGTACGACCTACTGGTTACCGGTAGGGCGATGCAGCAACGGCGATGACGAGTCTGCGCCATGCGGTCGAGCTATGGCACGAGCTTGGTACTCCTTATGAGACGGCTAAGGCACGCACGGCGCTCGGCGAGGCTTTGCGTCATGTTGGTGACGAGAATGCCGGGCGGCTTGAGTTCGAGTCCGCCAAGGCGGCTTTCGAACGTCTTGGTGCCCTTCCGGACGCAAAACGTGTGTCCCAGAGACTCGGCGAGGAGCAAGGCATCGCCGCGCGAGCCGGCGAGCGCGTGACGAGGACGTTTGTGTTTACCGACATCGGTGGCTCAAGAGCATCGCCGCAGCCATGGTTTCGCTCCCCAGGTTCGTATCGGACTGCACGAGGCGGAAGCCACCACCCGCGCCATTGACTTTGCCGGACGGGGTGTCCATGAGGCCGCTCGAATTGGCAGCCTTGCCGCTGGCGGGCAGATTCTTGCCAGCGCCAAGACTGTGCAGAGCGGCAGCATGCGCTTTCCGATATCGGCGCCGCGTACGGTCAGCCTGAAAGGCGTCTCGCAGCCGGTCGATGTGGTGACAATCGAGTGGACGTGAGCCGTCGTTAACGACCGCTCACCGTAACAACTCAGCCCGTTCGGTACGTCGGTCCGAGCGTCAGCTTGGAACCCGAAGTAGCAGAGCCTCGCCCTGCCCGCCACCGCCACACAGCCCGGCTGCGCCCAAGCCGCCACCACGCCGCTTGAGCTCCAGGGCGAGGTGCAGTGCGATCCGGGCGCCGGATGCACCGACCGGATGGCCCATGGAGATGGCGCCGCCATTGACGTTGACGACGTCTTCGCCGATCTCCAGCTCACGCATCGACTGAATGGCCACCGATGCAAACGCCTCATTAATCTCGAAAAGATCAACGTCGTTGGGAGTGAGGTTCGCCCGGCTCAAGGCCTTGCTAATGGCGTTAGACGGCTGGGAGAGCAGCGATGGGTCCGGACCGGCTACGTTGCCGTGCTCACCGACCTCAGCCAGGATTGGCGCCCCCAACTCTTCAGCCTTGGCCCGCGACATGACCACCACAGCGGCAGCACCGTCGGAGATCTGCGACGAGGATCCAGCAGTCACTGTGCCGTCGGCGGCGAACGCCGGACGCAGCCTTGCCAGTGTCTCCGCCGTAGTGTCCGGACGTACGCCCTCGTCGTCGCTGACCATCACCGGATCGCCTTTGCGCTGCGGCACCGCCACCGGCACGATCTCGTCGTCGAACAGGCCGTTCTTCTGCGCTTCCGCGGCCCGGCCATGTGACCCGGCAGAGTATTGGTCCTGATCCTCCCGGCTGATGCCGCGCAGCTTGGTGTAGGTCTCGGTTGCCGCGCCCATGCCCAGCTGATCGAATGCACAGAACAGCGCGTCGTGGGCGGTGGCGTCGACAATCTCGGCATTGCCGTACCGGTAACCCGCTCTCGCCTTGGGTAGCACGTACGGGCCCTGCGTCATGGATTCCATCCCACCTGCGACCACCACGTCGAACTCGCCAACGCCGATCAACTGGTCGGCCGTCGCAATCGCGTTCAGCCCGGAGAGGCACACCTTGTTCACCGTGACGGCGGGTACCGACATGGGGATTCCGGCCTTCACCGCGGCCTGCCTTGCGGTGATCTGGCCTGCCCCCGCCTGAATGACGTGGCCCATGATCACGTACTCAACCTGGTCTCCGGTGATTCCGGCCTTTTCCAACGCCGCCTTGATGGCGAACCCGCCAAGCTCCATGGCCGAGAAATCCTTCAGCGACCCTGCGAGCTTCCCAATCGGTGTCCTGGCACCTCCGACAATGACTGATCCCGGCATTTCGCGTCTCCCTAGCTCTCTGGGGGCAGGTACTGGTCAGTGCTTCCAGTTATATCCTCCCAGGCTCCGTTCACGCACCGCCAGCCGGTGCTGGCCAGCTTGCCGCTAATGATCATGATCATGGTCGAGGCAGCGCATGAGCTGAAAAGGCTGTCGGAGGGCGCCGCGTCTACCTGGTCGAGCCGTCCGCTTAATCGACCGCCCCAAAGCTGGCGATCTTGTTTGCCGTCGGCCAGTGCTGCCTCTGTCGCTGCGGTGTTGTCCGGATTCGTCAGGTGTTGTCCGTTCCCGCTGACACGCCCGGACTTTCCGGACGGTGTCGGATGGGAATCATATATTGAATGCGTGTTCGAAAATGATCTGGTCGATTTGGATGCGGCCGGGACCTTGGCTGCCGCGGAGGCCAACGAACACGCCCTCATCACCGCGGAAACCCGCCGCTTGCAGATTGCGGCGCATTGGGCGGACCTGCATTCCGGCGACGCGCTCCAGGTGAGCCGGATTCCGGGCACCGAACGCCCGGTCCGGGCCGGCGGGGAGGGCACCCCCACTATTGGGGATTTCGCACCCGCCGAGCTGGGCTGTGTGCTGCGCATCTCCGATGGATCAGCGTCGCGGCTGATTGGTGATGCGTTGGATTTACGGCACCGGCTGCCGCTGCTGTGGGCCGCCGCGCAGGGTGGGCAGCTGCCGGCCTATCAGGCCCGCCACATTGCCAGCGCCACCCGACACCTCACCGCCGAACAAGCCGGGCTGGTGGACCAGCAACTGGCACCCTCATTGGGTGCGGGTGCCGTCCGGCCAGCTGCAAACCCTGCTAGATGCCGCCATCCTGGCAGCTGATCCGGATGCTGCCGAACGGGCCGCTGAGGCTGCCGCTCAAGAGCGGTTTGTGCGGCTGGGCCGCAAGTCGGAGCACGGCTTGAAGCTGATCATCGCCCGCGCGGCTGCTGGGGATGCCATCTGGTTCAAGGCCACCATTGATCGGATCGCCGACATCCTCGGCCGAGAAGACGACCACGACACCATCGAGGTACGCCGCTCCAAAGCCATCGGCATCCTGGCCCAACCCGCCGAAGCATTACAGCTGCTCTGCCAACACCAACACGACACCTGGCACGGACCGACCGAAGTCACTGATCTTGATCTGGAGCCCACCCAGGACCAGATGGATCTTGAT
>Ga0081538_10000049_pt1 | contig 110906 bp, 99 predicted proteins | sample TabmetS5T2R1_FD_71022 | JGI IMG/M metagenome (GOLD analysis project Ga0081538, IMG submission 71022) | Tabebuia heterophylla rhizosphere microbial communities from the University of Puerto Rico - S5T2R1 | ecosystem: Host-associated > Plants > Roots > Rhizosphere ... | reverse complement strand
CGCCGCTCACTCCAGCCCCACGAGCCCGCGGATCTCCTCCACCGTCAGCGCCCCCGACAGCGCTCCGTCGTCGGCCATCACCCGGTCGAACAGCGCCTGCTTGCGCTCCTTCAGCGCCATGACCTTCTCCTCGATCGTGTCCGCCGACACCATCCGGTACACCATCACGGTCCGGTCCTGCCCGATCCGATGCGCCCGGTCGACCGCCTGCGCCTCGGTCGCCGGGTTCCACCACGGGTCGAGCACGAAGCAGTAGTCGGCCTCGGCCAGGTTCAGCCCGAAGCCGCCGGCCTTGAGGCTGATCAGGAACACCGGCACGTCGCCCCGCTTGAACGCGCCGATCGGCTCCTCGCGCCGCCGCGTACGCCCGTCGAGATACGAGTACGCCACGCCCTCCTCGTCCAGTCGGTCCCGGACCAGCCGCAGGAAGCCGGTGAACTGGCTGAACACCAGCGCCCGATGCCCCTCGCTCACCGCCTCCAGCAGATGGTCGGCCAGCGCGTCGATCTTCGCGGACCCCACCGACGCGTACCTCCCGTCCACCAACCCGGGATGCAGGCTCAGCTGCCGCAAGAGCGTCAGGGAGCGGAAGATCGCGATCCGGTTCCGCTCCACATCCCCGAGCAGTCCGAGCAGCTTCTGCCGCTCGCGCTGCAGGTGCGTCTCGTACACCCGACGATGACGCGGCGACAGAGCGATCTCGAGCACCTGCTCCTGCTTCGGCGGCAGCTCCGACGCGACCTGCTCCTTCGTACGCCGCCGCATGAGCGGCCGGATCCGCTGCCGCAGGGTCGCGAGCAGCTCGGCGTCGCCGCGCTCGATCGGCTTGCGGTAGTGCTCGCCGAACCGCTTCGGGTCCGGGAACAAACCTGGCGCCACGATCGACAAGAGCGACCAGAGGTCCATCAGCGAGTTCTCCAGCGGCGTCCCCGTCAGTGCGAGCTTGAACGGAGCCGGGATCATCCGGACGCTCCGATACGACTTCGCCCGATGGTTCTTGACCATCTGCGCCTCGTCGAGCACGACCCCGCTCCACGGCAGCTCGGCGTACGCGCGGTCCTCCAGCCGCAGCAGCGTGTACGACGTCACGACGACGTCCGACTCTCCCGCGATCTCGCCCAGCGACCGCGCTCGCTTCGCCGCCGTCTCGCTCACCACGCCGACCCGCAGCCCCGGCGCGAAGCGCTCCGCCTCGTGGACCCAGTTGGGTACGACGCTGGTCGGCGCGACGACGAGAAACGGCGCCGACGCCCGCCCGGACTCGAACGCCCGGCACACCATCGCCAGCGTCTGCAGCGTCTTGCCGAGGCCCATGTCGTCGGCCAGGATGCCGCCCAGCTCGTGCTGCCACAGGAACGAGAGCCACTGATAGCCGTCGAGCTGGTACGGCCGCAGCTCGGCCTTGATGCCCTGCGGCACGTCCTCGACCGGCGCCTCGTCGAGCCGCAGCAGCCCCTCGACGGCCCGCTGCCAGCGCTCGCTCTGGACGTCGACGACGCCGAGCTGCGTCAGCTCCTCCCACATCCCGATCTGGAACGTGCTGAGCCGGAGCGCATCGCCGTCCGCCCCGCCCGATCCGTCGGTCAGCGCCCGTGCCTCGTCCACGATCCGCCGTAGTCGCTCCAGCTCCGGCTGGTCGAGCGGCAGATAGGTGCCGTTCTCGAGTACGAGCAGCGTCTGGCCGGATGCGAGGGCGCCGAGCAGTGCCGCCAGCGGTACGTCGTGGCCGTCGACCGACACGGACACTCGCAGGTCGAACCAGTCGATCTCGCCCTCGGACTCGGTCGCCGACACCTCGATGACCGGCGCCTCGGCGGCCGGACGGTAGTCGGGCAGCGACCCGAGTACCTCGACGTCGACGCCCTGTTCGCGGAGGCTGTCGAGACCCCACTCGACGAGGACGACCGCGTCGTACCCGGTCAGCCGCTGCGCAGGCACCAGCCGCGAGCCCACGCCCTCGGTCCACAGGCATGCCGCGAGCTCGTCAGGCACTTCCAACTCCGCGAGCAGCCGCCGCTCGGCATCGGTGTCACGCGCCGGGAAGCGGTCCGACGCGCCGCCCGCCAGCGGCACCCGACGCGAGCCGTACGCGAACGACCACTCGACCCACATCGCGTCGTGCGACTCCGGCCGTACGGTGAGGAGCAGCCGCGGCGGCTCGATCCGGGGCAGCTCGACGCTGTCGTCGGACGAGCTGATGGTGATCTGCTGCCGCAGCGCCGGGTAGTAGTCGCCCAGGAACCGATCGAGCTCGCCGGCCGGGATCTCGACCCGCCGCTCCTGACCGAGCAGGGCCGCGATGCGAGGGCTTGGAGTCTGGTCGAGCCGGGCCAGCAGGATGCCGCTGCGGAGGTCGGCGACGCCGTGCGGTGGGCTCCCGACCAGCGCGAGCGCCGCGTCCGGGACCCGACGGCCGTCGATCGTCGCCTCGGCCGCCAGGGTCGCGTCCGACGACGGCCCCCGTGTGAGGTCGAGCCGAACCTCGGCGGCCACGGTTGCCAGTCGGATCGGTCCGTCGTCCGGCCGCGCCGGCACGAACTCGATGCCGACGGCCCGCGCCTGCTCGAGCAGCCGCCACAGGCCGGGCCCGAACTCACCGAGGTCGATGGCGTCGGCCGTCTGGTGGCCGTGCCAGCCGGTGCGGTGCGCGTCGTACGCCGACACCAGCTGCCGCAGCACGTCGCGATGCGCCGCGACGTACCCGCGCGTGCCGTACGCGTGCCGCATCTCGGGCCAGGTGGCGCCGGTCTTGATCCATCGACCGCTGCGACCGCGCACGACCGGCCGCACCTTGACCAGCCGGCCGGACAACTCGCCTCCGGCCGCCCAGCGGAACCTCGTTCGCGGCGTGGTCCGCTCGAACTGCAACGCGATCGGCTGGTCGCCGGCCGGCTCGCGCGACTCGAGCAGCGCGGCGACCTCCCGCTCCCAGGCGGGCTCGCCGGCCGGCGCCTGCGACAGCAGACCGTCCCGGGCCGCGACGACCACCGCCACGGCGTGCTTGCACTGCACACCGATCGGGCACGTGCAATGGGTCGCGACGACGTCAGTCGCGTGGGACACGTCGGCGTCGAGGATGATCACCGTGCGGTACGGCGTCGCGCGCGAGCCGCGTACCTCGGCGACCACCATCCGCGAGTCGTTCGCCGTCGACAGCGCCCCCACGCGGCCCGCCCCGGCGTACGCGGCGCCGCGCTCGTACGTCGCGTCTCCGAACCGGCGACGGAGGGCGTCGTCGGTCCACGCGTCCGCCCAACCGTCAGTCATCAGATCGAGACTACTGAGTGCCGTCAAGCCCGCATGCCCTGCGAGCGAGGAACTCGGCCGCAAGGCTCACCCGAGAAGCCGGTCGCCGCACCGCAGCGCCGACGCACGCTGGCTCGGCTGTCGGTGCAGCCAGAGCAGGATGTCGTGGATGCGGAGCCGGGTGAGGGCGACTTCCCCCTTCGAGTCGGCATACGCTCCGAAGCGGTCCTCGAGGTCCGCGAACGCCGGTCGTCGCACGTCGCGATGGATGACCTGCCAGAGGTTCATGTCGTCGCCGGCGGCCGAGCTGAGCGCCGGGCGAGTGACCCGATCGATCACCGGCACCAGATGCGGTGCCTTGTGATGCAGCAGCTTGTGTGTCCTCGTCACACCGACGTCGGGTGTCGCCTTGCACGCCTTCCACGCCTCGTGGAGGTACGCACCGATGCCTCCTTCCGGAGGGTCGTCCGCGATCTCGTACTCGGGGAGGTCCCAGAAGCTGCAGCTGGACCGGGCGGCCAACCTCCGCGCGTGACCCAGCGGATTCGCGGCCCGGGACGCGGCCCACCGGAGCTGAGCGATCGCGCCGGCGGTCAGCCGCACGTTCAGTCCGGACAGGACGAGTACGTCGAGATCGCTGAAGTCGTTGCCGTCGCTCGCGGGAACGCAGTCGTACGTCCGATAGGCCCAGACCGGCAGCTGCATGACCTGCGAATCTCCCCAGCCCGGCTTGGTCTTCGCCTCGTACGTGGCGAACGCATAGCCCACGAGCGCCCGGAACGCGTCCTCGACGGAGTAGGCCTCGATGCCGGCCAGCGTGATGGTGCCGTCGTCGATCGGCGTGGTCATTCGTTCTGCTCCTCCCGTACGAGCCTGGGGTGGGCCGCCTCCCCTGCGCGCGGCCCACCCATCCCGTCTCGCTATGGCGTGGCCAGTTCGGCGCAGACCACCCACGGCCGCACGACGACCGGCTGGGCGCCGGTGTTGATCGCCTCGACGGCCCAACCGTTCGGCAGGAACGAGCCGGCGGCGTCACCGTCGATCGGCAGGTAGGTGATCGCGCCATCCGCGATCTGGGTCGGCTCCGAGGCCGTCACCTGCACGGCCTTGGCAGCCGCCGTACCCGCGTCCGCGGCCAGCCGGAAGCCACCGCCGAGCGCGACCTTGTCGGGAGCGCACTGGACCCACACGGTGTGCGGCTCGCCGTCGGCCGGCACCAGCTCGTCGCTGTTGTCGCCCTGGTCGGGGAGGTCGCCGAGGTCGGTCGAGCCGGGGTACGGGCCGTCCGACTCGAGCTTCCTGACCTTGCCGGCGTCGATCCCGGATTCCAGGTTGTCGCTCAGGTCGCTTCGGAAGACGCCGCCGTCGTGGATGTCGATCGAGCGGACACCGTCGTCGTTGAGGTCCGGCGAGTGCACCGCGCCGTCCTGGATGTCGGCGCTCGTCACGAGCTTGCCGGCGACGGCACCGGCGCCGGCGCCGACCGCGACGACGGCAACGACCGCGGCGCCGACCGCGACGAGCCGGGCGGGTGCGAGCGTGGAACGTACGGGCATGGTGAGTCCTTCCTGGGCAGCCTTCGACCGCCCTCACGGGTAAACGGGTCGCGGAGTCGAGGTCGTACGCGACCGACCGTCCGGCGCCCCGACAGGACGGATTCTTCGGCTCGTATGGGTACCTAGCTCCGATAGAGGAACGTACGCCGCATACCGATCGGGAGGGATCGGCGCAAGTCCTGTCGGTATGGGACTAAAGTCCCGATCTGCGAAAGTGCAGCGTCTACGCCTCGGCCTGGCCCGCGCGTGAGGGCGAGTACAACACACCTCCGTACTCGCTCGTCGACAATGGCATCGTCGTCATGTCGATGAACCCTCGGACGACATGATCGCCTGAACGCCGACTGCCGGGAGGCATGGATGACGACGGAAACGCGACCGCTCCCCTTCGGCCTCCACTGGGATGTCGAGCCGGCGTCGTGGCGGTACGACGGGAGCGCGGCGGCCGCGGTCGCCGCCGGGTCGACGGACAACTTCGTCGATCCGGCCGGCACCGTCACCGTGCTGACCGGCGCCCGCGCGCTGGCCGACGCTCCCGATCGACCGTGGCAGCTCGCCGCCAAGGTTACAGTCGACTTCCGGGCCACCTACGACGCCGGCGTCCTGCTGCTCTGGTCGGACGACCAGCACTTCGCCAAGCTCTGCTTCGAACGCTCACCGCAGGGCGAGCCGATGGTCGTGTCGGTCATCACCCGTGACGTGTCCGACGACGCGAACGCCTGGATCGTCGACGGCGACACCGTTTGGCTGCGCATCAGCAAGGTCGCCAAGGAGACGTACGCCTTCCACAGCAGCCGGGACGGTCGACGGTGGGATCTCGTACGCTACTTCGCCCTCTCCGGCAGCGAGCCGATGCGGTACGGCATCTCCGTCCAGTCGCCCACCGGAGACGGCTGTGCCGTGACGTTCGAGGACCTGACGCTGACGGAAACGCTTCTCGAGAACCTGCGCGACGGCTCCTGACGGCGGCGACCGGCCGGCTCGTTCAGCGCAGCGCCCGCAGCACCGCCCGGTAGGTCGCGCCGACCTCACCCTCGACGCTCCGGACGACGATCGTCAGCGAGCCAGCTCGTCCGGCCTCGCCACCAGCTGCGGGAGGACGACGTCATGGCCGCCCTCGAGGTACGCCGTGATCAGTGCCAGTGCCGCGGAGCGGATGAGCCGGCTCGCCTCACCGACGTCGTCCCGCCAGCCGCCGACGAGGTTGCGAAGCACGTCGATGTCGCAGTCGAGCACACCTGGATGCTCGGCAACGTAGCGCCGGGCGATCGTCGACTTGCCGATGCCCGGCGAGCCGTTGAGATGGATCAAGCGGCGAGTCGACATTTCTCACGACGCTCCTGCCCAACTCGGCAACGCCCGCAACGGAAGCGTTGCGCACGCACCCCATTGGTTGCGACCTTCGACCTCACGTCCATCGAACCGGCGGCGACGGGACTCCGCGGACCGCAGGCTCAGAACTCCTCGTGCCGATCGGCGTCCGGCGCCGCCTGCTCCCCGAGGTCCAGAGTCGCCAGCCGTTCCATCGCCTCGTCCCCGAGCTCGAAGTCGAAGACCGACGCGTTGCTGCGCTGCCGCTCGGGATCGGTCGACTTCGGGATCGTCACGATCCCCTGCTGCACCTCCCATCGCAGCATGACCTGCGCGGGCGTGCGTTCGTACTCCTCGGCGAGCGCTTCGATCGTCGGGTCGCCGACGAGCCGGTGCTGGCGACCCAGCGGGCTCCACGCCTGGGTGACGACGCCGATCTCCTCGTGGAAGGCGCGGATCTCGCGGCGGGCCGTCGCCGGCGACAGTTGGATCTGGTTCACCGCCGGTACGACGCCGACCTCCTCGATCAGCCGCTCCAGGTGGGAGCGCGTGAAGTTCGAGACGCCGACCGAACGGATCAGCCCCTGCTCCTTCAGCTCGACCATGGCACGGAAGGAGTCGACGTACTTGTCGAGCCGCGGCAGCGGCCAGTGGATCAGGTAGAGGTCGACGTAGTCGAGCCCGAGCCGCTCGAGGCTTCGCCCCAACGCTGCCTTGGCCGACTCGTAGCCCTGCTCCGACCCGCGAAGCTTCGTCACCACGTACAGCTCGTCGCGCGGTACGCCCGATGCCGCGAGCCCGCGCCCGACGCCCACCTCGTTCTCGTACTTCGCCGCCGTGTCGACCTGCCGGTAGCCCATCTCCAGCGCGGTCGGCACCGACTCGGCCGCCTCGGCGTCGCTCATCGGCCAGGTGCCGAGTCCGAGCAGTGGGATCGAGTGGCCGTCGTTCAGCGGGATCGTGGGGATCGGCGTCGCCAGCGGTGCGGTCATGTCCGCCATCGTAGAAGCGGCGTCGCGCTGAGCCTCCAGCGCGACGCCGCTCTCGACGATCCGGGCTTCGTTGTGCCTCAGCTGCAGCCGCTGGTGCTGCCGCAGCCCTCGCAGACGAAGCACGACCCGGCCGGACGCATCTTCGTGCCGCAGGTGAAGCAGAGCGGAGCGTCCACGGAGGCGCCCATGGTCTCCATCAGCTCGGCCGACGTGTGCGCCGACTCCGGAGCCGGCTTCGCGACGGCCGCGCCGGCACCCGACTCGGTCGCCTTCGACTCCGGCGCGGACGGCGACTCGCGGAGCGACTCGGCCTCCGACACCGAGGCGACGTCCTCGGACTCCTCGTACGAACCCGTCTCGAGCTGCCGCTGCCGCTCCTCGGCGGTGAAGATCCCCAACCCGGCACGCGTCTCGAACGGCAGGTAGTCGAGCGCCAGCCGCCGGAAGATGTAGTCCATGATCGACTGGCTCATCCGGATGTCCGGGTCGTCGGTCAGCCCCGCCGGCTCGAACTTCATGTTGGTGAACTTCTTGACGTACGTCTCGAGCGGCACGCCGTACTGCAGCGAGATCGAGATCGCCATCGAGAAGGCGTCCATCACACCGGCGAGGGTCGAGCCCTGCTTGCCGAGCTTGAGGAACACCTCGCCGAGGCCGTTGTCGGGGTAGGACCCGGCCGTCATGTAGCCCTCGGCCCCGCCGACGGTGAACGACGTCGTCTGCGACGGGCGCTGCTTCGGCAGCCGCTTGCGCTCCGGGCGGTACTCGATCACCTTCTCCGGCTCGGCCTTCGACTCCGACTTCGACGTGCTCAGCGGCTGGCCGACCTTGCAGTTGTCCCGGTAGACCGCCAGCGCCTTGAGGCCGAGCTTCCAGCCCTGGTGGTAGATGTCGGCGATCTCCTCGACGGTCGCCGACTCCGGCATGTTGACCGTCTTCGAGATCGCGCCGGAGATGAACGGCTGCACCGCGGCCATCATCCGCACGTGGCCCATCGGCTTGATCGCCCGCTCGCCGACCGCGCAGTCGAACACCTCGTAGTGCTCGGTACGCAGCCCCGGCGCGTCGATGACGTGGCCGTGCTCGGCGATGTACTCGACGATCGCCTCGATCTGCTCGTCCTGGTAGCCGAGCTTGGTCAGCGCCGCCGGAACCGTGTTGTTGACGATCTGCATCGACCCGCCGCCCACGAGCTTCTTGAACTTCACCAGGCTGAAGTCGGGCTCGATGCCGGTCGTGTCGCAGTCCATCATGAAGCCGATCGTGCCGGTCGGTGCCAGGACGCTGGCCTGCGCGTTGCGCCAGCCGTTCTTGGCGCCGATCTTGAGGCCGTCAGCCCACGCCTTCGTCGCGGCCTTGTGCACCTCGATGTCCATGGCGTGCTTGGTGCGCACCGCGTCGTTGGCCGCCTGGTGCTTGCGCATCACGCGGGTGTGCGGCTCGGCGTTGCGGGCGTAGCCGTCGTACGGGCCGACGACGCCGGCGAGCTCGGCCGACCGCTTGTACGCGGTGCCGGTCATCAGGCTGGTGATCGCCGCCGCCAGGGCGCGGCCGCCCTCGGAGTCGTACGCCAGGCCGGAGGCCATCAACAGCGCGCCGATGTTGGCGTACCCGATGCCGAGCTGCCGGTAGGCCCGGGTCGTGTCGCCGATCGCCTGGGTCGGGAAGTCGGCGAAGCAGATCGAGATGTCCATCGCCGTGATGACCAGCTCGACCGCCTTGACGAAGCTCGTCACGTCGAAGCTGCCGTCGTCCTTCAGGAACTTCAGCAGGTTGAGACTCGCCAGGTTGCAGCTCGAGTTGTCGAGGTGCATGTATTCCGAGCACGGGTTGGACGCGGAGATCCGGCCGGTCTCGGGCGTCGTGTGCCAGTCGTTGATGGTCGTGTCGTACTGCACGCCCGGGTCGGCGCACTCCCACGCGGCCTGCGCGATGTCCTGCCACAGCTTCCGAGCGTCGAGGGTCTCGATGACCTCGCCGGTGATCCGGGCCCGCAGGCCGAAGTCGTCGCCCTGCTCGACGGCCTGCATGAACTCGTCGGTGACGCGGACCGAGTTGTTGGCGTTCTGGTACTGCACCGAGTGGATGTCGGCGCCGCCGAGGTCCATGTCGAACCCGGCGTCGCGCAGCACGCGGATCTTGTCCTCCTCACGCGCCTTGGTCCACACGAACTCCTCGACGTCGGGGTGGTCCACGTCGAGCACGACCATCTTGGCCGCCCGTCGGGTCGCGCCGCCGGACTTGATCGTGCCGGCCGACGCGTCGGCGCCGCGCATGAACGACACCGGGCCGGAGGCCGTGCCGCCGGAGGAGCGCAGCAGCTCCTTGGACGACCGGATCCGGGAGATGTTGAGACCGGAGCCGGAGCCGCCCTTGAAGATCAGGCCCTCCTCCTTGTACCAGTTCAGGATCGAGTCCATGTTGTCGTCGACCGCGAGGATGAAGCAGGCGCTCACCTGCTGCGGCGACGACGTGCCGACGTTGAACCAGACCGGGCTGTTGAACGCGAAGTACTGGTGCAGCAGCAGCCAGGTCAGCTCGTGCTCGAACACCTCGGTGTCCTGCTCGGTCGCGAAGTAGCCGTGCTCCTGGCCGGCTCGCGCGTACGTCTGCACGACCCGGTCGATCAGCTGGCGCAGGCTGGACTCGCGGGCGTCGGTGCCGAGGGCACCGCGGAAGTACTTGCTCGTGACGATCGTCGACGCGTTGGCGCTCCAGAACTCGGGGAACTCCACGCCACGCTGCTCGAAGACGGTCTCGCCGGTCTTCCAGTTGGTCTGGACGACGTCACGACGCTCCCACGTCACCTCGTCGTACGGGTGCGTGCCGGCGGTCGTGAAGACCCGATCGACCGTCAGGCCCTTGCCCGCGTACGCCTTCTTCGAGCCGGCTGCCTTCGCCCCGCCGCTCACCGTCTCCGTCATGTCCCGAGTCTCCTTCGCGTCGCTCCATCGTGTACAACGTCTGGGCGGGCAAGTCTCTGCCCGAATATGGGTCCCGATCAGCCGCTTCGTTGCACCGGAACCGGGTCGCGCTCGGCCCGCAGCATCGCGATCTCGGTCTCGAAGTCCGTGGCGGACTCGAAGGCGCGATAGACGCTGGCGAACCGCAGGTAGGCCACCTCGTCGAGCTCCCGCAGCGGGCCGAGGATGGCGAGGCCGACCTCGTGCGCCGGCAGCTCGGCCGATCCCGACGCCCGCAGCGCGTCCTCGACGGACTGGCCCAGCCGGGCCAGGTCGTCCTCGCTGACCGGACGGCCCTTGCACGCCTTCCGGACGCCGGCGATCACCTTGTCGCGGCTGAACGGCTCGGTCGCGCCGGACCGCTTCAGCACCGACAGCTGCACCTGCTCGACGGTCGAGAACCGCTTTTCGCATTCCGGGCAGACTCGGCGACGTCGGATCGCGGCGCCGTCGTCGCTGACCCGGCTGTCGAGCACGCGGCTGTCGCCGTGTCGACAGTGCGGACAGTGCATGTGAGCTGCCTTCCTGGGGATGCCGCTGTGGACGAACCCGTCTCCATCTGTGGGCGACCAACCACTATCTGTGGAAAATCACACCGATGTAACTACTAGATGTTGAGGCTACGCCGAGCAGCGATGCTCACGCAAGATTTTCGTGCCGCCCACCGACACTTTCTGTATCGCCGCAGGTCAGCGCCGCAGTTCGGGCGTGTCGAGAGCCGCTGCGGGCGTGTCGGGCACGCTCGCGGCGATGTCGGTGGCCTCGGCCGCGGTCGGCGCCGGCTCAGCCGGAGCCGGAGCCGACCCGGCCTTCGCGGGCGCGTGCGAACGCGCCGGCGTCTCGGGCTGCTCGTCGGCCTGCTCCGCCTCGGCCGCCGTCGCCGACCGCTCGGGTCGAGCGCGGATCGTGACGGCGAGGGCGATCACGAGCAGGACGAGGCCGATGATGCCGTCGAGCCAGTAGTGGTTGGCGGTGACGACCACGACGGCCAGCGTGATCGCCGGGTGGATCATCCAGAACCAACGCCACCGGGTCTGGGTGCTGACGATGAGCCCGACGGCGACCAGCGCCGCCCAGGCGACATGCAGGCTGGGCATCGCGGCGTACTGGTTGGCGAGGGTGTTGGCCCCGTCGGCGCCGTAGACGCTCATGTCGTACAGGATCCCGGTGTCGACGAAGCCGAGGTGCGGCAGCATCCGCGGCGGCGCCAGCGGGAACGCCAGGTGTCCGACCAACGCGGCCGAGGTGAGGATGACCAGGGCGCGCCGGATCCACAGGTAGTAGTCGGGGCGACGCAGGAACATCCACACGAGGAACACGACCGTGACCGGGAAATGCATCGTGGCGTAGTAGGAGTTGGCCATCTCGACGCCCCACGGCCACACCCGCAGAAGGGTGTCCTGCAGCGACGCCTCGCTGGGGAACTGCAGCCAGCGCTCGAAGTCCCAGATCTGCATCGCGTTGTCGAACGCGGGGCCCACGTGGTGCTTGGCGATGTAGCGACCGACGTTGTAGAGGAGGAGCATGCCGACGACCCAGGCCAGCTCGATGCCGATCCGCCGCGACATCCGGCGGCCGCTCGGCGGATCGGTGGCAGGCTGCAACGGTCCAGGGACCCCGACCGGCGAGGTCCGAGCCGTCGCGCTCATGACACGTCCTCCGTTCCCCTGCACGCCGCTCCCCCTGCCTGACCTGCGGCGTACTAGCCCCTAACCCTAGTGGAGCGGCTGTTGTTCCCAGTGATACACGCGCCGTCTGACACTCGTTCCGGATCAGGCCGGCGCGATGTTCATCTGGGGATAACTCTGACACCGTAGGGAGAATTGTTTAAAGTTGTTTGTGTACGCGGCGGCCGCGGCCGTCGCTGCGCAAGTCGAGCGGTGTCAGGTGACCGCCAGGGCCCACGGTCACCGCTCTCGCCACCCAGACCACGTGGCTCTCAGCGACGCGACTGCGTCGCTGAGTAACAAGTGCTGTCAGCAGCCCGGCCATTCATGGGGGGTGGTCGGGAGGCTGGCGGTGCCCGTTCAGGGCGCCGTCGACGCTGGATCGATTTGCTAAAAGGGACTAAAGGGATATCTCGCTCGGGCCCGTGACCAAGCCGGCGGTTGAGAGTTCTACGGTCCGTGAGCTTGCTCAATCGGCGTCGGTTCCTCTCCGCTTCCGCCGTTGGAGCCGTCGGGGCCGCCGTATCCACCGCGCTGCCGACGGACGCGGCCGACGAGGCGGAGGAGTGGTTCCGGCACGGGGTCGCGTCCGGTGACCCGCTCCCCCACGCCGTCGTCCTCTGGACCCGAGTGACCCCCACTCCGGACGCGGTTCCGGGCTCGGGCGTCGGCCCGCCGATCGACGTCCACTGGCAGATCGCCCGCGACCGCGGCTTCCGCCACATCGTCAACCGCGGCCGGGTCAGCACCGGACCGCGCCGCGACCACACGGTCAAGGTCGACGCCACCCGACTCGCGCCGGACACCACGTACTACTACCGGTTCGTCGCCGACGGCCATCACTCCCGGGTCGGGCGGACGACCACCGCACCGGCTCCCCAGACGACGCCGCGCCGGCTGCGGTTCGGCGTCGTGTCGTGCTCCAACTGGCAGGCCGGCTGGTTCTCGCCGTACCGGCATCTGGCCCGCCGCGACGACCTCACCGCGGTGCTGCACCTCGGGGACTACCTCTACGAGTACGGCCCGGGCGAGTTCGGGCTCGGCCAGGCCAACACCGACGTACGTCGTCACCTGCCCAAGCACGAGATGGTGACGCTGGGCGACTACCGGCGGCGCCACGGCCAGTACAAGTCCGACCCCGACCTCGCCGACCTGCATGCGGCGGCGCCGTGGATCGTGACCTGGGACGACCACGAGACGACCAACGACGCCTGGCGCGAAGGGGCCGAGAACCACAACGCCGGCGAGGGCGACTGGGCGACCCGGAAGGCCGCCGCGCGGCGGGCGTACGACGAGTGGATGCCGGTGCGGCTGTCGAGCACCAGCGCGATCCGCGACGGCAGCCGGATCTACCGCCGGCTCCGGTTCGGCCGGCTCGCCGAGCTGTCGATGCTGGACCTGCGCAGCTATCGCAGCCAGCAGGCCGGCGACGACCTCGGCGCGGTCGACGACGCCGACCGGACGATCACCGGCCACCAGCAGCTGCGCTGGCTGCTCGACGGGCTGGCCGGCTCCCGCGCGCAGTGGAAGCTGATCGGCAACCCGGTCATGGTCGCGCCGGTGCTCATCCCGCCGCTGCCCGCCGAGATCACCGACGCGCTCGTCGACGTCACCGGGCTGCTGCCGAAGGACGGCGTGCCGTACAACGCCGACCAGTGGGACGGCTACCAGGCCGACCGGCGCCGGCTGGTCCGGTTCCTCGCCGACCACGGCATCACCGACACGGTCTTCCTCACCGGCGACATCCACTCGGCGTGGGCATGCGACCTGCCGGAGGACGCCGGTCGCTACCCGCTCTCGCCGAGCGTCGCGACCGAGCTGGTGTGCTCCTCGGTCACCAGCAACAACGTCGACGACCTGCTCGGCGTGCCCGAACGCACGGCGTCACTGACCGTCGAGGCCGCGATCCAGGCGGCGAACCGACACGTCCGCTACGTCGACCTCGACCGGCACGGCTTCTCCGTCCTCGAGATCTCGCCGGCCCGCGTCCAGATGGACTGGTACGCGATCAGCGACCGGGCCGACCCGACGGCGACGGCGGCGCACACCGCATCGTGGGTCGTCGACGCCGGCACCCAGAAGGTCCGCCCGGCGCCCGACCCGATCGGCTGACGTCGGTCCGTCACGGTTTTGCGCCCTGACGGTTGGTCCCGGCGCCCTCGTACCAACCGTTCGGGCGCAAAACCGCGTGACGGATCCCGGAATCACCGCGCTGCGGGAGCGACTGAACTGGCAGCAGAGCACCGGTCACGGTTGCGCCAGCTCCAGCGGCGTCAGCTCGACGTACGACGTGCCCGGCATCGGCAGCTCGAACGACACGCGTACGACGCCGTCGGCATCGGCCGTCACCTCGCGCGGCGGTTCGTACTCGTCGAGCCGATCGGCCGCCCGCAACGTCTCCCACTGGTCCTCGTCGGGCCACTCCTGGCCGTCGCGGCGGATCCGGCCCCAGAGGCTCGCGATGTTGGAGTGGTCCGCGTCGACCCGGTGCTGGGTGAGCCGATAGGTCGCTTCGGTCGCCAGCCCGGTCAGCTCGACCTCGACGTCGCGTCCCAGCACCGGGTCGCCGCTGGCCTTGGTCTGGTCCAGCGTCATGTTCCACACGAGCACCCCGACCCGACCGTCGTCAGATCGCGCCGCGAGCGCCTCGACGAGCGAGCCGGCGCCGTCGCCGTCGAGACGCGCCGGCAACCGCGTCGACCCGAGCCGCTCGAGCAGCGCCAGCGCCCACCAGCGTGGCTTGCGGAGCTCGCCGACCGTACGCAGGCCGAAGCCGCCGTGCAGCAGCGCCGGCGGCCGGCCGAGCTCCTCGAAGTGGTCCGAGACGACCCAGTACGACAGCGCCTCGAGACGGCCCATCGCCGACGCCATGCCACGCAGCAGGAACACGCCGGCGAACACCGCGTCGGACACCTCGTTGAAATGCGTCGGCGTCACGCCCCACTCGGTCCACCAGATCGGCGTCCCGGACCGGCCGTACCGCTCGAGCGCCGGCCGGATGTCGAGCGGCGGGCTGCCGTACGTGTGGGTCGTGACGAAGTCCAGCCGCGCCCCCGAGCCCTCGACGTGCGCGAGCTGCCCCTCGATCCAGCCGACCGCGGCCGAGGCCGGACCGCCGACGCGCAGCTCCGGGTGCACCGAGACGACCGCGTCGGCGGTGATGTCGTACAGCCGCCAGTACTCCTCCGGCGTCCCCGACCAGAAGACCTCCAGGTTGGCCTCGTTCCACACCTCGAAGGCCCAGTGGTCGCGCACCTCGTCGAGCCCGTAGCGGTCGACGAGATGCGACACCAGGTCCACGATCAGGTCGCGCCAGCGGTCCCAGTCCTTGGGCGGCGAGACGATCGCGTCGTAGGCGAAGACGGTCTTCGACGGGTCGGACGCGAGGTCGTGCGGCATGAACGACAGCTCGACGATCGGCCGCAGGCCCAGCTCCAAGATGTGGTCGTAGACCCGGTCGACGCCGGTGAAGTCGTGCACGGGTCGCCCGTCGACCTCGCGGTAGACGCCGAGATCGTCGCAGAGGATCGCGTGCGCGCGGACGGTCCGGACGCCGAGCTCGTCGTGGGCCGCCCGGAGCGCCGCGGTCAGCTCCTCGCCGATCACGCGGCCGCCGTTGCGCTCGGTCGACAGCGCGTGCGACAGGTGCTCGCTGCCGATCATCGGCCGCCAGGGTCGCGGCAGCCGACCCTCGTCGCCGGCCGCGTCGACCGCCACCCGCACCGTGGCCGGCCCATCCTCGTCCGGCGCCGCCCCGACCTGTACCGACGGCGGCCCCTCGACGTCGACCGCCGACAGCGCGCTCACCGCGTAGCGCCGGTTGGTCCCCGGCCGGCCGGTGGTGTCCACGTACGGCGGGTGCGGGACCGCGAGGACGTCGCGCCCGGCGTGGTCGAGCGGTTCGAGCTCGCCCTCGTCGCCGTCGGCGGCGTACACCTGGTAGCCGATCGCGCCGGGTACCTCGGTCCAGGTGACGGTGACCTGGCCACGACCGCGGACCGCCGTCACCGACTCCGGGGGCGGCAGCACCGGAGCCGAGTCGGTGCGGGTCGCGCCGGAGCGTCGCCCGATCCGGTCCTCCCAGTCGGTGCGCGCCGCGGCGTCCGGGCGCGAGTCCGTTGAACCGGTCACGAGGCCTCCTCGTCGTGGTGGGATGTCGGGACGTCGTCGCCCAGCTCGTCGGCGAGCCGGTCCAGCTCGGCCCGCAGTCGCGCCAGGTCACCCGCGTACGCGGGGTCGCGGTGCACGCTGCGCAGCTCCAGCGGATCCGCCGTCAGGTCGAACAGCTCCCACTCCGGCGTCGTCTCCCGATCCGACGCGCCGGGCTGCCCACAGCCCGAGCCGTAGTAGTGCACGAGCTTGCGGTCGTGGGTGCGGACCCCGCGATGGGCGGCGACGTTGTGGCAGCCGTCGAGGTGCTCCCAGTAGCGGTAGTACGCCGACGTCCGCCAGCCGATCGCGGTCGGGTCGGCGCCGTCGAGCAGCGGTACGAGGCTGCGGCCCTGCATCCGCGGATGCGCCGGGACGCCGGCCAGCTCGCACAGCGTCTGCGCGAAGTCGACGTTGAGCACCAGCGCGTCGCAGCTGGTCCCGGGCTCGACCAACCGTGGATAGCGCACGAGCAGCGGCATCCGCAGCGACTCGGCGTACATGAACCGCTTGTCGTACCACCCGTGCTCGCCGAGGAAGAACCCCTGGTCCGACGTGTAGATCACGACCGTGTCGTCGGCCTGACCGGTCGTGTCGAGATGGAGCAGCAGCCGGCCGACGCCCTCGTCGACGGCACGTACGCAGCGCAGGTAGTCGGTGAGATAGCGCCGGAACGCCCACCGCGCCTGGGCCTCCGGGTCCAGCCCGGGTGGCGGCTCGGCCTTGAGGTCCTCGACGCCGAGGTCCCGCGCCACCCGCATCCGAGCCTGCCGGGCCGCGTCGGCCCGTCCCTCGTAGTCGTCGAAGAACGTCTCCGGCAGTGGGATGTCGACGTCGTCGTAGAGCGTCGCGTGCCGGGCGGCCGGCTGCCACGGCCGGTGCGGCGCCTTGTGTGCGACGACGAGGCACCACGGCTCCGCATCGCCTTCGACGCCGGCCAGCCACTCGAGCGCGAGGTCGGTCACGATGTCGGTCGCGTACCCCTCCCGCACCCGCGCACCGTCCCGGGTCAGCAGCTCCGGGTCGTGGTACGCGCCCTGGTCGGGGAACACCTCCCAGTGGTCGAACCCGCGCGGGTCGTGGACGCCGCCGTGCCCGAGATGCCACTTGCCGACCAGCGCCGTGCGGTAGCCGGCGTCGCGCAGCAGCTCGGGGAACGCCGGCTGCCGGGCGTCGAACTCCGTCGACAGCGTCGTGACGCCGTTGACGTGGCTGTACGTCCCGGTGAGGATCGTCGCCCGGCTCGGCGCGCACAGGCTGTTGGTGCACCCGCACGCGTCGAACCGCATGCCGTCGCGGGCCAGCGTGTCGATCCGCGGCGTCGGGTCGAGCGGGCTGCCGTAGCAGCCGAGCGCGTTGGCCGCGTGGTCGTCGGCGACGATCAACAGCAGGTTGGGTCGGTTGCGTGTCACCTGCCGGCGGCCTCCAGCACGGACTGCCAGTCCCGAGGCGAGGCGTTGAACCGCTCCATCCCGACCAGCGGCGCCAGCGTTCGGGTGTAGCCGCGACCGGTGAACAGCTCACGCAGGAAGTCGTGGGCCAGCGCGTTGCCGATGGCCGCCATGATGATCCCCTGGTCGAGCGACAGGTACGCCGGCGAGACCGCGCCGGTGTCGACGTTGACCGAGTCGAGGAAGCCCTTGTCGGTGTAGACGTCGAAGTCGCGACGCAGCCGCTCCAGGTTGGCCACGACCTGCTTCGGCGCCCAGCGCAGCGCCAGGAACACCGCGTGCGGGGTGACGACGCCGTTGGTGTACGCCTCCGGCTCCGGGTCGGGCTGCGGGTCGCGACCTTCGCAGCCGGGGAACCCGCGATCGACTCCGGTCCGGTCCTCGTTGGAGAAGTAGCCGTCCGGGTTCATGCCCAGCGCGTCGACGCCGTACACGTCGTAACCGCCTTCGGGGATGTTCGCCGGCGAGAAGCCCCAGTAGCCGTACTCGGCGTCGACCAGACCGTGGTGGATCTGCGCCGCGACCGTCAGCGGGTGGTTGACCCGCCAGCTGCGCTTGCCCCACCGGTCCTCGGGCACGAACAGCGCCGGCATCAGCGCCTCGAACATGCTGCCGCCCCACCCCGGGACGACCCGCGTGCCGTTGTACTCGTACGCGCCCTCGAACACGTCGACGCCGAGGTACGTCCGGTGGAACCCGACCGGCTTGGCCTCCTGGTAACCCCAGTCGGCGCACGGCCCGTCGGGGAAGCTCCGCCAGGCGCCGAAGTAGTGCTTGCGCGGCAGCTCGCCCTTGGCGATCCCGATGTAGCTCGCGATCCGGCTCTCGCTGACGATCGTGTCGTAGCAGCACGGCGACTCGCCCGTGTCCGGTGCGATGTGGAACAGGATCCGGTTCACCTCGGGTCGGTAGTAGATGCCGAAGTCCATGCCGTCGTAGATGGTGCGTGCCTGGTCCGCGAGCTGGGGGATGCCGCGACTCACCAGGCGCAGTCCGGTGGCGAGCCAGCCGTTGTCGACCGACGACAGGATCGGGGTGCGCGGCTCACCGGTCGGCGGCCAGTACGTCAGCTTCTCGCCGGTGCGATGGTCGTACCAGTTGTAGAACTGGCCCTGGTACCGCTCCATCCCCTCGAGCGTGTCGAGCGTCTGGCCGATCCGGGCCACCAGCTCGCGATGGCGGATGAGATCGAGCCGCTCGGCGACCATCGCGCTCCACATGTAGGCGCCGATGTTCGTCGTCGACGTCTCGACGCTGCGGGTGCCGTCGGTGCGGAGGTTGTCCGCCGGCAGGCCGCTGTCCGCGTCGACCATCGCGACGAACGACTCCCACGTCGAGGCGGCGTACTCCCGCAGCAGGTCCTTCGCGTTGTCGGCCCCAGACGAGGCCATGGCGTGACGGGGCGCCGACAGCTCCGGTGATCCTTGCGCCGGGGCGACCACGACCCCGATCGCCAGTGCCAGCGTGCTCAGGGCTCCGCACAGTCTCAGTCGTCGTCGCATCAGACAGCTCCCTCGGGTCGGTTCACGGGCTTCGTCGTTGGTGGGCGGGGACGTTGAACGTCTCCCGGGCGAGTAGCGGCCGGAGCACCTGGCGTACGCCGGCGCCGGCGAAGTGACGTCGGACGGTGTCGTCGGCGAGGACGTTGCCGAGGGCGGCCATCACCATGCCCTGGTCGAGCATCAGATGGGCCCGCGACGTCGTTCCGCTGCGGACGGCGACCGAGTCGAAGAAGCCGCCCGGCCCGTACGCGCCGAGCCGGTGCTCGATGCGCAGCAGGTTGGCGATCGCCGTCAACGGTGCGTAGCGCAGCGCGAGGAACGACGCGTGCGGCGTCACGATCCCGTCGCCCCATTCGGTCGGCGCGGGCTGCGGATCGCGGCAGCCGGGCCAGCCGCGGTCGACCAGCGTGCCCTCGGCGTCGGAGGTCCAGCCGTCGGCCGCCTCGCCCATGGCGTCGACGCCGTAGACGCCGTACCCGCCGAACGGGTTGTTGGCCGGGCTGAATCCCCAGTAGCCGTACTTCGCCTCGATCAGCCCGTGCTCGATCTGTCCCTGCACGAACGCCGGATGCGTCCGCCCCCACGATCGCGGTCCCCACTCGTCCTCGGGTACGACCAGGTCGGCCATCAGTGCCTCGAACATGCTCCCGCCGTACGACGGCACGAACCGCAGACCGCGATAGGTGTACGACCCCTCGAACGTCGGCACGCCGAGGTACGTCCGGGTCGGCCCGGTGGCCTTCTGCTCGGTCCATCCCCAGTCCGCGCACGGCCCGTTCGGGAACGTCCGGTAGAGCCCGTAGTACACCCGCGCCGACAGGTCGCCGAGTGCGATCGCCGCGTAGTACGCGATCCGCGGGTCGTTGTTCAGCCCTCCGTAGTGCACGCAGTTGTAGTAGACATCCGGATCGTCCGACCCGGTGTAGTTGCCCTTGACCGAGCAGTCCGCGGGCTCGGTCTCCCAGAACCCGCCCCGCACGAACCCGGTCGGAAAGTCCGGGCTCCGGCCCTCCGGGTCGTAGAACCACCGGAAGTCCATCGCGTCCAACAACGCCTGCGACTCATCCGCCAACGCCGGGAACGCCGTCCGCGCCACCATCAGCCCGGACGCCAACCACCCGTTGTCGACCGACGACAGGAAGGGCAGCACCGTCGACCCGTCCTCCGGCCACGTCGTGATCACATCGCCGGTGCTCGGGTCGTACCAGTTGAAGAACATCCCGCTCGGCTCATGCACATCCATCGCCGCCAGCGACCCCAACACCGCCGACACTCGATCCCGTGCATCCCCCGGCGTGATGAGCCCGGTATCCCGCGCCACGACGACGCTCCACAGGTACGTCGCGATGTTGGTCGGACTCGTATACCGCGCCCGCTCACCGGGCGTCAGCCCCGCCCCGATCTTGTCCGCCGGCAACCCCGTCGAGTCGACCACCATCGCCTCCACCGACCGCCACGTATCAGAAAGCCACCGCTCCAACACCACCCCCCGATCCACCTGACCCGACCGCTCCCCGGTGTCCGCGAGATCGACGTCTGCCGAGGCGGACGGCGCGCTGACGAGCCCCAAGATCAACGTGAAGAAGGCAGCGATGACCAGCCAGCCACGCGCCGAGGATGCGCGCCTTTCCCGCGCGTCCGTGGATGGGCCTGGCCGCCGAGCGCGCAGCGCGAGGCTGGTTGGACGCGCGGGAAAGGCGCGCATCCTCGGCGTAAGCCGTAACTGGAGACGCATGGCAGCCTTCCTCACTTGATCCCCGTCATCGCGATCCCCTGCACGAAGTACCGCTGCAGCACCAGGAACACGAGAATCACCGGCAGCACCACCACGACCGACCCGGCCAGCAACAACCCGTAGTCCGTCGAGTGCTCGCCCGTGGAGTACAGCGCGAGCGCGACGGGCAGCGTCCACTTGTCGTCGGACTGCGCGATCACCAGCGGCCACAGGAAGTTGTTCCACGAGGCGAGGAAGGTCAGGATGCCGACGGTCGCCATGGCGGGGCCGCACAGCGGAAGCATCACGCTGGCGAAGATCCGCAGCTCGCCGGCACCGTCGACGCGGGCGGCGTCGATGAGGTCGTCGGGCAGGCTGAGCATGTACTGCCGCATGAGGAAGACGCCGAACGGCTGGACGAGGTAGGGCAGGATCATCCCGGGCAGGGTGTTCGCCAGCCCGAGGTTGGTGACCAGCACGAACTGGGGGATGAACGTCGCGACTCCGGGCACCATCAGAGTCACGAGCACGAGGCCGAACAGGACTCGCCGGCCGCGGAACCGCAGCTTGGCCAGGGCGTACCCGAGCATCGCGCCGAAGACGACGTTGCCGAGGGCGACGGCCGTCGCGACGACCACCGAGTTGAAGAAGAACGTCGGCATGTTGAGGTCGGTGAACAACGTGTCGTAGTTGTCCCAGGTGACGTCGCGCGGCAGCCAGGTCGGCGGCACCTCGCGTACCTCGGCCTCGGGCTTGACCGAGCTGAGCGCCATCCACACGAACGGCCCGAGCACCACGACGAGGCCCAGCGTCAACACGACGTACAGCCAGCGCGGCGTGGTGTGGCGGGTCGACTCCCGCCCGCCTCCCGAAGCGGAGCTGACGTCATCGACCGGCTGTGCGACCTCGGCCATCCTGACGGCACTCATCGACGCCTCAGTCCTTCGGCCGGAGGGCTCGGAACTGCACGGCGGTCAACGCCACGACCGCGAGGAAGAGCAGGTAGCTCATCGCCGAGGCGTATCCGTAGTTGCCGAACGAGAACTGGTCGTAGGTCAGGTACGTGACGGACCGCGTCGTGTCCAGCGGGCCGCCCTGAGTCATCACGTACGCCTCCTCGAAGAACTGCAGGTAGCCGATCCCGGTGATGACCGCGGCGAACAGCAGGGTCGGACGCAGCAGCGGCAGGGTGACGTGCCGGAACTGCCGCCAGCGTCCGGCGCCGTCCACCTCGGCGGCCTCCTTGACCGCGGCCGGCACGGTCTGCAGCCCGGCGAGGAAGATCACCGTCAGCGCCCCGAAGTTGCGCCATGCCGCCATCACGACGAGCGAGGGCAACGCGGTCGACGTCTCGTTGAGCCAGTCCCAGCCGCCGATTCCGACGTACCCGAGCAGGGTGTTGAGGACCCCGTCGTCGCGGAGCAGGAACCGCCACACGACCGCGACGGCGACGATGCTGGTGACCAACGGCAGGTAGTAGCCGGTCCGGAAGAAGCCGCGCAGTCGCGTGATGGAGTTGAGTGCCACCGCCGCGGCCAGCCCCATCGCCATCGTCAGCGGTACGCCGAGCAGGACGTACCACGCGGTGTTCCACGCGACCTGGCGGAACAGCTCGTTGCTGAGCAGGTCCGCGTACTGTTCGAAGCCGACGAACTCGACGGCGAGCGGCGACCGCACGTCCGTGCTTTGCATGTCGGTGAACGACATGCCGAGGCTCGCGAGCACCGGCCCGAGGGTGAAGGTCAGGAACAGCACCAGGAACGGTGCGGCCAGCACCCAGGCGGCGACGGCCTGCCGGCGGGCCAATGAGCTCCCGCCGGCCGGCCGACGTCTGCCAGTGGTCAGGACGGCCACTGCGCTACTCCAGGCCGGTCCCGATCGAGCTGGCCTGGCTCTGCATGTCGGCCACCGCGTCCTCGACCGAGACGGCGTCCTTCACCGCCTTCTCGACGTCGGCGTCGATCACCGCGGCAACCTGCTCCCAGGTCGGCACCGCCGGTGGTGAGTTGGCGTTGTCGAGCTGCTCGCCGAACACCGACAGCCGGGGATCGCTGGCCAGCTCTCCGCTGTCCCACGAGGCGCGGACCGCCGGCAGGTCGCCCATCGTGGTGTACCAGTCGGTCTGCGTCTCCGGCTGGCTCAGCCACTGCACGAACTTCCACGCGCCGTCGCGGTTGTCCGCGTCGGTGAACACGCCGAGGTTTCCGCCACCGATGAACGACGTACCCGGCGCCTCGTCCTTGCCGGGCAGCGGCGTCACGTCGTACTTGTCGGCGAACTCCGGCCCGCCGGCCTCGTCGACCAGCGCGACGTGCCACGGGCCGGAGATGAACGACCCGAACTTGCCGTCGGCGAACCCTTGCTCGAGCTCGCCCTCGACCAGCAGCGCGTCCTGGCTGATGCCCTCGGTGAAGTACGTCTTGTAGTACTCCAACGCCTCGGCCATCTCCGGCGAGTCGAGGGTGTACTCGGTGCCCTCCTCGTTGGTGAGCGCGGCGCCGTTCTGCCAGGCGAACGGCATGAACGTCTGCCACGACCCGGTCTGGCCCGGCTGCAGGTACAGCCCCTGCTCGGCGCCGGCGCCCTGGAGGTCGGTCGCGAACTGGTGCAGCTCGTCCCAGGTGCGGGGCGGCTCCGACCAGCCGGCCTGCTCGGCGAAGTCCGTCCGGTAGTACAGCACCCGCGTCTCGACGTACCACGGCACGCCGTACGAGACGTCGTCGACGACCGTCGAGTCCCAGGCACCGGGGAAGAACGACTGCTCGTCGACCAGCCCTTCCGGTGTCGGCTCGAGCCCCTCGGACTCGGCGAACTCGCCCATCCACGTCGTGCCGATGAGGCTGACGTCGGGCGTCGAGCCGGCCGTGATCGCGTTGATGATCTTGTCGTGCGCGGAGTCCCACGGCACGGCGGTGACGTTGACGTCGGCGTCGGGGTTGGCCTGCTCGAAGGCCTTGGCGAAGTCGCCGAGCAGCTCGCCCTCGGTGCCCATCGCCCAGACGTCGATGGTGCCGGTCGCCGGGCCGCTCCCCACCTCTTCGGACTCGGCCGCCGGCGCGTCGTCCTCCTCGTCGCGCCCGCAGCCGACCAGCACCAGCGCGGCGCAGGTCAACATGGCGGTCACCGGTCGGACGTACCGGGCTCTGGTCATGGGGTCTCCTCCTCGTGGCGTCCACAGCTCGTCCTGACGACCAGCTGGGTGGGCAGCACCTCGTGCCGCGGTTCTGATCGGTCCCCGCGAAGTCGTTCGTCGAGCGCACGGGCCGCCGTCGCCCCGAGCTCTCGCATGGGCTGCCGGACCGAGGTGAGGCCCGCGTACCGCGCGGCCATCACGTCGTCCCATCCGGTCACGGCCACGTCGCCGGGTACGTCCACACCGGCGCGGTCGAGAGCGCTCAGGGCGCCGAGGGCGAGCTCGTCGTTGGCGCACAGCAGCGTGTCGTGGCCGTCCGGGCCGAGCTCACCGGCGGCCGCCAGCTCGCCGACGACCCGCTCCCCTTCCTCGACGGAGAAGCCGGCCGGAACCCGCTTCGGCTCACCGATCCCGGCGGCGCCGAGAGCCGCCGCCATCCCGTCCCATCGCTCGGCGACGTCGGGCGAGCTCTCCGGACTGCCGACGAGCACCGGCCGGCGGCGGCCGTCGGCCAGCAGATGCTCGGTAAGGGCGGTGGCCGTGGCACGGTTCTCGGCGTTCACCGAGTCGACCGCGCCGATCGTCGGCCGGGCCAGCATCACGACCGGCAGGCCCGGCGCCGCGACCTCCTCGACGACCTCGTCGGAGACCGTCCGCCCGAAGATGACCATGCCGTCGACCCGGCCGGCGAGATCGAGCACCATCTCACGGGCCGCCCGGCGACCGTGGGTCGACAGGATGAGGACCGACCGGCCCAGCTCGGAGGCGACCTCCTCGTACCCGAGGACGACCTCGGCGAAGTAGGGCCCGGACAGGTCGGGGAAGACGATGCCACTGGCGGCGTGCTGTCGCTCGGCAAGCGAGCGGCCGAGGCGGCTCGGCGTGAACCGCAGCTCCTCGATCGCCGACAGCACGCGATCCCGCGTGGTCTCCGCGACCACGTCGCGCCCGCGCAGGACCCGCGAGACGGTGGCGATCGAGACACCGGCGGCGGTCGCCACGTCGCGGATCGTGGCCGGACCGGGATGGTCGGGCCGCTGCCGAGTCGGCACGGGCACTCCTCGTGTGGACGACGCACCGACCGCGAGCTCGGTGTGTGTAACCGGTTTCAGAAACCGGTTACACACACTCTCCACCCGCCACCGGACGGTGTCAAGACGTCCGGCTCCGCTGGCGGTGGCCGAATCCTGGAACCCACCGGCGGGTCTCGGGACTTGGCTACCCTCACGGTGACGGCGGGGCCGAGCGCCCGCTGATCACCATGGTGGGGCGAGAGTCCGGAGGGCGCGATGAGCCAGTCGAGGGTTGCCCTGGTCACCGGTGCCTCCCGTGGCCTGGGCGCCGCGATGGCCACCGCCCTCGCCCGCGACGGCATGGCAGTGGCGATCAACTACGCCCGGAACCGGTCGGCCGCCGACGCGGTTCGCGCCCAGATCGTCGACGCCGGTGGTCGCGCAGAGGTCTTCGGCGCCGACGTCACCGACGAGCGCGAGGTCGCCGAGCTCTGCGAGCGGGTCCGGTCCGACCTCGGCGACGTCGACGTCCTCGTGATCAACGCCACCGGTCCGCAGCCGTCGATCCCGGTCGAGGAGCTGGGCTGGCGCGACGTTCTCGACCAGCTGGACTTCTTCGTCAAGAGTCCGCTGCTGCTGGCCCAACAGGTCATCCCAGGCATGCGACGCCGCGGCTTCGGCCGGATCGTCCACGTCGGCTCCGAGGTGTTCGAGCTCGGAACGCCGACGTCCAGCGCGTACGTCGCGGCGAAGGGCGCCCAGCTCGGCCTGACCCGCTCCTGGGCGCGCGAGCTCGGCCCCGACGGCATCACAGTCAACCTCGTCGCACCGGGCTTCGTCCCGACCGAGCGGCACACCGAGGTCACCGACGTCACCCTGGCCGCGTACGCCGACCGGGTACCGCTCGCCCGGATGGGCACGCCCGACGAGGTCGCCGCGGTCGTCGCCTTCCTCGCCTCGGACCGGGCGGCGTACGTCACCGGCCAGCGGATCTCGGCCAACGGCGGCAACACGCTCGCCTGAAGCGCCGGGCGGGTACGGCGGCAGGCCGCGACCGTGATCGACGCCGGTCGCTCAGTATCTCGGGACCGACAGCTCCTGACCGACCTGCAGGTCTCCGGTGCTCGACAGCGCGTTGAGGTCGGCGATGTCGTCGACGGTGTCGCCCACGTTGCCGCCTGGGTTGGCCCGCGCGGCGATGTCCCACAGCGTGTCGCCGGGCTCCACGGTCACGACGCGGACCGGTGTCGGCTCGCCCTTCTCCGCGGTCGCGACCACCGACGGTCCCCACGCCACCAGCGCGGCCAGCGTGATGCCGAGGCTGCCGAGGAACACGACGAACCGCCCTCGCCGGGTCAGCCGGAGGCTCGGCGTGGCGTGGACTCGGACGGTGCTCATGACGGGCTCCCTTCGCCTCGGCGCTCGAATGAGTGTTCGATCGAACGCCTGTACGAAGTTCTACCCCAGCCCACCGACAGAAACAAGCGACACGTCGAACACGTGTTCGTCCGGCGTGTCGCGTACCGGTCTCAGGCCCGCGACTGGTCGCCGGGCGACCCGCCGCGCTCGCTGCTTCGGGCGAGGCTCTGGGCCTGCCCCTCGTGCACATCGCGCACCCACTCCCAGCCGGGCTTGGCCGAGGGGCCGATGCGAGGGTCGTCGGGAGCACGGCCGTCACGCAGGGCATGCACGTACGCGCGGTCCTGGTCGATCCGGGCGCGTACCTGATCAGCTCTACCGACGGACCCGTGACCGGGGACGAGGACATCGACGTCGTCCGCCACGCCCTCGAGCAACTGCAGCCCCACCAGGTACTCCTCGATCGGGTCGTTGGTGCCGTCGAAGTCGTCGAGCATCGGAACCAAGACATCGGAGAGCATGTCTCCGGCGACGAGAACGCCGCGCTCCTCGACCAACAGCGCCGCATGGCCCGGGGCATGCGCCGGATGCTCGATGATCCGGACTCGAGGGCCATCCCAGGGAACCTGCGTCGTCTCGGCGGGCAGACCGGTAATGAGGCCGAACAGGTCCAGCGGGACCTCGTCGGCGATCTCCGGCGGCAACCCCTCGGCGGCGCGGGCCTTCCAGTCCGGGTCCGACCGCAGGTCCCGCAGGTAGGCCGCGCAGCGGGCCGTACCGTAACGGGGCGCTTCGCCAAGGTCGGCGTGCCAGAGCACGTGATCCCAGTCAGGATGCGTCGCGAAGCCCGCCACGACGGGCTGCCCCATCTCGCGGAGGTCGTTCGCGAGGCCGACCATCTCGGAGCCCGTAAGCCCGGGGTCGACGAGCAACACACCGGCCCGGCCTTGGACGACAACGGCGTTGTTCTCGAGCAACTCGCTCTGGTGGACCAGCACATCCTCCGCGACCTGCGTCAGCATCGGGCTCCTTCCGCTCGTGGTCGGCAACCGCTTGTCGAGACCGTAGTACCTGGCGAGTAGCAGCATAGGAGCACACCACGACACGCCGTTCGAACAGATGTTTGAGTCGCCGAGCGCTCCAGGCTACGGTGTCCGGCACCGGCTGAAAGGGAACTGCCATGGAGAAGGACGCCAAGGACAACGTCGCGGAGCTCCCGGACGGCCCGCCGGACGCCAGTGGGCTGACACCGCGCCAGCGGCGGGTGCTCGAGTTCATCCGCGAGAGCATCGAGCAGCGCGGCTACCCGCCGAGCATCCGCGAGATCGGCCAGTCGGTCGGCCTGACCAGCTCCTCCTCGGTCGCCCACCAGCTCAAGACCCTGGAGTCCAAGGGCTTCCTCCGACGCGACCCCAACCGGCCGCGCGCCCTCGAGGTGTTCCTGCCCGACGTGTTGGCCGCACGCCGGTCGATCGGCAGCGCGCACGACTTCGGCTTCGACGAGACCGACATCGGCAACGCGCGGCCGGAGGCGACGTACGTGCCGGTCGTCGGTCGGATCGCCGCCGGTGGTCCGATCCTGGCCGAGGAGCGGGTCGAGGAGGTCTTCCCGCTGCCGAAGACGCTCGTCGGCGACGGCACCCTGTTCCTGCTCGAGGTCAAGGGAGACTCGATGGTCGACGCCGCGATCTGCGACGGCGACTACGTCGTCGTGCGGCAACAGCCGGCCGCCGAAAACGGTGAGATCGTCGCCGCCCTGATCGACGACGAGGCCACGGTCAAGACGTTCTCCCGCAAGCGCGGCAAGGTCTGGCTGCTCCCCCACAATCCGGCCTACGAACCGATCGACGGCAGCGACGCCACGATCCTCGGCAAGGTCGTCACCGTCCTGCGTCGGGTCTGACTCGCCCGCGTCCCTCAGCCGGAGGCGGCCGTGTCGAGCCGCCGCAACGCGTCTCGAGCGACCGCCGCATCCGTCGTACGCCACATCGGTGGCAGCGAGGCCGCGAGAAACGAGCCGTACCTCGCCGTCACCAGCCGGGGGTCGAGAACCGCGACCACGCCTCGGTCGCTCTGGCGTCGGATCAGCCGGCCGCTGCCCTGCGCCAGGAGCAACGCCGCGTGGGTCGCAGCCACCGTCATGAAGCCGTTGCCGCCGCGACTCTCGACGGCGCGCTGCCGGGCGCTCATCAGCGGGTCGTCGGGTCGCGGGAAGGGCAGCCGGTCGATGATCACCAGCTGGCAGGTCTCACCGGGTAGGTCGACGCCCTGCCAGAGACTCAGCGTGCCGAACAGGCAGGTCCGAGGGTCCTCGACGAACCGGCGGGCGAGCTCCGGCAACTGTGCCTCCCCCTGGCACCAGACGTCGACGGCGGGCAGCCGCTCGCGCAGCTCCGCGGTCGCCCGCTCGGCCGCGCGGCGGGAGGAGAAGAGCCCGAGCGTACGGCCGCCGGCGGCCTCGACCAGCTCCGCGATCTCGGTCAGCTGCGGGTCGCCGAGCCCGTCTCGGCCGGGCGGCGGCAGGTGTCGGGCGACATAGAGGATGGCCTGCCGGCCGTAGTCGAACGGCGACCCCACGTCGACGCCCCGCCAGACCACGCGGTCGTCGGCGTCGTCCTCATCGGAGGCGTCATCGGCGGCACCCTCGGCGGGCTCGTGGTCGGGCGCCGCCACGACCGCCTCGGCCGCCGTGCCGGCGCTCGTCACGCCGCCGGGGTCGGCCGATGCGTCGGCGTCGGCGGCCGCCTCGGCGTCGTCGACCCGCTCGTCGCCACGCAGCCCGAGGCTGGCGGCCAGGGCGCGGAAGTCGCCGCCGAGCTTGAGCGTCGCGCTCGTCAGCACCACGGTCTTCTCGCCGAACAGCCGGTCGCGCAGCGTGAGAGAAACGTCGAGTGGAGCGATCCGAAGGTCGTTGCCACCCCGAGCCGGATCGCGCTCGCTGACCCACAACACGTCGTGCTCGGCGACGGCCGCCATCCGCTCGGCGACCTGGCGTACCTCGTCGGTCATCGCCTTGGCCTGCTGCCGGATCGGATCCGGCTCCGCACCGTCGTCCTTCGGTAGCGCCGAGAAGCAGCGGCGGGCGCTGTCGCGGACCATCGCCAGCGCGTCGGCCAACTGCTCGGACATCGTGTCGATCCGGCCGGGCGGCGTCACCGTGATGGCGTCCCGCAGCGTGTCGGAGGCGTCCTCCAGCTCGTCGGCCTGTCCCTCGTGCAGCAGGTTGCGGGCCCGGCGCGCAGCCCGCTCGACGATGCCCGGCGACAGCTCGTCGGTGGACGCCTGGGTGACCCGCGCGGTCAGCTCGTGAGCCTCGTCGACCACGACGACGTCGTACTCCGGGATCATCGGCACGCCGTCGATCGCGTCGATGGCCAGCAGCGCGTGGTTGGTCACGACGATCTGCGCCGCGATCGCCTCGTCGCGGGCGGTCTCGGCGAAGCACTCCCCGGCGTAGGGGCAGCGCTGCGATCCCAGGCACTCCCGCGCGGACACGGACACCTGCTGCCAGGCCTTCTCGGTGTGTGCCGGCGCCGAGTCGCGATCGCCGCGGCCGTCGGACCCGAGCTCGTCCTCGGCCCAGTTGCGCAGCTCGAGCACCTCGGCGCCGAGCGAACCGGTGGGCAGCTCGATCAGGGCACCCTGGTCGTCGGGGACGCCGTCACGGATCCGATGCAGGCAGGCGTAGTTGGACCGGCCCTTGAGCACCGCCGCGCGAGGCCGCCGGCCGAGCACCGCCTCGGCGGCGTCCAGCAGCGCCGGGATGTCGCGCTCGACCAGCTGGTGCTGGAGGTTGAGCGTCGCCGTCGCGATGACGACCCGCTCGTCATGCAGCAGCGCCGGGGCGAGGTAGCCGAGCGACTTGCCGGTGCCGGTGCCGGCCTGGACCAGCAGGTGCTCGCCTCGGTCCAGGGCGGTCGCGACCGCCTCGGCCATCGCGATCTGGCCGGGCCGCTCCTGGCCGTCGATGGCGTCGACGGCCGCGTCGAGTACGCGACGTGGGGTCGGCTGCTGGGTGCGCGGTGCGGAGTCGACCTCGGTCACCCGCCCACGCTACCCGGCCGGGCCGACGCTCGACGGCCCGTCCACAGGGCGCCGGCGGGATGTCGCCGTACGTCAGGTGGCGGCGACGGCGTAGCGCTCGAGGGCACCGGCGAGATCCGGATGCACCCGGGCGACGACGACCGTGCCGTCGGCGGTGTGATCCACCTCGAGCACCTCGCCGCGCTCGTGCATGGCACTGACCAGGTCGCCTCGGGAGTACGGCACGACGACCCGCATCTCGACCTGCGGCCGGGGCAGGTCGGCCTCGATCGCGGCGAGCAGCTTGTCGATGCCGTCGCCGGAGTGCGCCGAGCAGGCCACCGCGTGCGGCTCCCTGGCGAGCAGTCGTGAGACCACCATCGGGTCGGCCACGTCGATCTTGTTGATCGCGACCAGCTCGGGTACGTCGGCCGCCCCGATCTCCGCGAACACCTCGCGTACCGCCGCGAGCTGGCCCTCCGGATCGGGATGCGACCCGTCGACGACGTGCACGATCAGGTCGGCGTCGGCGACCTCCTCCAGGGTCGACCGGAACGCCTCGACGAGCTGGTGCGGCAGATGACGTACGAATCCCACCGTGTCCGACAGGGTGTAGATCCGGCCGTCGGAGGTCGTCGCGCGACGCGTCGTCGGGTCGAGCGTGGCGAACAGCGCGTCCTCCACGAGCGCGCCGGCGCCGGTCATCCGGTTGAGCAGGCTCGACTTGCCGGCGTTGGTGTAGCCGGCGATCGACACCGACGGCACCCGCCGACGCCGCCGCTCGGCGCGCTTGGTGTCGCGGGTCGTCCGCAGCTGCGTCAGCTCGCGGCGCAGCTTCGCCATCCGGCTGTTGATCCGGCGGCGGTCGGTCTCGAGCTTCGTCTCACCGGGGCCGCGGCCGCCGATGCCGCCGCCCTGCGACCCGACCCGTCCGCCGGCCTGCCGGGACAGCTCGCCACCCCACCCACGCAGGCGCTGGGTCATGTACTGCAGCTGGGCGAGCTCGACCTGCGCCTTGCCCTCGGCCGACTTGGCGTGCTGGGCGAAGATGTCGAGGATCAGCGCGGTGCGGTCGACGACCTTGACTCGGACCCGATCCTCGAGGTTGCGCAGCTGGCTCGGCGCCAGCTCGCCGTCGCAGATGACCGTGTCGGCGCCGGTGGCCATGACGGTGGCCCGCAGGTCGTCGACCTTGCCGCGACCGACGTATGTCGCCGGGTCGGGCTTGCGGCGTCGCTGCAGCAGCGCGTCGAGCACCTGGGAGCCGGCGGTCTCGGCGAGCAGCTTCAGCTCGGTCAGCGAGTTCTCGGCGTCGTCGGTCGTGCCCTCGGTCCAGACGCCGACGAGCACCACCCGCTCCAGTCGGAGCTGGCGGTACTCGACCTCGGAGACGTCCTGGAGCTCGGTCGACAGGCCGGCAACGCGACGCAGGGCGTTGCGGTCGTCCAGGTCGAGCTCGCCGACCGTCTCGGCGTACTCCTCGCGATACTCGTTCATCCCCTCGATCCTGGCACGGAATCCGCCCCGGCTCACGCGGATATCCCCCGTACGCCCAGCGCCGATCCGCCCGAAATGACCCCGCGATCCGCCCCAAATGACCCCATGACCGAGTCAGATCGGGCGGATGACCGGGTCAGATCGGGCGGATGACCGGGTCAGATCGGGCGGATGAGGGTTAGGGGTTGTCGCGGCTGGGATGTTCGCGGCGTCGATGCTCGTCTCGTACGGGCTGCCCCGACGGGCCCGCGAGGACGCACCGGCGTTGCACTGAACCGATCGCCGAGGGGAGCTGGTCCGTACGCCGTCAGCCGAGCGGCCAGATCCCTTCGGCGACGAGGACCGCCGGCCCGATCAGCTCGACATCGCCGTCGGGGCGCAGCACCACCTCGAGATCGCCGCCGGGCACCCGGACGTCGACCGACGCCGGCGGCGCGAGGTCGACGGCGCGGGCGAACGCCGCCGCGGCCGCGCAGGCGCCGGTGCCACAGGACCGAGTCTCCCCCGACCCGCGCTCGTGCACCCGCATCGCGATCGCGTGCTCGCCGGTGCGGACGACGAACTCGACGTTGACCCCGTCGGGGAAGTGCGTCGCGTCGTGGCCCGGCGGCTCGAGCAGCGCACCGGCCTCGGCCAGGTCGTCGACGAAGACGACCGCGTGCGGGTTGCCGACCGAGACCCTGGTCGCCTCACGGTCGCGACCGTCGACGGTCACCCGGGTCGATCCGTCGACGGCGACCGGCCCCATGTCGACGCCGATCCGATCGTCGTCGCAGACGGTGGCCAGTCGTACGCCGCCCCGGGTGCCGATCGGAATCGGGCCGGCCGGATCGGCGAGGCCGTCGCGGACCAGATAGCGCACGAACACCCGGACCCCGTTGCCGCACATCTCGCTCACGGACCCGTCGGCGTTGCGGTAGTCCATGAACCACTCGACGCCGTCGGCCGCCGCGGCCTTCGCCATCGGGTCGTCGAGCGCGGTCGCCCGGACCACCCGCAGCACGCCGTCGGCGCCGAGGCCGGACCGCCGATGGCACAGCGCCGCGACCTCGGTGGCGTCCAGGTCGCGGGTGCCGTCGGGGTCGGGAACGACGACGAAGTCGTTCTCGGTGCCGTGGCCCTTGAGCCAGGCGAGCGGCGTACGCGTCACCCGATCAGCGTACGGGCCACCGCTACTCCTCCGGCGTCACCACCATGGCCGACCCACCGCCACGACGTCGGGGCTCGGCGGCCGCGAGGAACGAGCCGTCCGGCAGCACCTCGATCGCGGCGACCGCGCCGATCTCCGCCGCGCTCGTCCCCGGCGTACCCGACGGGGCGAGCTCGTGCCCGTACGGCTCCAGGATCGTCTCGTAGAAGTCGATGAACTCCGGCTCGGACGTCACGGTCGCCGTGTTGCGTTGCGAGCCGCGTGGCATCGCGATCGCCTGCGGCAGGGTCATGTCGAGGTCGACCCGGTTGACCAGCGTCTGCAGGACCGTCGTGATGATCGTCGACCCGCCGGGCGAGCCGAGCGCCAGCCACGGCTCACCGTCGCGGAGCACGATCGTCGGGGACATCGAGCTGCGGGGGCGCTTGCCGCCCTCGATCCGGTTCGGGTCCTCCGGGTCGTAGACGGTCGTGAAGTCGGTGAGCTCGTTGTTGAGCAGGAAGCCCCGGCCCGGGACGGTGATGCCGGAGCCGCCGGTCTGCTCGATGGTGAGGGTGTACGCGACGACGTTGCCCCACTTGTCCATCGCGGTGAGGTGGGTCGTCGACAGCCCTTCGTGGTCGGCCGCTCGCTGGCCCGCGGCGGCGCCGGAGCAGCCGCTGTAGTCGCCGTCCGGCTCCCCCGCCGCCACCGGCTTGGTCGCCGCGGCGGCCGGGTCGATCTGGCACGCCCGCTCGGCCGCGAAGTCGTCGGACAGCAGCTCGGCGAGCGGTACGTCGACGAAGTCCGGGTCGCCGACGTAGGCGTTGCGGTCGGCGAACGCCAGCGCCGACGCCTCGAGGTAGTGGTGCAGCGCGTCCGCCGTCGACATCCCACTCAGGTCGAACGTCTCGAGCATGTTGAGCGCCTCGCCGACGGTCGAACCGCCGCTCGACGGCGGCGCCATGCCGTAGACGTCGAGCCCGCGGTAGTCGACCAGGGTGGGTTCGCGGTCGATCACGTCGTAGGCCCGCAGGTCGGACCGCTCCATGTACCCCGGCGGCACCGGCAGGTCGGTGCCCGGAGTCGTCGGCGGATTCTGGACGGTCTCGACGATCTGCCGGGCCAGCCAGCCCTTGTAGAGGAAGTCGGTGCCGCGGTTGCCGAGCATCCGGTACGTCGTCGCCAGGTCGGGATTGCGGAAGACCGTGCCCACCTCGGGGGCGTCGCCGCCGGGCAGGAAGAGCCGCTTCGTCGGCCGGATCGCCGCGAACCGCTCGGCGTTGTCGAGGGTCTGCTGCCGGAAGGTCTGGTCGACGACGAATCCGTTCGCCGCCAGCCGGGCGGCCGGCCGCAGCGAGTCCGCGAGCGTACGGGTGCCCCACTCGTCCAACGCGGTCGCCCACGTCGCCGGCGTACCCGGCACGCCGACCGAGACGCCGCTGGTCACGAGGTCGGGGAAGAAGGGGTACGGCTCGCCGGTGTCCGGGTCGATGAAGGCGTCGTTGGGCATCGACATCGGCGCGGTCTCCCGGCCGTCCAGGGTCGACACCTCACCGGTGGCGGCGTCGTAGTAGACGAAGAAGCCACCGCCTCCGATGCCGGCGCTGTACGGCTCGGTCACGCCCAACGCGGCGGCCGTCGCGACCGCGGCGTCGACCGCGTTGCCGCCCTGGCGCAGCACCTGCACGCCGATCCGGCTCGCGTCGGGATCGACCGACGCGACCGCGCCGTCGGTGCCGATCGCGACCGGATCCTTCTCCGGAGCCGGTCGAGCGGGCGCGGGCGCCGCCTCCGGCGCGGCCGCCGTCGGTCCCATCGTCACGGTGAGGACCGCCGCTGCGGCGACGGCCACGGCTGCCTTCATGTCGCGCGGGTACGCCATGAACAACACTCCCTCGAGGCCCTCGGATGGCCCAACCTACCGATCCGAGCCGACCACGGCGAGGGCTCGGTCGACCAGATCCGGTGCGTCGTGGCGAATCCAGGTGATCCGGGGGTCCTTGCGGAACCAGGCGTCCTGGCGCCGGGCGAACCTGCGGGTGGCGCGCACCGTCTCGTCCCGCGCCTCCTGCTCGGTGCACTCGCCGGCGAGGAACCGCAGCACCTGGGCGTAGCCGAGGGCCCGACTCGCCGTCCGACCCTCACGCAGCCCGGCGCGCTCCAGCTCCCGCACCTCGTCGACGAGACCGGCCTCCCACATTGCCTCGACCCGGCGGGCGATCCGGTGGTCGAGGACGTCGCGAGGTACGTCGACTCCGACCTGCGTCACGGCGGGGTAGGCGTACTCGTACGTCGGCAGCGCGGCGCTGAACCGATCCCCGGTGAGCTCGACGACCTCGAGGGCGCGGACGATCCGGCGGCCGTTGCTCGGCAGGATGCGCTCGGCCGCCTCGGGGTCGACGGCCGCCAGCCGGGCGTGCAGGGCCGCCGGTCCGTCCCGCTCCAGCTCGGCCTCCAACCGGGTCCGCAGGTCCGGGTCGGTGCCGGGGAACTCGAAACGGTCGAGCACCGCCCGGACGTACAACGCCGACCCGCCGACGAGCACCGGCGGCACCGAACGCCGCAGGCAGTCGTCGATCGCCGCGCGGGCCCAGGACTGGAACTCCGCCACGGCCGCGGGCTCGGTCACGTCGAGGCGGTCGAGCAGGTGATGGGCGACGCCAGCCCGAGCAGACGCGGGTAGCTTGGCGGTTCCGATGTCCATGCCGCGGTAGAGCTGCATCGAGTCGACGCTGACGACCTCGCCGGCCAGCGCCCCCGCGAGCGCGACCGCGAGATCCGACTTGCCGGCGGCGGTCGGACCCACCACCGCGACGACGGATGACATACGCGGTAGTTTGTCAGGATCAGACGTTGGCAGAGAGTACGGAGGTCACGATGTCCATCCTCGACAAGCTCCGCGGTCGAGCATCCAAGGCGAAGGAGCAGGCCGAGAATGTCGTCGACCAGCACGGCGACAAGATCGCCTCGGGCATAGAGAAGACCGGCGAGGCCGCCAGCAAGGTCACCGGCCATCGGTTCGACGACAAGATCGACAAGGGTGTCAGCAAGGCCAAGGAACGTCTCGAGCGGCAGGAGGACGCCGGCGAAACCCCGCCGGGACCAGCGTCGACCGTTCCCGAGCCGCCGCCCGCGCCGCCCGCGGCCGAGACCACCGACAAGCCGGGCACCGACGAGCCGAAGGGCCCGCCGGCCGGAGCGTAGCTCGCCGCGCTAAATTACGCCGCCGTGGTTAAAGAATCGGCGGCAGACTGGCAACGGGCTCTCGACGACTCCGGCACGGTGGTCATCCGATCACGCCGCCAGACCGCGGTCTGGACGTTGTTGGCGTGCATCGCGGTCATGGTGATCGGACTCGCCGTGACGTTCAGCGGCGGCCTCGCGGGGATCGTCGTCGGGCTCGTGATCATCATCGGCGCGGCCGGCTTCGCCCGGGCTCGGGTCCAGGGCGCGGTCCTCTCGGGAGAGCCCCACCTCGTCGTCACCCCGGACCGGGTCAGCTACGGCCGGCACTCCGTGCCGTGGTCCTCGGTGCGTGAGGTGGTGCGGCACACGATGACGGTCCGCGGGACCATCGACACGTACGTCTGGATCCTGCACGGCGACCGGGGGCGGCTGCGCCTTCCCGAGACCCTCCAGGCCGACCTGGGCGAGCTGGAGCTGTGGCTGCGCGACGTCCACGCCCGACACGGTCGGGCCGCCTGACGTGGCGTACCCGGACGTCGCGCCACGGCACCAGCTGGTCCCCGCGGCGTACGTCGTCTTCCTCCGGCCGAGTGAGACGGGCCGCGAGGTGCTGCTGCTGCGGCGCGCCAACACCGGCTTCATGGACGACCATTGGGCGATCGTCGCGGGCCATGTCGAGCCCGGCGAGTCGTGCGTGGCGGCGGCGGTGCGAGAGGCCCGGGAGGAGGTCGGGCTCGACGTGGCGCCGGACGATCTCGTGCCGCTGTGCGCGCTGCATCGCACCGACGGCTCGGACCGCCCGATCGAGCAGCGGGCGGACTTCGTCTTCCTTGCGCAGCGATGGTCGGGAGTGCCGACGCGACGAGAGCCGGACAAGTCGTCGGCGCTGGACTGGTTCGCGCTGACGGCGCTGCCGGAGCCGGTCGTGCCGCACGAGTTGCTGGTCCTGCGTCACCTCGCGACCGGCGCGGTGCCGGCGGTGCTGACGTACGGCTTCTGACCGGTCAGGTCTGTGGCTCGTCGGACCGCGGATAGGTCGATCGCCACCACGCCGCCCACTCGTCGCGTACGGCCCCGAACGACTCGTCGTCGAGGCCGTACGTCGTCAGGATCGCCATCGCGCCTCCGTCGGGACGGATCGACGTCCGCGGCCGTTCGCAGACGATCAGCAGCCCCGGACCGAGCCGGTCGACCGTCACGCCCACCTGGCGCGCCGCGGTGAACCAGAGCTCGCCGGTGGCGGTCGGACCGGTCGTGCGTTCGTATCGCTCCCCCGGTCGCAGGTCGGCCAGCCCGAGCCTGTCCTGCGGCCGCGGGCCGGCCTCGTCGGTAGCCAGGAACAGCGTCCGGCGCGGACGCTCGGGGTGGTGCTCGATCGCGAAGCGGAGCTGGGCGAGGAACGAGATCCAGCCCTCGGTGATGTCGTCGTAGTACGCGTCCCACTCCGTGTCCTGGCCACGCGGACCCCGCGTGACGCGCACGGTCGTGACGCCGTCGGCCTCGGTCAGGGTGAACCGGTCGCCGTCGTCGAGGTCGACCGTGTACGGCTGGCTCGACTCCGTCGCATGCTCGAAGTAGATGAAGTCGATCTCGTCGGCGAGTCCCTCGGCGAGCCAGCCGTGCCAACGGCCGATTCGCTCCCGATCGCGCAGCCACGGCCAGACCGCCTCGACGGACGCGGCGATCGTGACCTCGACGGCCTCGGGTGTGTCGTCGGTCATGCGGTGCTCCCCTTCAGTGCCGATGTCGGCGGCTCAGTCGCAGCCGCAGGCGGGGCCGGCTCCGATCGGGGCCGGGGCGGGTGCTCCGACGGTCGGCAGGCCCAGCATCACCGCGGACGGTCCGGAGCCGATGTCACTGGCGGCCCCGACGGCGGGCCGGCGGCGCCGCACGGCCCGGATCGGCGCGTCGGAGACCAGATGGTGCGGCGCCGCCTGCGTGATGGTCACCGTGGCGAAGTCGCCGGGCGAAACGACCGAAGGCCCCGGGGCGAAATGCACCAGGCGATTGTCCGGGCCGCGACCCGACTGTCGATGGGTGACGCCGTCCTTGCGACCGTCCGCCTCGGTCACGAGGAGCTCGACGTCGCGGCCGACGAGGCGCCGGTTCTCGGCCCAGGTGATGTCGTTGACCAGGGCGACCAGCCGCTCGTATCGCTCCTGGACCACCGCCTTCGGCACCTGGTCGCCCATCTGTGCGGCGGGCGTCCCGGGCCGAGTGGAGTACTGGAACGTGAAGGCCTGCGCGAACCGCGCCTGCCGTACGACGTCGAGGGTCTGCTCGAAGTCGGCGTCGGTCTCGCCCGGGAAGCCGACGATGATGTCCGTGCTGATCGCCGCCTCGGGCAGCGCCGAGCGCACCCGGTCGAGCAGCCGCAGGTAGCGATCCCGTCGGTAGGACCGGCGCATCGCCCGCAGGACGGCGTCCGAGCCCGACTGCAGCGGCATGTGCAGCTGCGGCATGACGTTGGGCGTCTCGGCCATCGCGTCGATCACGTCGTCGGTGAAGTCGCGCGGGTGCGGCGAGGTGAAGCGGACCCGTTCGAGCCCGTCGATCGACCCGCAGGCCCGCAGCAGCTTGCCGAACGCGAAGCGGTCGCCGAACTCGACGCCGTAGGAGTTGACGTTCTGCCCGAGCAAGGTGACCTCGACGACGCCGTCGGCGACCAGCGCCTCGATCTCGGCGAGGACGTCACCGGGTCGGCGGTCCTTCTCGCGGCCGCGAAGGCTCGGCACGATGCAGAACGTGCAGGTGTTGTTGCAGCCGACGCTGATCGAGACCCACGCCGAGTAGGCCGACTCCCGCTTCGTCGGCAGCGTCGACGGAAACACCTCGAGCGCCTCGAGGATCTCGAGCTGCGCCTCATCGGCGACCCGCGACCGTTCGAGCAGCGCCGGAAGCGAGCCGATGTTGTGGGTGCCGAACACCACGTCGACCCACGGAGCTCGCCGCAGGATCTCGCCGCGGTCCTTCTGCGCCAGGCAGCCGCCGACGGCGATCTGCATCCCCGGTCGCTTGGCCTTCTTCGAGGCGAGGTGGCCGAGGTTGCCGTAGAGCCGGTTGTCGGCGTTCTCGCGCACCGCGCAGGTGTTGAACACGACCAGGTCGGCGAGGTCGCCGTCGGCCGCCTCGACGTACCCGGCGTCCCGCAGCAGCCCGGACAGCCGCTCGGAGTCGTGCATGTTCATCTGGCAGCCGAAGGTGCGCACCTCGTAGGTGCGTGGCGAGGCGAGTGGGGTCGCAGACATGACCGCACCAGCGTACGACCCGGCCGTCCGTCGTCGCCCTGCTCCCTCGTCGCGAAACACTGTGCCCGTGAGCCCTGACAGTCGTCGGACGCTGGTCCGCTCCGGACGGTTCGATCCGGTCGGCGCTCCCGACTGGCATCTGGTCCCGGTCGACATTCCGTCCGGCGTGCGACGGATCGACGTGCGCTACTCGTACAACCGGCCCGAGACCCCACCCGGCATGCCCGGCAACGTCCTCGACATCGGGATCTTCGACCCGTCCGGCGCCGGGCTCGGCAACGCGAAGGGGTTCCGCGGCTACAGCGGAGGCGCCCGGTCGTCGTTCTCGATCAGCCGCTCGGAGGCCACACCGGGGTACGTCCCCGGACCGATCGACGCCGGGCGCTGGCACCTCCTGCTCGGGCCGTACACCGTCGCTCCCCAGGGCATGGAGTGGCGGGTGGACGTCGCGCTGACGCTCGGCGATCCGGGTCCGGCGTTCGAGCCGGCGCCGGCGCCGACGTCGGTCGCCGGCACCGGACCGGGGTGGTATCGCGGCGACCTCCACCTGCACACCGTCCACTCCGACGGCCGACGCACCCCGGCCCGCCTCGCGGCCGACGCCCGGGCCGCGGGACTCGACTTCATCGTGTCGACCGAGCACAACACCCGCAGCGCGCACGACGTCTGGGGCCGCCACAGCTCCGACGACCTGCTCGTGATCGCCGGCGAGGAGGTCACGACGCGCTCGGGCCACTGGGTCGCCGCCGGGCTGCCGGCCGGCGCCTGGATCGACTGGCGCTACCGGGCCGGCGGCGGCGAGCTGGCCCGCTTCGTCGGGCGAGTGCACGAGCTCGGCGGTCTCGCGATCGCGGCGCATCCGTTCGCAGCGTCGAAGGGCACGCGGTGGGAGCACGGATATGACGAGGTCGATGCGGTCGAGGCCTGGAACGGGCCGTGGGGGCTCGAGGACCAGACGGCGGTCGCCGAGTGGCACGCACGTCTGGTCGCCGGGCAGCGGCTGCCGATCGTCGGCAGCTCGGACGCGCACACGCCGGAGCACGTCGTCGGGCTGCCGCAGACGGTCGTGCGCGCCGAGCGGCTCGCGGCCGGCGCGCTGGTCGACGCAGTCCGGGCCGGCCGGTCGTGGATCGCCGAGTCGTCGGAGGTCGAGCTGCGGTTCGAGGTACGCGACGGCGACCGGCGCTACTCCTGCGGCGACCCGGTGCCCGCCCGCGCCGGCGACCTGTCGGTGCGGCTCGAGGTGTCCGGTGTGCCGGGCTGCGTCGCGACCGTGCTCGGGCCGGCTGCGCCGCTCGGGTTCGGGACCGCCGACGAGTCCGGCCGGGTCGTCGTCGAGACGCGGCTGCCGGCGGCGCGGGTGCCGGCGGGGCCGACTGCGCGGGTGCCGGCGGCGCCGATGCCGTTCGTCCGGGCGGAGGTACGCCGCCCGGAGCCGACCGCCACGACGCCGAACCGAATGGTGGCGCTGACCAACCCGATCTTCGTCGCCGCCCGCTGAGCCGGCCCGGCCGCGCCGAGTGTTGGCGTGAAAGTGCAGGTCCACCGGGATGTTGGTGCAATCTCGCACCAACTCTCGGGCCCAGCCGCCGCCGTCAGCCGCCCCGGACGTCGGCCGTGATCCGACCGAGCGCCTCGACGGTCTGGTCGACGTCGGCCGCCGTCGTCGACCAGTTGCTGACCGAGATCCGCTGCACGGCCCGACCCCGCCACTGCGACGGTGTCACCACGGCCGTGCCGTCGGCCAGCAGCCGCCGACCCACCTCGCGGGTCGTCTCGTCGTCGCCGAACGCCGCGAGGACCTGGTTGAAGACCACGTCGTTCAGCACATCGGCGCCCTCGATGGCCCGAATCCCGTCGGCCATCTGGGCGGCGCGCTCGTGTAGGCCGCGCACCAGATCGGCGACCCCGCGACGACCCAGGCTGCGCAGCGCCGCCCAGACGGCGAACCCGCGAGCCCGCCGCGAAAGCTCCGGCACCGTGTCGCTCGGCTCCGGCGCCTCGCCGCCCATGAGGTACGCCGCCCGCGACCCGAAGGTGGCCAGATGTGCCTCGCGATCGCGGACGATGGCGAGTCCACAGTCGTACGGCACGTTCAGCGTCTTGTGCGCGTCGGTCGCCCACGAGTCCGCGACCTCGATCCCCTCGGCCAGCGGCGCCGTCGCCTCGCTGGCCAACACCCACAGGCCGAACGCCCCGTCCACATGTACCCACGCCCCGGCCTCGTGCGCCGCCGCGATCGCGGCCGGGAACGGGTCGAACGCTCCGGTGTGGATCTCCCCCGCCTGCAGGCACACGATCGTCGGCCCGGTGTCGCGACGCAGCTCGGCCGCGAGCGCGTCGGGGTCGATCCGGCCCTGGTCGTCGGCGGGGATCGAGACGATCGCGTCGGTGCCGAGGCCGAGGTGGCGTACCGCGTTGTCGATCGACCCATGCCGATCGGCGCCGACGACGACCTGGATCGGCGGCGCCCCGGCGAGTCCGCGCCGGTTGACGTCCCAGTCGACCCGGTCCAAGACGGCGTACCGGCCGGCGGCCAGACAGGCGTAGTTGGCGATCGTTCCCCCGGTCGCATACCCGACGGCGGATTCGGCCGGGAGCCCGAACAGGTCGAGCAGCCACTCCGCCGCGATCGTCTCGGCGGCCGACGCGGCGGGAGCGACCGACAGCAGCCCGGCGTTCTGGTCCCACGCCGAGGTGAGCCAGTCGGCGGCCAACGCGGCCGGGACCGCGCCGCCGATCACGAAGCCGTAGAACCGACTGCCCGGCGTCGCGGTCAGCCCCGGCCCGACCCAGTCCGCGAGCTCGTCGATGACCTTCGTCGCGTCCAACGGCTCGTCCTGGAGCGGCGTACGGACCCGGTCGACGATGTCGGCGTACGGCTCGCGCGCCCACACCGGTCGGCTCGGCAGCGACTCGAGGTACGTCCGCGCGAGATCGGTGGCTCGTACCAGGGCGGGATCGAAGGCGTTCATGCGTTCACTCTGCCCGACCGGGATGCCCGACGGCCGCAACCTATTCGTTATCTTCCCGGGCAATGCCGGTAGCCGCGATGTTCGCTAGGTTGCCGTGCATGACTGCGGAGGCTTCCTCGACCGACGGGGGTCGTGCCGGTGGGCCGTTGGTGGAGCTCGATGCGGTCAACAAGTGGTTCGGCGACCTGCAGGTGCTCAAGGACATCAACCTCGACGTCGCGCGCGGCGAGGTCGTGATCGTGATCGGGCCGTCCGGCGCCGGCAAGTCGACCCTGTGCCGGGCGATCAACCGCCTCGAGCCGATCGACCAGGGCGAGATCCGGCTGAACGGTGAGCCGCTGCCGGCCGAGGGCAAGGCGCTGGCCGAGCACCGCGCCGAGGTCGGCATGGTCTTCCAGGCGTTCAACCTGTTCGCCCACAAGACGGTGCTGGACAACGTGACGCTCGGGCCGATCAAGGTGAAGCGCCAGCCGGCCAAGGAGGCTCGCAAGAACGCCCAGCGCCTGCTCGACCGGGTCGGCGTCGGCGATCAGGCGCACAAGTACCCCGCGCAGCTGTCCGGCGGCCAGCAGCAGCGGGTCGCGATCGCCCGAGCGCTCGCGATGGAGCCCAAGGTCATGCTCTTCGACGAGCCGACGTCCGCGCTCGACCCGGAGATGATCAAGGAGGTCCTCGACGTCATGGTCGACCTCGCCGAGCGCGGGATGACGATGATCGTCGTCTCCCACGAGATGGGCTTCGCCCGGACGGCGGCCAACCGCGTCGTCTTCATGGCCGACGGCGCCATCGTCGAGCAGGCAACCCCCGACGAGTTCTTCACCAACCCCCAGTCCGACCGAGCCAAAGACTTCCTGAGCAAGATTCTCAAACACTGAGGAGATGCATTTTCATGAGATTGAGGCGTACGAAGGCCGCCCTGCTCGCGGTCGGCCTGGCGACAGCGATGGTGGCCTGCGGCGAGGCCGGTGAGGACGACGAAGAGGCAGCCGAAGGACTCGAGGTACCGGTCGCCGAGAACCCCGACTTCCCCGCCGGCTCACAGATGGCGGAGTACGCCGATGCCGGCGAGATCACCATCGGTGTGAAGTACGACCAGCCGGGCATCGGCTTCCTGGGTGCCGGCGACGAGGAGCCGACCGGCTTCGACATCGAGCTCGGCAAGTACCTGGCGGGCCAGCTCGGAATCCCCGAGGACGGCATCACCTGGGAGGAGACGATCTCCGACAACCGCGAGCCGTTCCTCCAGCAGGACCGCGTCGACATCGTCCTGGCGTCCTACTCGATCGACCCCGAGCGGCGGGCGGTCGTCGGTCAGATGGGTCCCTACTACATCACCGGCCAGCAGCTCCTCGTCCGTGAGGAGGACGCGGAGGACATCACCGGCGTCGACGATGTGCGGGGCCAGGAGGTGTGCTCGGTCACCGGCTCGACGTCGCTGGAGCAGATCGAGGAACAGGGCGGGATCGGCCGCGGCTTCGACACCTACTCCGAGTGTGTCGAGCAGGTTCGCAGTGGCGCGATCGACGCGATGACGACCGACGGCGCCATCCTGCTCGGCTACGAGGCCGAGACGCCGGACGAGTTGCAGGTCGTCGGTGAGGAGTTCAGCGAGGAGCGCTACGGCGTCGGGTACTTCCCCAACACCGACACCGACTTCTGCAACTTCCTCCGCGACTCGATGCAGCAGGCGATGGACGATGGCTACTGGGCCGACGCGTTCGAGGCGACGCTCGGCGAGTCTGGCATCGAGACCCCCGACCCGCCTGAGATGGATCCCTGCCCCTAGCGGAATCTGAGAAGTGGTGGGCCGGCGCTCACGAGCGCCGGCCCACGAGACTCTGTGCCGATCGAGGGAGGTGACCGCGACCGATGGACGTGCTGATCGACGAACGCGACCTGTTCCTCAAGGCGTTCTGGGAGACGATTCAGCTCCTCGGCATATCCGCCGTCGTTGCCACCGTGATCGGCACGCTGCTGGCGGCCATGCGAGTGGCACCGGTTCCGGTGATGAACGCCATCGGGACCTCTTACGTCAACCTCGTGCGAAACACGCCGCTCGTCGTCATGTTTCTCCTCGTCGTCTTCGGACTCCCCGAGCTCGACATCCAGTTCTCCTACTTCGTCAAGGCGAACATCGCGCTGTCGGTCTACACGGCCGCATTCGTCTGCGAGGCCGTCCGGTCGGGAATCAACACGGTGGCGGCCGGGCAGGCGGAGGCGGCCCGCTCGGTCGGCATGACCTTCACCCAGACCCTGGGGACGGTGGTGCTGCCACAGGCCTTCCGCGCGGTGGTGCCGCCCCTGACGAGCGTCTACATCGCGCTCGCCAAGAACACCTCGGTCGCGGCCGGGTTCGGAGTGACTGAGCTGACCGCGGAGCTCAGTGCCCAGCTCAACAACCACCCGGCGGCCGGCATCTGGCTCTTCGTCGGCGTCGGGCTCGCCTATGTGCTGATCGTGGCGGTGCTCTCCACCGGGTCCCACCTGCTCGAGCGACGCTGGGCGGTGGCCCGATGAGCAACGTTCTGTTCGACGTTCCCGGGCCGAGAGCCCGCGTGCGGCACCGCATCTACGGCGCCATCACCTTGCTCGTCCTGGCCGGCCTGGTCGGCCTCGTCGCCTGGCGGTTCCAGCAGCAGGATCAGTTCGCCTACGACGAGTGGGAGCCCTTCGTCACGCCGGCGATCGTGATGGACCTGTTCGAGGGCCTGCTCGTCACCCTCGAGATCGCCGCCGTGTCGATCGCGTTGGCGATCGTGTTCGGCATGGTCTTCGCGGTCGGCCGGCTGTCCGACCACTGGTTCGTCAGATGGCCCTGCTTCGTCGTCGTCGAGTTCTTCCGTGCGGTTCCCGTACTCATGATGATCTTCTTCCTGAGCATCAAGTACGCGAGCGACCTCGGGAAGTTCTGGGTCATCGTCATCGCCCTCGTTCTCTACAACGGCTCGGTCCTGGCCGAGGTGTTCCGGGCCGGGATCCTCGCCGTGCCGAGGGGCCAGAGTGAGGCGGGCTACTCGATCGGGCTGCGGAAGACGCAGCTGATGACGCTCGTGCTCATCCCGCAGGCTGTCGCGACGATGCTGCCGGCGATCATCAGCCAATGTGTCGTCGCCCTGAAGGACTCGGCTCTTGCCTTCGTCATCCCCTACGAGGAGATCGTCTCCATCGGCAACCGGATCCGGAACGAGTTCCACGACACGCTTCAGACCGCGCTCGTGCTGGCGACCGTCTTCATCATCATCAACTACTCACTGTCGCGACTGGCGATCTGGACAGAACGTCGGGTGGCACGCCGCGGTCGGACCTCGGCCAAGATGCCGTCCGTCGCTGACGTCGGACTCGGCGACCAGTCCATCGGTGGTGCGCCGCCGCCGCAGAACTAGGCGCGCGGTCGCTCGGTGACCGTGCGCGCCCGGACTATTGGCGAGTTTGGGCACGTGAGCCGTCGGAAAGCTGTCCGAACTCGCCAACAGTCGGGCGTCAGCCGTACCAGTGGGCGACGTCGAGGGTGCAGACGATCTCGGTCTCCGGCGGGTCGTACTCACTCGTGGCCGGCTCGTCGATCCAGAGGCCCTGCCGGAAGCCGAGCTTGTCGAGCAGCCGCAGCGACGCCCGGTTGCGATAGTCCGGGCTGGCCAGGAAGCGGGGCGCGTCGGGGTACGCCGGTCGCAGCCTCTCGCGGAGGAACTGGCCGACCAGCCGGGTGCCGATCCCCCGCCCGACCAGGTCCGGGTCGCCGATCAGGTAGTCGAAGGCCGCGGCCTCGGGGTCACCGGTCTTCGCGGCGTACTCGTCGTGGTCGCCGACCCGGTAGTCCTGCACCATGCCGACGTCGCGACCGTCGACCCGCGCCACCCACATCCGGGTCGGCACGTCGCCGTCGATGCGGGGGCCGTAGCGTCGCTCCGCCTCGGCCAGGTCCATCCGGCCGGCGTGGAACCACCGCCTGGCGTGTGGAGCCAGCTGCCAGTCGACGTACGTCGGCAGGTCGTCGCGAGTCATGCGCCGGAAGTCGATGTCGACCTCCGGGATCGCGTCGACCTTCAGCACCGTCTGCTCGGCGACCGAGCACGGCTTGATGCGCTCGGCGGCCCGCTCGGCCGGCAGCCACTCGAAGCGATCGTGCTCCGCATCGACCAGGTCGATGCCGACGTCCGGTGGAACCGTGACGGCCCAGATCGCCCACCAGCCCGCCAGGTCGACCGCCCACGGCTCGCCGTCGTCGATGCCGGTCTCCTCGGCGAGCTCGCGCCGGGCGCCGGCCAGCACGGGTTCGGTAGGACGTCGACGGCCGGTCGGGACCGTCCAGGCCCAGTCGCCGTCCGGGCCCTCGTGCGCTCGGTGCAGGACGAGATACTCCCATCCGGAGTCGGCCGGACGGCGTACGACGACGCCGGACGCGGTCGGGTCGTCCGACGCGAACTCCGGCTCGGTCAACGGGCGACCTCGGTGCTGCGCGACTCGCGTACGACGACGACCTTGATCTGACCGGGGTAGGTCAGCTCCTCCTCGTACTCCTTGACGATGTCGCGGGCCAGCACCTGCGCCTGGATGTCGTCGACCTCGTCGGGCAGCACCATGACGCGCACCTCGCGGCCGGCCTGCATCGCGAACACCTTGTCGACGCCCGGCTTCGACCCGGCGATCTCCTCGAGTCGCTTCAACCGTTTGACGTACGACTCCAGCGACTCGCGTCGGGCGCCGGGGCGGCTGCCGCTGATGGCGTCGGCCGCCTGGACGAGGACCGCCTCGACCGTATGCGGCTCGACCTCGTTGTGGTGCGCCTCGATCGCGTGCACCACGTCGGCCGCCTCGCCGTAGCGGCGGGCGAGATCGGCGCCGACCAGGGCATGGCTGCCTTCGGCTTCGTGGGTCAGCGCCTTGCCCAGGTCGTGGAGCAGCGCGCTGCGGACACCGACGGTCCGGTCGAGTCCGATCTCGTCGGCCATGAGACCGGCCAGCTGCGCCGACTCGCGCACGTGTTCCAGGACGTTCTGGCCGTACGAGGTCCGGTAGCGCAACTGACCGAGGGTGCGCACCAGCTCCGGATGCAGGTCGGTGATGCCGAACTCGACGGCGGCGTCCTCGCCGGCCCGGACGCACAGTCGCTCCACCTCGGCCCTGCTGTGCTCGAAGACCTCCTCGATCCGGCTCGGGTGGATCCGACCGTCGACGACGAGCGCCTCCAGTGCGACCCGGGCGGTCTCGCGGCGGACCGGGTCGAAGCACGACAGCAGGACGGCGTCGGGGGTGTCGTCGATGATGACGTTGACGCCGGTGACCTGCTCGAACGTTCGGACGTTGCGACCCTCGCGCCCGATGATCCGGCCCTTCATGTCGCTGCCCGGAAGCGGAACGACAGTGACGACCGACTCGGCCGTCTGACCCGACGCGAGACGCTGGATCGTCGTCGTGAGGATCCGCTTGGCCAGCGCATCACCCTCCTCGTTCGCGGCGCGCTCGATCTCGCGTACGGTCCGCACGGCCTCGCGCTTGGCGTCGTTCTCGATCGCGGCGACCAGCTCGGCCTTCGCGTCGGCGGCGCTCAGACCGGCGACGTTCTCCAGCAGCGCCGTACGCTCGGCCTCGATGTCGAGCAGCTCGGCTCGCTTGTGCTCCAGCTCACCCTCGCGCGCCGTCAGCTCCTCGGCCCGGTCGTCCAGCGCGGTCAGCTTCGCGTCGAGACGGTCGGCGCGCTCGGCCAGCCGCTCCTCTCGGCGCTCCAGGTCCTCTCGCTGTCGGGCCATCTCCGACCGGTCGGCCTCGATCTGCTCCAGCTGCCGGTTGGCCCGGTCGATGCTGCGCTGGGCCTCGTCCCGAGCGGTGACCAAGGCGCGCGAGTCCCCGCGTCGGGCCACCCACCACACCGCGCCGGCGACGACGACGACAATTCCAAGCAACAGCAGGAGCTCGCCAGCGCCGAATGCCACGTGCCACCTCCGTTCACCGGGCGACCCGTGTCGCCGCGTGCCGAAGGGGCTCCCGCAACACGTGCTGACGCTCGGCTGTCCGCAGACAGCCGGCGGCACGGCACCCTGACCCCGACCCCGTGGGCTGCGCGCTATCTCTACCGCACCGTCGGTGCGGGACCTCCTCGGTATCGGTCACGGTAAGTCGCCTTGTGACCACGGTCAAGAACACCGACCGGCGCCACCATCCGGCGACGGCCCGGCTCGGCGATACGCGATGGCCAGCGACGGTCGCGTCGAACTAGCCTCGACGCGTGCTGATGACCTACGACGAAGCGGGCTCGGGCGGCGCGGTGCTACTGCTGCACTCCGGAGTGGCGGACCGCCGGATGTGGCGGCCCCAGTGGGACGTCCTGGCCGACCGGTTTCGGGTCGTGCGGTGCGACCTGCGCGGCTTCGGGGACACTCCGCTGCCGCCGGAGCGGTTCTCGAACGCCGGCGACGTCGCGGAGCTGCTGGACCATCTCGGCATCGACCGGGCGGCGGTCGTGGGCTCGTCGTTCGGTGGCCGGGTCGCGCTGGAGGTCGCCGCGACTCATCCCGGTCGGGTCGAGCGACTGGTGCTGCTGTGCCCGGCGTACGGCGGTTTGGAGCCGACACCGACCGCCGCGGCGTTCGACGCCCGCGAGGACGCCCTGGCCGACGCCGGCGATCTCGACGGTCTGGTGGAGCTCAACGTCGCGACCTGGCTCGGACCGGAGGCCGACGACGCCGCGCGAGACCTCGTACGACAAATGCAGCGGCACGCCTTCGAGGTCCAGATCGCCGCCGAGTCCGGGCCGGTCCAGCCCGAGATGGAGGAGATCGAGGTCGAGCCGGCTCGGATCGGCTGCCCGGCCGTCGTCGTCGCCGGCGGTCACGACATGGACCACTTCCAGGCGATCGCCGCGCATCTGGCCGAAGCGATCCCGGAGGCACGGCTGGTGGAGCTGGCCTGGGCCGGTCACCTGCCAAGCCTGGAGCGGCCGCAGGAGACGACCGACCTGATCGTCGAGGCGCTGACCGCTGGCTGAGTCGCGGCCCAGTCGCGGCTCAGTCCACGGCCTCGTCGAGCGGCACGTCGGCCGCCTCGTCGGCGCTCAGCTCCTCACGGACGACGCGAAGCGCGAGCCCCGGCGGGTAGCCCTTGCGGCCGAGCATCCCGGCGAGGCGGCGCATCCGGACCTGCGGGTCGAGACCGCGCGTGCTGCCGATCTTGCGCCGCACCAACCGACGTGCGGCGGCCACCTCCTCGTCGCCGTCGATCTCGTCGAGAACGGTGCGGACGACGTCGTCGGCAACGCCCTTGCGACGCAGCTCGGCGCCGAGCGCCCGCCGGGCCAGGCCCTTGTTGCCCAGCCGGGTCTGCACCCAGGTCCGGGCGAACGCCTCGTCGTCGACCAGGCCGACCTCCTCGAACCGGTCGAGCAGGCTAGTCGCGATCTCGTCGGGCACGTCCCGCTTCGCCAGCGCCTCGGCGAGCTCGGCCCGGCTCCGGGGCCGGTCGGTCAGGCGACGCAACAGGACCTTGCGACCCACCGCCTCTGGGTCGGCGTCCGGGATCGCCGGATCGGCCGGCTCGTCGCGTGGCCTGGGTGCCGGTCGAGGCATCCGGTCGGCCTAGAAGTCGATGTCGGCGGTCGACTCGTCGGCCGGAGTGTCCATCGTGGGGCCGACGCCGAGCTTCTCCTTGATCCGCTTCTCCAGCTCGTCGGCGAGGTCCGGGTTGTCCCGCAGGAACCCCCGGGCGTTTTCCTTGCCTTGACCGAGCTGGTCGCCCTCGTAGGTGTACCAAGCGCCCGCCTTGCGGACCAGGCCGACGTCGACACCGACGTCGATCAGACCGCCCTCGCGGCTGATCCCCTTGCCGTACATGATGTCGAACTCGGCCTGCTTGAACGGCGAGCTGACCTTGTTCTTCACCACCTTGACGCGGGTACGGTTGCCGACCATCTCGGTGCCGTCCTTGAGCGTCTCGATCCGCCGCACGTCCAGCCGGACCGACGCGTAGAACTTCAGGGCCCGGCCACCAGTGGTGGTTTCCGGGCTGCCGAACATCACACCGATCTTCTCCCGCAGCTGGTTGATGAAGATCGCGGTCGTGCCGGAGCCGTTGAGCGCGCCGGTGAGCTTGCGCAGCGCCTGGCTCATCAGCCGGGCCTGCAGGCCGACGTGGCTGTCGCCCATCTCGCCCTCGATCTCGGCCCGCGGCACCAGCGCGGCCACCGAGTCGATGACGACGACGTCGAGCGCGCCGGAGCGGATCAGGGTGTCGGCGATCTCCAGGGCCTGCTCGCCGGAGTCCGGCTGGCTCACCAGCAGCGCGTCGATGTCGACGCCGAGGTTGGCGGCGTACTCCGGGTCGAGGGCGTGCTCGGCGTCGATGAACGCCGCGATGCCGCCCAGCTTCTGCGCGTTGGCGACGGCGTGCAGCGCCACGGTCGTCTTGCCGGACGACTCCGGGCCGTAGATCTCCACCACGCGGCCGCGCGGCAAGCCGCCGATGCCCAGTGCGATGTCGAGCGCGATCGAGCCGGTCGGCACCACCTCGACGGGTGCCCGGCTCTCGTCGCCCAGTCGCATCACCGAGCCCTTGCCGTGCTGGCGCTCGATCTGCGCGAGTGCGGTGTCGAGTGCCTTGTCGCGATCCCCTGCAGCCATTGGCGAACCCATCTCGTCGGTTGCTTGCGGTCGTACGTCTTCTTCTCGATGCCCCGACCCTAGGCGCCGCCGCCGACAGCGACCGGACCGCCACACGGACCTGTGGACGACCGCGCCAGGACCAAGACAGGCCCACGCTAGCCCGAACATCTGTTCGATGTGCGAGCGACACGCGGACGCCACGCGTCACAGCGCCACGATCAGGGCTCCGGCCGCGCCGGTCAGGGCCACCACGACCCACGGCCGCCAGCGCCAGACCACGAGCAGCGCGAAGGCGCCCAGGGCCAAGCCCAGGTCGGACGGGCTCAGGATCGCCGTCGTCCACACCGGGTCGTACAGCGCGGCGAGCAGGATGCCGACGACGGCGGCGTTGACACCGCGCAGGGCGGCCTGGGCGGCCGGCCGGGAGCGCAGCGATCCCCACCACGGCAGGGAGCCGTACGTGAGCAGCATCGAGGGGAGGAAGATCGCGACGAGGGCGATCGCGGCTCCGGCCACGCCGTTGGGCTCCGGACCCATCGCGGCACCCAGGTACGCCGAGAACGTGAAGAGCGGACCGGGTACGGCCTGGGCGAGGCCGTACCCCGCGAGGAACCGGTCGTTGTCGATCCAGCCCGGCGGCACCACCTCGGACTGCAGCAGCGGCAGCACGACGTGGCCGCCACCGAACACCAGCGACCCGGAGCGGAAGAAGCTGTCGAAGATCGCCAGCGGCTGGAAGCTGACGAGACCCCGCGCCACGGGCAGGGCCACCAGGAGCGTCAGCAGGGCGATCCAGCAGCCGGCTCCGAGCCACCGCGGGATCGGCACCGGCGGGTGCTCGGCCGGCGGCTCGGAGTCCGACCGCAGCCAGCGCCACCCGATCGCCGCGCCGGCCGCGATGACGGCGACCTGCGCGACCGCGGTGGGGAGGACGAGGACCGCTCCGGCCGCGGCGAGCGCGAGGAGCCCGCGGGGAAGGTCCGGCGTGAGGTTCCTCGCCATGCCCAAAACGGCCTGCGCGACGACGGCGACCGCGACCACCTCGAGCCCGTGCAGCAGGTCGATCGTGTCCGAGTCCGCCCCGCGCAGCAGGAGCGCGGCGACCGTCAACGCGACGGCCGACGGCAGGGTGAATCCGACCCAGGCGGCGAGCCCACCGAGGGGTCCGGCCCGGAGGATTCCGATGGACATGCCGAGCTTGCTGCTCGCGGCGCCGGGCAGGAACTGCGCCAGCGCGACCAGGTCGGCGTAGCTCTTCTCGTCGAGCCAGCGCCGCCGCACGACGTACTCCTCGCGGAAGTAGCCGAGATGGGCGATCGGGCCGCCGAAGCTCGTCAGCCCGAGCCGGGAGGCGACCCGGAGCACCTCCAGCGCCGACCCCCGCGGCGTCGACTCCGGCGCCTCACGGTCCACGACGCCGGATCGTATCGGCCGACCGGAACCGGGTCAGGCGTCGATCCGCCGGTGTCGCCACCAGCCGGCCACGACCACCAGGGCGAGCGTCGTGGCCGCCCCGATCCACCACGACGCGACGTAGGGCCGGTCCTGCAGCGTCGAGTTGGTGGGGTCGACGCCGTTGCCGGACAGCACCGGGATCGCGATCAGCGACAGGCTCCCCCAGCAGACCAGCCCCACGACCGCCGGTGCCCGCCAGGCGGCCGGCAGCCAACGCGAGGCCAGCAGGCCGAGTCCGACGACCACCGGCGCGATCACGCCGTCGTGAAGGAGGACCCCGCCGACCAGCCACTTGAGCACCGACGTCCAGTGGTCGCCGGGCACGTCGGCCAGCCGAGTCGCGGCGTACGCGAGGGCCGCGGCCGCCGGCAACGCCAGGATCACCCGCCAGGCCGTCACGCCTGCACCTCCAGCCGCTGGACCCACTTCGTCTGGAGTACGCCGGGCCGGTTGGGGGCGATGATCCGGCAGGGGTAGCCGTGGTCGAGATGGAGCGGCTCGCCTTCCAGGTCGAGCGCGAGCAGGGTACGGCGATCCTCGACGAACTGCTCGGGCAGCTCGCTCGTACGCCACGCGCCGCGCTTCTGCATCGACGCCACGAACACCCGGGAGTCGACCGGTGCTCCGACCGCGGTCACGAGGTCGGCGACGGGCACGCCGGTCCACGCGCCGGACCCGCTCCATCCCTCGACGCAGGCGATCGGCAGGTCATGGCTGGCCTGCGGCATGCCGCGTAGCTCGTCGAGGCTGAACCGTCGAGACGTGCCGGCGTACGTCACCTCGAGCCGCCAGCTGTCGTCGACGGGCTCGATCCGGGCCTCGGCCGCGGTCTTGTTGACCGGGACGCCCTGCGGCCCCTCGCCGTCGGTCACGCCGAAGACCGAGACCCGACGCAACCACGGAAGGGCCTGCCCGGCCGTCGCGAGGACGGCGAGCCCGGAGGCCGCCCACGTGATCCGCAGCAGACCGCGTCGGCTCAGGCCGCTCGCGGCCACCGGACGCGGCTCCTCCGCGCTTCCGTCGACCGGCTCGCCCGAGTCGACGTCGACCGGCTCGTCGGGACCGTCGATCGGCTCGCCGAGCGCCTGGCGGATCACCGGCAGCTTCACCGCCACGTGGATCAGCAGCGAGCCGATGAACACCCACGCCACCGCGTAGTGCATGGAGCGGAAGTCGAACGCCCACGGGTACCACTGCGCCGCGTTGCTCAGGCCGGTCGCCAGCTGGAAGATGACCGACGCCATCAGAGCCAGGATCGAGACCCGCTCCAGACCGTGCAGCACCATGGCGCGCGTGGGTCGCCAGGGCGGCCGGCGGAACAGTCGCGGATAGACCGACCACAGCTTCACCAGCAGCAGCGGGATCGCCGCGATGCCGCTGACGACGTGAGTGCCCTGGGTGACGCGGTAGAGCCAGTACGGCTGGGTCGGGATCGTCAGCCAGCCGGGCGTGTCCTGCTGGAAGTGGCTCCACACGCCGGTGAGGAACGTGATCGTCAGCGTGATGCCGAGCCACAGGCCGACCCGACTGGTCAGTTGGGGGCCGCGCAACCGGTGCGAGAAGTCCTCCATGCGCGGTAGGCGAAGGCCGCTCATCGGGCCGACCCCTCGTCGGACCCCAGCAGCGTCACCCACCGACCGTCGTGGGACGCCACGTCGATCACCCGCAGGCCGGCGGCCGCGGCGACCGACCCGATCGCGTCGGCACCGACCCAGGCCCAGCCGAACTCGGAGCTGACCTGACCGCCCACGCGCAGCCGGATCTGCTCGCGATGGACCCCGACGCCCGGCCGGGCGACCTCGACGATCGCCGTGCCGCCGGGCCCCAGCAATTGACCGACGCGGCGCAGCAGCCGGACCGGATCGGCCCCGATGCCGACATTGCCGTCCGAGAGCAACGCATGTTGCCAGCGGCCGGCCGCGGGTACGTCGTCGAAGACGTCGCGTCGCAGCGCCGCCGCGCCCCGTACCTGCGTGCTCAGCACCGCGACCCCGGACACGTCGATGCCCATCGCCAACACGCCCCGAGCGCCGAGCGCCGCGGTCAGCCGCCCCGGTCCACACCCGATGTCGAGCGTCGGGCCGGTGCACCGGTCGATCAGGAGCCGACGGTCGGCCGCGTCCGGCTCAGCGGCCCACTGCCCCACCGGCAGCGGCACCACGCTGCCGTCGGACCGGACCAGCTCGCAGCTCCGCCCCACGAACGCGGCGTCGAACGCGTCGACGACGTCGATCATCGTCATGGCACCGACACCTCCGGCGCCGGCTGCTCCACCCGGCTCGACACGCTCGCCCAGCGCCGAGCGAACCGCGACGTCGGCGCGTCGCCGGCCACCGCCTCGGCATCGGCGACGGTGTCGACGTCGCGTCGCGACCCGGTCGTGCCGACCCGCCAGCCCGCGTCGGTCAGGGCCCGGACCGTCCGGAGTCCCGTGTCGGGTCGGGACATCGGCACCTCGACGACGCTCCGGGCGACCGCCGGATGTCGGGCGGCCAGCAGCCACCAGCCGCCGTCGTACGCCGGACCCACGACCGCGTCGCGGCCGGCGAGCCGGTCGTACCCGGCGACGAGATCGCCCGGCTCGACCTGCGGCGTGTCCGCCCCGATCTGTACGACGCCCCGCCCCCCACTCACCAGGGCCGCGTCGGCGTGAGCTGCCGCGAGGCGCTCGCCGAGGCCCCGGCCATGCTGGTCGACGACGGTGCAGGCGGCGAGCGCCGCGCGGATCGCATCGGCCTGCGGCACCGCATCGAGTCGGCCCGCGAGCGCGACCACGACGGGCCATCCGGTCCCCGCCGCCGCCGCGAGCGTGTCGAGCAGGCTGGCCGCGGCGAGCTCGGCGGCGGCGATCGGGCCGACGCCCGCGGCGAGGCGAGTCTTCGCGAACCCGGGCACCGGCGCCTTGGCGACGACGAGGACCACCGGCCCTTCGGGCACTGACCCTTCGCGTACCCGCGCGCCGACCCGGCTCACGACAGCACCCGCGCGAAGTCCTGGGCGGTCCGGATCGTGCCGCGGACGCTGCCCGACACCTTCGACCGGGTCCCGGCCGCTCGCGCGCCGTAGGGGATGTCGACCTCGACGACCGACCAGCCGGCCCGGGCCGCCCGCACCATCAGTTCGAGCGGGTAGCCGAACCGTCGGTCCTCGACGCCGAGCGCGATCAGGTCGGCCCGTCGGCACACCCGCATCGGTGCCAGGTCGCGCACGGCGAGGCCGCTGGCCCGACGCAGTCGTCGCATCACGAGGTAGGTGCCGAGCCGGGCGTGCCACGGCCACACGCCGCGCCCGGTCGGCCGGCGTCGACCCGTCGCCATCGTCGCCTCGCCGCGTCGTACGAGCTCGACCAGCGGCGGCAGGTCGCCGAGGTCCATCGACCCGTCGGCGTCCACGACGGCCACCAGCTCCGCGGTCGCCGCCGCCACGCCGGCATGGACGGCCGCGCCGTAGCCGATCCGGTCCTCGCGCACGACGGTCGCACCGAGGGATCGAGCCACGTCGGCGGTCCCGTCGGTGGAGCCGTTGTCGACGACGATCGCGGCGTACCCCGCGGGCAGTCCGGCGAGCACACCGGGAAGAGCCGCGGCCTCGTCCCGACACGGGAGTACGACGTCGCAGTCCGCTCGGGTCGTGTCCACGTGTTTGACCGTAGGGGCCGCGCTCCCCGCACCGACACCGATTCGCGATGACGGACTTGTGACGTCTGCACCGAACGCCGTCTCGGTCCGGTCGGCGGCCCTACGCTGACGGTCGTGCTGGTCCGCCGTACGATCGCGCGCCCGCTGCCGAGCGTGCTGTGCGCCGCCGCCGGCGGGCTGCTGGTCGCGGCCGCGTTCGCCTGGCCGCGCTGGTCCGACCAGACGATGGGTGCCACGTGGGCCCCGCTCGCCGGCAGCTGGAACCCTCGACTCGGCGTGAGCTCGGCGGTCGCCGTCCTGGTCGCGGTCGCCGTCGTCGCGATCGGCCCGACCCTGGCCCGTACGTTGTCGTGGCCGGCGCTGCTGCTGTGGACCTGGGTCGCCGCGACCGGATGGACGGTCGCGCTGGTCGCGGTGGACGGCCGCTCCGGCATCGCCGATCTGTTCACCCGACCGGGCTCCTACCTCTACGACGCCAGCCGGGTCACGTCGTGGCACGAGGTCTTTCCGGGCTTCGTCGACCGGATCCCGTTGAAGGCCGAGGACAACTGGGAGGTGCACGTCTCCTCCCATCCCCCGGGCGCGTTGCTGACGTTCGTCGGCTTCGACCGGGTCGGCCTCGACGACACCTTCTGGCTGGGCCTGACCGTGCTGGCGATCGGCACCACCGCGGCCGTCGCGTGCTGCGTCACCCTTCGCCTGCTGGCCGGCGAGGAGTGGGCCCGCCGGGCGACACCGTGGCTGATCCTGGCGCCGGCCGCGCTGTGGATCGGCGTGTCACCGGACGCGCTGTTCGCCGCCGTCGCCGCCTGGGCGATCACCCTGCTGGCCCTGGCAGCGACCCGACGGCGGTTCGCTCCCGCGTACGCCGTCGCCGCCGGCCTCGCGTTCGGCTGCTGCCTGTATCTCTCGTACGGCCTCGTGCTGCTGGCTCCGCTGGCGCTCGCCGTCCTGATCGCGGCCCGCCGCTGGCAGCCCATCCCGTGGGTGCTGGCCGGCGTCGGCGTGGTCGTCGCCGCCGTGACGGTCGCGGGCTTCGTCTGGTGGGAGGCCTACCCGGTGCTGGTCAAGCGGTACGAGGGTGGGCTGTCGAAGTTCCGGCCCTACGACTACTGGGTCTGGGCCAACGTCGCCGCCTGGACGCTCACGATCGGCCTCGCCGTGTGGGCGGCGCTACCCTTCGTCGCGCGCGCCCTGCGACGGCGCCGCAACGGGGACCCACGGCCCGGCGCCCGCGCGGTCGCGATCCTCGGCACCGGCGCGATCGGTAGCGTGCTCCTCGCCACGCTGTCCGGCCTGAGCAAGTCCGAGGTGGAGCGGATCTGGCTGCCCTTCACCTGGTGGGCGCTGACCGTGACGGCCCTGCTGCCCGACCGGACGCGACGACCGCTGCTGCTCCTCCAGGCCGGCGGCGCCCTGGCCCTCCAGCACCTGGTGGCGACGCAATGGTGAGAGGGACAATGATCGACGTGAGCGGTGACGCCGGCACCCATGTCCTGGTGGTCGAGGACGACCCGGCCGTGCGCGACGTCGTACGCCGCTACCTCGAGCGCGACGGGCATCGGGTGACTCTGGCGTACGACGGGGAAGCCGCGCTCCGCGCCGCCGACGGCTCGGTCGACCTCGTCGTCCTCGACGTCATGCTGCCCGGCATGGACGGGCTGCAGATCTGTCAACGGCTGCGCGACGGCGCGTCCGGCCGGCCCGACGTCCCGGTGATCATGCTCACCGCGCTCGGCGAGGAGGACGACCGGATCGCCGGACTGTCCCTCGGCGCCGACGACTACGTCACGAAGCCCTTCAGCCCGCGTGAGCTCTCGCTGCGGGTGACCTCGGTGCTGCGACGGGCCGCCAACGGCACCGACCGCGGCGGCCCGGACGTTCTCCACGACGGCGACCTCGTCGTCGAGCTGCCGTCCCGCCGGGTCACGCTGCGCGGCGCCGAGGTGTCGTTGACGCTGCGCGAGTTCGACCTGCTGGTGTTCCTGCTCGGGCATCCGGGCGAGGCGTTCAGCCGGTCCGACCTGCTCGACCGGGTGTGGGGCTGGAGCTTCGGCGACCACTCGACGGTGACCGTGCACGTGAAGCGGCTGCGGCACAAGATCGAGGACGACCCGGCCGCGCCGCGGCGGATCACCACCGTGTACGGCCTGGGATACCGCTACGACAAGGAGTCCGACTCATGAGTGAGCACGACCTGCAGGCCGCGCTGCTCGCCCTGGCGTGCTCGCTGCCGGTGGCGCTGATCGGAGGGCTCCTGCTGCGCCGGCTGCGGTCCCGAGCCCTGACCCTCTCGATGGCGGTCATCACGCTGATCCCCGTGATCGCGATCATCGCCGGGGTCGTGGTGACGAGCGGGTTCATGCTGACCGACGAGCTGCGGCGAAGTGCGGTCGTGTGGGTCATCGTGGTCCTGGTCTGCCTGCCGACCGCGCTCTACCTCGGGCACTCGCTGGCCCGCCAGAGCGTCTGGGAGCGGGAGGCTCGCGAGCGCGAGCGCACGTCCGAGCGGGCCCGGCGCGAGCTCGTCGCCTGGGTGAGCCACGACCTTCGGACCCCGCTCGCCGGCATCCGGGCGATGACCGAGGCGCTCGAGGACCGCGTCGTCCACGAGCCGGTCGACGTGGCCGCGTACGCCCGGCAGATCCGCCGCGAGTCGTCCCGGCTGTCGTCGATGGTCGACGACCTGTTCGAGATGTCCCGGATCCATGCCGGCGCGCTCAACCTCTCCCTGCGGCCGGTGTCGATGGCCGAGGTGGTCCGCGAGGCGGTCGCCTCGGTCCATCCGAGCGCGCAGGCCGGCGGCGTCGACGTCCGGGTACGCGCGTCGGACCCGGTCGGTCCGGTCGTCCTCGGCGGCGGCAACGAGCTGGTCCGCGTCGTCCGCAACCTGCTGGGCAACGCGGTCCGCCACACGCCTCGACGCGGCGAGGTCGTCGTGTCGACCGGCACCGACACCGAGGCGGCCTGGCTGCGGGTCGACGACGGCTGCGGCGGGATCCCCGAGCGGGATCTCTCGTCGGTGTTCGACCTCGCGTACCGCGGCAGCGCGGCCCGGGACACCGGCGACGCGTCGAGCCCGGAGCCCGCCGGCGCCGGCCTCGGGCTCGCGATCGCCCGCGGCCTGGTCGAGGCGCACCACGGCCGGATCGGCGTCGAGAACCACGGCCCGGGCTGCCGCTTCGAGGTCCGACTGCCCCTCGCGCCCCGAGCGGCGATGGCGGGGGCCGGCGCGCCCTGACGGCGCTCAGACCGTCGGTCGCAGCGGCGCGGTCGCCAGCTCCTTCAGGCCGTCGTCCGGACCGACCTGGGCCCGGAAGCCGAGCCCCGACCGGGCCGCCGCCGGCGACGCGACGACGTGCCGGACGTCGGCCGCGCGATACTCCCCCGTGACGACCGGAGCGGGGCCGCCCCCGACCGAGGCGATCGCCGCGGCCAGGTCGCCCACCGTACGCGGCTCGCCGGAGCACACGTTGTACGCGGTCAGCCCCACGGGATGCTCGGCGACGGCCTCGACCGCGGCGACGTTGGCGGCGGCGACGTCGGTGACGTGGACGAAGTCTCGAGCCTGCCGACCGTCCTCGAAGACCCGAGGCGGCTCACCACGGGCCGTGGCGGACCGGAAGATCGCGGCGACGCCGGCGTACGGGGTGTCCGCCGGCAGTCCCGGTCCGTACACGTTGTGATAGCGCAGCGCCACGGCCCGGCCGGACCGCAGCGCACACCAGGCGGCCGCGTAGTGCTCCTGCGCGACCTTCGACGCCGCATAGGCGCTCCGCGGTCGCAGCGGCGCCGACTCGTCGACGAGCGCCCACTCGAGCAGCGCCTCGCAGCGTGGACACCGATGGTCGAACACCCCGGCGTCGAGGTCGGCGACCCGTCGGGGCATTGGCGCGACGTCACCGTGCGACGCGCAGCGATAGCGCCCGTCGCCGTACACCACCATCGACGACGCCAGCGCCAGCCGGTCGACGCCGGCGCGGGCCATCGCGGCCAGCAGGTGCGCCGTGCCGAGGTCGTTGTGCGCCGCGTACGTCGGGAGGTCGCCGGCGTCGACGCCGTTGCCGACCATCGCGGCCTGGTGGCACACCACGTCGACGCCGACGAGGAGCCGGTCGAGTCCGTCGGGGTCGCGCAGGTCGAGCCGGGTCACACCGGCGGGTGGTTCGGCGTCGACCGGGTGGGCGGCCGGGATCAGTGCGTCGACGCCGACGACCTCGTGCCCGCTGGCGGCCAGCGCTTCGGCGACGGGCCCGCCGATGAATCCCGCCGCGCCGGTGAGCAGCACCCTCACGGCAGCTCCACCGGCAGCGTCATGCCGTCGTGCACGTGGACGCAGCCGCAGTCGCGCTCGAGCGGCAGCCCGGCGACGATCCCGCGCAGCAGCCCACGCAGCCGCTCGGTGTGCTCGGCGAAGACCCGGAACACCTCGGCCTGGCTGACCGCCTCGTCGGCGACCAGGCCCGCGTCGAGGTCGGTGACGAGCGCGATCGGCGCGTAGCAGAGGGCCAGCTCGCGGGCCAGCACGGCCTCCGGATGCCCGGTCATGTTGACCAACGACCAGTCCTGCGCGGCGTACCACCGCGACTCGGCCCGAGTCGAGAAGCGCGGCCCGTCGATCACGACCATCGTGCCGCCGTCCACGACCGACGCCTCCTGCGTACGCAACCCGCCGAGCAGCTCGGCACGCAGCCGCGGACAGTACGGGTCGGCGAAGGCGATGTGGCAGGCTCCGCGGTCGAAGTACGTCTGGATCCGGCCTGTGGTCCGGTCGACGAGCTGATCCGGCGCGACGAGGGTGCCCGGACCGAGCTCGGGCCGCAGGCTGCCGACCGCGCACGGCCCGAGGACCTGCCGGACGCCGAGCGACCGCAGCGCCCACAGGTTGGCCCGGTAGTTCACGACGTGGGCCGGATGCTCGTGCCGGCGTCCGTGCCGGGGCAGGAACGCCACCGGTCGCGGGCCGTCCGCGGTGTCGACCGTGCCGACCGCGACCGGCGCCGACGGCGCACCGTACGGCGTGTCGACCTCATGGTGGTCGACGTCGTCGAGGAACGCGTAGAACCCGGAGCCGCCGATCACGGCGATCTCAGCTGCTGGCGTCACGCGCCGAGTCTGCCAGCCGACGCACACGGGCCGGGCGGACCCGGCCAGGCGTCACCGGACCGTCACGCCTCGACCATGATGCGACGGCGGACCGCGACGGCGACCACGACGACGGCGAGGGCGACGACTCCGGCCGCCACGTTGAGGATGTCGAAGCCCCAGGTGCCGACGACCCAGCCGCCACTCGCGCCGCCGACGCCGGCGCAGACGCCCATCACGAGGTCCGAGGTCCCCTGGACCGTCGGCCGGTCGGCCAGCGGGACCGACTCCGTCAGGAGCGTCGAGCCGGCGACCAGCGTGCACGACCATCCCAGGCCGAGCAGGAACAGCCCGACCGTCAGGCCCGTCGAGGCGCCCTCCGCGGAGCGGCCGGCCAACGCGACGGCGGCGAGCAGGATCGCCGCCCCGGTGAGCAGCACGGCTTGCGGACCGAGCCGGTCGGTGAACCAGCCGACGAGCGGAGCGAACGCGAACATCCCGAGGACGTGGATGCTGATCACGAGCCCGACGAGGTCGAGGCTGGCCCCGCCGTGGTCCATGTGGAGCGGGGTCATGACCATGACGGACACCATCGTGGCGTGACCGGCCGCCACCGCGACCATGCCGCCGACGGCCCGCGGATGGTCCCGCAGCACGGCGAGCGCGTGCGGTCGGGGCCCGGACGGCGTCCCGTCGCCGTCGCTGTCGGCGGCCGCCAGCTCGCGGGACAACAACAGTGGATCGGGCCGGAGCCGCCAGTGCAGGTACGCCGCGGCGAGCCCGGTGCCGACCGCGGCGAGGACGAACGCGCCGCCGAGCTCGGGCAGGCCGACCGCGTCGGCGGCGTCGCCGGCGGTGCCGACCAGGTTGGGGCCGAGGACCGCGCCGATGGTGGTCGCCCAGACCACGACCGACAGGGCCCGGGCCCGGGTCTGCGACGACGCGAGATCGGTGGCGGCGAACCGCGCCTGGCTGTTCGCCGCCGTCGCCGACCCGAGCAGCGCGGACCCGACCATGAGCAGCCCGAAGCTGGACGCCATCGCGGCCAGCAGGCACAGCGCCGCACCGGTGCCGCCGGTGGCGTAGCCGGCCGCGAGCCCGATCCGCCGGCCACGCCGGACGCTCAGCGCCGCGATCGCGTACGCTCCGGCCGCCGAGCCGAACACCTGCGCCGACTGCGGCAGTCCCGCAAGGTCCGGCGAGCCGAGGATGTCCTCGGCGAGCAACACCACGACGGAGATCCCGGTCGAGACGCCGACCCCGCCGAGGGCCTGGCTCACGACCAGGCTGGCGACGGTCTGCCGCTGGACGGTCGCGGCGCTCGGTAACGGCACGCTCAGCGCTCGCTGTCGGGCAACTCCAGGGCGCCCCACACCGCGCGCCACACCCGCTGCGGGGGCTCACCGGCGGCCAGCGCCTCGTCGACGGTACGGCCGCCGAGCTCGCCCAGGACCTGCTCGCGAGCCCAGACCCTGGCGTACGCGCCGCCGAGGTGCTGCTCCATCCGCGTCCAGAACTCGCTGTGCCTCACCGCACCAGTATCGAGGACCGGTCCGACGGCGGCTCCGGCGCTTCCGCCTCGCGGATGCCGTGCCGCTCCCACCAGCGTCGCATCGGCCCGGGAGCCCACCAGTTGGCGCGCCCCAGCAGCTTCATCGTGGCGGGGACCAGCAGCGCCCGGACGATGGTCGCGTCGACCAGCAGCGCGACCAACATGCCGACGCCGATCATCTTGATGAAGACGATCCCGGACGTCGCGAAGGCGCCGATCACGACGGCGAGCAGCAGCGCGGCACTGGTGATGATCCCGCCCGTACGCTGCACCCCGCCGGCCACCGCCTCCGTGTTGTCGCCGGTCGCGTCCCACTGCTCACGGACCCGCGAGAGCAGGAACACCTCGTAGTCCATCGACAGCCCGAACAGGATCGCGAGCATCAGGATCGGCTGGGTCGCGTCGAGGTACCCGGTCGACGTGAAGCCCAACAGGTTCTCCAGGTGGCCGTCGGCGAAGATCCACGTCACGACGCCGAAGGAGGCCGCGATCGAGATCGCGTTCATGACGACGGCCTTGAGTGGCAGCACCAGCGAGCCGAAGGCCAGGAACAGCAGCACCAGCATCACAATGACCACCAGCAGGCCCATCCAGGGCAGTCGCTCCCCGACCGAGTCGATCAGGTCGACGGTGGCGGCCGACGATCCACCGACGAGGACGTCGACGTCGCCGGGCGGATCGACGCCCCGCAGGTCCTGGACGATCTGCTGCGACTCCTCGGTCTGGCCGTTGCCGCTCCACGTCGCCTGGACGAGGGCGACCGGCTCGCCGGACTCAGTGGTCTGGTCGAGCACGTTCACGTCGGAGACGCCGTCGACCTGGCCGAGGTCCGAGACGTACTGGTCGAGCTCGGAGACACTCGCCCCGCTCACGACGGCGTTCGCCGTGGACCGCTCGCCGCCGAAGTCGGCCGCCAGCTGCTCCGACGCGACCCGGCTCGGCGCGTCCTCGGGCAGCACCCGCTCGTCGACGCTCCCCCACGCCGCACCGAGGAACGGCGTGCCCAGCGCGAGCAGCACGACGGTGATGGAGACGGCGTACGCCACCGGCCGGCGCATCACGCTGCGGGCGACCCGAGCCCACGCGCCGTGCTGGACCAAGGCCTGCGGCGACCGGCGGCGGCGCCACGGCATCCGGCCGGCCTCGATCTTGCGGCCCAGCAGCGCCAGGGTCGCCGGGAGGACGGTGAGGGCCGCCGTCATGGCCACCAGCACGGCGGCGATGCCACCGAGTGACATGGAGCGCAGGAAGCCCTGCGGGAAGATCAGCAGCGACGCCAGCGCGGCCGCCACCGTGAGCCCGGAGAACAGGATCGTCCGGCCCGCGGTCGCGACGGTCGTCACCACCGCCTCGGCGACGCCGGTCCGTCCCTCACCGGGTCGGGCGGCCAGCTCCTCACGGAACCGGTTGACCACGAACAGCGCGTAGTCGATGGCCAGGCCCATGCCCATCAGGGTGATGATGTTGATCGCGAAGACCGAGATGTCGGTGACCATGGTCAGCAGCCGAACGATCGCGAACGAGCCGAGCACCGCGATCGCGCCGATCCCGACCGGCATCAGGGCCGCCACGACGCTGCCGAAGATGATCAGGCACAGGATGAGCACGAGCGGCATCGAGATCGACTCGGCCCGGGCGATGTCCTCGGACACGCTCTCGTTCACGTCGCCGAAGACCGCGAACTGACCGGCGACGGCGGTCGACAGGCCCTCGGCCTCGAGCGCCGGGCGTACCTCGTCGGCGCTGGTCGACAGCTCGTCCTGGTCGTCGCCCCGCAGGCTGACCAGCACCTGGGTGGCGTGGCTGTCCTCCGACACCAGCGCCGGGCTCGCGGTGTCGTACCACGTCACGACGTTGGCGACCGAGTCGGACGGGAGGTCGGCCAGCGTCTCGCGCACCGCCGCCTCGAAGGCCGGGTCGTCCACGGTCATCGACTCGCTGGAGTAGATGGCGACGAGGTCGGCCTCCCGCCGGCCGAAGGCGTCCTGCTCCGCGTCGGCCGCCCGCGCGGACTCGCTCGACGAGTCCTCGAAGCCACCGTCCTGGAGCTTGTCGAACACGCCGAATCCGAATCCGGCGGCCGCGATGACGAGCAACAGACCCGCCGTGACGACGAGCCGAGCGCGGCGGGCGACGAAGCCGCCCCAGCGTACGAGCATGACTACTCCCTGAGAATCTCGATGCCTTACGGGTGTCACTATGGTGAACACCGTTAATGGTTTACAGTGTTCACTATCCACGTGTCTCCGGAGGATGTCAAGGAGGTTCTCCCGATGGGATCAGCCGAACCGATCGGATCCTCTCCGCGCACCCGCCGCGAGCGGCAGCGGCAGGCGACGATGGACGAGATCGTCCAGGTGTCCCGACGGCTCCTCACCGATCCGCAGGGCATCTCGCTGCGGTCGATCGCGGCCGAGATGGGCATGACAGCGCCGGCGCTCTATCGGTACGTCGAGAGCTACGACGACCTGATCCTGCGCGTCGCGGCCGACATCTACGACGACGTCACCGCCGCACTGGCGCAGGCCCGTGACCGGCATCCGGCCGACGACCCGGCCGCCCGCATCACCGCCGCCTCGGCCGCCTTCCGACGGTGGGCGATCGCACATCGGACCGAGTTCGGGCTGATCTTCACCAACCCGGTCACCGCCGGGCCGAGCGAGGGCGGGAAGATCTGCGCCCAGGCCGGAGCCCGGTTCGGCGCCCTCTTCAGCGACCTGTTCATCCAGGTGTGGGAGCAGGTCCGGTTCGCGGTCCCGGGCGACGACGAGCTCGAGCCGGCGCTCCGAGAGCGGCTGCGCGCCGGCGAGGCCGACCTCAGTAACTTCCACGAGAAGTGGCGCAACCAGCAGGTCCCGGTCGGGCTGCAGTGGCAGTTCGTCCGGATCTGGTCCCGGCTGTACGGCACCGTCACGCTCGAGGTGTACGAGCACGTCGACTCCGTCATCGTGGAGTCGGGCCTCCTCTTCCGCGACATGATCGCCGGCTGCGGCCGCGACATGGGCCTGGTCGACCAGCAGGACCGGCTCCAGGCCGTCCTCACCGCCGAGCTGGCCCGCTGACCCGTCAGCGCAGCAGCAGCGCGCCGAGCCGGCGGGAGGCGACCCACATGCCCACCGTGCCCATCGCGACCAGGTAGCCGACCGAGACGAGGAGCTGCCAGCCGACGGCTCCGGTCGTGAAGCCGCGGCACAGCTCCACGCCGTGGTAGAGCGGCGTGACCTGGACGATCCACTGCAGCCCGGTGGGATAGGTGTCGAGCGGGTAGAACGTGCCGGAGAACAGGAACATCGGCATGATCACGAGCTGGATGTACTCGAAGTCCTGCCACGACTTCATGAACGTGGTCAGCGCCATCCCGGCCCCGGCGAACGCGTACCCGATGAGCATCGCGGCCGGCAGCGCCAGCAGGGTCCACCACGACGAGGTCAGGCCCATCGCCACCATGACGAGCACGAACATCGCGGAGTAGGCCGTGCCTCGCAGCAACGCCCACGTCACCTCGCCGGTCGCGACGTCCCACGGTCGCAGCGGCGTGGCCAGGACGGCGTCGTAGAGCTTCGCGTACTTCATCCGGAAGAAGATGTTGAAGGTGGCGTCGAACAGCGCCCCCTGCATCGCCGCCGAGGCCAGCAGGGCCGGCGCGACGAAGTCCGTGTAGCCGATCACGGTCCCGTCGGACAGCGTGAACTCGTCGACCAGGTCGGCGACGCCGATGCCGATCGAGAACAGGTAGAGCACCGGCTCCAGGAATCCGGTGAGGAAGACGATCCAGGCGCGCTTGTAGACGACGAAGTTGCGCTCGACCAACCGCCAGCCGGCGCCGTAGACCGGGAGCGGAAGCACCCGCGCGGACAGCGTCGCCATCAGGTGCCCTCCGCCAGCCGGTTGCCGAACGACCACCGCGCCAGCGCCCAACCGACCACGACCCAGGTCACGAGGTAGGCGAGGTGACCGACGTCGGCGGTCCAGTCGACCATCCCGAGCGTGACGTCCCGGCACACCTCCACGCCGTGCCAGACCGGCATCGCGTACGCCAGCCACTCGATGCCGTCGGGCAGGTTCTCCGTCGGGAAGAACGCGCCGGAGAAGAGGAACATCGGGAGCAGGCCGAGCCGGAACAGCGGGGCGAAGCCGTCGTCGGAGTCGATCTTGGCGGAGTACGCGAACACCGGCGTCGCGTGCGCCATGCCGATCAGGACGGCCACCGCGACCGCGGCGAGTCCCCCGGCCACCGAGTCGACCACGCCGAACCCGGTGAGGACGACGACGAAGACGACGCTCATCGTGGCGACCCGGAACGCGACGTAGAGCAGGTGTCCGTTGAGCACGTGGCCGACCGTGAGCGGCGTGGCCAGCATCGACTCGTAGACCTTGGCCCACTTGATGTTGCCGTAGACCGGGTAGGTCGACTCGAACACCGCGGTCATCATCACCATGGTCGCCAGCAGCCCGGGCCCGATGAACTCGAGGTAGCTCACCGCACCGGGCAGCTCCGAGCGGGACCGGTCGTCGACGAACGTGCCGAGACCCACGCCCATGCCGAGCAGGTAGAACAGCGGCATCACGAAGGTCGACACGACGCTCCCCCGCCACGTCCGGCGGTAGGTCGTGGCCCAGTAGTCGAACTGGCGCAGCACCATCTCCATCGGGCGCCGCCTCAGTCGACGAGGGTGCGGCCGGTCAGCCGCAGGAAGACGTCCTCGAGCGTGGACCGGCGGACGAGCACCGAGGTCGGCTGCAGCCCACGCTCGTGGACCGCGACCGCGGCGGCCTCGCCGTCGTCGGTGTAGAGCAGGACCCGGTCGGGCAGCACCTCGACGCGGTCCGCCAGGTCCTTCACCTCGCGAGCCACGTCCTCGTGCTCGCCGACGCCGAACCGCAGCTCGGTGACCTCGCGGGTCGAGTGGGCCCGAATCAGGTCGGCCGGCGATCCCTCCGCGACGATGAGCCCCTTGTCCATGACGACCAGCCGGTCGCACAGCTGCTCGGCCTCGTCCATGTAGTGGGTGGTCAGCACGAGCGTGACGCCGCGCTGCTTGAGCCGGAAGAGCCGCTCCCACACCAGATGGCGGGCCTGCGGGTCGAGGCCCGTGGTGGGCTCGTCGAGCAGCAGCACGTCGGGCGAGTTGATCAGCGAGCGGGCGATCGAGAGCCGACGCTTCATGCCGCCGGACAGCTCCTCGACCTTGCCGTCGGCCTTGTCCGTGAGCTGGACGAAGCTCAGCAGCTCGTCGGCCCGCCGGGCGCACTCGGCCCGCGACATGCCGAAGTAGCGGCCGTAGACGGTGAGGTTCTCCCGGACGCTGATCTCCATGTCCAGCGTGTCGAGCTGCGGACAGACGCCGAGTCGGGCCCGGATCCGCGGCCCGTCGGTCGCCGGGTCCATCCCCAGGATGCGCAGCTCGCCGGCGCTGACCGGCGACACCGCCCCCACCATGCGCATGGTCGACGACTTGCCGGCGCCGTTGGGGCCGAGGAACCCGAACGCCTCGCCGCGCTCGACCCGGACGTCGATGCCGCACACCGCCTCGAGCCGGCCGTAGCGCTTGCGCAGCCCGGTGGCGAGAATCATCGGACCGTCGACGTCGCCGCCGGCGACCGGCTCCGGCTCGGTCGCTGCCTCGGACATCTCCCGCACGACATCGCACTCTAGGCGCCGAGCCCGACAGAGTTCGACAGAGTTTCGCCGACCTCGTCCCGGCCTAGACCACTTGGTCTCAGTCGGGCAACCATCGGGCGGGATTCGTGCGTCCTTGGCGCGTGAGGATGCAGAATGCCTAGCGTTGAGTCGGCCACGGCCGGGCCCGGAGTGATCTCACTCCCCGTCGACGCTGGGGGGTACGCCGTGCGGCAGGACGAATCCGCCGCTTTTGACACGTTCGTCCGTGCCCGCCTGCCCGAGCTGCATCGTTTCGGGCGCATTCTCACCGGCTGCGACGAGGCCGCGGCCGACCTCGTCCAGGACGCACTGGAGCGTACGCTGCTGCACTGGGGGCGAGTCGAGTCCCGCGACAACCCCGAGGGATACGTCCGTCGCATCATGGTCAACCGCAACATCAGCGTGTGGCGGCACCGGCGCCGAGAGCACCTGACCGACGACCCGCCGGAGTCCGGCCAGGAGGACCGGCCCGCCGACGGCGAGCTGTGGCAGGCGCTCAAGGCACTGCCGCCCCGGCAACGTACGGTGATCGCGCTGCGCTACTACGAGGACCTCACCGAGGCCGAGGTCGCCACCGTCATGGGGTGCTCCGTCGGCACCGTCAAGAGCCAGGCGTCGAAGGCACTGCGGAAGCTGCGCGACCGGGCCGGCTCGTTCAGTGATCGTCCGACCACGACCGGGTCACGACGCGGGGCGGGGTCATGAGCGAGCGACCCGACCCGTTCGAGGAGGAGCTGCGCGAGGCGCTGCGGTCCGGGGACGACGTCGACTCCGCCGGCGACAGCTCCGACCTGCTGCGCCGGATCCATCGGGGGGTCGCCCGCCGCCGGGCGCGGCGCCGCGTCGGGGCGCTGGCCGCGACCGCCGTGCTCGCGGGGACCGTGATCGCGGCCGTGCCACTGATCGGACCCACACCGTCGAGCGACCAGACGGCCACCGGGCCGGCCGACCAGACCCGACCCTCGCAGGAGCGGGGATCGCGGCCGGCTGCGGACCTCCCCCGGCGGATCGAGCCCATGGAGCTGCGGTCCGGAGAGATCGTCCGCCTCTTTCCCAGCGCCGACGTCGCCCACCCGCGCGGCGGCGACCCGGTCGAGGTCGTGGACGTCCAGGTCACCTCGGTGAGCGGATCCAGCGCAAGCGAGTACTGGATCTCCGGGTCGGGCGACTGCGCCGACCGGATCTGCAACGTGCTCGGCCACAGCGCCGGCGACGACGAGCTGCGGTACACCGCGCTGCCCGGAGGCCGGCGGCAGACCCAGACCGACGTCCGGTTCTCCGGAGACGGGCAGACCGGCTGGGCCACCAACGGCATCGCGACGTTCCGCACCGACGACGGCGGCACCGAGTGGACCCGACTGGAGCAGCCGGCCGGCGTGACCGTGACGGAGCTGGAGGCATGGGGCAGCGAGGTGTGGGCGGTCGGGCGCCGTGAGACCGAGACCGTCGTGCTGACCGAGGCCAGCGGGTCGGGACAGCTCCAGGAGGTCGCGAGCTCGGCCAGGTTCCTGCCCGACCAGGGCGTGGCGCTCGGGCCCGGCTCGTTCGGCCTGCCGGTCGACGCGGCCGAGCCCGAGTTCGCCCACACCGGTGACGGCGGTGCGCAGTGGGATCGCAGCCGGCTGGGCTGCCGGCCGACCGACATCAGCGCGTCCGCGGACGCGGTCTGGGCGCTGTGTGGCGGCCCGGCTCCGGCTCTCGTCAGGAGCGTCGACCGGGGCGCGACCTGGGAGTCGCCCGAGCCGCTCGACACCGACATCGACGAGGCCACGGCCACCGTCGCCGCGATCGACGTGGACACCGCGTTCGTCACCTCGGGAGGTGACGGCTGGGTGGTCGACGCCTCCTACCCCGTCCTGGCCGGCGGGCTCGGCGAGGGTCCGTACGTCTATGCCGGGTTCACCACCGAGAACGTCGGCTACGTCGTCGACGTCGACGGCAACCTGTGCCGCAGCACCGACGGCGGGCTGACCTGGGAGCGCGTCCACACGTCCTGAGCACATGGACGTACGCCTGTCGGCGGGCTGCGTCAAGATGGCGACGTGGACCCGATCGAGCGCTTCTCACCGGCGACCCGGGCGTGGTTCGACGCGACCTTCGAGGCGCCGACACCCGCTCAGTCCGCCGCCTGGGACGCGGTCAGCTCCGGCTCCCACGCGCTCGTCGTCGCCCCGACCGGCTCCGGCAAGACGCTGGCCGCGTTCCTGTGGGCGCTGGATCGGCTCGCGACGTCGCCGGAGCCCGACCGGGGACGCCGCTGCCGGGTGCTCTACGTCTCGCCGCTCAAGGCGCTCGCCGTCGACGTCGAGCGCAACCTCCGGGTGCCGCTGCGGGGCATCTCGGCCACCGCCGGCCGGCTCGGCGCGCCGACCCGGACGGTCGAGGTCGCCGTCCGCTCCGGGGACACCCCCGCCGACCAGCGCCGCCGGTTCGCCTCGAAGCCGTCCGACATCCTGATCACGACGCCGGAGTCGCTGTTCCTGCTCCTCACGTCGCGGGCGCGGGACGCGCTGCGCTCCGTCGAGACCGTCATCGTCGACGAGGTGCACTCGGTCGCCGGGAGCAAGCGCGGCGCGCACCTCGCCGTGTCCCTGGAGCGCCTCGACGGCCTCCTGGACCGGCCGGCGCAGCGCGTCGGCCTGTCGGCCACCGTCCGCCCGATCGACCGGGTCGCCAGGTTCCTCGGCGGCGCCCAGCCGGTCCGGGTCGTCGCGCCCCCGGCACCGAAGGCCTGGGACCTGTCGGTCGTCGTCCCCGTGGAGGACATGACCGAGCTGGCCGCTCCCACCCCCGGCCGGCCGGCCTCGGCTCGCCGGAGCGACGACGACGAACCGGCCCGGCCGTCGATCTGGCCGCACGTCGAGGAGCACATCGTCGACCTCGTCGAGCAACACCGCTCGACGATCGTCTTCGCCAACTCGCGACGGGTCGCCGAGCGGCTCACCCAACGGCTCAACGAGATCGCGTCCGATCGCGCCGGCGGCGACCTGCCGCCCGATCCGGAGCCGCCGGCGCAGGTCATGGCCCAGTCCGGAGCGTCCCGCGGCTCCGTCGAGATCCTCGCCCGCGCCCATCACGGCTCGGTGAGCAAGGAGCAGCGCGCGCTGATCGAGGACGACCTCAAGGCCGGCCGGCTGCCCTGCGTCGTCGCGACCAGCAGCCTGGAGCTCGGGATCGACATGGGCGCGGTCGACCTGGTCGTGCAGGTCGAGTCGCCGCCGTCGGTCGCGAGCGGCGTGCAGCGGGTCGGGCGAGCCGGCCACCAGGTCGGCGAGACCTCCCGCGGCGTGTTCTTCCCGACCAACCGCTCCGACCTGCTGCACGCGGCGGTCACCCTGGAGCGGATCCGGTCCGGCGCGATCGAGGAGCTCGACGTCCCGGCCAACCCGCTCGACGTGCTCGCCCAGCAGACCATCGCCGCGGCCGCCATGGACACCGTCGACATCGACGCCTGGTACGCCACGGTCCGCAGAGCGGCGCCGTACTCCGGCCTGCCCCGCTCGGCGTACGACGCGACCCTGGAGCTGCTGGCCGGGCGCTACCCGTCCGACGAGTTCGCCAGCCTCCGGCCTCGCGTCGTCTGGGACCGCGAGTCCGGCACCCTGACCGGTCGCCCCGGCGCCGGCCGGCTCGCCGTCACCTCCGGCGGCACGATCCCGGATCGCGGCCTCTACGGCGCGTTCCTCACCGGCACCGAGGACGGCCGCCGACCGACCCGGGTCGGTGAGCTGGACGAGGAGATGGTGTTCGAGTCCCGGGTGGGCGACGTCTTCGTGCTCGGCTCCACCAGCTGGCGGATCGACACCATCACCCACGACCGCGTCCTGGTGAGCCCGGCGCCCGGCCAACCGGGACGGCTGCCGTTCTGGAAGGGCGACGCACCCGGTCGACCGGCCGAGCTCGGCGCCGCCGTCGGCGCGTTCACCCGGGAGCTGGCGGCGATGGACGACGCCGACGCCGTCGCCCGGTGCGCCGACGTCGGACTGGGCGAGACGGCAGCGGCCAACCTGGTGGCGTTCCTGGCCGAGCAGCGGCAGGCCACCGGCGAGCTGCCGACCGACCGGAGCCTGGTCGTCGAGCGCGGCCACGACGAGTCGGGCGACTGGCGGATCCTGCTGCACTCCCCCTACGGGCTGGCGGTCCACGCGCCGTGGGCGCTCGCCGTGGATGCTCGGCTCCGGGAGCGCTACGGCGTCAACGCCCGCGCCACCGCCAGCGACGACGGCATCGTCGTACGGCTGCCCCAGGCCGACGCCGATCCGCCCGGCGCCGAGGTGTTCGTCTTCGACCCCGAGGACATCGAGGACCGCGTGACGGCCGAGGTCGGCGGCTCGGCCCTGTTCGCCTCCCGGTTCCGCGAGTGCGCCGCCCGCGCCCTGCTGCTCCCCCGGCGGGCCGGCCAGGGCCGACGCAACGCCCTGTGGCAGCAGCGCCAGCGGTCCGCGCAGCTGCTCGAGGTGGTGCACAAGTACCCCGACTTCCCGATCGTCCTGGAGGCCATGCGCGAGTGCCTGGACGACGTCTACGACGTGCCGGCGCTCCGCGAGCTGCTCGCCGACGTCGCCGCCCGCCGGATCCGCCTCGTCGACGTCACCACGCCGACGCCGTCGCCGTTCGCCAGGTCGCTGCTGTTCGGGCAGTTCGGCTACGTGGCGGAGTTCCTCTACGGCGGCGACAGCCCGCTCGCCGAGCGCCGCGCGGCCGCCCTGTCGATCGACTCCTCGCTGCTCACCGAGCTGCTCGGCCGGGCCGAGCTGCGCGACCTGCTCGACGCCGAGGTCATCGCCGAGGTGGAGGGTCAGCTGCAGCGGCTCGACCCCGACCGGCAGGCCCGCGACCTCGAAGGCGTCGCCGACCTGCTCCGCGACCTCGGCCCGTTGACGCTGGCCGAGGTCCAGGCGCGGGCCCGCACGCCGGAGGCCGCACCGAGCTGGCTCGCCGAGCTCGCCAGCCAGCGCCGGGCCGTGGAGATCGCCTGGGACGGCGCGAGTCACTGGGCCGCGGTCGAGGACCTCAGCCGGCTTCGCGACGCGCTCGGCGTGCCGCTGCCCGACGGCGTGCCGGAGACGTTCCTCGCGCCGGTCGCCGATCCGCTCGGTGACGTCGTCGGACGCTTCGCGCGCACCCACGGCCCCTTCACCCGAGCCGACGCGGCGCAGCGGCTCGGGCTGGCGCCGGCCGTGGTCGAGGAGACGCTGCGGCGGCTGGCGGCCGACGGCCGGGTGGTCGACGGCGCCTTCCGCCCCGGCGGCCGCGGCACCGAGTGGTGCGACGCCGGTGTCCTCCGGCGACTGCGCAGCCGCTCGCTCGCCCGGCTGCGACACGACGTCGAGCCCGTCGAGCCACGGTCCCTGGGGCGGTTCCTGCCCGCCTGGCAGCACGTCGGGAGCGACCTCCGCGGCGTCGACGGCGTCCTCACCGTCGTCGAGCAGCTCGCCGGCTGTGCCATCCCGGCATCCGCGCTCGAGAGCCTGGTGCTCGCGGCCCGGGTCCGCGACTACAGCCCGGCGCTGCTCGACGAGCTCACCGCCGCCGGTGAGGTGCTGTGGGCGGGCGCCGGGTCGCTCGGCTCCGGCAGCCGCGGATCACGTGCCGCCGACAGCGACGGATGGGTGAGCCTGCACCTTGCCGAGTCGGCGTCGCTGACCCTCCCCGACCCCGCCACCCTCGGCGCCACCGAGCTCGGCGAGCTCCACCAGCGGATCATCGACGCTCTGAGCCCCGGCGGCGGCTTCTTCTTCCGGCAGCTGGCCGACGCGATCGGCGCCATCGACGACGACGCCGTGCAGGCCGCGCTCTGGGACCTCGTGTGGGCCGGCCGCGTCACCAACGACACCCTGGCACCGGCGAGGGCCCTCGTACGGTCGGCCGGCGCGCACCGACCGCGGCGGTCTGCGCCACGCAGTCGGGTCTACGGCCGCAGTGGACCGCCGCGGCCCCGGCTCCCGACCCGGAGCGGTCCGCCCACTGTCGCCGGGCGATGGTCGATCCTGCCGCCGATCGAGTCCGATCCGACCCGTCGGGGGTACGCCGTCGCCGAGACGCTGCTCGACCGGCACGGCGTCGTGACGCGAGGGGCGGTCGGCGCCGAGCGCGTGCCGGGTGGGTTCGCCGCCGTGTACGCCGTGCTTCGGGGCTTCGAGGAGTCGGGTCGTTGTCGACGCGGCTACTTCGTCGGCTCGCTCGGCGCCGCGCAGTTCGGGGCCAGCGGCGCCGTGGACCGGCTGCGGGCTCTCGCCGGTGGGTCGGCCGGCTCCGATCCGTCCGGCGCCGGCCGTGGCGAGGCGGTCGTGCTGGCCGCGACCGATCCGGCCAACCCTTACGGAGCGGCGCTGTCGTGGCCGGACCGATCCGACTCCGGCGGGCACCGGCCCGGTCGCAAGTCGGGTGCCCTGGTGGTGCTTGTCGACGGCGATCTCGTGGCCTATGTCGAGCGGGGCGGCCGGAGCCTTCTCACGTTCGGCGCCGACCGCGACGCCGTCGAGTCGGCGCTGGCGGCCCTGGCCGACGCGGTGCACCGGGGCCTGCTCGACCAGCTCACGGTCCAGGTCGCCGACGGTGAGCCGGCCCTGGGCAGTCCGCTCGGGGCGCATCTGGAGGCCGCCGGCTTCCGACCGACGCCGAAGGGCCTGCGGCTGCGCGGCTGACGCACCGCCGCCTCGGCAGCGGCCCACCCCACGCGCAGAGCCGCCCCATTCGCAGAGCCGCTCAGTGCACCGAGAATCCGCCGTCGACGAAGATCGACTGGCCGGTGACGTAGGCCGACGCGGGGCTGGCGAGAAACACGGCGGCTCCCTCGAAGTCCGACGCCTCGCCGTTGCGGCCGACCATCGTTCGGGCCGCCAGCGCGGCGATCCGCTCCGGATCCGAGGCCAGCCGGGCGTTGAGCGGCGTCAGGACGAAGCCCGGCACCAGGGTGTTGCAGGTGACGCCGCGCGACGACCAGGCCTCGGCCTGCGACCGGGCCAGCGCCTCCAGCGCTCCCTTGGACGCGCCGTACGCCCCGCTGTCGACGAACGCCCGGTGCGCCTGCTGCGAGCTGACGTGGATGATCCGGCCGTACCCGCGGGCCGCCATGCCGGGTCCGAACCGCTGCCCGAGCAGGTACGGCGCGTCCAGATTGACGGCCATGGTCGTGTCCCAGACGTCCTCGCTCACCTCGGCCATCGGCGGCCGCAGGTTGACGCCGGCACAGTTGACCAGGATGTCCGGCTCACCGAACGCCTCGGCGGCCCGCTCCGCGGCGGTCCGTACCCCGTCCCGGGTGCCGAGATCGGCGCTCACCCAGGCTGCCCGGCAGCCGTCCGCCGCCAGCTCCTCCACCGTCTCGACCAGCTTGGACTCGTCTCGGGCGACGAGCACGACGTGGGCACCGGCCCGGGCCAGGGCCCCGGCGATCGCCCGGCCGATCCCGGAGCTCCCGCCGGTGACGAGGGCGACTCGGCCGTCCAGCGCGAAGAGCTCGGACAGGTAGGCCTGCGGCGACATGCCGGCCGATCGCTGCGAACTAGGCGGCAGCGACGACGTCGTCCGACGGCCGCGCGATGGTCACGTCGGCCACGCTGGTGACGTTGTCGATCGTGACGGCGATCGCCTCGGCCCGCTCGTCGGCGGCCAGCCGTGCACTCACCTCGAGCAGGATGACCGAGAGCGGCACGTCGAGGGCGGCGCAGATCGCGGCCAGCAGCTCGGAGCTCGGCTCCTTCTGGCCGCGCTCGATCTCGGAGATGTAGCCCAGACTCACCTGTGCCTGGTTGGAGATCTGGCGCAGCGTCCGCCCCTGGCGCATCCGGACCTCGCGCAGGACCTCGCCGATCCGCTCACGGAGCACGGTCACGGCGCTACCTCCAGGACTGTCAACGGCTCGCTGGGTGGGTCGTCGGTCTGGTCGTCGTCTGTTCGGGGTGCTTCCACCGTACCTGGCCGCGTCGGGCGAGCGTTCGCGGCGCTCCCGACTTGGACCATAACGGGGCCGGTGTCCGATTGCTTCCGCCGTCAGGTCGGCTCGGCCGCCAGGCGGGCCAGCAGGACCTCCAGGGCGGCCCGGCAGGCCTGCCGCCGGATCGCACCCCTGTCGCCGTCGAAGGCGTACGTCCGCTCGGCGGGCTCCCCGGGCCCGGCGACGGCGACGTGAACGGTGCCGACCGGCTTTCCCTCGCTGGGATCGGGTCCGGCCACGCCGGTCGTGGCGACGCCGTACGTCGCGCCGAGCCGGTCCCGGGCGCCGACGGCCATCGCCCGCGCCACCCGCGGGTCGACCGTGCCCGCCCGCTCGACGAGGTCGGCCGGCACGCCGAGCTGGTCGACCTTGACCCGCGGCGCGTACGCGACGATGCCGCCGCGTACGACGTCCGAGGCACCGGGAACGTCCACGAGAGTCGCGCAGACCAGCCCGCCGGTGAGCGACTCGGCCGTGGCCACGGTCGCCTGCCGGCGCCGCAACGCGTCGACGACCTCAGCGGCGACCTCGTGGAGATCGTCGCTCACGAGGGCGTCGCTCGGCTGTCGCGACGCATCGCGAGGGCGCGGAGGACGTAGTCGACGCCGGTCGCGACGGTGACCACGACCGCCAACGCCATCACGCCGATCTCGAGCGGGTCGAACGCGTCCGACAGCGGGAGGATGTAGAGACCGAGGGCCAGGGTCTGCAGCGCCGTCTTGAGCTTGCCGCCGTGACTCGCGGCGATGACCCCGATGCGGATCACCCAGAACCGCAGGAGCGTCACGCCGATCTCGCGGGTCAGGACGACGATCGTCACCCACCACGGCAGCTCGTCGAGCAGCGAGAGCCCGATGAACGCCATGCCGGTCAGGGCCTTGTCCGCGATCGGATCGGCCAGCTTGCCGAAGTCGGTGATGAGCCCACGCCGTCGGGCCAGCTCACCGTCGTAGCGATCGGTCGCCGCGGCCACCGCGAAGACCACGAACGCCGCGATCCGAAGCCCGTCGGACTCGCCGTCGTCGGCGAGCAGCAGCCACCCGAAGATCGGGACCAGCACGAGCCGCAGCGTGGTGAGGCCGTTGGCCAGGTTCCAATTGCTCGGCGTCGGGCGCTCGGTCGTACTCATGCCGGCTCGGCCACCAGATCGACGCCGTCGCTGGAGACCACGACGGCCGAGACGACGTCGCCGACCGCGATCCCGGCCGATGCCCCCACGATCCGGGTGCAGCCGTCGACCTCCGGACCCTGATGGAGCGCGCGGCCCTCGACCAGCGCCCCACCGTCGTCGGGAACGACCGACTCGACCAGCACCCGGACCCGCTCACCGTGGCGTCGCTCGGCCCGCTGCGCGGTCAGCTCCTCGGCCAGTCGGGTCACGACCTCGACCCGGGCGCCGATCTCGTCCGCGTCGAGCTGGCCGTCGAACGTCGCCGCCTCGGTGCCGTCCTCGTCGGAGTAGCCGAACACCCCGATCGCGTCCAGCTCCGCCGCCTCGAGGAAGTCGCACAGCACGCGTACGTCGTCGTCGGTCTCCCCGGGGAAGCCGACGATGACGTTGCTGCGCACACCAGCCGCCGGCGCCTTGGCCCGGATCGTCTCGAGGAGGGCCAGGAACTGCTCGGCGTCGCCGAACCGACGCATCCGACGCAGCAGCGGTCCGGCCGCGTGCTGGAAGGAGAGGTCGTAGTACGGCGCGACCCCGTCGGTCATCGCGATGGCGTCGATCAGGCCGGGACGCAGCTCGGCCGGCTGCAGGTACGACACCCGGACCCGGTCGATGCCGTCGACGGCCGCGAGCTCGGGCAGCAGCCCCTCGAGCAGCCGCGGGTCGCCGAGGTCCTTGCCGTACGACGTGGAGTTCTCGCTGACGCAGAACAGCTCACGGACGCCCTGGGTGGCCAGCCATCGGGCGTCGGCGAGCACCTCGGTCGGCCGCCGCGACACGAAGGCGCCACGGAACGACGGGATCGCGCAGAACGAGCAGCGCCGGTCGCAGCCGGAGGCGATCTTGAGCGGCGCCATCGGACCGTGGTCGAGCCGGCGCCGCACCACCCGCGGCCCGCTCGCCGGGGCGATGCCTTCGGGGAGGTCGGGCTCGGCGACGGCGTGGCCTGGCACCACGACGCCGTTCGCCGAGCGGTCGACCGGTGTGACCGGGAGCAGCTTGCGCCGGTCGGTCGGCGCGTGCGGCACGTGCGGTGTGCCGGCGAGGATCGAACGGAGTCGCGGCGCGATGTCCGGGTAGTCGTCGAACCCGAGGACGGCGTCGGCCTCCGGCATCGCGTCGGCGAGCTCCGCGCCGTACCGCTCGGCGAGGCAGCCGACGGCGACGACGGCCTGGGTGCGGCCGGACTCCTTGAGGTCCGTGGCCGCGAGCACGGTGTCGATCGAGTCCTTCTTGGCCTGGTCGACGAAGCCGCAGGTGTTGACCAGCACCGCCTCGGCGTCGTCTGGCTCGGCGACGAGCTCGAACCCCGCCGTCTCGAGCCGGGCCGCCAGCTCCTCGGAGTCGACGTCGTTGCGGGCGCAGCCCAAGGTGACCAGGGCGACGCTCGTCGACGGGGTACGGGACGGTTGCTCAGTCATGGCGGATCCGAGTCAGTCTATGCGCCCGGACCCCCTCGGCTGCCAGGTGCTCAGCGGTGGCCGACGGTGACCCGGGTCGGTTCGCCCGGCTCGCCGAGCCTGCCCTCCGAGTCGCCGTTGAGGCGCAGCCGGACGGCGCCACCGTCGGTGGCGATCACCGTGGCCCGGCCGTCGACGGACACCTCGTGCGACTCGCCACTGGACAGCCGGCCCTCCCAGACCGGTTTCCGGTCGCCGTCCTTGACCGTGACGCGGGTGCCGTCGCCGAGACCGCGCAGGTCAAGCTCGTTGACCGTCGGGGCGCCGAGGTCGGCCATCCGGTCGTCGCGCGGCGCCGCCTGGTCGGACAGCTCCGTCTGCTCCGGCGGCGCCGACCCGGCGTCGTCGCCGCCGTCGGTCACGACCTTCGCGACCGCCCAGACGATCGCGAGCACCATCACGACGACCAGCAGGCCGATCCAGTTGGCGGCCCGGCCGATCGCTCGGAAGGTGGGCCGTGGCCCGGCGGCGAGCTCGGCCTCGAACACTCGCCGGGCCTCGATCGGGGCGTTGGCGTACCGCCGGTCGAACGCCTCCAGGATCGGGTCCGACTCGACGCCGAGGACACGGCACAGCGACCGCAGGTGCCCGCGGGCGTAGAAGTCGCCACCGCACGGGCCGAAGTCGTCCTTCTCGATGGCCTCGATGACGTGCGGCCGGATCCGGGTCCGCTCGCCCAGCTCCTCCACGCTCAGCCGCTGCCGGAACCGAGCGGCCGCGAGCAGTGGGCCGATCGACGTCTCGACCTCGGCCCGGATCACCGGCGCTCGCTCGTCCGACTCCGGCTGGGTCGGGATCAGGCCCGCGGCGCTCGGCTCGGTGCGGGTGACCTGCGCGCGTACGGCCCGGCGGGCTCCGGCGTCGTCGGTGTCCTCGACGTCGTCGGTGTCCTCGGTGTCGTCGACGTCCTCGCCGGGCAGCGTCGAGTCCGACAGCGCGACTCCCCGGCAGATCGGGGTCTGGCCGTCGGCCAGGGCTCGCAGCGCCAGCACGACGTCGTCGGCCGAGACCCGGGTCGACGCTCCGCAGCGCACCGTGACCGACTCGTCGTCGGGCAGCAGCAGCCGGACCACCGTCGAGCCGAGCGGCCCGTGCATCTCGGCGACCTCGACCCGCTCCAGGTCGGCCCACGGCAGGCCGACCCATTCGGACCGCTGCCGCACCCGTACGCCGTGGTCGTCGGCCACCAGCCGCGGCAGGGCGGCCTCTCGCCGGCCCAGCAGGTGCAGCACCGCGATGCCGACGAGCAGCGCGACCATCAGCCACAGGATCGGCGACCCGCCGTCGACAGCCCGCCAGAGGTACGCGAGCGCGGTCACCCCGGCCACGGTGCTGACCAGGACGTGGATGCCCGGTCGGCCCCGCACCTCGTACGGCTCCGGCTCGGTGTTGCGGCGCGCCAGCTGGGTCAGGTCGGGTGGCGGCGTCTCGAGAGTCTTCGTCACGATGCCCCCTGCAGGGTGGCCAGGACCTCGTCGAGGTCGTCGGGCTTGATGAGGACGTCGCGGGCCTTCGAGCCCTCGCTCGGGCCGACGACACCGCGCGACTCGAGGATGTCCATCAGGCGGCCGGCCTTGGCGAAGCCGACCCGAAGCTTGCGCTGCAGCATCGACGTCGACCCGAACTGGGTCGTGACGACCAGCTCCACCGCCTGCAGGACGAGGTCGAGGTCGTCGCCGATGTCGTCGTCGAGGTCGCGTTTCGACTGCTGCGGTGCCGTGACGTCCTCGCGGTAGGTCGGCTGCAGCTGGTCCTTGCAGTGCTTGACGATGGAGTGGATCTCGGGCTCGGTGATCCACGCCCCCTGCATCCGCATCGGCTTGCTCGCCCCCATCGGGAGGAACAGCCCGTCGCCCTGGCCGACCAGCTTCTCGGCGCCCGGCTGGTCCAGGATGACCCGGCTGTCGGCGAGCGAGCTGGTCGCGAACGCCAGCCGGCTCGGCACGTTGGCCTTGATCAGCCCGGTGACGACGTCGACGCTCGGCCGCTGCGTCGCGAGCACGAGGTGGATGCCGGCCGCGCGCGCCAGCTGGGTGATGCGCACGATCGCGTCCTCGACGTCGCGCGGCGCGACCATCATGAGGTCGGCGAGCTCGTCGACCACCACGAGCAGGTACGGGTACGGCGCCAGCTCCCGCTCGCTGCCCGCCGGCGCCTGTGCCTTGCCCGATCGGACCGCCTTGTTGAAGTCGTCGAGATGTCGGAAGCCGTACTGCGCCAGGTCGTCGTAGCGCATGTCCATCTCGCGCACGACCCACTGCAGCGCCTCGGCGGCCTTCTTCGGGCTGGTGATGATCGGCGTGATGAGGTGCGGGATCCCGTCGTACGCGGTCAGCTCGACGCGCTTCGGATCGATCAGGATCAGGCGTACGTCGTCCGGGGTGGCCCGCATCAGGATCGAGCCGATCATCGAGTTGATGAAGCTCGACTTGCCGGATCCGGTGGCGCCGGACACCAGCAGGTGCGGCATCTTGGCCAGGTTGGCGACGACGAAGCCACCCTCGACGTCCTTGCCGAGCCCGACGACCATCGGGTGGTGGTCGCGCCGGGCCAACGGCGAGCGCAGCGTGTCGCCGAGCGAGACCATCTCCTTGTCGGAGTTGGGGATCTCGATCCCGATCGCGGACTTGCCGGGGATCGGCGAGAGGATCCGGACGTCGGCGCTCGCGACCGCGTACGCGATGTTCTTGCTGAGCGCGGTGACCTTCTCGACCTTGACCGCCGGGCCCAGCTCGACCTCGTAGCGAGTGACCGTCGGGCCGCGAAGGTACCCGGTGACCTGGGCGTCGATGTCGAACTGCTCGAGCACCTCGGTGAGTCGCTCGACCACGGCGTCCGACGCCTTGGTGCGGGCCTTGTGCGGGCTGCCGATCTTGAGCGTCGCCGAGTCCGGCAGGGCGTAGACGACGTCGCCGGACAGCGCGAGCTGCTCGGCCCGGGCCGGCAGCGGCGTCGTCGGTGGCGGGCTGCCCGGCTCGTCGTCGTCAGCGGTGGCCGAGCCGGTGGCGGCAATGGCGGACCCGTCGGCCGGGTCCGGCTCGGCGTCGCCCGCGAGCAGCGGCGAGTCGTACGGCCGCTCGGTCGACTCCGTCTCGTCGTCGTGGCGCCGGCTGAACCGCCGCTTGACCGACTTGGTGGCCGCCGCCTCGGTGTCGGCCGGCCGGCGGAACAGCAGCCGGTCGCGCAGCGCCGCGAGCCGGCTCGGGATCGCGTACACCGGGGTGCCCGTGGTCACGAGCAGCCCGAACAGGGTCAGCAGCACCAGCAGCGGGACCACGACCAGGTTGGTCCGAAACAGGTCGACCAGGATCGCCGAGGTGAAGTAGCCGACCGCGCCGCCGGCCTCGCGCATCTGCTCGCTGCCGCCGGCCGGCCGGGGGACGCCGTGGGCGATGTGCACCAGGCCCATGACGCCGAGGGTCATCGCCGTCCAGCCGACGACCTGGCGGCCGGCGGGCCCGTTGCGGTCGGGGCGGCGCAGCGTACGCCAGGCCATGATCAGCAGCGCCGGCGGCACGGCCCAGCCGACGATGCCCATCGAGCCCGCGATGACCGAGCGAACCGTGTCGCCGACCGCGCCGGGCATGTCCCACCAGATCGAGGCGGCGACGATCAGCGCCAGGCCGACGAAGGTCAGGCCCACTCCGTCGCGGCGGTGCTCCGGGTCGAGCTCACGGGCCACGCCGCCGACGCTGCGGACGAGCGCGCCGATCGCGTGCGCGATGCCGAGCCAGATCGCCGCGATCGCCCGGCCGAGCGCGCGGAAGACATGCGCGATCGGGCCAGGCCCGGTCCGGACCGGCCGCGAGGCCGAAGTCCGCGTACGCGAGGGCGCGCCGCGGCTCGACGACTTCTTCGACGAGGACCGTCGGGTCTGGCTACCGGACGACCGTGATCGTGAGCTCTTGCTCTTGGACACGCTCTTGCTCCGCGACCTCGGTGGGGAAGACGTACGGGTCGCCATGATCGTAAGGCTAGGTCGTTACCACACCAGTCTCACGCGTCACACGCCGGATTCGCCGATCGGACGTGGTTGACCCCCGACCTAGGGTGGGCGACGGGACCAACCGTACGAGAGGACCACGCGTGAAGCGCGCAATCGTGAGTGGCGGCGGGACCGGAATCGGCCGCGCCTGCGCCAGTCGGCTGGCGTCGGACGGCTTCGAGGTCGTCATCGTGGGCCGGCGGCTCGACGTGCTGACCCAGGCGGCGAAGGAGATCAACGACGACGTCGGCGCGTCGAGGGTCACCGGCGAGCCGTGCGATCTGGAGGACCCGGCGGCCGTCGAGGCGCTGGCCGACCGGCTCGGTGCGGGCCGGGCGATCGACGTCCTGGTCAACAACGCCGGCGGAGTATCGCTCGACGCCACGGAGTCGCTCGAGGACCTCGCGGCCGGCTGGCGGCGCGACTTCGACAACAACGTGCTCACCACGGTGCTGCTCACCGAGGCGCTCCTCCCCCGTCTCACCCGGCCCGGTGGTCGCATCGTCGCGATGAGCTCGGTCGCGGCGTTCCGGGGCGCCGGCTCGTACGGCGCGGCGAAGGCCGCGATCAACGCCTGGGTGTACGGCATGTCGGCGGCCCTGGCCGACGAGGGGATCACCGTCAACGCCGTCGCGCCGGGATTCGTGCCCGACACGGAGTTCTGGGACAGCCGGCGCAGCGACGACCTGATCGCCTCGCGCTCGGCGGGGATCCCGATGGGCCGGCCCGGGACGCCGGACGAGGTCGCCGAAGCGGTGGCGTACTTCGCGTCGCCCGGCGCCGGCTGGACGACGGGCACGATCCTGCACGTCAACGGCGGGGCGGTCCTCAGCCGCTGAGCCCGGGCCGAACCTCAGTGGATATGTAACTTGATCTTTACGTACGCCTGTAGTTACATATCTGTCATGGAGGCTCTCGCCGCCCTGGCGGACGACACCCGGCGGCGCATCGTCGAGCTGCTGGCCGAGCAGGACCTGCCGGCCGGCGACATCGCGTCCCGGTTCGCCACGACGCGGCCCGCCGTGTCCCGACACCTGCGCGTGCTGCGCGAGGCGGGCCTGGTGAGCTCGAGGGTCCAGGGACAGCAACGCATCTACCGGCTCGACCCGGCCGGTCTGCAGGAGATCGAGCACTGGCTCGCTCGCTGTCGGGCGTTCTGGAGCCAGCGGCTGGACGCCTTCGAGACCGAGATCGCTCGTGGAAGGAGAGCCCGATGACCGGCTCACTCGTGAACCGACCGCCCAGCCCGCTCGCGACCGTGGTGCGTACGGGCGGGACGGTCAGCGCCCGCTTCGAGCGGGAGTACGCGACCGACGTCGACGACGCCTGGTCGGTGCTGACCGAGCCTGACCGGGTCGCCCGCTGGCTGGCTTCGGTCACGATCGACTCGGCCGGCGCCGGCGGCGGGTTCCGACTCGCGTTCGGAGACGGGGAGGCCCGCTTCGCGATCGACGAGTGCGACCCGCCGCGGACGCTCGCGGTGCGCTGGCTGCACGGCGACGGCGACTCGGCCGTGCGCGTCGACCTGGCCGCGACCGGCGAGCGGAGCACCCGACTGACCCTGCAGCACTCGCGCCTCGAGCCCCGGACCGCGACCGGGTACGCCGCCGGCTGGCACGTCTATCTCGACGCGCTGCGGGCCCACGTCGAGGGCGGGACGGCACCGGACTGGGACGTCGACTGGCCGCGGCTGGAGTCGGTCTATCGCGAGACGCTGGACTAGCCGCTGCCGGACGAGCGGGATCAGGCCTCGAGGACGACCGGGATGATCATCGGCCGGCGGCGGAGCCGGTTCGACACCCAGCGGCCGATCGTGCGCCGGATGATCCGCTGCAGCTCGTACGCGTCGTCGACGCCGTCGCGGACCGCCAGGTCCAGCGCCTCCTCCAGCTGCGGCCGCACCTCGTCGAAGACGGACTCGTCATCGGCGAACCCCCGGGCGTGGATCTCGGGTCCACTGACGACCTTGCCGGTCACCGAGTCGACCACGACGATCACCGAGATGAAGCCCTCGTCGCCGAGGATTCGGCGGTCCTTCAGCTCGGACTCGGTGATGTCTCCGACCGACGAGCCGTCGACGAAGACGTACCCGCAGTCGACCTTGCCGACGATCCGCGCCATGCCGTCGACGAGGTCCACGACGACGCCGTCCTCGGCGACCACGACTCGGTCGGCCGGCACGCCGGTGGCCCGCGCGAGGTCGGCGTTGGCGTACAGATGGCGGACCTCGCCGTGCACCGGGAGTACGTTGCGCGGCTGCACGATGTTGTACGCGTAGAGCAGCTCGCCGGCGGCGGCGTGGCCCGAGACGTGGACCAGGGCGTTGCCCTTGTGGATGACCCGGGCGCCCAGTCGGACCAGCCCGTTGACGACCCGGAAGACGGCGTTCTCGTTGCCCGGGATCAGCGACGACGCCAGGACGACGGTGTCGTCGGGCTCGATCCGTACGAGGGAGTGGTCGCGGTTGGCGATCCGCGACAGCGCGGACATCGGCTCGCCCTGCGACCCGGTCGAGATCAGCACGACCTCCTCCGGCGGCAGGTCGCCGGTCTCCTTGACGTCGACGAGCAGGCCCGGCGGCACCCGCAGGTAGCCGAGATCGTGGGCGATGTTCATGTTGCGCACCATCGACCGGCCGATGTAGGCGACCTTGCGGCCGTGCTCGACGGCGGCGTCCATCACCTGCTGCACGCGATGGATGTGCGAGGCGAAGCAGGCCACGATGATCCGCTGCTCGCTGGCCATGAAGACCCGGTCGAGCACCGGCGTGATGTCGCGCTCGGCGGTGGTGAACCCGGGCACCTCGGCGTTGGTCGAGTCGACCAGCATCAGGTCGACGCCCTCCTGGCCCAGCCGGGCGAACGAGCGCAGGTCGGTGATCCGACCGTCGAGGGGCAGCTGGTCCATCTTGAAGTCGCCGGTGTGCAGCAGCAGGCCGGCCGGCGTCCGGATCGCGACCGCGAGGGCGTCGGGGATCGAGTGGTTGACCGCGACGAACTCGCAGTCGAACGGCCCGAGCACCTGCCGGTCGCCCTCGGCCACGACGTACCGGGGGGTCTCCTGGAGCCGGTGCTCCCGGAGCTTCGCGTCGAGCAGCGCGAGGGTCAGCTTGGACCCGACCAGTGGGATGTCGCCGCGCTCGCGCAGCAGGTACGGCACGCCGCCGATGTGGTCCTCGTGGCCGTGGGTCAGGACGATCGCGACGACGTCGTCCCAGCGATGCCGGATCGGCTCGAAGTCCGGCAGGATCAGGTCGACGCCCGGGTGGTGGTCCTCGGGGAACAGCACGCCGCAGTCGACGATCAGCAGCCTGCCGTCGTACTCGACGACCGTCATGTTGCGGCCGATCTCGCCGAGACCCCCGAGCGGGATGACACGTAGCGCGCCGGGGGTCAGATCCGGGGCGGGCCCCAGCTCCGGGTGTGGGTGACTCATGCAGCTCCGTGGGTGGCGGGTCTAGAGGAGTCCGGCGCCGGTCAGGTCGGCGCGGAGCACCGTGAGGTCGTCGTCGGCCAGCTCGATCAGGGGCCGGCGCACGCGGCGGTTCGAGAGCACGCCCTGCAGCTCGAGCGCCGCCTTTGCCCGGATGGCCCCCTTCTGGGTGCCGGTCATGATCGCGCGGACGACCGGCAACAGCTCGCCATGGAGCCGGCGGGCGGTCGCGACGTCGTCGCGCGCCATCGCGGCCACGAGATCGGCACAGGTGCGGGGCGCCGCGTGAGCGACGACCGAGACGATCCCGACGGCGCCGTGCGCGAGCCAGGCCAGGTTGAGCGCGTCGTCGCCGGAGTAGAACGCCAGGTCGGTCTCCCGCAGCACCCAGGACCCGGCCGTCAGGTCACCGCTGGCCTCCTTCACGGCGACGATGCCCGGATGCTCGGCCAGCCGGATCAGGGTGTCGTGGCTCAGCTTCACCCCGGACCGGCCGGGGATGTCGTAGACCATCGTCGGCAGGTCGCCCGCCTCGGCGACCTCGGTCATGTGGGCGACGATCCCGGCCTGCGGTGGCATCGAGTAGTACGGCGTGACGACGAGCATCCCGGCCGCGCCGTGCTTTGCCGCCTGCCGCGCCAGATGCACCGAATGCGCGGTGTCGTTGGTGCCGACGCCCGCGACCACGTGCGCCCGATCGCCCACGGCGTCGATGACCGCCGCGAGCAGACGACCCATCTCGTCGTCGGTGGTGGTCGGACTCTCGCCGGTCGTGCCACTCACGACCAGGCCGTCGTTGCCGTGGTCGACCAAGTGCGTCGCGACGCGCGCGGCAGCGTCGACGTCGAGCTCGCCGTCGACGGTGAACGGTGTGACCATCGCGGTCAAGGTGCGCCCGAACGGGGCGGGACTTGCTCCCATACGGGCAGATTAGCGGCCCGGTCGGCGCCGCGCAGCGACCATCAGCGATTGGTGGGCCGGGCCGGGCACATCCCCCGGACATGACGGTGCCGGTGCTGTCCGCTCGGGGGCCCGGACAGCACCGGCACACTCACCACATCGTTTTACCCCTCAGATCCGTTACACGTGGCGGCGAACTTTTTCTCGCCGGCCAGCGACGATCCGCGTTCGACCAGGTCAGCGGTGTGATCGAGGCCGAAAATCCACGGCGAGAAAGTTCGCCACCCGGTAGGTTGAGCCCCCGTGAACGACATCGCGGACACCGTACGCACCGCCAAGCCGCCCCTCTTGGCCGGCGAGCGCGAGGCGCTCGACGCCTGGCTCGACTTCCACCGAGCCATCCTGCTGTGGAAGTGCGAGGGCGTCTCGTCCGACGACCTCGTACGCCGATCGATCGAACCGTCCACGCTCAGCCTGCTCGGCCTGGTCCGCCACATGGCCGAGGTCGAACGCGGCTGGTTCCGCAAGTGCCTGGCCGCCGAGGAGGGCCTCTCGCCGATCTACGACTACAGCGCCAACCGCGACGCCGACTTCGACGAGGCCGACCCCGCGCGGGCCGAGGAGGACTTCGCGACGTTCCGAGCCGAGATCGCGACGTGCCGCGAGGTCGCGTCCCGCTACGACCTCGACGCCGTCGGCACGACCCATCGCGGCCGGCCGGTCAACCTCCGCTGGATCTACCTCCACATGATCGAGGAGTACGCCCGACACAACGGCCACGCCGACCTGATCCGCGAGCGTATCGACGGCGCCACCGGCGACTGGCCGGACTGAGCGACGGACCGACCATGACGACACCCGACCTGCACCATCCCCAGATCAGCGCGGTCCGGACCGCCCTGGCCGCCTCCGGCGCGACCGGCGAGCTGCGCATCCTGCCCGACGGCGTACGCACCGCGCAGGCGGCCGCCGACGCCCTGGGCTGCCCGGTCGGCGCGATCGCCAACAGCCTGGTCTTCGACGCCGCCGGCGAGCCGGTCCTGATCCTGACCTCCGGCGCCCATCGCGTCGACACCGATCACGTCACCGGCACGTACGACCTGCCCCGGCTCAGCAAGGCGACCCCGGACTTCGTCCGTACCCACACCGGCCAGGTCATCGGCGGCGTCGCACCGGTCGGCCATCCCACGCCGTTGCGGACGCTCGTCGACCGCTGGCTCGCCGAGCACGACGTCGTGTGGGCGGCGGCCGGCCACTCGCATGCCGTGTTCGCCACGACCTACGACGAGCTGCTCCGCGTCACCGGCGGCGAGCCGGTCGACGTCGCCTGACCGCGCCAGAACTCACGGATCGCCGCGCCAGAACTCACGGATCGCCGCGCCAGAACTCACGGATCGCCGTTGGCAACCATCCGAGGGCGGTCGGCGTGTAACGAAGGGACCTCGGGCACAACCCACCCGACTCGGAGGGAGACGCCATGAAGACACCCGTTCGGATCGTGGCCGTTCTCAGCGCACTCGCCCTGGCCGGATCGCTCGCCGCGTCGACGACGACATCCGCGGCCGACTCGACGTCGCCGGGACAGCGCGTCGCGGACTGCGGCGGCGGTCACCTGAAGGTTCGACTCGGCCGGCTCGACGCCGCCGCGGGCTCGAAGTACCAGGCGATCCGCTTCACCAACGCCGGCGGCCGACGCTGCGTCCTGCGGGGGTTCGCCCGGGTGACGTTCCGCGGCAGGCATCACCACCGGATCGGCTGGCCGGCCAAGCGGGTCGGTCGCCCGGCGCACGCCGTCGTCCTACGCCCCGGCGGGACCGCGAAGACGGCCCTCCAGATCCCGAACTGGCGCAACTACCCGGCCGCGGACTGCCACGCGAAGGGCAGCCCGCGACTGCGGGTCGTGCCGCCCGGCACCCACCGCAAGGTCGGCTTCCGCTACCCCGCCAAGACCTGCACGACCAAGCGGGGCCGCTCCCTGGTCCGACCCGTGCACTGAGCCCCGCGGGCTCGGCCTACGGCTCCACCAGCTCGACGTCCGCGGCCCGGACGTAGAAGTGGCGGTGGCCGAACCAGACTTGGTAGTACGTGTCGTCGCCGCGGATGACGGTCCAGTCGCCGGGCGACGAGCCGTCGAACGTCGTGGCCCGGTAGTAGTCGGTCGGCACGGTGCCGTCGGCGAGGACGTAGGTCTGACCGGCCTTCATCGTGTACTGCAACGGCGCGATCGGCTGGTACGGCACGCCCGGCGGGTACGCCTCCTCCTCGGGGTAGGCCCGGCCGTACACCGGGACCTCGTCGGCGTTCGGGACGACGTGCACGGACTCGCCGCGGGTCTTGTAGACGGTCGGGTCGCCGGCGGGGCTACGCAGCCAGGCGATCTCGCCGAGGTACCAGACCCCGAGCCAGGCGCCGCGCCGCTTGGCGACGACGAACTGGTGACCGGCCATGGCCCGGGCGCTGATGTCCCAGACCTGCCGGGTGCCCGGAGAGCCGTCCGGGTGCAGGCCGGCGTCGTTGACCAGGGGCGCCGACGCGCTCGGCTCGGTGTGGAGGTAGAGGAAGTTGGTGCCCTGCCGCTCACAGGGCTTGCGCGGGCGCTCGCACCCGATCACGCGCTGCTGGTTGTCGGCGAAGCCGGGGCGCACGGTGATCGTGTCGCCGACCGCGATCTGACCAGGGCGGACCGGGATCGGGGAGTGCAGCAGCCGCATGTAGTGCTCCCAGTCCCAGTACGGGCCCGGGTCCCAGTGCATACCGGCGACGTTCGCGGGCGTGATCGACGGCACCTGGTCGTGACCGATGACGTGCGCGCTGTCGCGCGGGATGTCGAACCGGTCGGTCAGGTACCGGACCAACGCCGCCGACGTCTGGTACATCGCCTCGGTGTACCAGGACGCTCCCTGGGCCGCGATGCCCTCGTGCTCGAGGCCGATCGAGTGGCTGTTGACGTACCAGTTGCCGGCCTGCCAGCCCACGTCACGCGGCTTGAGGTGCTGCCAGATGTGGCCGTCGCTGGAGCGCAGGGTGTACTGCCACGACACGTACGTCGGGTCGGTCACCAGGTCGAGCGTGGTCTGCCAGTCGGTCTCGGTGTCGTGGATGACGATGTAGTCGATCGACAGGTCGTTCGGCCGGTCGGCGAGATCGTGGTTGCCGTAGGCGCCGGGGTCGGGCGCGCCGTACCACTCGTACGGTGCCGGCAGCCATTCACAGCCGAGCCCGTCCGGGCAGTCCACCTCGACGTCGTCCGCCGCGGTCGTCGCCAGCCCCGCCGGCCGGACCGCGGGATGCGCGGCCAACCGGACCCGTTCGCCGTCGTTGGTCGTCCGGACCGCACCCGAACGCACCATCGCGTAGACCTGGTGAACGAAGCGAGTCGCGTCGCGGGCGTCGGCGGCACCGGAGTAGCGCGCCACGGCGTCCGCCCAGATCGACGGGTCGGTCGCCTGGCCGACCGGCCGGTCGGACCGCTCCTGGAAGTACGCCAGCAGCGCCGCCCCGCCGCAGATGTTCGACGCCGGATCCGACCGCAGTCGGGCGACCGGCAGGCCGGTGAGGTCGCTGGCCAGTCGGGCCGTCTGGAGTGACTCGAGGGGCTGCCGCTCGGTCCCGTCGCCGCGACCGTCGACGAGATCCGCAGGTATGTCGGTCAGATGCATCGGCCCGTAGCCGCCCGAAGTGCTCGGAGAGCCGGCGTGGTCGTCCCACCGGGACTCCATGTAGGAGACACCGAGCAGGACGGACGCCGGCACGCCCGCCGCGGCGGCGGCCTGGGCGAAGTCGCCCTGGCGCCCGCCTGCCGGCGCGTCGACACCCGAGCAGTCGACGGCCTGGGCGGAGCTGTCACCGCGGGGCGCCGCCGAGCCGGGGAGCCCGGCCACCAACGAGCCGACCAGTCCGACGCCCCCAACCGCCGCCGTTACGTAAAGCCAGGATCTGCGCATGAGCCGCTCCCTTGTCGATGGTGTAGCCATCTCTGGCGGGCGTCCTACCCGATCTCGATCGGATCGTAACGCCTATCGACGCGGAAGCGCGCCGCCGTCCGGACCTCCCCCGTCCAGGCCCGGACGGCGCCTGCTTCGAAGACGCCCCGCGGCGTCTCAGGGCATAAGAGCCCTCGATGCGCTCGGGTGATACCTCGACCTACGGATTTCGTTGTCTCGACGACTCGGCGCGCCTCGCGCATGCCGGCCGCCCGCCGCCTCGCTACTCTGCGGGCCGTGGCGAGCGTCGCGGTGGTCGGTGGTGGCTTTCGGGGCATGGCTGTCGCCGCTCGGCTGGCCAAGCTCGGCCACGATGTCGTCGTCTTCGAGCCGGACACCGAGCTCGGCGGCAGCCTGCGCCCGGTCCGGCACGAGGACTACATCTGGGACGCCGGCCCGACCACCCTGACCCTGCCGGCCGTGATCCGCGACCTGTTCCGCAAGTCCGGCCGCCCCCTGGAGCGGGTCCTCGAGCTCCGGCCGGTCCGGCCCGGCCGCCGGCACGTGTTCGCCGACCGGTCGGTGCTCGACCTGCCGATGGGCACCCGCATCGAGCAGGTCGACGCGCTGACCGCGGCGTTCGACGGTCGGGCCGCCGACGTCTGGAGCGGCTACGTCGATCAGCTCGCTCCGGTCTGGGACGTCGTACGCCGGCGGACGTTGGAGAACCCGTTCGAGGGCCGGCACGCCATCGAGGCGGCGGAGTGGAAGACGCTGCAGGTCCGCCGCTCGCTGCATCGGGCGCTGAACCGGGCCAGCCGCTCGATGGCACGGGACGAGCGGCTGTCCGCCCTGCTGCTGGACCGGCACCGGCTCGCCGGGCAGGACCCCCGAGCCCTGCCGGCGCTGTTCGGCACCGTGGAGTACGTCGAGCGCACCTTCGGGAGATGGCGGGTGGTCGGCGGGCTCCACGCCCTGGCCATGGCGCTCGCCCACCGGCTCGAGGAGCGCGGTGTCGACGTCCGGACCGAGACCGCGGTCGAGGACCTGGTGGTCCGGGACGGGCGGCCGCGCGGCGTCACGCTCGCCGACGGCGTCATGGTGCCGGCGCGGATCGTCGTCTGGGCCGCCCCCCGGCGTCCCCAGGCCCTCGGCGCCGGCACGTCGCTGCCGCCGGCCATCCCGGCCGCTCGGACCTACCTGGGGCTGCGCGGGCCGGTCCCGTCGCTCCCGGCCGAGACCTTCGTCCACGGCAGCCCGCTCGCGATCGTGCGGACCGGCGGCACCGCACCTCAGGGCCGGCACGCCTGGTCGGTCGAGCACCACCTGGGCTCGGAGGACATCCTGGTGAGCCTGGCCCGCCAGGGAATCGACGTTCGACACCTCGTGGTGACCCGGATCGACCGGTCGCCGTCGGAGATCGTCGGCGACCGCGGCGAGTCGCCGGCCGGCGTGGCCTGGTCGGGCTGGCGCACGGCGTTTCGACGAGACCGGCCGCAGACCCCCATCGCGGGTCTGTTCCGACTCGGGCCGGACGTGCATCCGGGCCCGGGGCTGATCCTCGGCGGCCTCGGAGCCGCCCAGGTGGCGACGGTCGTGGGGAAGGCCTGACGACGCGCTACGCGGCGCTGTCGTGATGCCACTCGTCGCGCAGGCCGCGGACGATGGACCCGAAGTAGTGCGGGTCGTCCATCGAGTCGTCGTCGACGCGGCAGGCCGCGATCGACAGGCCGAAGCCGGCGACGCCAGAGACCCACATCGCGACCAGGAGCGCCGTCTCACCCAGCGGACCGAGCGACCAGGTCAACGCCACGGCGGAGAGTAAGCAAAGCGCGCCGCACAGCGCGGCGGCGACGGCGAGCGCCGCGCGAACCATGCGCTGTCGCGTACTCACATAAGTCAGGATGACATCGGAGGGGTCCGTGATACGGCAATCCGGTGGAGTGTCGGGAGTAGCGCTCCCGCTCAGCCGATGAGCGCGTCGGGAGTAGCGCTCCCGCTCAGCCGATGAGCGCACCGAGATTGGCGTGGATCTGGCGGGTCGCGGTCGATCGGTTGAGGGTGTAGAAGTGCAGCGACGGGGCGCCGCCGGACAGCAGTCGGTCGCCCAGCGCGGTCGCGATCTCGATCCCCTCGGCCCGGACCGCCTTCGGGTCGTCGCCGAGGCGTTCGAGCCGCTCGACGATGTCCCGCGGCACCGCCGAGCCGGACAGCTGCGCCATCCGGGTCACCTGGCGCAGGTTGGTGATCGGCATGACGCCGGGGATCACCGGGATGTCGCAGCCGTAGTGGGCGGCTCGGTCGACCAGCGCGAAGTAGTCCTCGGCGCGGAAGAAGAACTGCGTCACGGCGAAGCGCGCGCCGGCGCGGGCCTTGGCGGCGAGCACCCGGGCGTCCGCGTCGAGGTCGGCAGCCTCGGGATGCTTCTCGGGGAACGCCGCGACGCCGACGCAGAAGTCACCGAGGGAACAGATCAGCTCGACGAGACCGAGGGCATGGTCGACGCCGTCGGGGTACGGCTCCCAGGGCTGTCCCGGCCCACCTGCGGGGTCGCCGCGAATGGCGAGGATGTGGCTGACGCCGGCCGCGGCGTACTGCCCGATCACCGTGCGCAGCTCGGCTCGCGAATGGTTGACGCAGGTGAGATGGCCCACCGGGCGCAGGGTCGTCTCGGTCGCGATCCGCTCGGTCACCCGGACGGTCCGGTCGCGGTTGGACCCGGCGGCGCCGTACGTCACGGACACGAACGCCGGTCGCAGCGGCTCGAGCTCGCGGATCGCGGTCCAGAGGCGGCGCTCGGCGTCGTCGTCCTTCGGTGGGAAGAACTCGAACGAGCACGCCCGGCCCGGCTCGGCCAGGGCATCGACGAGCGTGCTGTCTCGCGTCATGCAACTCACCCTACGGCCCGCGACGGTCGCCGGGCGGCGCGTACTGAATCATGGGCGGCATGGCCGAACCGCCGCGTGACGACGACCTGGTCGACCGGGTCCAGGCCCGGATCGACGCCTTCGTCGCCGGTCAGCGGACTCGCCTGGCCGACGCCGGGCCGGAGGCAGCCGCTCTCGTCGACATGGCGCACCGCAGCGTGGCGGGTGGCAAGCGGCTGCGGGCCGCGTACTGCTACTGGGGCTGGCGCGCGGGCGGCGGCTCCCCGACCGACGACCGCCCGGTCGTCGCCGGGGCGGCCCTGGAGTGGCTGCAGGCCAGCGCGCTGGTCCACGACGACGTCATCGACGAGTCGGCCACGCGGCGGGGTCGACCGGCCGCGCACCAGGCGTACGCCGACCAGCACCGGGGTCGGGGCTTCCGCGGCGACCCTCGACGGTTCGGTGTCGGCGCCGCCGTCCTGCTCGGCGACCTGATGCTGTCGTGGGCGGACGAGACGTTCGGCCCCTGTCGCGACGGCGCGGCCGGCGGCGCGGCGGCGACCCACTTCGACGCGTGCAAGTCGGAGGTCGTCGCTGGCCAGTTCCTCGACGTCGTGGCCGAGGCGGCCGGCGACCCCACGGTCGAGGCGGCGATGCGGGTGGTCCGCTACAAGGCGGCGAAGTACACCGTCGAGCGGCCGCTGCTGATCGGGGCGAGCCTCGCCGGAGCGGCACCGGACCTCGCCGCCGCGCTGAGCGGGTTCGGGCTGCCGGTCGGCGAGGCGTTCCAGCTGCGGGACGACGTGCTGGGCGCGTTCGGCGACGCGTCGGTGACCGGGAAGCCTGCCGGCGACGACCTGCGGGCGGGCAAGCGGACCGTGCTCGTCGCCCGCGCCTACGAGCGGGCCGACCCGGACCAACGGGCTCAACTGGACGCCATGGTGGGCGACGTGGCGCTGCCGGCGGACGGAGTCGATCGGGTGCGAGACATCCTGCGGTCGACGGGGGCGCTGGCCGCCGTCGAGCGACAGATCGCCGACCTGTACGACGCCGCGCTGCGGGCTCTCGACGCGGCTCCGCTGGTCGACGAGGCGGCCCGGAAGCCCCTCGCCGAGCTAGCCGAGCGGTCGGTACGACGTGAGCGGTGAGCGGCCGAGGTAGGTCGTCAGCTGGTCACTGGGCCGCGCCAATGGCGACACCGGGACGGGGGCGGCGAACCGCTCGGGACGGTCGTCGTCGGCCACCAGGCGCGGGGCCAGCTCGATCAGCTCCTCGGCGAGGGCGGCGGGAATCGGTCGATCCTTGCCACAGGCCTGGGCGACGTCCCAGCCGTGGACCGTGATCTCCAGCGCGCCGGCGCCGGTCAGGAGCGTACTGGCGAGGGTGCGGTCGCCGACGGCGATGTCGCGCTGCCGCTCGTCGCGGGCCCAGGCGCCGAGCAGGTGGCAGGCGCGCTGCCGTACGACGTTGACCGCGTCGACGGCGAACTCGCCGGTGAGCTCGGTGGGATCGAGGTCGACCCGTCCGACCTCGGCGGCGTCCGACAGCGCGATCAGCGAGTCGGCCATGTGCCGCAGCAGCTCCCGCAGGGTCCAGTCGCGACACGGTGTCGGGTTGTCCAGCGCCGCCGGCGTCACGAGGAGCAGGCTGCCGTGGGCGTAGGCGATCGCGCGCTCGAGCAGCTCGACGCCACCCACGACGGTCGCTCCGCCCTGGTTGGTCATGGCGGCCCGCTCAGGCCACCGCGCTACGCGGTGCGATCTCGGGGAGCCCGAAGGTCTCGAACAGGCTCAGGTCGAAGAACACGTGGACGTGCGACACGCCGCCGTCCGCCGTGGTGGTGAGCACCTGAATCTGGAACGGCCGGTGCACGCCGTCGTCGCCGCGCATGTAGACGCCGAACGCGGGCTGGCCGTTGGCCTCGGTCGGCACCAGGATCTGGTCGCCGGCGGCCTCGGCCGGGCAGTGGTTGCGGATGAGCCCGCCGATCTTCTTCGGGCCCTTGAACCACGACAGGAACGGCGGCATCTCCATGACCGCGTCCTTGGTGAACAGCTCGACGATGGCGTTGACGTCGTAGTCCTCGAAGGCCTTGGCGTAGCGATCGAGCAGGTCGCGCTGGTCTTGGGTGGTGGGCTCGACGACGACGTCCTCACTGAGCCCGGCCTTGTCGAGCTGGGCCCGAGCCCGCTGCAGGATGCTGTTGACGGCGGTGGTGGTCGTCTCGAGCAGGTCGGCGACCTCGGCCGCCTTCCACTTCAGGACGTCCCGCAGGATCAGCACGGCGCGCTGCCGGGCCGGCAGGTGCTGGAGCGCGGCGATCAGCGCCAGCCGGATGCTCTCCCGGGACGTGACGACCGCGGCCGGGTCGGCGCGATCCGCGCCGACCTTGACGTCGGGCACCGGCTCGAGCCAGGGCACCTCGTGGTCCTGCACCAGCGGGGCGCCAGGGTCGTCGGTGGGCCCGCCGAGACCGGTGGGCAGCGGCCGGCGGTTGCGGCTCTCGAGCGCGGTCAGACAGGCGCTGGTGGCGATCCGGTAGAGCCAGGTGCGCAGGGATGACCGGCCCTCGAACTTGTCATAGGCCCGCCAGGCCCGCAGATAGGTCTCCTGGACCAGGTCCTCGGCGTCGTGGACCGAGCCGAGCATCCGGTAGCAGTGTGCGAGCAGCTCTCCCCGATACGGGTCGGCCTGCCGGAGGAAGTCCTCGTCTACCGCGCTGACGGTTGTCATGGCCATGTCCCTTCGTGTCACACCCGACGCTGGTGACGACTCTAGGCGAAGTCAGCCGTCTTCGAGTACGGACAGAACGTTTCCGGCCGGGTCCTTGAACCACGCGATCGGCGGGCCCTCCTGTCGGAAGACGCCCTTGTCGTCCTGGTCGGCCCACTCGTACCGCTCGAACCGGACACCGCGCTCGGCCAGCCAGTCGACGGCGGCGTCGATGTCGTCGACCGGGAAGTTGAGGATGGTGAACGACGCGGGCTCGTGGTCGGGCTTGGGATAGACGAGGACGTTCCGGTCGCCACCGAGGTGGAGCGTCATCAGGCCCGGCGAGCCTTCGATGTCCTCGATCTGGAGGCCGAGCGTGTCCCGATAGAACGCCTTCGCCTTCTCGGGGTCGTCGACCGAGAATCCGCTGAACGCCTTGCTGTCCGTGAGCATGTGACTCCTCCTTATGCGCTGGCCGGCTCCTGCTCGGCCATGGCGGCCTTGTGTTCCTCGCTGAGCTCGATGATCTGCACGTAGTTGCCGTCCGGGTCGATCGCGGTGCCGAACAGGCTCCCGTCCCGGTCCTCCAGCGGCGCCAGCCACCTGGCCCCGAGCCCGTCGATCCGGGCCGCCGTCGCCCGAGCATCTCTCACGTCGAAGTTGAGGATCAGCCGGCCCGGCTCCGGATTCGCGTCGCCGACGTCGTCGCGACTGTCGATCATCACGTAGAACGTGCCGAACCGCAGCATCCGGTACGTCCCGACCGCGGCGTCGTCGTCGGGCTGCAGCGCCTCCACGTACCAGGCGCCGAGCCGGGCCGGGTCGGTACTGGCCAACAACAGACTGCCAAGTGAGCTCATACGTCCTCCCATACGTACGCGGATTCCGCGCGTACTGCCATTGCCGTCATCTGTACAGACCATCCGCGGCCCGAAAACTCATCGCTCGTGGCAGAGAGTTTCGGGATCGTCACAGGCCGTATCCTCGGCGAGTGCTCGATGGACTGGACGACGTCACGTGGGCGCCGGGCACCGAGGAGGTCCCCGACCTGCTGCGGGCGATCGCCGACGGCTCGCGAGGGCTCGACCCGTGGTGGGACCTCGACGACCTCCTCACCTCGCACGAGCACATCGCGGCGCAGATGCGGCCGACCCTGCCGACCACGGTGCTGCCCTACCTCGTCGACCTGGCGAGCCGGGCGACCGACTCGATGCGCGCGACCCTGCTCGAGGCGGTCGCCGAGCTCTGGGAGACCGACACCAGCGAGTCGATGGCGGACCTCGACCCGGCGTGGGGCGCGGCCTGGTCCGCGCAGATCCCGCGGCTGCTGGAGTTCCTCGACGACCCCGACGTCGCCGTGCGCCGGCGCGCGCTGCTGGCCCTGTCGGAGACCGCGACGCCCACGGATGCCCGACGGGTGCTCGCCGGCCTGCGGACGCACTGGGAGAGCGAGTCCGACCCGCTGACCAAGGTCGACGCCGCCCTCGCGATCGGCCGACTGAGCGAGTTCGAGTCCTCCGACCCGGTCCACGCCTGGCTCGGCGCCCAACTCGAGGACGAGGACCTGGCGGCGAGGTACGGCGCCGCGGCGGTCCTGGCCAGGTGGGATCCGGACGACGTACGCGCGCAGGACGTGCTGGCCGGCGCCGTTCGGTCCGGTGACCTCCCGTACTGGGAGCGGGCGACCTGGCTGCGCGACGACCGGCGCTCGGCCGCCGAGTGGGTGACCGACGCCCCCGGACGCCTGGCCTCGCGGGTCGAGCGATGCCTGCAGCGGCTGGCGGACGCCGACGTCGACATCCGCAACCGGGCCGTCGCGGAGGCGGCGCTGCTGATCGCGACCTGGCGCTCGCCGCAGGAGACGCTGCTGCCGGCCGTCGCCACGCACATGTCCGACCCCTCCAGCGAGGCCCGGGCCTACGCGATCCACGTCGTGGCGGCCTGCGGTCCGGCGTCGGCGCCGTTCGCCGACCGGGTCGCCGAGCTGATGACCGACGACACGCCGGCCAGCGCCCATGACGACCAGACCATCGGCGACCTCGCGGTGTGGGCGCTGGCCCGGATCGGCGACCATCGATGTGTCGACGAGCTGCGGGCGCAGGTGCAAGGAGCACGCGAGGGATTCGACGTGTGGTCGTCGGCCGGGGGCCATCCGCGGTTCTACCGGCTCGACATGCCCGCGATGCACCAGGTGCTGGGGCCGCTGCGCGAGCTGGTCCCGGAGCTGCTGCCGGCCGTCCGCGAGCGGATCCGCGCGTCCGAGGACTACCAGTGGCATCGGGAGATGGCTCAGACGCTGGCGGCCTGGGGTGCCGACGGGGCGGCCGCCGTACCCGAGCTCGTCGACCTGCTCGCGATGGACGCCGCCGGCTGGGCGGCCCACGCCCTCGGCGGGATGGGCGCGGCCGCCACGGACGCGGCGCCGGCGCTGCGAAGGTTCGGCCGCGGGCCGGCCTGGACCGAGCGGCTCCGGACCAGTCGCCAGGTCGAGTACGCCCGGGGCCGGCTGTCGCTCCCGAGTCCGGAGCGCCGGCCGCACTTCGAGGCGGACAACCGCATGCAGGCGGCGTGGGCGTACGCCCGGATCACCGGCGACACCGACGTCGCCGTCCGCGTCCTGAGCGAGGGCCTCGAGGACGCCAGCGCCCGGCCGGCCGTGCGCCTGCTCGCCACGCTGGGCCCGCTCGACTCGACCACGCCGCCTGACGGGTTGCTCACTCGGGTACGCGACCTGATCCAGGACGGCGACGACTGGGACCGGATCGACGCCGCCCACGTCCTCTGGCGCCTCACCGGCGATCCCGAGGTGGCTGTGGCCCGGATGGTCGAGACGCTCCGGCCGCTCCGACGGGCCTACTTCGAGCCGCCCATGCGCCTCGCCGTCGAGTACGCGGGCGAGCTCGGGACGGCCGCGGCCGACGCGGCCCCGGCGCTTCGGGCACTGCTCGACCTGGACCGTCGGCTCGGCCCGGCCGGCGGCTGGCAGTCGATCGAGGACGACCTCGACATCCGTCGCCGGGCCGAGGCGGCGCTGGCCCGGGTGACGGGCCGGTAGCTTGGCGGCCATGTCGACGACGCTGCGCGGGGCGCTCGTGACGCTGCGCGCGGCGACCGCCGACGATGTGCCGGCGCTGGTGCGGATCCGGTCGACGCCGGAGGTGTTCCGTCGGTGGCGCGGTGGGGCCGACCTGACGGCCGAGGTGGCTCGCGACCTCGACGATCCCGAGCTCCAGACGTACGCCATCGAGCACGACGACGCCGTGGTCGGCGCGATCCAGTGGAGCGCCGAGGAGGATCCGGACTACCGACACGCCCAGATCGACCTCTTCCTGGATCCCGCCGTCCACGGTCGCGGCCTCTGCACCGACGCGGTCCGGACGCTGGCCCGCCATCTGGTCGACGCGCACCGCCACCACCGGATCGTCATCGACCCCGCGGCCGACAACGCGGCGGCGATCCGCTGCTACGAGAAGGTGGGCTTCCGCCCGGTCGGCGTCATGCGGCGGTACGAACGCGACTCGGACGGCTCGTGGCACGACGGGCTGTTGATGGACCTGCTGGCCGACGAGCTCCGTTAGCGCACCGACGATCGGCGTACGGCGAGGCCGGCGGAGGCGACCGATGAGTTTCCACCGCCGCACCGGTCTGTAGGGGTGACGCCGTCGGGATCTGGAACCCGATGGCACGGAATCCGAAACTTCTTCGTACGAGGTGTCGAATCCAGCGGCCCTTGTTCGAGGTGCAGGTAGAGCCCGAACTGAAACCCGAAGGGAAACCGCAATGAGCGACACCATGACAGCCCCGGCGGTCGACGCACCGCCGGCCGCAGCGCCCGACCGCAACCGCTGGGCTGCGTTGATCGTGCTGTGCGTCGGCTTTCTGATGATCGTCCTGGACGTCACGGTCGTGAACGTGGCGCTGCCCGAGATTCAGTCCGACCTCGGATTCACCCAGTCCAGCCTCGCCTGGGTCGTGAACGCGTACCTGATCGCCTTCGGCGGCCTGCTGTTGCTGGCCGGCCGGCTCGGCGACCTGATCTCCCGCCGCGGGGTCTTCCTCTCCGGCCTCGGCGTCTTCACCGTCGCCTCCCTGGCGGCCGGCCTGGCCCAGAGCCAGGAGGTGCTGGTGGCGGCCCGCTTCGTGCAGGGCGTCGGCGGGGCGATGACCTCGGCGGTGATCCTCGGGATGATCGTGACGCTGTTCCCGGACCCGCGCGAGCAGGCCAAGGCGATCGGTGTGTACGCCTTCGTGGCGTCGGCCGGTGGCGCGGTCGGACTGCTGGCCGGAGGCATCCTGACCCAGGCGATCAACTGGCACTGGATCTTCTTCATCAACATCCCGATCGGCGTGGCCACCGCGGTGTTCGCCGTGCGCTACCTCGAGAAGGACAAGGGCACCGGCTTCGGCGAGGGCACCGACACCCTCGGCGCCGCTCTGGTCACCGGCGCGCTGATGCTGACCGTCTACACCATCGTGCAGCCCGCGGCCGAGGACGGCTGGACCGCCGGCTCGACCCTGACGCTCGGCGGCATCGCGATCGCCCTGCTGGTCGCGTTCGTGGTCCGAGAGGCCACGGCGAGCAACCCGCTGGTCCCGCTGCGGATCTTCCGGTCGCGCAACGTCTCGGCCGCCAACGTGATCCAGGCCCTGACCATCGCCGGGATGTTCGGAATGTTCTTCCTCGGCGTGCTGTACCTGCAGGAGATCCTGGGCTACAACGCCCTGGAGACCGGACTGGCCTTCCTGCCGACGACGATCGTGATGGGCACCCTGTCGGTGCGCTACTCGGAGCCGCTGATCATGCAGATCGGCGCCCGGAAGGCCCTGGTCCCCGGGCTGGTGCTGATCGCCCTCGGACTGGCCCTGGTGGCCCGGGTGCCGGTCGACGGCAGCTACTTCGTGGACGTGCTGCCCTCGACGATCCTGATCGGCGCCGGAGTCGGTGTCGCCTTCCCGGCCCTGATGACGCTGGCGATGTCGGGTGCGACGCCGGAGGACGCCGGCCTGGCCTCGGGCCTGGTCAACACCAGCGCCCAGGTCGGTGCGGCCCTCGGGCTCGCGGTCCTCGCGACTGTCTCAGCCACCCGCACCGAGAGCCTGCTGACCGAGGGCGAGGCGATGAACGAGGCCCTCACCGGCGGCTACCGGCTGGCCTTCATCATCGCGGCCGGCCTCGTGGTCGCGGCGATCGCCGTCGCCGCCGCCGTGCTACGGCCGGAGCGCCGGCCCCAACCGGAGGCCGAGACGGACGCCGCTCCCGCGGAGCTGGCCTACTCCGAGGCCCACTGACCCGACAGCGACGACAAGGACAGGAAGGACGCAGCGATGTCCCTCTCAGCGTTGACCACGACCGCCACCAGCGCGCCGGTGGGCGAGCTGCTCCGCACCTTCGGCGGGCCGATCCACCTCCCCGGCGACGAGACCTACGACGCCCAGCGGGCCGCCCTCAACCCGGCGTTCGACTCCCGACCGGCCGTCGTCGCCGAGGCCATGACGCCGACCGACGTCCGGACGGCGGTCCAGGTCGCCCGAACGCACGGGCTGCCGTTCGCCGTGCAGTCCACCGGTCACGGCACGTTCGTCCCCTCCGACGGCGGGCTGCTGGTGAAGACCTCCCGCCTGGCCCAGGTCCTCGTCGACCCGGACCGCCGGATCGCCCGCGTCGGTCCCGGCGCGCGCTGGAGCGAGGTCATCGCCGCCGCCGCGCCGTTCGGGCTGGCTCCGCTGTCGGGCTCGTCGCCGGCGGTCGGAGTCTCCGGCTACACCCTCGGCGGCGGCGTCGGCTGGCTCGGCCGCAAGTACGGCTTCGCCGCCGACAGCCTGCTCCGGGTCGACGTCGCGACCGCGGACGGACGACACCTGACCGCCAGCCGGGGCGTCCATCCCGAGCTGTTCTGGGCGCTGCGCGGCGGCGGTGGCAACTTCGGCGTGGTCACCGCGCTCGAGTTCCGGCTGCACCCGGTCGCCGAGGCGTACGGCGGGGCGGCGTACTTCCCGATCGAGCGGGCGGCCGAGACGCTGGCGTACTACCGCGACTGGGCGGCCACGCAGCCCGACGAGCTGACCACGACGGTCGTGCTGATGCAGCGGTCGCCGAAGGCGGGGATCGACGGACCGGTACTCGCGATCCGCGGCTTCCACGTCGGGTCGCCGGCTGACGGCGAGCGGGCCCTGCGGCCACTGCGACGGATCGCCGGTGCGGCGCTCGTCGACGAGTTCCGACCGATGACCTACCCGGACGCGGCCAGCATCGGAGGCACCGCGCCCCGGCAGCTCGAGCTGTACGACGCGCTGCCGGACCCCCTGGTCGACACCGTCGTCGACGCGGTCGGTGGCGAGGCCCCGACCATCGCGGCGGTCGAGGTGCGGCAGTGGGGCGGCGCGATGGCCGACGCGGGTCCGGACGCGGGTCCGGTCGGGCACCGAGACGTGCCGTTCTCGATCACCATCGACGGCTCGGCCGAGGCAGCGGCGCCGCTGGCGGCGCACGCGACCGGCGGCTCGTACCTGAACTGGCTGCACGACACGAGCCGGACCGCCGACGCGTACACCCCGGCCGACTTCGCCCGACTCCGCGACGTCAAGCGAGCCTACGACCCGGACAACGCGTTCCGCCGGCACCACAACATCCCACCGGCGTGACCGGTCAGGCGGCGATCCCTGAGCCGACCGTCACTCGTCGGCCCAGTCCACCTGCGGCGAGCGGAAGAAGTTGACGTCGAGGACGTTCCATCGCGGTGCCTGAGCACCGAGCCGGTCGCGGTAGTCCGACCACGATCGATCGGCGCGCGGCGTCCAGCCGATCTCGGCGATGCCCGCCAACCGCGGGTACGCCATGAACTCGGCCTTCGCGATCTCGTCCAGCGTCTCGCTCCACAGCGGCGCCTCCACACCGGCGATCGCCGACTCCGGCACACCGTCGACCTGCGTGGCCGGGTCCCAGCCGTACGACCTGCGCACCGGGACCAGGCCGGCCCACGACAGTCCGTACGGCGTGTTCTCGTTGTACTTCATGTCGAGGTACGCCCGGTTCGCCGGCGACATGACGATCGTGGCGCCCTTCGCCACCGCCATCCGCGCCAGCTCCGCCGAGCGGTCGTCGCCGGTCCCCCAGTACTGGGTCGTCGTGTTCGGCGGGATGTCGGTCTCGGCGATCTCCTGCCACCCCATGACGTCCTTGCCGTGGTCGTTGACGATCGCCGCCGCCTTCGGGACGAACTCGAGGTACTGCTCGTGCGGCGTCACGTGCGCCTCGTCGCCGCCCATGTGCATCACGTCGCCCGGTGTCATCGCGGCCAGCTCGCCGAACACGTCGTCGAGGAAGCGGTACGTGACGGGCTTCGGGACGCACAGCGAGCTGAAGCCGACCTCGGTGCCGGTGTACAGCGGGGGCGCGACGCCGTCGCAGTTGAGCTTCGCGTACGACGCCAGCGCGGCGTTGGTGTGGCTGGGCGTGTCGATCTCGGGCACGACCGTCATGAAGCGCTCGGCGGCGTAGCGCACGATCTCGGCGTACTGCGCCTTGGTGTAGTAGCCGCCGCGACCGCCGCCGACCTCGGTGCTGCCGCCGTACGTCGCGAGCCGCGGCCAGCTGTCGATGACGATCCGCCAGCCCTGGTCGTCGGACAGGTGCAGGTGCAGGCGGTTGACCTTGTACATCGTCGCCAGGTCGATGTAGCGCTTGACCTCGCCGACCGAGAAGAAGTGCCGCGACACGTCGAGCATGACGCCCCGGTAGCCGAACCGCGGCCAGTCCTCGACGGCGATCGCGTCGACCGTCCATGGACCGGGTTGCACCGTCTCGTACTCGACCTTCTCCGGCAGCAGCTGCCGCAGCGTCGTGACGCCGCGGTACAGGCCGTCGGGTCGGTTGGCCCGGACGGTCACGCCGTCGGCCGTGACGTCGAGCAGGTAGCCCTCGGAGCCGAGACCGGCGTCGACACCACCCTGCTCGAGGGTGATGTCACCTTCGTCGCCGACGGGGATCGGGAAGCCGGTCGAGCCGCGCAGCAGGTCGGCGAGGAACGCCCCCACCCGGTCCGCCCGCGGCCCGCCGTCGACGCCGATCGCGGTGTCGCGGGTCAGTCGGAACGGCGCGCCCGGCAGGTCCTGGACGCTCACCGGCTTCGGGATCAGTGCGTCGGCGGCGGCGGGTTGTGCGGCGACCGGATCGACGCGGCTGGGTTGGGCGGCGGTGGACGCGCCGCCGTTACCGGTCACGAGGGTGGCCAGCAGGAGACCGCCGGCACCGAGAGCGAGCAGGGGACGCAGGCGAGAACCCAGGAGTCGAGGCATAGCTGTGAGTGTTCATTCCTGCACGGCCGGTGTCAATACCACGCACGAATGAACATCGTGGCTAGCCGGGCGCGCCGGGCCGTCGGTCCAGCTCGACGAGCTCGAGGTCTGGACCCGGGCCGTGCAGAACCACCGCGAACTCCGGTCGGCCCCCGCATCGATCGGCGAACGTCGCGACGACTTCGCGGGCCGCCGTCGGGTCGGCCTTGGCCAGCGGTGACCAGCCCTCCCAGACGAGGAGGGTCGGCCGGTCCGTCGGTACGGCCGGGCCGCGCAGCAGGTCGGCCAGCGCGGCCGGCGTACGACCGGACGCCGCCGATCCCGGCCAGGCCCGCGCGACGGCGTCGTCGAACCCGGCCCGGTCGGAGACCTCGATCGTGTCGACGACCACGCAGTGCCAGCCGGCGTGCTCGGCGGCGTGCCGGATGTCGCGGCTGCGCATCGGGGACGACCAGTGGTAGACGCCGACCGGTTTGCGTCGGGCCAACAATGCCGCCAGGCCACTCATCGCTCAGAACCCCAGCGCCTGCGCTCGACGGCGGACCTCGGTGCCTCGGTTGGCTCGCAGCGCGTCGATCGGCCGGCCGGGCAGCGACTCATCGGCGGTGAACAGCCACCGCACCGACTCGACGTCGTCGTACCCCGCGTCGGCCAGCAGCGTCAGGGTGCCGGGCAGACCCTTCACGATGGCGTCGCCGTCCAGGAACAGCGCCGGGACCCGACCGTTCGCGGCCACGACGAGCTGGTGGTCACGGGCCAGCTGGCGCACCTTCGTGGTCGGGACTCCCAGGCGATTCGCGACCTCGGCCTGACTCAGCCAGTCGTCGACCGGGACGTCGGCGACCGTGGTGTGCTCGGTCATGTCGCCAGCCTGGCATGTCGGGTCGGGTCAGGCCACATCGGGCGCGGCTGTGCGGGGCGCGACCCCCGGCCCTCTACACTGCGAGACGGACCCGCATGCCCGCGGGGACCGGCTCGCACCGCCCGCGGGCCGTCGAGTCACGACGGGAGAGCCTGTGTCTGTCACGAGCGGCGACCCGATGGTCGGTCGCCTGCTCGACGGTCGCTACCGCGTCGAGGCGCGCATCGCCCGCGGCGGCATGGCGACCGTCTACACCGCGACCGACACCCGACTCGATAGGTCGGTCGCGGTGAAGGTCATGCACACCGGGCTCGGCAGCGACGAGGAGTTCGCGTCTCGGTTCGTCCGCGAGGCCCGGTCGGCGGCGCGGCTCAACCATCCGAGCGTCGTCGCGGTCTTCGACCAGGGTGACGACGACGGCACCGTCTACCTCGTCATGGAGTACGTCGAGGGCCAGACCCTCCGGGCGATGCTCAACCACAAGGCGCCGATGCCGCCGCAGAGCGCGCTGGCGATGCTCGAGCAGATCCTGATCGCGGTCGCGGCCGCGCACGACGCCGGTCTGGTGCACCGCGACCTGAAGCCGGAGAACGTCCTGATCAGCGAAGGCGGCACGGTCAAGGTCGCCGACTTCGGGCTGGCTCGGGCCGTCAACACCACGACGGCCGCCACGGCGACGAGCGGGGTCCTGGTCGGGACGGTGTCGTACCTGGCGCCGGAGCTCGTTCTCCACCAGGGCGCCGACGCCCGCTCCGACGTCTACGCCTGCGGCGTGATGCTCTACGAGATGCTCACCGGCCGCAAGCCGCACGAGGGCGAGACGCCGATCCAGGTCGCCTACAAACACGTCCACGACGACGTCCCGCCGCCGTCGGAGCTGGTGCCGGACCTGCCGCCGTACCTCGACGCGCTGGTCGCCCGGACCACGGCCCGCGACCGCGACCTGCGCCCCGCCGACGCGAAGGTCCTCCTGCGACAGGCCCGCCGCGTCCGCAACGCCCTCGACCAGGGGCTCCGGGACGATCCGGAGCTGACCGAGGACCTGCTCCCCCGCGCGCCGCTGTCCGAGACGACCGTCGAGGAGCCGTGGCTGCCGCCGCTGTTCGACGACCGGCCGATGCCGTCCGACGGCCCGGAGCACACCCTGGTCGTCGACCCGAACGCCCCACCCGGTCCGATGGAGCCGACGCTCCCCCCCGGACCGCCCGGCCAGCCCCTGACGGCTCGCTACGGCAACGACATGACGCCGGAGGGCGAGACCCAGAAGCGCAAGCGCCGGCTCGGCCTGATCGCCGTGATCGTCGTCGTCGTGCTCGCGATCGCCGCGGGCATCGGCGGCTGGTATCTGGGCGTCGGTCGGTTCACCACGACGCCGGAGATCACCGGGCTGACCCTCACCGAGGCCACCGAGGCCACCGACAGCGCCGGCCTCGGGATCGAGGTGGTGTCGGAGGAGTACTCCGAGACCGTGCCGCCCGGCATGATCATCTCCAGCGACCCCGACGGCGGCGACCGCATCCAAGACGGCGAGACAGTCGAGGTCGTCGTCAGCAAGGGCAAGGAGCGCTACGAGGTCCCCGACATCCTCGGCATGCCCCTGGAGCAGGCCACCTCGAGGCTGACCGCCGCCAATCTCGTCGTCGGCGAGGTTACCGAGAAGCACAACGGCAAGTACGAGGAAGGCACGGTCGCCGAGACCAGCATCGACGTGGAGAGCCCGGTCAAGCCGGGCACGACGGTCGACCTGGTGATCAGCACCGGCCCGGTGCCGATCCGGATCCCGGACTACACCGGCCAGTGGGCGGGCCGGTCCATCGCCGCCCTGGAGGAGATCGGCTTCGACGTCGACCCGACGCGGGAGCACAGCGAAGAGGTGGCACCCAACCGGATCATGTCGCAGGAGCCAGCCGGCGTCATCGGACACAAGGGCGACGTCATCACCGTCGTCATCTCCGGCGGACCGGCGGCCGTGCCGATCCCGAGCGTCTTCGGCTGGGAGCTGAAGGACGCTCGTCGGGCGATGAAGGACGCCGGTTTCAAGGTCGACATCGTCCGCGCCGACAACTACGTCGGGTTCCGTCGGGTCTCCGCGCAGGACCCGGCCGCCGGCGGGACCGCACCCTGGGGGACGACGATCACGCTCACGATCGTCTGACGTGCCGCCCGACCGCCGGCCGATCGGCGCGCACGTCAAGGTCGTCAAGGGCCTCGCGACCGGCGCCCTGGCGCATCGGGAGCGGATCGGCGCCGCGGCCGTCCAGGTGTTCGTCGGCAACCCGCGCGGCTGGGCGCTCTCGCCCGGCGACCCGGTCGAGGACGCGGCGTTCCGGGCCGGTTGCGAGCGGGCCGGCATACCCGCGTACGTGCACACGCCGTACCTCGTCAACGTCGGGTCGCCGACGGCCCAGACGTACGAGCTGTCGGTGCGCTCGATCGCCCACAACCTGCGGCGGGCCGCGGCGATCGGCGCCCGCGGCGTCGTCGTCCACACCGGCTCCGGCGTCGACGAAGGTGGCTTCGACGCGGCGCTGCGGCGGGTCCGCCGCGGCCTGCTCCCGCTGCTCGAGGAGCTCGACCCGGCCGGTCCGCGCTTGCTGCTGGAGCCGACCGCGGGTCAGGGCCGCTCCCTGTGCGCCGGCGTCGACGACCTCGGACCGTACCTCGACGCGCTCGACCGGCACCCGATGGTCGGCGTCTGTCTCGACACCTGCCACGTCTTCGCGGCCGGCGCCCCGCTCGACGAGCCCGGCGGCGCGACGGACACGATCGATCGGCTCGTCGAGGTCGCGGGCCCCGGCCGGCTCGGCCTGGTGCACGCCAACGACTCCAAGGACGGCCGCGGCTCGATGCACGACCGGCACGAGCGGATCGGACTCGGCGCCATCGGCGACGGGGCGTTCGCCGAGCTGCTCGCCCATCCGGCGACCGACGGCGTTCCGTTCGTCGTCGAGACACCCGGCGACGAGCCCGCCATCGCCGAGGACATCGCCCGGCTCGAGCGGCTCAAGGCGCGCTTCACTCGTTGAGGTGTCACGCAATCAGGGCATATCGGGACAGCGGACGACATCCGAACGAGTGAAGCGGCGACCCGCACGAGGGTCACCTTCACACTGGGGGGCCGGAACCAACTAGCCGGAGATGGCGGCCCAGCTCGCGGTCACGCCGTCGTCCCAGTCGCTCGGCAGCTCGGCCTCCGACAGCCGCCGCACCGCGCCGGTCTCGGTGTCCCAGCTGAGCACCCGGTACGACCCGTGGTCCTGCGACTGGAACGCCACCACGTCACCGAACCAGGCCACGACACGGCTGCGCGGCGTGACGTGTCCGGCGTCGACGGTCGGCAATGCCAGCAGAGCCGACTGCGCCGGCCGATCGCCGTCGACGGTGATGTACACCGGCTCGCTGAGGGTGTCTCCGAGCCGCGGGATGGGTTGGCCGAGGGCTGACTGTGCCTCCCGCCCGCCGGCATCGGTCCGCTCCGGCCAGATCTGCGGCGACTCCACCGGGAAGCGGGTGTCGGGTGGCGGATCGGACCCGTCGTCGCCCAGGTCGACGGGCGTGACCCGGCCCGACTCAGGATCGAGCAGGTCCTTGACGAGCTGGACCTGCTCGCCGTCCTCGGTCCAGCCGACGTAGTACGAATCGGAGCCGTTGGTCGACCATGGAACCCGCGAGCCGCTCACCAGGTCGTAAACCACGACCGCGTGGTCCTGCGCCAGCACCAGCCGCTTCCCGTCCGGCGAGAGCGACGAGATGTTCAAGGGCAGCACGTCGTCGCCCTCGTCATTGAACACCGGCTCGAGGCCCGGCGTCGGCAGCCGCGACACCTGACCGTCATGGCCGAGCAGCAGCACCGACTTGAGCGGGTCCGATCCGGAGGCCGCGAACGCCGCCACGGCCCGGCCCGGCGTCTCGGTCGTCTCGATGTCGGCTGCGGCCAGGTCGATCGACGCCGGCAGCATCGATCCGGCGTACGGCAGCCGCGCCTCCTCCTCGATCGTGGGGCCGACCCACGCCGGTGCGCCGGCGATGCGGGCGTCCGGCTCCCGCGGCTGCGCGGCCTCCGGCACCGGCACCGGCCCCGCGATCCGGTCGTCGCGACGGGCCCCGACGCCCGAGTCCCCGATCACTCCGGCGACCCCGACGGCGGCGACGACCGCGCCGACGGCGAGCACCGCCGCGCCGGCCACCCGGCGGCGGCGTACCCGGACCGATCGGCGCCAGGCCCGCTCCGCCACGTCCGGCGGCGGGACGGCGTCGGCGACCTCACCCAGTAGCTCTCGTACGCGTTGCTCGGTCATCGGCCCACCTCCCCGAGGAGCTCGGCCAGCTCCGGCGCTTGCGCCCGCAGCCGCGCCAGGGCGGCATGGGTCTGGCTCTTGACGGTTCCCTCGCTGATGCCGAGGGTCTGGGCGGTCTGCGGCACGCTCAGGTCCTCGTAGAAACGCAGCACGAGAATGGCGCGCTGCTTGACGGTCAGATGGTTCAACGCGTCGGTCACGAGCATGCGGCGCTCCGACGCCACGGTGTCGTTGGTGGCCGGCGGCTCGGGTGGGGCCTCGACGACGACCTCGCGGCCGCGGCGGCGCCACCACGACACGTTGTCGCGGGCCAGGATGGTGCGGGCGTAGGCCTCCGGCTGACCGTCGACGAGACGGCTCCAGCGCAGCGCCACCTTGGTGAGGGCGTCCTGCAGGAGGTCTTCGGCCCGCTGCCAGTCGCCGGTGAGGAGGAAGGCGGTCCGCATCAGAGCGTGCTGGCGCGCCGCCGCCCAGGCGGTGAACGACGCCTCGTCGCCCTTGACCATCGGGCCTCCCTCGTGCTCGCCCACCCCGTTAACGCACGAGGCCGGTCGATGGTTGGCTCGCATCGAGCCAGAAAGTCGTGATCCGACCGTCGGAGAACAGCCGCAGCGTACGACGATGAGGACATGAGCGGAACGGCCGCGCGGCAGCCGGGCGGGTCGGACGACCTGCTGGCGGCGTACGACGACGCGCTTCCGCACGTGTACGGCTACCTGTTGTCGCGGTGCGGCCAGGCGACGCTCGCCGAGGACCTCACGGCCGAGACGTTCCTGGCGGCGGTCGACGCCGTCCGCGGCGCGAAGGACCCGCCGCTGACGAGGGGGTGGCTGATCGGCGTCGCCCGGCACAAGCTCGCCGACCACTGGCGCCGCGAGGCCCGCGACCAGGCGCGGCTGCGCGTGGTGAAGGAAGCGGCGCGCGGTGCGGTCGACGACCCGTGGGACGCCCGCCTGGATCGGGTC